>ERZ826242.426-NODE-426-length-62152-cov-7.825595_pt1 | contig 62152 bp, 65 predicted proteins | sample MGYA00519871_ERZ826242 | MGnify/ENA primary metagenome ERZ826242 (study PRJEB31778, sample SAMEA3449226) | human gut metagenome | biome: human gut; feature: human-associated habitat; material: faeces | place: United Kingdom | collected 2010/2012 ... | reverse complement strand
TAACTTAACCTTGTTACTTCAGAAATTTCTAACGAAATTTCCTACGTAATAAAAAGAAGGTCTATCTTATGAATTATAATCTATTTCATAAAACAGACCTTTTTGTTTTATAATATCTTAATTTTTTAATCTAACATATTTTTTCTTCTTAACCACCATGTTACAAATAATGTTAATGCTGTTGCAATAACAATCATAATAAGAAATCCGAATGGACTCTTCTCAAAAGGAAGAGCTACATTCATTCCCCAAAAACTAGATACCATCGTTGGAACCGCAAGTACAATTGTAATTGAAGTTAAAAACTTCATTACCCTATTCAAATTATTAGAAATGATAGAAGCATATGCATCCATGGTACCATTTAAAATGTCACTATAAATCTTGCTCATCTCAATTGCCTGCTTATTTTCTATAATTGCATCTTCTAAGATATCTTCATCTTCTTCATATAGTTTTATATTTCTTATTTTTAATGTTCTCTCCATTACCGCCTCATTTGATCTTAAAGAAGTAGTAATGTACACAAGGCTCTTTTCTAAGTTCAATAATTTTAATAGTTCTCTATTTTTCATTGAATTTTTTAGAACACTTTCTGCTATCTCTGTCTCTTTATTAATCTTTTTTAAGTAATTTAAATATTCAGAAGAATTATTATACATTAATTGCAAAATAAATCTACTTTTTTTATACGTACAAAACCCCTTTACAAATCCTTTCTCAAAATTGTTTATAATTTTAACTTCCTTTAAAGAAACTGTAATAAAATAATCATCTCGAACGACAATCATACCGATTGGCATTGTTGAATATACATATCCATTACTGCCTTTTTCTGTAACAGGAACATCAATAATAAACAATATTGTTTGATCCTCTTCTTCAATATCAATTCTGGCTTTTTCTTCATAATCTAGAGGGTACCTAATAAAATCTTCTTTTATATGTATATTTTCACAAACATATTGAATTTCATTTTCTGTTGGATTAATTAAATTAATCCATGTACCTCTTCTAAAATCTGTTACTTCTTGCATTACATTTGTTTCCATATCTGTATGATACATTCGAATCATGATAATTTCCTCCCCTCTTTAGAAAAAAAATGCTTTAAAATATTTCTATCTTAAAACATCTTAGCTCACCATATTGTCTCAATATTTAATATTATACTGTTTTTTTTTACTAAAATCAATATTTATAGGAAAAATATCGGACACCGACTTTACATAATTTGACTTCAAATTAAAAATTTGTTATAATAGAAGTATTAAACTATTTGGAGGTATTCATATGATTTTAAACGCAGAAAACTTAAACCGGAGAATGTCTGTAGACAAACAGGAGCAGGAAATCAAGCGTATCCAAAATGCTGCTGTAGGAGATGTGCTTTTCACAGCTTCCACCTGTTCTAACACCGATGTTATCGAAACCTTACTGCATGAAAGCGGTATTCGTTATCAAGAAGGTGTTGCAGGTTATACAGTAAAATATTACAAAGTATAATCCCCCAAAAAAAAGAGAGTCATTTCGACAGTTTGATTTGACTCTCTTTTTCTTTTTATTCTGGTGCACCATCGCGGGATCGAACCGCGGACCTTCTGATTAAGAGTCAGCTGCTCTACCAGCTGAGCTAATGGTGCAAATATCCATTTACAACAACATAATTATTATAATACTTTTCCTTTTTGTTTGTCAATACTTTTCTTTACTCTATCATATTATAAACAAAGAAAAATACCTTTCATTTATATAACGGGTACAAAAATAGACCATAGTTTTTCTATGGTCTATTTTTGTATATTGTTTTACCTTTCTTGTGACATATCTATTTCAAACTTATATTTTGCCCAATTCCTTGTAATTTCCATTGGAATATTCAAATTGTTATTGGTTCCTGTCCCCATAGATATATTTGGTTTATAAGTTCCATGGTAATCACTACCACCAGATATATAATAATGATTTTTTTTGCAAAAGTCTAGTAAGAATTGAATTTGTTCAGGTGTAAATTTACTATAATAACATTCTATTCCGTCTACCTTATGAGTATCTGTTAATGCATGAAATACCTTCATCGAGTTTTCCCCATAAATAAATGTATGTGGAATAAATGCTAATCCTCCTGCTCTTTTTATTAGATCAATTACAACATCTGGATTTGGGATTAATGGTGAATTGTCAACAAAATATGGACTATTTGGATTTGATATATGCTCGCGGTAAAAAATAAATTCATCTTGATAATTTGTTTCTTCTCGAAATTTTCTATTTTCTGGATGTCTTAATAATTCATTACAAATTGCCCTCTGTCCAGATTCATTTTTCGGATTAAATTTTATTTTATCTCTTTCTATTTTATACCCTTTTTTAGTAATAATCTCATATAAAGTATTTACCTCATGCATATTAATTTGTTCATACGTTGGCTCTATTTTTTCTATTTCTTGGTTAATAATTTCTGGATCTACATTATATCCTAAAATTTCAATTACAGTTCCTTCTACAATGGATTTTAGTTCACATCCAACAATTATTTTTCCTGAAAAAAGTTTTCGAATATTCTGATCTTTTAAATCTCGATATGCTAAACAAGTATCATGATCTGTTATAGAAATACATTCCAATTTTTTTTCTTCTGCTTCCCTTAAAATCTCTTCTACTGAACAGGTTCCATCAGAATAGTTTGTATGTATGTGCAAATCAATCATAATTATCACGCTTCCTTTATTCTATCCTTAATTACCACTTACTCAAACCTCTTAAATTTCCCTCAATTTTATTTTCTTATACTCTTTATAATATTTTCTCTCTTCCACTTCTATGGTATCTGTGTCGTATTATCATCAGGCACCTCTTCTGAATTATTCTCATCATTTCCCGAACTTGGAGGAGTATTGTCTGTTGCTGGAGGAGTTGTTTCCTCTGGTGGTGTTTGTGCTGGTGGCGTTTCTACAGGTACTTCTGGTGTAGCTCCTTTTGTCCCTCTTACAATTAATGTTTGCATTGCATTATAGGTATCTTTTGATAATAATGTTTTTGAAATAACTTTACCATTTAAAGATACAATTTTATAAGTTTCGCTTTTTGTTCCATTATGTCCCTTTTGTTTTACAACTTCTTTTCCTGCTTCCATTGTTGGATCATCTGTATATACTGTTTTGGTTGGAATACTTCCTGTAATTGTTGATTTGATTTCAATATCATATTCTACTTCTTCTCTTTTTCCAAAAATATCAATTTTTGCAATTCCTCCACTTACCGAAGATTGTATTTTTATCGGATAGTTTCTTGTGTTCTTAAATTTAAAATCTTGTGATCCATACACTACAGTAGCATCTCTTCCTGCTTTTACATAAGATGGAACAAATTGATGGTTTCTTCTACTTACAATTTCTAGATTAGCATAAATAACAGCATTATATAAAGTAGAACTAATCTGGCATATTCCTCCCCCTAAACCATCTACTACTCTACCATTTTCATATACCTTTGCTTCTTTATAACCTGCTGCGATCGTTCTTTCTCCTACTACCTTATTATAGGAAAACGTTTCCCCTGGCATAATTACTGTTCCATTAATTTTATTAGAAGCTAATCTTAAATTTGTTGTTCTTGCAGTATCTCCTGCATTATATTTGGTAGAGAAAGTTGCTAAACGATTTGGAAAAGCTTCCGAACCAATCTGGTCTGTCGTAACTTTTGGTTTCGTTATTTTTAACGGAATAATGTATTCCTCTTTTTTCTCTTTTAACATATTTTTTATCTCATCTAAAGATATTGCAAACTCTACTCCATCTACATGTGGATATACTTGAAATGGATTACTTGTATAATATGCATCTTTTGCTTCTTTATAAATCTGCTCGTATATTTTATCAATATTTATTTCTTCTGGACTTTTCATTTCTGTCGGAATTTCAATTTCATAATTCTCTTGGTTCATATCTGCTAACTTTTCGGTAATTTCTGTTTTTAATTCCTCTTCTTTTACCATAATTCCTTCTTTTCCAGAGGTAATAATTAAGTTTTCACCTTCTATATAATAATCACTCTGTTTCATTGCTCCCGGAATAGCGCCATTGATATTAGCAAGTTGTTGTTTCCATCCTTCGTCTTGATATGAAATATTCATTGGAAGATGTTTTTTCTGTATTTTAGTTTGAATCACATCAAAATTATTTTTAAAAATATTACTATTTCTTCCTATTTGATATGCTTTCTCTATACTTTCTTCTACCTGAAATCCAATCCCCATTTGTTCTATAGGAATCGTTGTTTGATAATCTTGGTATCGAAAAGTAATACTTTTTCCCTTCTTTTCTTCCGTTTTTCTGTTCAAAAGACTAATTGCTTCTTCTTTTTTTAAATTTGAAATATCAATATTACCTAAAAAAACTCCATCTGCTATCTTATCTTGATTTTGATGAATGATTGCAAAAATCATACTAAATATTAATAATATAATAATCAGTAAACATATGCAACTAGAAATGACAATGGTCTTTTTTGATATTTTTTTCTTTTTTTGTGTTTCTTCTTCCATTTTCCCCCCTCTTATTTCTCAATATATATACATAGTATATTGTATCATATTCCATTTTTTTTTACAATATGATTTCTTTTTATGTATTTGTTCCTTTGTAGACAAACTAAAAGTTTTTATTATATAATGTCAAAAAAGGAGGATTCTTATATGCTTGGTAATATGATCGCAAGAATTCGAAGAGAAAAACATATGACAAAACAAGAAATTTCAGGTCTTACTAATATCAATATTGGTCATTTAACTCATATTGAAAAAGGAAATCGAAATCCTAGTCATAAGGCTTTAAAATTAATTTGTAAAGCTTTTAATATTCCATATCAACCTTTAATGTATATGTATGATAAAACATTAAATGATGAGCAGAAGGCTTCCCGGAATGATTTCACATTTTTCTTATGATCATATATTAGCAATTGAAGACCTTGCAAATGGATTGGATTTTGTCGAATGTCCCTCTCATATACCTTCTGCTTCCATTGCCGTAAAAATTTCCGATGATTCTATGTTGAACTCTTTCGATTATGGCACTTATGCTTATGTTGAATTAAATTCTCCTCTTGTTTTAGGAGACATTGGACTTTTTAAATACAATGGAAAAATGTTGCTTAGAACTTACACTGAAAAAAATAGAAGACCAATCTTAAAAGCGGATAATAAGGATTATTCTGATATCGAAGTCGGCTATCATGATGAATTTTTTATCATTGGTAAAGTAATTCAATAATAAAAAATATCCTACTTACATTTTATAAGTTTTTTTAAAAATTTTTGTAAAAAAGTATTGAATATTGTTTCATTTAATAATATAATACTAGTGATAATCAAAAGATAAATAAGGAGATAGGCTATGGAGTTAACAAAGAATATATTTTTCAATACAGATAAATTAGTAGAAGGAGCTAATGTAAAAATATCTTATACAGGAAAATTCTTTCAAGAAAACTGTTCTGATGTTTATATTCATTATGGTTTTGGTTTATTATGGGAGAATGTAAATGAAATCAAAATGGAAAAAACAGAATTAGGTTTCCAAACAGAGTTAACTTTAAATGGTGCCGATTCTTTAAATTTTTGCTTTAAAAATGCAAATAATGAATGGGATAACAATGAGGGAAATAATTATATTTTTCCTATTGAACAAGTATGTACTGATTTAGTTGTAACAAATGAAGATAATTCTTTGGTAAAACCAAGACGTCTTCGTAAATCATATATTTTAAGTAAAAAAATTCGTCTAGCAGTATATAAAATTATTTCTTACTTACCAAGATTAATTTCTGGTAATTATAAAAGAAAAGTAGATAACGAGAATTAATAAAAAAACAATAAAACACGGTAGATAAATCTACCGTGTTTCTTAATTTATAACCCATCCTCCGTTAATTGATATAATTTGTCCTGTTGTGTATTTATCTTCAATAAGCCATTCTACACATTTTGCAATATCCTCTGGTTTTCCTATTTTTTCTAAAGGAATTTCCTCTACAATTGCTTTTTTTTCTTCTTCTGTTAAATGTGAATTCATCTGAGTTTCAATTATTCCAGGAGCAACTGAATTTACTCTTATTCCCGATGGACCAAGTTCTTTTGCTAGCGCTTTTGTAAGTCCGTCCATTCCAGCTTTTGAGATTGAATATAATACTTCTAAAGATGCTCCTACCATTCCCCATATAGAAGAAATATTAATAATACATCCTTCTTTTCTTGCAATCATATTTTGAACCACTTCTTGACTCATTACAAATGCAGAATATAAATTTACATTTATTATCTGATTCCATTTTTCGTCTGTAATATCTGTAAATAACCCATACTCCGAAATTCCCGCATTATTAATTAAAATGTCTACTTTTTTATATTTATTTAAAGCAAATTGTACTAGTTTTTTTGCATCATCTCTACAAGAAAGATCCGCTTTTAAAAAATCTATCCCAATTCCTTGTTCTTCTAATTCTTTTTTTAGACTCTCGGCATCTTCTTTTGAAGTATGATAATTTGCAACCACCTGATATTCTTTTAAACTTAATCGTTTAGCAATTTCTCTACCGATTCCTTTAGAAGCACCAGTAACTATTACTACTTTTTTTTCCATATAGATTTCTCCTTAAATTATCGATTTTACTATTACCTTTCTTTTTTCCTTCATCATTCTATCATTTTTTAAATACAAAAACAAAGAGTTAGACAAGTCTACACAAGCCTAACTCTAAGTATTATGGAGCCACTTGTCCGATTTGAACGGACGACCTACTGATTACAAGTCAGTTGCTCTACCAGCTGAGCTAAAGTGGCATATTATTTGGTGACCCGTACGGGAATCGAACCCATGTCTCCGCCGTGAAAGGGCGATGTCTTAACCGCTTGACCAACGGGCCATAAATATAAATGAATACTAAAGATTAGTTTAGTATTCATTTGGTGAGCTATCCGCGACTCGAACGCGGGACAACTTGATTAAAAGTCAAGTGCTCTACCACCTGAGCTAATAGCCCAAATAATATTCACTGCAATCACAATGCTTCTATATATTACTATATTTTTTTTACAATGTCAATATTTTTTTTAATTTTTTTCATTTTTTTTTCAATTTTTTGTTATTATTCTTTTTTAAGTTCCTTTTATCGTATTTTTAATCTATCAGTTCTAATTCAAATCAATTAGAACTGATAGACTTTTCTATTTATTATTTATTTTTACATTTTTTCGCTTTATTATTCTTTATTCAATTCTTCTACTAACTCTTCAACATTAATTCCATGTACCATACATGCTTCTTCTAATGTTTCTTCTCTCGATGCTGGACATCCTAAACAGTGCATTCCTGCATTTAATAAAATTTCTGCTTTATCTGGATTTGTTTCTAATAATTCTCCTATTTTCATTGTTTTTTCTATTTTCATTTTATATACCTCCAAAACATTTTTAAATATTTTATCACATTTTTTATAAAAAGTATAGACAAATTATCTTTTTTATTGTACCATACATTCCATAAAAGGTAGGTGAGCGCTATTAACCACTTATTAAATTTATTTCTTTTCTTTTTTATCATTCATTCTTTTACAATTTTTTATACATTATATTTATTTTTTCATTCTAAAATTTTTCAAAATGAGCAAGGTTATAAATTGTTAAAAAAATCACAAAATTTTAAGTCTTAGGAGGATTTTTATGTGTAAAAACTCTCTATTATTTATTAAACTCTTTTTCTTTCTTAGTTTTAGTTTTATCTATTGTTTTATTGGTTTTATTCTATTTTTTCCTATATTAAGAGCAACATCTGTTTTATTTCCTTACAGTATTCATCCATTTGATTTTTGCATATCTTATCCCGTATTTTGGAAGAATTTTAAAATATGCTTTGTCCTTTTCTATTTTTTCTCTTCTCTTATTTACTCTAAAATCTTCACTCGTTTTCTTTTTTCAAAAATAAAATTTTCTTCTACTATTTCTAATATTTCTCCTCATTCCAGTTCTAATCCTAATTTAAATCTTTTAATCGGAAAAATAATTAATTCTAATCAATATATTCGTATTGGTGAAAAATCACTTTATCAAAATATCTTAATTACAGGTACAATTGGTAGTGGCAAAACAAGCTCTGCTATTTATCCTTTTGCCGAACAGTTAATTTCATATGAGTGTAATCATCCAGATAAAAAACTTGGAATTTTATGTTTAGACGTAAAAGGAAACTTTGTAGATCAAATAAAAAACTATGCCACTCAATTTAATCGTGATTCTGATCTCATTATTATTGGCCTGGACTCTTCTGAAACTTATAATCCATTGGATAAGCCTAATTTAAAGCCATCTGTACTTGCTAATCGTTTAAAAACAATTCTTACTCTATTTTCCCCCAATAATTCTGAATCTTATTGGCTTGATAAAGTAGAAGAAATTTTAGCAGAAGCAATTAAGCTTTGCAGACTTTATAACAACTCTTATGTTACTTTTGAAGAGATTCATAAATTAATTAATGATAAAACCTACTATACACAAAAAATTGAAACATTAAGGTATTCTTTTCTTCAAAATCAACTATTAGAATCACAGATTTATGATCTTCTTTCTGCTATTAATTTCTTTGAAAAAGAATTCTTCTCTTTGGATGATCGAACCAATGCTATTTTAAAATCTGAGATTACTCGTATCACAAATTGTTTTATTTCCGATTATGAAATTCTAAAATTATTTTCTCCCCCTCAAAATAAAATTACTTTTTATGGGTTTGAAGATCTATTAAAATCTGGAAAAATTGTAGTACTTTCTATGAATCTTGCACAATATCGAAATTTATCCAAAATTATTGCTTCTTATCTTAAATTAGATTTTCAAACAGAAGTAATGCAACGATTAAAAACGGAACCTTCTACTACTATGAGACCCGTTTGCTTTATTTGTGATGAATATCATGAATATGTAACAAGTACCGATAGCGATTTCTTTGCTCAGAGTAGAGAATCAAAATGTATTAATATTGTTGCTACCCAAAGTTACTCATCTTTGCTTCACACGCTAAACAATGAATATACCGTAAAGGTAATCATTCAAAACTTAATTAATAAACTTTGGTTCCGATCAGATGATATTTATACAATTGAATCTGCTCAAAAATTAATTGGAAAGGAGGAAAAAGAAAAACGATCTACTACCATTGCTGAAAATGCTAGAGAAACGAATTATAGTTATTTTTTGCATGGATTTCATTCTCAAAATTCTAATCTTTCTGAAAGTATCAATACCTATTATCAAACAGATTACATTTTCGATGTAAATACTTTTACACAAAATCTTGAAACATTCTCTTGCATTGCATTTTTATCCGATGGGAATAAAATTTTACATCCTTGTAAGTTAAAAATGATTCCTTATTTTGAAAAAATGAAATCATAATTATTTTACTCACTCATATTTTTTTAATTTTAACAAAATCATTTTAGAAAGGAGTTCCTATGAAAAAAAAATTATATTTTGTTTTATTTCTTTTTTTCTTTATTTCTATTATTTTAATAATTCTATTTCCAACAAATTCTTTCGCTGCCGATCCTAAAATTGTTTCAAAGTTAAATAATGCTTTTGAAGACATTGAAGGGTGGATTATAAAAATATCTACTCCTGCTGCAGCAGTTGCAGTAGGTACTGGCATTTTTATGAAAAAGTTTAGTTTTGGAGATGAAGAACGAATTCGCCTTGGAAAAAAATTAGTTCGTAATGCTCTATTCTCTTATGGTTTTATTTTAGCAATTGATTTGATCTTAGCTGCTATTAAAGCTTTAATTGGATAAGCAAATCATCCTCGCTACATCTACAGATTGCTTTGCAATCACACAGACTAGAGAAACTTAATCTTTTTGCTCCAGAAAAATCTGACAATTTTTTCTATGCAATAAGAAAAGTGGCTTCGCCACATGTACAGATTGCTTCGCAATCGCACAGACTAATGTAACTTAACCTTGTTACTCCAGAAATTTCTGACGAAATTTCCTACGTAATAAAAAAAATACGAAAGTATCGCTTTTACTTTCGCATTTTTTATCTTTTTACATATTTACTAAAATTATTTTTTAAAACTTAATTTATTTTCCGTTCCGTTTAAAATTCTTTTGATATTTGCTCTATGATTAAATGCTACAATAATTGCTAATATTACACTATATATAAAATAATTTCCCTCTACAATATAATGAGAAGTAATAAATAAAGTTAAAACAGGATATAATATGGCAGCTGCAATAGATCCCATTGATACCACTCTTGTTAATGCCATTAATACTAGTGCAAACACTAAACAAATTAGACCAATTTGCCAATTTGTCATTAACAATACTCCAAGTGATGTTGCAACACCTTTTCCTCCTCTAAACTCAAAGAAAATTGGGAAGGTATGTCCAATAACTACAGCAATTCCTGCGATTTGTACCAATAAAGATGCTTGTACATCTGCTACCATCTTTCCAATAATTAAAGCAATTCCAATTGCTACTATTCCTTTTAAAATATCACAAATTAGTGTAATAATTGCTGCTTTTTTTCCTACAGATCTTAACATATTTGTACTTCCAGCATTTCCACTACCTTTTTCTCTTACATCAAAACCTGCAAATTTTCTACTAAATATAACTGAAAAATTAATACTTCCTATTGCATATGCAATAATTGCCATTAAAATATATGCTACCATAACCTTTTCTCCTTTCTTTATTTGGTTTCTATTTTATCTCCTTTTTCTCTTACAATCACTCGAATTGGTGTACCTTGTAAACCAAATTCTTTTCGGATTTGATTTACTAAATATCTTTCATATGAAAAATGAAATAATTCTTTACTATTTACAAAAATAACAAATGTCGGTGGTTTTGTTGAAGCTTGTGTAATATATAATATTTTAAGTCTTCTTCCTTTATCGGTTGGTGGCTGTACTAATGCAATGGCCTCATTTATTACTTCATTTAACATCGCAGTAGAAATTCTCATTGCATTTTGATTTGCTACCATATTTATCATTTCAAATAATTTATTTACTCTTTGACCTGTTTTTGCCGAAATAAATAGAATTGGTGCATAGCTTAAATAAGCTAATTTTTCATAAACATCTTTTGTGTAAGCTTCTAATGTTCCTGTCTCTTTCTCATAAGCATCCCATTTATTAACAACAATAATAATTCCTTTACCAGCTTCATGAGCTTCCCCTGCTATTTTTGCATCTTGTTCTGTTACCCCTTCTGTAGCGTCAATTAAAATTAAACATACATCTGCTCGTTCAATCGCTAAGTTCGTACGCATTATACTATATTTTTCAATTTTTTCATTTACTTTACTTTTTCTTCTTACTCCAGCAGTATCAATTAGTACATATTTTCCATATTCGTTTTCGAACTCTGTATCAATTGCATCCCTTGTTGTTCCTGCAATATTACTTACAATAACTCTATTTTCTCCTAAAATTCGATTAATTAAAGAAGACTTTCCAACATTTGGTTTTCCTATTACAGCAACCTTTATCATTTCTCCATCATCTTCTTGTTCTTCTTGCTTTGGAAAACATTCGTAAATAGCATCTAATACATCTCCAATTCCTTTTGCATTGGCTGCAGAAATTGCATATGGTTCTCCTAATCCTAAATTATAAAATTCATAAATGTTAGCATCTACCGTTCCGTATTGATCTGCCTTATTACAAACTAGTACTACTGGCTTTTTGGATTTTTTTAACATGATACTTATTTCTTGATCTGCTGCTGTTACTCCTTGCTTGATATCTGTTAAAAAAATAATCACATCTGCCATTTCAATTGCTAAGTTTGCTTGTGTCCTCATTTGGGATAAAATAACATCATCCGATTCCGGTTCAATACCTCCAGTATCTATTACTGTAAAATCTCTTCCTCTCCAGTTAGATTCTGCATAAATTCGGTCCCTTGTTACCCCTGGTGTATCTTCTACAATTGAAATTCTCTGACCTACTATATAATTAAAAAATGTTGACTTTCCAACATTTGGTTTTCCTATAATGGCTACCACTGGTTTTGCCAAATTTCTCACCTCACTACGTAGTTATTTTATAACATTTACCTATATTAGTCAATTTTTTTCACTATTTTTCAAAATACAAAAAAAATCAATATGAAATGATCTCCATATTGACTCTTTTCTTCTCATATTAGTTTGCTTTTTTAGCATTATCTTTAACTACTACTTCTTTTCCATTATAATATCCACAATTTGGGCAAACCTTATGTGGCATTACTGGTTCATGACAATGTGAACAAGTAGCAAAATTTGGTGTTTCTAATTTCCAAGTAGATCTTTTTGTATGAGTTCTTTGTTTTGACCATCTTCTTTTTGGTTGTGCCATTTCATTCCCTCCTTCGCGCTTAAGATATCTATATATCTATTCATATTTTTACGTTAGTTTAGTCACTATGAAATTATACTAGTATTTTCTATTTTTGTCAATAGTTTCTTTATTGTATTTTTATATCCACAAATTGCAATAAGAAAAGTGGCTTCGCCACATGCACAGATTGCTTCGCAATCGCACAGACTAATGTAACTTAGGCCTTGTTACTCCAGAAATTTCTGACGAAATTTCCTCCGTAATAAAAATAGGATACATTTGTAGCCCTCAAAATTTATCATTCTGATTTTTACCTCACTATGTAATTATTCTTCATTTGAATCCTTTTCCATTAGTTTATTTTTTCCTCGATAAAAAGTAATACGTGCCCAATTTTCATTTTTTCCTTTAATACTTCCAATCTCAAAAAAACTTAATTCTCCATAAATTCTTAGATACATTACATCACGTGTTATCTGGTCCAATTTATTTATTTTATTTCTAAGTTCGCTCTTTTCTTCATTAAGAATTATGGTATTTTCGATATCTTCATCTAAACTAATGTCAGTATTCATATAATTTATCTTTTTATTCTTTTTCAATTCATCATACCAAAGATTTTTTGCAATTTGACATAACCATGTTGATAATTTTGACTTATTTTTAAAAGTATCTATTTTCATTATTGCTTTAAAGAATGTATCCTGAGCTAAGTCTTCTGCTAAATCTTTATTTTTAGTCAGATAACATAAATATTTATATACAATATCGAAATATTCTCTATATATATCTTCAAAATTCTTCATATTTTTCTCCCTTGAATTGACCATTCTCTTTACTCTTTTTCATTATTTCCTTCTAGCTCAACCATATCTTGGGATATCTTTTCTTCTATTTCTTCAAAAGGCTTATATTCTTCGACATTAGGAATAACAAAATCATCATCTGTTACACTGTCTAATTCAATCGTTTCTTCAAATATAGCAGTATATTTATCTAAATCACTTTGTGAAATGCTTCTCATAGGAATTCCCGTTTTCTTATTGATATAATTAATGTTTCCAGCATAGTAATTATCTTCATTTAATATATCGCTAGGCACAATTCTATAACATTCTTTTCCATTAATCGTTTCTGTATCAATTTTTGAAAACAAACTTGCTAATAATATATCTGAAGTTTTTGTTTCTTGCCTTTTTAATATACCTTCGTAATAATTTGAATTCTCTTTAAAATAATATTTAACTTTTTCTTCCCCTTCTTTAGTTTCTTCAACATAAAAATATGTATCTTGACCATCATAATATGTAAGTACATCTCTAGGATAATTCACTTCGTGAGTAATCTTATTATAGAAAGAATGCACAATCATATACTTATCGTCTTTTTTATAAAATTCTGTTGTTGTAATATTATCTTCTAAATAAAGATCATGTCTATAATAATAGTTATTAAGCTTAAATACATTATGTAACTTCTCGTTACTACTTGATAAGATCATATATTTTCTTGTTATAGAAACGATAAATATAAGAATAATAAATAGTATACTAAATATTACAAGAAACTTTAATGATCTGAATTTTCTCTTATATTTTTTAGCAAAGTCGACGAATTCTTTCGTTTTTTTATCTTCTTTTTTTACATTATAATCCATTTGCATATTTTTTAAAATAGTACTACATTCACTACATCCATTTATATGATCTTCTATGTATGCATTTGTATCTTTTGAAGTTAGATTATCCATATAGTTTGGTAATAAGTCTCTAATTATATCACATTCTTTATTTTTCACATCAATCACCTTCCTTTACTACTTAGACGATAAAAAAAAGAAAACGTTACAGATTTTTTCAATTTTTTTATTATTTATTTTACATAGTTGCCGGACAGTTGAGGCACAAGTCTGCATATTTATGACCCGTGCCTGTCCACATTGCAACTAAAAAATAGCACTTATACGATATTCCTTTTTCAAAGAATATTATATAAGTGCTTATTTTCTTATTTTATATAAATACTAGGATCTATAGCTACATCATCTTTTAATATTTCAAAATGTAAATGACTTTCATCTGCGATTTCAAATGTTGCTGTATTTCCTACTGTTCCTATTGTTTGTCCTTTACTTACCTTTTCTCCTACCACAACAAACTCAGCAGTTAATAAATTAGAATATACCGATTTATATCCATTTGTGTGTTCAATAATAACTGTTAAACCATATCTCGGATCATTTTTGATTGCTTTTACCGTTCCTTCTTCTGCTGCTTTTACAACAGTGGTCTTTTCTGCTTTTATATCGATTCCTAAATGGGTAGTCCATTCATTTAATGTTTCTGAAAAAATCAAATTTTCTTTTCCATATGCTTTTATAATTTCTCCTTCGACTGGCTTCGCAAATTCAGGATCTTTTACCTCTTGTTTCTTCGTCTCTTCTTTCTTTGTTTCCTCTTTTGATGTTTTTTCTTCCTTTTCAGATGTTTTTTGCTCCTTTACCGTATTTTCTAAAACTTTATTTTCCACTTCCATATTGCTTGTATTAATTGCAATCTTTTCTGTTACTTCATTTGTTTGGTTTGAAATTTCATTTACATTCTTTCCTATTTGGCTACTTGCTTGCTTTAATGCATTTGAATCTGTCTGATTCTCACTTTCTGCAATAGATTCAATATCTGTTTTTGCTGTCTGCGAATTTTCCTTAGCATGGTTTCCATAAATAATAATAGCTACAATCAGTGCAATAATGACAAGTCCTATTATTGCTCCTGATACATACATTGTATTTTTCGAAAATCTTTTACCTTGTAGTTTTTCTCTTCTCATAATCTTTCCTCCTATTTTTCTTTAGTAAAAGTATTTCCTTATTTGAGAAATTTATACAATTGGTTTTTATAAATCTTTAATTTCAATTCCTTGATAAAAATGTTTTATAATTTCTTCATAATTGCTTCCTGATTTTGCCATACTATCCGCTCCTGTTTGGCTCATTCCAATTCCATGCCCATAACCTTTTACTTTAAATTTAATATTATTACCACTCATTTCTATCTCAAAATTCGCTGATTTTAATCCTATAAGTGTTCTTATCTCTACTCCAGATAAGTTTAAATTTCCTACTTTCAGTGTTTTTACTCGATTACTTTGTGTATACTCCAAAACTTTTATACAGTCACTTGCATTCCAATCAATTTGAAAATCCGAATGTTTTTCTCTTATCTTATTTTCCAACTCACTTCTGGTTACTGTTACTTCTGAATAATATTGTTCATATCCCTCTTCTCCTGCAGTTTGTACTGCTTGTAAATAAGGATATCCGCTTCCTCCCCATACATTAATTGGGATTTCTGTCATTCCTCCACTATTTGAATGAAAAAAGGCATTAATTGGTTCATTCTCATATGTAATGATCTTTCCATGTGTGCTATCCACAGCTTCTACAATTTTATTCCAATTCTGTTCTCTTACCTCTTCTTCCCATCTTGCCATTCGATCTTCCTTTGTAATCCAAGCTTGGCAACAAGCTGAATTATCGCAAATATCAGCATTATCATGTTTTCTATGATTTACTTTATACATTGTATATGTTCTTGCAACTACTGCTTGCGCTTTTAGTGCTTCTAATTCAAAAGTTGCTGGCATTTCACTAGAAACAACTCCATATAAATAAGTATCTAAAGAAATCTCTTCTACTTGATTTGTTTTATAGTGTAATAGAGTTATTTTTCTATCTTGCTTTTCACTTTTTTCTTGTTTCTCCTCTAATTCTCCCTTCTGCTGTGTAGATTTTTCTATGATTTGATTTTCTACTAAAGTGTTCGAAGCTACTGCCAAATTTTCAAATCGTTTTACTCCTAATATTGGAATTAAAAAACACACTAATACAAGTAAAATAATATACCCAATAATCTTTTTCAATCTTTCCTCCTATAAATGTATTTATATGTATTTTATGAAATCAATTTATTTCTCATACTATTTAATACTCTTTTTTCGATTCTAGATACCTGTACTTGAGATATTCCTAAGATGTTTGCTACTTGCATCTGGGTTTTTTGCTTATAATATCTTAAAAGAATTATTTCTTTTTCTTTCTCGTCTAAACTTTGAATTAGTTCTTTTATTGAAATTTTATTAACAATTTTCTCTGCTTCATCTTCTTGATCTGAAAGTTTGTCCAATAAACATGCTTTTCCATCTTTACTTTGATTCTCTGCATAGATAGATTCAATTGGATTCATGGAATCTAGAACTGTTGCTACTTCTTCTTTTGTGATCTTTAATGTTTCAGCAATTTGATTGACTGTGATATCTTCTCCATATTGATTAAAATACGCCTTTTGTATTTCTTTAATTTTGATTCCTAATTCTTTCATACTTCTACTTACTTTTATCATTCCATCATCTCGAATAAACCTTTTTATTTCTCCTAATATATAAGGAACAGCATATGTGGATAACTGCACCTCGTATTCTGCATTAAAACGTTTAATTGCTTTAATAAATCCCATTGTTCCTATTTGGTATAAATCTTCTAATTCGTGTCCTCTTCCGATAAATCTTTTTACAATACTCCAAATTAATCCAGAATTCTTCTCAATTAACTCTGTCATTTTTTCTTGATCATCCTGCTGTGCCTTAATAATATCTTCTGTTCTATTCTCATACATGTGTATTCTCCTTTTAGCTTTCTTGATTTTCAAAAGGACGATTTGTTTCTTCTTGTTTTTCTTCTTTTTTTAGCATCTTTTTCATTGTTACTTTTGTTCCTAGCCCCACAACAGATTCTACTTTTACTTCATCCATAAAGCTTTCCATAATTGTAAATCCCATTCCAGATCTTTCTAGGTCTGGCTTTGTTGTGTATAATGGTTGCTTTGCAAGTTTAATATCTTCAATCCCTTTTCCCGTATCTGCTACTTCTATCTGAATCATTCCAGCAAATATTTTGGCAGTTATCTTCACGATCCCTTCTGTATTTTCATATCCATGAATAATACTATTTGTTACTGCCTCAGATACTGCTGTTTTTATATCTGCTAATTCTTCAATTGTTGGATCTAATTGAGCTGCAAAAGCTGCAACTGTAATTCTTGCAAAAGATTCATTATTGGATTTACTTAAAAATTCTACTTTCATCTCATTGTCATATAAACTTTTCATTTTTCCCTTCCTTTCTATCCTTCTTTTGTTTTCATCTCGAATGTTTCATAAATTGGTATTAATTTCGATATTCCGCACATTTCTAATACTTTTTTTATATTTTTCTTTACATTAATTAATCCCATCTCTCCTCCTATCATTTTTATAATTTTATATCTTCCGAAGTAGTAATCCTATTCCAGCACTATCCATGAAGCCAACACAATCAAAATTAAATATAACTCTTTTAGGCAAATATCTTTCAATTTCATAATCCGCTTTCCTCCTTATTTCTTCTGCTTTATGATGATCAATTTCTTCTGCAAGATCAAATAATAACAGCTTGTCCTTTTCAAAATATTTACTTGTCACTTAAAAGTCCCTCCTTTTTTCTTGTGTTATTATAATTCATTTGGTATTTTTTTCCAATAGCGAATTTTAGGAAGTTTTGCCGTTTTTTTGGAACTTTTTTTCATTTTTCGACATGTATTTTTTTGTCGTTTTTTGTCTTACGATTTTTCTATTTTTTTCCATTTATTTCTTTACTTTCTCTTTTTCTTCTTCTATAATAGATCTACTATTAACAATCAATAAAAAAGGAGATTCTCATGAAAGAAAAAACAAACGAAGTAAAAAACGTACCTCAAATTCAGAAAAAAACTCAGAATGAAATCCAGCAAATACGGGATGTGGAAAGTTGGAATCGGTTCCTTGCCAAAAAAGGAATTGGCTATTTGAGAAACCCAACCCCCGACTGCCATTTTAATTTCGATTCAATTTTGCTCTAAGATTTCGAAACTCAAAAACCCCCGATATGAATAATTTCATATCGAGGGTTTTCCTCTTCTATTACGTAGAAAATTTCTAACAAAATTTCTGAAGTAACAAAGTTAAATTTCCTTAAGTGTGCGATTGCAAAGCAATCTGTATATATGGCGAAGTCACTTTTCTTATCTTTTTAAACTTTCTAATCTTGCTTTTGTTTGTTCTAATAGTTGTTCATATTTCTGTAACTTTTCTTTTTCTTCTTGCACTTTTGCCTGTGGTGCTTTTTCTACAAATCCCGGATTGCTTAGCATTTTCCTTGCTCTTTGCACTTCTGCTTCTAGATTTATCATTTCCTTTTCCATTCTTTGTATTTCTTCTTGCAAATCTACTAACTCTTCAAATGGAATATATACTTCAATTGTTTCCGTCAAAATGGAAATCGCATTTTCTGGTATTGTATCTTTTTCTTTTTGAATTATAATTTCATTTGCAAAACCTAACTTCTTCAATATTTCTTTTGACTCTAATATCCAATTGGAATCTTCTTTTGTTACAAAAATCAACTTTGATTTTTTACTTGGATGAACATTCATATTTGCTCTTATATTTCGAATTCCAATAATAATTTCTTTTAATTTTTCTACTAGTTGTTCTTCTTCATCAAAATCAAAAGTTTCTTTTGCTGTTGGCCATTTTGAAACCATTAATTCTTTCTCGTTATACTTAACTAATTTTTCATATAATTCTGACGTAACAAAAGGCATAAAAGGATGTAATAATTTTAAAGAAATTCCAAATACATAATCTAATACAAAACATACTTGTACCTTTTCTTTTCTATCCTCACTATATAACCTTGTTTTTACCATTTCAATATACCAATCACAGAACTCATTCCAAATAAAGTTATATATTTTGTCTAGTGCAATTCCCAAATCATAACTCTCAATATTTCTTGTAACTTCTGCAATTAATTTTTCTAATCGATTGATAATCCATTTATCCTCTAATCGAATAGAGTCTTTTTTCATTTGATGTGATTCTTTATCATAATTTTCTTCCTTAAAGCGAATAATTTCTTCATCTTCTACCATATTCATCGTAATAAATTTAGCTGCATTCCATATTTTATTTGCAAAATTAGAAGCTTGTTCTAATTTTTCTGGCATATAGCGAATATCATTTCCCATCGTGGTACCAGATAAAACAGAAAATCTAAGACTATCCGCTCCATATTGGTCAATTACCTCTATTGGATCAATTCCATTTCCAAGGCTCTTTGACATTTTTCTTCCCTGGCTATCCCTTACAATACCATGTATTAATACATCTTTAAATGGTTTTTGCTTTGTTAATTCTAAGCTTGATACAATCATTCTAGAAACCCAAAATGTAATAATATCATATGCAGTTACTAATACATTTGTTGGGAAAAAAGTATTTAAATCTTCTGTATTATTTGGCCAGCCTAAAGTCGAAAATGGCCAAAGTGCAGAACTAAACCAAGTATCTAACGTATCTTCATCTTGTCTTAATTGTTTGCATCCACATTTTTCACACTTTTCTGGCATCGTCTTTGCTACATGAATATGTCCACATTCTTCACAATAATATGCTGGAATTCTATGCCCCCACCATAATTGTCTTGAAATACACCAATCTTGAATATGTTCCATCCAATTAAAATACATTTTTTCATATTTCTTTGGAATGAATTTAATTTCTTCGTTTCTAACCGCTTCTAATGCTGGTTTTACAAGCTCTTCCATTTTTACAAACCACTGATCTGATATCTTAGGTTCGATTGTATTTTTGCATCTCTCACATTTTCCTACATTATGCGTATATTCTTCTTCTTTTACTAATACCCCTAGTTCTTTTAGTTTTTCTACTATTTTTTCTCTCGCTTCTAATAAATCCATTCCACTATATTCTGGTACTAGATTTCCCATTTTAAAGTTTTCATCAAACACTTCAATAATCTCTAGATTATGTCTTAAGCCTGCTTGATAGTCATTCATATCGTGAGCTGGTGTAATTTTTACTGCCCCTGTTCCAAATTCTTTTTCAACAAATGGATCTGCTATAATCGGAATTTCTTTATTCATAATAGGAAGAATACATTTCTTACCCACCAATTTTTTATATCTCTCATCGTCTGGATGGACTGCAACAGCAGTATCTCCTAGCATTGTTTCTGGTCTTGTTGTTGCAACAATAATACTTTCATCTTCTCCTGCCACTGGATAACGAATATGCCATAAATGTGTTTTTTCTTCTTTATATTCTACTTCAATATCGGAAACAGATGTATTGCAATTTGTACACCAGTTTACCATTCTTTTCCCTTTATATATATAGCCTTTATTATACAAATCAATAAATTGTTCTAAAACAGCTTCTGAAAGACCTTCGTCTAAGGTAAATCTTCTTCTGTCCCAATCACAAGAACATCCTAATTTTCTTTGTTGTTCTTGAATCGTTCCTCCATAATGTTTCGTCCAATCCCATGCTTCTTCTAGGAATTTTTCTCTTCCTAATTCATATTTATTCTTTCCTTCACTCTTAATCTTTTGAACTACTTTCATTTCTGTAGAAATAGAAGCATGATCTGAACCCGGAAGCCACAAGGTATTATATCCTTGCATTCTTTTAAAACGAATCAATATATCCTGTATTGTTCCATCTAATGCATGCCCCATATGTAATTTTCCTGTTACATTTGGTGGTGGCATCATAATACAATAACTCTCTTTTGTTTTATCCATACTAGGTTTAAAATAACCATTTTCTTCCCACATTTTATAACGTTTTTCCTCAAATTCTTTTGGATTATATGTTCCTTTTATTTCGTGATCTCCCATTTTTCCTCCTTATCGTTTAAATATTTTATTTAAAATAACGCTGAATTGTCTTCTAATTTCTAGATAAACAAAAATAACCTTACCCCATCTTAAGGGCAAAGTTATTCTTTGCGGTACCACCTTAAATTTACTATTTTATACTAAATAGCATCTTGGCTAACTTTAACGCAGTTTATACGGATATATTTATTTTTAATTCATATATCAACTCTAAAGCTACCTTCTATATAGAAATTTCTTAAGAAGCTTCCAGCCTATGGCTTCTATTCTCTATCAGTTTTCTATATATACTCCTCTTTTTCTTCGTTTTTACTTATTTCTATTTTCATTATCTTCATTTCAATCTATGATACTTTTTTAATCTTCATCAACAAAATTAAATTCATCTTTAAATTTTTCTTTAAACATTTCAAATACTTTGTTAAGTGTTTCTTCATCATCCACACTTACATAGCTTTCCATGTCTTCTTCTCCCTCTGTATCTTCTACTTTTAAAATAACTACTTCGTCATTTTCTTCTTCATCTTCTGTTGGTAATAATACTACATATTCTTCCCCATCTAATTCTACTAGGTCTAGGAATTCAAATTTTACCTCATTTCCTTCTTCATCTGTTAAAGCAATAATATTATCTAATTCCTCTCCCATATCTGGTGTATTTAAATCTTCACTCATAATTTTCTCCTTTCTATTTTTACTTTATATATTAACTATTTTCAATATTAATAACATTTATTACTGTACTATTTCAATACCTTATTATTTTCAAATTTAATTTTCATATACCATTTTTTAGCCATTTTTTTGATTCATATAACTTTCTAAAATGTATACAGCGGCTAAAGTATCAACAATTCCTCTTTTCTTATGCTTATTAATATTTAAATCATTCATTGTTTTATGTGCTTGTACTGTCGTTAATCTTTCATCCATGGTATCTATTTTTAAAAAATTAAATTTGCATTTTAATTTATGAATAAATTCCTCTGTTTTTTGTGCTCTTACTGTTTTTTCCCCTTTTAAATTAAGAGGCATCCCAACAACTAAGGTGTCAATTTCATAAACTTTCAACAATTCCTCTAAACGTTTTAAGATTAATTTATCATTATTCTTATGATAGATTGTTTCTAAGCCTTGAGCTGTTATTCCAAGTGGATCTGTAATTGCAATTCCTACTCTCGCCTCTCCATAATCAATTGCTAGTATCCTCATTAATCATCCAACCCTATATAATTTTTTACCATTTTTTCTAATAGTTCGTCACGTTCAATTAATCGAATTTTATTTCTAGCATCTTTATGGCTTGTAATATATGTTGGATCTCCAGATAGGATATAGCCTACAATTTGGTTAATTGGATTATATCCTTTTTCATCTAAAGCTTGATATACATCTTTTAGAATCTCTCTTACTTTTACATTTTTGTCCCTCTCTACTTTGAAGCTCATTGTTTCATCCATATTCATACCCATTCCTCCTTTAATCTTTTAAATATAGTTTATGTCATTTTCTTTTTTGTCTGCTTGATCAATATATTCCTCTAACTTTTTGGTTACTCCATCCATAGAAGTTCCTTTGTAATAAGAGGTAAGAACAAAATTTAATCTTGGTGTTACGGAAATATCTTTCTTTAATTTCATTCTCTTTTTATCTTCTTCCTCTAAAAATATCTCTGTTTCTTCTATTTGAGATTTTATATCTTCTAAGAAATTTGCTACATCTTCTGGTTGTACTCCAGAAAATACAATAACAAATTTTGGTCCCATGTATCTTACAAATAAATATTCTTTTGATATATTATTTGCAATAATATTACTAACTACATTAATTACCTTATTTCCTAAGTGTCTATTAATTTTTTCATTAATATCCTCAAGATTAGTAATTCGAAGCATACATACCGTAGAAACTGTATATCGATCTACTAGTTGTTTTCCTTCTCCATACAAATATTCTGCTGATTTTAAACTTGAATATAAATCTGTTCTTACAATATTCTCTACTGTTTTTTGATATTCTACTGTTTTTAATATAGTAACAATATTTTCTTTAATTACTTCAATAATAGCGGTATCCATTCCATCAAATGCATGAATTTGTCCACTCTCTATTAGCCAATATCCAATGTAAACATTATCAATATAAAGAGGAAAAAACATTGCAGATTTTGCTCTTCCTAGTTCCATTTTTTGATATGGTAATTTTTCTGTTTCTTTATCTACTGTTATATACTTTGGAGTCGCAGTTGAAATACTATCTTTAAAAATCTCTTCTGTATATAAATTTCTTAATGTATTCCAATGTTTTTCATCTACGTTGGATGCCTTGATTACATATTCAGCTCCATCAAACACTACAATAGTAGAATATTTTATATCACTATATCTTTCTAGTATAATTTCATTAATTTTGTTTATCTTTTTTTCTACGGATGAATATTCTCCAACTGTATTCATAAAACTTTGAAGTATATTTAGTCCAGTTATTTTTTCATTTATATTACTGAATTTTGCTATTTTTTTATGTATATTAATATTATACATCATCAAGGCAATTATAATAAACACTAATATTACAATTGTTACTATTATAACAGCTGTCAAAAATCTCACCTCTATATTTTCTTTTTTCTTCTATCTTTTAGTATCTTTTTTTCATTTGATCTAATGCATTATTCATATCTGCTGAAAAACGATTATTATTACTATTGTTATTATAATTATTATTCACTGGTTTATATTCTGGCTTTGGCTCTTGTTTTCCCCCAATTAACGGATAAACCATATTTCCTAATGTTTTTAATGCTTGTAATAATTCTTTTGAATAACCATTTAATGATATTTTACAATTTACTAGACCTTCCAAATATTTTGCATATGTTTGCTCTTCAAAAGGTATTACACAATATTTTGCAACCTCTCTATCAAATAACTCTGTCATAAAAGACATTGCTGGATCATTATAAAAAGACATTCCACCAATAATTGTTTTTACACTTAAACTTCTAACCTTCGTTTCCTTATTTATAACAATTCTTATCTTTTCAGGTTTTAATATATTTTTTGCCTTTAGTTCTCTTAAAAATGCTGTTAATGGTTGAATTGTTAATACATCCATACTTTGCACTAAATATAATTCTTGTGCCCTTGCAAAATATCCTAAGTTAGTTTGGAAATCACAGTCAATTAATACTAAAGAATAATTTTGAATTAATGTTGATAGTATTTCTTCATAAGAATCTAAATCATTTTCTTCATTTGGAATTGTTGTATATACAGTTAGGTTCTTATTTACTTGAATTCCCGCTGCTACTCCATTTTTTAATTTTGTAATACAATCTGCAGCTACTTGTCTTAAGTCTTCTTCATTTTTTGTATATATATAATAAGCATTCTTATTTTGTGTGGTATCTAATATTGCAGTTTTTATTCCTTGTGCAGATAAAACTTCTGCCACGTTGTTTACCAAAAAGGATGTTCCATTTTTACTTGTTCCTACAAATGCTACTAATTTTTTATCTTGTGTTAATAGATGCTCTATATTACTTACTGTATAGTCGATATTAGCAAGTTCTCTTGAATTGTTTTCGAAATGATTACTTGATCTTATTTGACTTTGATATGGATTTGATTGCATTTGAGAAATTGGATTTGAGTTAAAATTGTTTCTTGGTCTAAAATTTTCTTGAGGTTTTATCATTTCTTCTTCATCATCGTCAAATCCTGGTAATGTTGCTGCTCTTGTTTCTACCTCTTCTTCGTCATCATCAACCCCTGGTAATGTAGGTGATCCTGAAGAAATCATTTCTTCTTCATCATCGTCATCATCAAATCCTGGTAACGTTACTGCTTCTACTTTCTCTTCTACTGGTTTGGGTTCTGGTAAAGGATTTTTTCTAGGTCTTCCTCTTCTTTTTGGTTGTACTTGTTCTACTGTTTCTTCTACTATAGGTTCTTCTTGAATAGGCTCTTCTAAATTAATTCCATTATCTTGTTCTTCTAGGTCCTGCACTTTTTTATTTAGTTTCTTTACTTTGCTTGTATTTACAGCAGATGGAATTACAACAGGTTTTCCTAAATTTTGTGTTGCTCTTTTGGTCTCTAATAAATTTACTTTTATTCCACTATCTTCTTCATTTTCTTGTGCAATATTTCCTTTTCCTGTTCTTGTGACCTTTCCTACTCCACCTGGCATAGCGGTTACAATTTGTTGATATTTAGGCGAATTTGCTTCTAACACAGCCTTTACATTGATTGGTAGGAAACTAATGATGATTTTTAATTGCTCATCTGTATACTGTGCTGCTATTGTATTAAAACTTTCTACATATTTTTCTTCATTTTTTCCGATTCTTTTATAGTGAGCTAGTATATTTTGTATTTCCGCTTCGCTTACATCATTTTCATTTTCTGATTGATATGTTGCATCTTCCGAATCAATTCTATAATAAACTTTTGCTTCTTTTTTCGTTCTAGGAACTTTGATTAAACGGCATATTTCATCAATGCTTCTATCAGTTCCTATTAAAGCATTATAAATTCCAATACTAAATAATTTTACTAAAATTTCTTCTGATTTATTTCTTCTATCTGTACAAATTAAAATAATTGGTGTATCTGCTCTATTACTACTTGTTGCTTCATCACTAATACTATCTAATTTGTCAAATAAAAATTTATCGATTTGATCATAATTATTATTTGAAAATGGCTCTAAATCTTCACTTATGACAATACGATCATAAGTTTTATCTTTTTGTATCTCTTTTAATATCGCATTAAAGTAATAAACATTTTTATAAGAAATAATTTCTTTATAATCTTTTTGATATTTCTTTACGATAGATTCCGAAATATTTTCATTACTTACTGCAAATAAAACTTTCATTTGTTTAACCCCTCCAACCTTTTACTACAATTGCAAATATAAGTGGTAATACTTGTGCAATTACAAGAATTGTGACAAATCCTATTATCATTGTAAAACCTTTATCTCTTTCATCTAATTTACGAATACCTATTACATATTGATATATTGCACCAACTGCAATTCCAATAAAGCAAAATGGTATGCTGTAAACTCTTATAAGATTTAATACATAAGCTGCCATTCCGTAAGCATCTGATCCATATTCTTCTTTATAATCTTCTAATTTTTTTTCCGCATTTTCTTTTATTTCAACTAATTGCTGTGTCCCTTGTTTTTTTACCTCATTTGCTGAAGTTGCATATACCGCTTGTGTACCTAGTCCTATTATAACAAACAAAGTAAATACGCAAAGCATTCTCACGAATATTTTTTTCATAAGGTTTTGTTCCCCTTTCTCTTAGATATTTACTCTACTATCATACAATACTCTCTACAAAATAGCAAGAATTTATAGTTAATTTTTCTTTTTTTTATTCATTTCTTATCAATATTCTATATTTTCTTTCTCCCTCTTTCTCTCAGGAAAAAATCTATATTTTTTAATTTTAATTTTAAAATCTATCCTTTCTAAAAAAGCTGTCTGATTTTTCGTATTTTCAGACAGCTTTCTATATTTCCTATTTAACAAAACATAAAACAAGAACAAGTATTCCTATAATTACTCTGTAAATTGCAAATCCTTTAAAACTCCCTTTTCTCAAATACTCTAATAAGAATTTAATAACAAGTACTCCTACTAAAAAACTTGCTAAAATACCAATAAAAAATGGTAAATCAAAAACAAATTCTCCTTCTAATAGTTTATATAATGTTGCTCCTAATACGATTGGAGTCGATAGCAAAAAGGAATATTTTGCAGTAGATTCTCTATCTACTCCCATTAATCTACCAGTTGTCATTGTTACTCCTGATCTTGAAACACCAGGTATAAAGGCTAAAGCCTGTGATAAACCAATTAAAAAAGTTTGTTTCAATGTCATATCCTCATATTTTGTATTAGCCTTTGCATTTTTATCCACTATGTATAAAATAATTCCCATTACGATTAAAGCAATTCCAATAATTGCTGGTTTATTTAAAATATCTGATGCAAATTTATCTAATAAAAATCCAATGATTCCTCCTGGTATTGTTGCTAAGACTAAATACCAAAACATTTTTCCTTCTGTTGTTTTTTCTTTTTTTATAACTTGACGATATCCACCTTTGATTAATTCAATCCAATCTTTAAAGAAAAATAATACAATTGCAAGTAATGTTCCAAAATGAAGGGCAATATCAAAAGATTCTGGTATATTCCAATTACATATCCATGGTATTATTGTTAAATGTGCAGAACTAGATATTGGAAGTAATTCTGTAAGTCCTTGTACAATTCCTAATATAAGTGCTTGTAATATTGTCATCTTTTTTCTCCTTTGTCTTTATTATTTTATTTCTTTTAAAACGTTGTAAATTGTTTCTTTTATAAATTCAGCTGATGTAATTGGTGCCACCTTCCCAGGTAAAGAAAGCGCCCAAATAAATTTTAAGTTTCTTTCTTTTGCTGCATGTTTATCTACCCCACCTGGTGCAGAAGCAATATCAATAATTACACAATCTTTTTTTACTAAGTCTAAATTTGTATCATCCAAAATAATGTGTGGTACTGTATTTATAATTACATCAAATTTTCCTAAACAATCTTTCAATTCTGAAAGTAAAACAGGTTTATAACCATAAGCTTTAATCCATGAACAATTTACTACTTTTGTTGTCTCGCAATATACATTTGCTCCAATTCCTTTTAACATATTCGATAATATTTTACTAACTCTTCCAAATCCCATTATCAAAATATTACTACCATGTAATGTTTTGGTTGTTTCTTCCATCGCTATTTGAATTGCACCCTCCGCAGTAGAAATTGTATTTAAAACCGTTAATTCTTCTCTTTTTAACACATCAATTATCTTTGCATTAGTAACTTTGTTGTATATTTCTTCCTTAATTCTACCAGCAATAAAGATTTTTCCTTCAATATGCTTTATTAATTCCTCTACTGTCAATTCCTGTTCACTAAATGGCATATTTACCTTTTCTTCATTACTTGATAATGGAATAGAGCTTATAATAATACTCGATTTTTCTACTACTTCTTCTATTGTTTGACATTTTATAATTGCTTCATTTTTCTCAATGCTATCTGCTAATTCCAATCCATAAGTATAAAGTTCAAACCCATCACTTAACAGCATTTCTGCTAACTTTACAATTCTTAAATCTCCACCTATTATAGAAATCTTTGTCATATTTTTTCTCTCCTTTGAAATTGAAAAGAATTTTTAATTTTCTAATTCTTTTCCTTTTTCTTCTATTCTTATGTCTTTCTCTTGATAAGTATGCATCTTTTTCAAGTCATTTTTACTAATTTTTCCAACTATATAAAATGTATTTTCTAGATGCTCCTTTGCTTTTTTTTCTTTTAGTTTCATTTTGATTGTTCTATCATAATTTTGCATATTAACATTTTGTGGAATAAATCTTTGAATTGGAATAAATACTGGATCTGCAATCGCTTTTTTGGATAAAGTAGGATCTAATTGTACTGCTAAGTTTAAATAATTGATCGCCTTTTCTTTATCTCCTTTTATTGCATATATTCTAGATAAATGGTAATAACTCTCTGGTTCCACATCTTCTCCCTTTAGTGCTTCCATAAAATATTTTTCCGCCTCATCTAAATCATCATATAATAAAGAGATGATTCCTAAATTGTAATATCCGTTGTAAAGCATCGAATTAATTTCCGCAGCTTTTTCGTAACAAATTTTAGCATTTTGAAAATCGTTTAGTCTTGTATAAGCAATTCCCATATTATAATAAATATCATAATTATTAGGATTATATTTTAATGCATTCATATACACATTAATTGCTTCTTTAAAATTTTCTTGTTCACACAATAATTTTCCAAGAAATTCAGAAGCTTCATAATAGTCTGGCTTTTTATCAATTAAATGACCAAGCATCTCTATGGATTCATCTCTTTTTCCTAATTTATCTAATAAAAAAGCAATATTATAATAAGTTTCATAATCTTTTTTATTCATATCAATTGCCATTACATATTCATCAATTGCTTTTCTCATTCCGCCCTCTTTTTCATAAATTTTTCCTAACATTTTATGAGCCATATAGCTTTCTGGGTTTTTATGAATTAACTTAATTAAAATCGCTTTTGTCTGTTTATCTTTATGAAAAAAATGGAATGTTTTTGCTAAGAATATCGAAATATGCTCCATATAATTAATTTGATTCTTTTCTAAAATAATAATTACAATTGGAATAAAAATTGAAATAAAATAAGTCATATATCTTATAAAATTTCCGAAAAAAACTTTTTGTTAATAATTCTATAAATCCAATTGCAATTCCCAAAGCTTCTAAAATTAGAATAGCAATATAATTTGTGTCATTTTTTCTTATCATTTTAAAAAATATAATCGTAAATAAGGAAAAAGCCAATATATTAAAGATTATTCTTTCTAGCATTTTTATTTCCTTTCTTATTCTTTTATGTTAAATTTTTCATTATACTTTTGAATACATTTTTCTATAATTTTTTCTGCGTCTTCTCTTCCCAAGATTTGTTTTACTGTTGTAACTTTATGCTCTAATTGCTTATATACTTCAAAAAAGTGCATAATTTCTGCCGAAATTTGACTTGGAATTTCTGAAATATCTTGATATTCATTTAAAAAAGGATCTGACTTTGCTACTGCTATAATTTTCTCATCTTCCGCATCATCATCAATCATTTTTAATACACCAATTGGATAACATTCTACCAATGTCATTGGTAAGATTTCCTCTTGACAAAGTACTAGAACATCTAACGGATCATTGTCATCCGCATAAGTTCTTGGTATAAAACCATAGTTTGCAGGATAGTGAGTTGCAGTATAAAGTACACGGTCTAATTTTAACATTCCTGTTTCTTTGTCTAATTCGTATTTATTTTTTCCACCTTTTTGGATTTCGATGATTGAAACAAAATCATCCTTTTTTATTCTTTCTTTTTTTATTCCATGCCAAATATTCATTTTATTCCTCTTTTCTCTTTCTCTAATGTTTTTTATTACATAGGAAATTTCGTCAGAAATTTCTGGAGTAACAAGCTTAAGTTTCTTTCGTTTTGTGCGATTGCGAAGCAATCTGTACATTGGGCGAAGCCACTTTTCTTATTTTATTTCATTTCCGTTTAAAAGTCTATAGTTAGTATTAAGTTTTTTTATAAATTATAAATATTTTTTTCTATCTTGCAAAAAATAAAAGAAAAGAAATAATTTTTTTATTTATTTTCTAAAGGAGTCTCTATGAATCAAATCTTACAGTTACCTTATCATAAAAAAAATAAAAAAAATATTCTATATTTCTTATTTAGTATTTCTCTTTTTATTGTTTTCCTTACTCTCTTTTATTTTATTATCTCCCGTTGGCTGGAAAATAAGAATAGTAAAATTTCGGATAATTTTTCTGATACTTATCAAATATTATCTAATTATTCTAACCAAACCTTTGATCCAATCTATTATTCTTCTCTTTCTTCTACTACCGAAACGAAGCCTTCTGTTATTGGGAAAATTGAAATTTCTAAACTTAATTTATCTTACCCTATTTTTTCTTTTACCAGTGATGATTTATTAAAAATTTCTCCTTGTCGTCTCTCTGGTCCTTTCCCTAACCAAGTCGGTAATCTATGTATAGCTGGACATAACTATGATAATAATAAATTTTTTAGCCAAATTTCTTTATTAAAAGCAAACGATACTATTATGATTTATGATCAAAATAATGTCGGTATTTCTTATGAAGTATATAAGATTCAAGAAGTAAATTCTTCTGATCTTTCTCCTTTATCCCAAGATACAAATGGCGAAAAAGAAATTACTCTTATTACTTGTAATAATCAAAGTAAAAAAAGAGTAATTGTAAAAGCAAAAGAAAAAGCTAGTGATTAATTTTTTCTCACTAGCTTTTTATATTATTCTATTCCATTATAATCTTTTACTTTTTTATAAGCATAAATTGCTGATACAGCACATATACCTAAAATAACATAAATCACGGTATAATCTTCTGCTCCTGTATTTGGTAGACTTGTATTATTATATGAACTACTATTGACTATGTTTCTTGGTGTATTGTTAATTGTTGGAGCAACTACACTGTTATTCGTGTTTGTATTTGTATTTCCTGTGTTAGTATTAGCAGAATTATTTCCTGTTGGCGCTTCTAACACAATAGATCCATTTGAATCCGCAGCAAATACTTCTATACCTATTGCTAATACAACAATTAAAGTAATTATTAATAAAACTATTTTTGTTAATTTTAAATTTTTCATTTTTTCCCCTACCTTCTTACATCTTTTGTTATTAGTATGTTTCACTACTTTATTATTTATACTATATTTTTCTAGAAAAAGCAACCCTTTTTTTGTTTTTTTTTCATTTTATTCAAAAAAATGTTACTTTTCTATACATTAAATCGAAATAGTACAATATCTCCATCTTGCATGATATAATCTTTTCCTTCTGATCTTACTAAACCTTTTTCTTTTGCTGCATGCATTGATCCTTCTTTCATCAAATCTTGATAAGCAACTACTTCCGCTCTAATAAATCCTCTTTGTATATCCGAATGAATTTTCCCCGCTGCTTCTGGAGCCTTTGTTCCTTTTTTTATTGTCCATGCACGAACCTCTGGTTCTCCTGCTGTTAAGAATGACATTAATCCCAGTAAATCATAACTTGCTTTTATTACTTTATCTAGTCCCGATTCTTCTAAGCCAATTGCTTCTAGCATCTCTTTCTTATCTTTTTCTTCTAATCCAGAAAGTTCTTCTTCTATTTTTACGCAAAGAGGAATCACTGATGCATTTTCATTTTCTGCATATTCTTTTACTTGTTTTACATAAGAATCGTCTTGTGCATTTTCTAATTGAGATTCTGATATATTTGCAATATATAAAATTGGTTTTAGTGTAAGTAAGAAACTATCTTTTATTAATTCCTTTTCTTCTTCTGAAAGTTCTAATGTTCTTGCTGATTTTCCTTCTTCTAATGTTTTTTGAATTCTTTCCAATAAATCAATTTCCACTTGATATTTCTTGTCTGCTTTTATCGCTTTTTTTGCTCTGTCCAATCTTTTTTGAACTGTTTCCAAATCAGCAAAGATTAATTCTAAATTGATTGTTTCAATATCTCTTATTGGATTAATACTTCCATCTACATGAACTACATTTGGATCTTCAAAACAACGAACTACTTCTACAATACTATCCACTTCTCGAATATGGGATAAAAATTTGTTTCCTAATCCTTCTCCTTTACTTGCTCCTTTTACTAATCCCGCAATATCTACAAATTCAATTACTGCATGTGTTGTTTTTTGAGGATGATACATTTCTGTTAATCTCTCCAGCCTTTCATCTGGAACAGGCACAACTCCTACATTAGGTTCAATTGTACAAAAAGGATAATTTGCACATTCTGCTCCTGCATTTGTAATTGCATTAAATATCGTACTTTTTCCTACATTTGGTAATCCTACAATTCCTATTTTCATTTTTATAGCCTCTCTTCTTTCTATTATTCTTCTAATATTTCTGTAACATAATCAATTTCAGTTAATTTACGCATAATTTCATTTTTATTTAGATCTTTTTTATTATATTGTCCTATAATTTTAATTAACTCTTCAGAATCCATCTCTTCCTTTTCTTTTCTTTTTAATTGTTTGATCTCAATATGATATTCATTTAACACATCTTCAATTTGCTCTAAGACTTCTTTTCCATTTTTACTAATTTTTATTTCTAATTCTAATATATTAAAATGATCTAATTTTTCTGAGAATTTATAAGAATAAGACATAATAATATATACAATAACTGCGGTTAAAATTCCGCCCAAATAAAATCCTGCACCAATACTCAATCCTATGCAAGTTACTGCAAGTAATCCTGCAGCTGTAGTTAATCCCTTTACATTAAATCCATCTCTTAAAATGGTTCCTGCACCAATAAATCCTATACCGGATAATAATTGAGCTGGTATTCTTGAGGGATCAATATTATACTCTCTTGACATATATTCTCCACAAAGCATAATTAAAACTGCGCTAATTCCCACAAGAGAATGCGTTCTAAAACCCGCAGGTTTACTCCATGAAGATCTTTCTAGTCCAATTAATCCAGCCAATAGAAAACCTAATACTAGTTTTAATATTGCTTGGAACCAAAAAGACTGTACGACACTTAAAATAAAATCCATTTTTTCTCTCCTTTTTCACTTTTCAAGTTTGCATTATAACATATGTAATATTTAAAATCAAATTGTATCTATTTAATTAATCTCTTTATAATAACAAGATTTAAGTATTCATAAATTATCTCTTTTGTTACATTGATATAATATCCTATTTTTATTATCCTTTTATTAAGAATATGCTAAAAACAATAATAACTCCAGCAATTATTTTTTTCACGATATTTTCCTTTTCTTTTGAGATAAAATATCCGGCAATTACGTTTAGAATAACAGAAACAGCAGATAACGGAGCAACTGTCGTAATATCTCCTGTTTGATATGCTCTTAACTGGCTAATAATCATTACCGCCCAAGAAATACCAGTCATAAAAATTGCTGTTTTATTTCCTTCTTTTACTTCATTTTTGATATCGTTCCACTCAATTTTTTCGAATATTATGATAAGAATTGCTGGAACCATTAATGTTACTACTTGATAAATAGCAACATTAAATTTTTCTGAATTATCTACATTTAATGCAAGTGCAATGGATAATGCTAAGTTAGAAAGTATACTTAATAACACATATCGATCTAATTTAAAATTGCCTTTCTTGTAAAATATCATTACATTACTTAAAATAATAAGAATCGCTCCTATTATTTTCTTAAAAATTACTTCTTCTTTAAAGAATACTATTCCCCATAAAATCATAAATACATTTACAATTTGATCTAAAATATTAACTGTTGATGTATCTAAATGTCTCCTTACTGTAGTTGTCATTCTATCTTTCATACAATAAAAAATGACTGCTAACGCTGTAAATAAATATACTTTAACATCTGTTGCCCATTTTATTTCAAAAAATGGAATAAACGCTAACATAATAATACTCGTTATTACCTCTAAAGTAACGGTTAATGCTCCATCTTTTTTTGACTTTTTTGTAGCAGCTTTAAAAAATTGTGTATAAGAAACAACTGCTAATAAATATATTATAATTTGTACCCACCAAATGTCTAACATAAAAACCCCTTTCTTCTTTTTTGCTTTTATATTTTTCATAAAAGCGATATTTAATCCCTCGCATTTTCTAATTCCATAATCTCTTCTTTTACACTATCTAATGTTATAAATTGTATTCCATGTATCCCATAATGATTTGCAGCTTCTATATTCTCTAATCTATCATCAATAAATACTGTTTCTTCTGGAAGCAAATTATATTTTTTTAATAATGTTTCATAATTATTTTTATTTGGTTTTGTGGATCCCACTTCAAATGAATATATTCCGCCTTCAACGTAATGAAAAAAATCAAATTGTCTATTATAAGTATAACTGTCTTTGCTTAAATCCGATAAAATATAAATATAATAACCTTTATTTTTTAATTCTTTTAAATAATTCGATGTATCTTTCATCTCAAATAAAATATATTTATAATTAATATTTTTAAAAATTTGTTTTATTTTATCAGAATATTGAGGATAATTTTGTATTAAATTTTTCTCTGTTTGCTCTGCATTATATTTTGAAGAATTATATGCATTCCATTCTTTTCCGTAAAAAACTATTTGGGTAAATAAATTGATATCTTCTTTACTAAATCCAATATGTTCTAAATATTTTTCTGGTTTAAAATCAATTAATACTCCACCTAAATCAAACACAATATTTTTTATCATAGTATATTCTCCTTACTAAACTTTTATGGATTTTATCATATTCTTTATGAATTGTATAGTAAAAAAAAGTCAAAAAATCAACCTTTTATAGTTAATTCAATTATTTTATGAAGCAAATAATATATAGTTTGTTTTGTTTACATAATTTTGCATGGTCATTTACACCTTGTGCTTTCTATGGTATAATAATGGCATGCTGTAAGTATACAGTATGTAGAACTTTAAGAATATGTACATTATGAAAGGATGGTCGATGTTATGGCAAAAAACTATAACTGGAGAATCAAACGGGATTACTACAACCTCATCAACAAAGGTATCAAAACTCTTGAAGTAAGAGTTGGATATCCTGATATTAAGAGAGTCCAAAAAGGAGACACAATCACTTTTAAGGACTATTCTAATATCAAATTTGAAGTTGTCCGTGTAACTCATTATGAAGATTTTCCTGAAATGCTCGACAATGAAGATTCCTCTAAGGCAATTCCTGGTGTTACCAAGTATAAAGCTTTGGATATGTATCAGGGAATTTATCCTGAGGAAAAGGAAGCTTTGGGAGTTTATGTGTTTGAGCTTCGGAAACAAACAAACGATATGAAAATCTATACACTAAGCTCTTTCATTAACAATCACAAGCTTTTGGAAGTTAACACAAACCATGAGTGAAGGCTACTATAACAACACCTCTCGTGAACTGGTATATAACGGAAAACTTCCCGAATAATTCTCTATCTGTTTGAATCAACGCACACATAAAAACACACTCTTAAATTCAAATGAATTTTTGAGTGTGTTTTTACTATATTTTCTCGATGCGGATTCCAAGAACTCCATATTGTTTTTGCTTTTCTGGTGTATAGAATTCTTCTAGTGCCTCTAATAATTCTTGCTTCGTCATTGAATTATCAGCCATAATTTTTATATCAAAATCCTTAAACAACTCTTCAAACGTATCATATCTTAAGAGTCCTATCACCTTTACTTTCATTGTAATTTCTAATTCTGGTTCTTTCTGAAAAATTATAGTATCTCCTATATTTATTTTTTGTCTTTTTTCATCATATAGCCTTAATTCTATTCTTTTTGTTCCATTGTTAATGTAATTAAAATATTTAGGTTGTAATTTCAATATATGTTCCATTTTCTCTACCTCCAATCGATATTGTAATACATTTTGGAGCTTTCAGCCGGAATCGAACCGGCGACCCCTGCCTTACCATGGCAGTGCTCTACCTACTGAGCTATGAAAGCATCTATCGGATTAATAATTTTATCTTCTATTAATCCTTTTATTCTTTATCTTCTACAATATTTCGTATTGCTTTTTTACGAATTCTTTGTATTGCATTATCGATTGATTTTACTGGTGCATTCAATTTATTTGCAATATCTAAATAACTTTCTCCCTGAACAAATCTTTGTAATACTTGTTTTTCAAATTTACTTAAAGATTTGTCGATTGCATTTTCTACGGATTCAAAATATTCTTTTTTTGTGATTGTATCTAAAGGATCTTCCACCGTATTACTATCAAAAATATCGATAAGCTCTGCATCTTCCTCATTATCGTAAGCTGCAGTATTTAAAGATAAGTAGGAATTTAATGGCATATGTTTCTGTCTATTAGATGTTTTTATTGCTGTAATTAGTTGTCTTTCAATACACATATTGGCAAATGATTTAAAAGAATTTTGCTTATTATCTTCGAAATTTTTGATTGCTTTATATAGACCAATCATTCCTTCTTGTATAATATCTTCTTTTTCAGCTCCTACAATATAATATTTGCCAACTTTAATATTGACTAATTCTTTATATTTCTCTAATAGGTAATTTAAAGCGTATTTATCTCCGGACTTTACTTTTTGTATTAGTTCTTCATCACTTGTATTTTCATAATTGTTTCCAAAGGAAAAAAACACACTGCCTGTTTTCATAAGTATTTTGTAACCTCCTGCTTCCCTACTGAAGGTATTATAATTCAGTCTTTCTTTGTATGTCAATACTATTTTCGCGATTTTTTCTATTTATTTTTAAACTTTCTACTTTTTAAAATTTATGTAAATTCTGGTTTGAATATTTTCTTACATTATATTATAATAGAAAAGTAATTTTAAGATTTATATTAGAATTATGCTTATTTGAGACGTTTTATTAATTAACTATTTATATATAATATGGTCAATATATTCAAAACTCAAATGTTAGGAGGACTTTTTTTATGCCTTTTGATGGACTTGTTACCAAATCAATTGTCACTGAATTACATTCTTGTGTTTTAAATGGAAAAATCACAAAAATTTTAGAACCAACAAAAAATGAAATTGTTTTAGGAATCTACGCAAATGGGAAAAACTATGCTATTGCTATTTGTATTGATTCTAATGAATATCGTATTCATCTAACCACACATTTTAAGCCCAATCCTTTAAATGCTCCTAATTTTTGTATGTTTCTTCGAAAACATATTATGGGGTATCGTATCAAAAATATTTATACTTTAGGCTTAGAAAGGTTAATTACTATAGAATTAGAAGGTTATAATGAACTAAATGATCTTTCTACAAAAAAATTAATCATCGAACTTATGGGAAAACATAGTAATATTATTCTAATCAATGAGAATGATATTATCTTAGATAGCTTAAGGCACTTAGACACTTCTTCTAACTCCAATCGAGACATTTTGCCCGCTCATCCATATATGGTTCCGTTAAATGAAAAACAAGATATTCTAACATTAAAAGATTTTTATGAGTTTCGTGATAAACTGCTTTCTCATCCTTCTGCTGATTTAACTCATATGTTAGTAAACCGTTTTACAGGATTTAGTATACCTTCTTGTTCCTACATTTTAAAAATATTAAATATAAGTTCCGCTTCTTTTTCCGATGATGATTTAGAAAATTTATATCAGTTTTTAAAACAATTTATCACTTCTATTTTGCAAAATTCCTCTCGTATTGTTCCAATCACAAACGAAAGAGGAAAAATGGATTATTGTATGGATTTTACTTCAAAAGATAGTAATTTATCAAATAATTTCTTTTTGGATGATTTTTACTTTGAAAAAGAAGAAACGATTAATTTTACCAATTATAGAAATGGAGTTCTGAAATTAATCTTAAATACATTATCGAAATATAAAGTTCGTTTAAAAAACATTAATCAAAAATTAGAAGAGTGTTCTCATAAAGATGACTATCAATTATATGGAGAATTAATCTCTGCGAATTTATATCGTTTTTCTAAAGATGATATTTATTCTTCTATTGTGCTTGAAAATTATTATGATCAAAATTCTTTGATCGAAATAAAACTAAATAAAACAATCTCTCTTTATCAAAACATGCAACAATTTTTCAAAAAATATCGCAAATTAAAAAACGCATCTGAAATAGTTGCAAAACAGAAAAACGAAACAAATCAAGAACTTTCTTATTTAGAAAGTATTGTCTTTGAATTAGAGAATTGTAAAAATATTCAGGATTTAAATGACATTTATACAGAAATTAGTCAAAATCCTATTTTTGAACTTCCTATCTCTAAAAAGAAAAAGACCAATAAAAAAGAAAAAGACATGCCTTCACGCCCACGTGAATATATTATTGATAATTATACTTTTTTCATTGGAAGAAATAATTTGCAAAATGATTATTTAACGACAAAACTTGCAAATAAAACTGATCTTTGGTTTCATACAAAAGATATTCATGGAAGTCATGTTATTTTAAAAACAAATCATCAAACTTTAGAAGAAATTCCAGAAAATATTATCATAACAGCTGCACAATTAGCCGCTTATTATAGCAAAGCTTCTTTATCTTCTAATGTTCCAGTGGATTATTGCTATGTGAAATATGTAAAAAAACCTTCTGGAAGTAAACCCGGAATGGTTATTTACTCAAATAATAAAACCATTAATGTGACCCCTAGTGATATTTTATCTTTTATAAAAAGCAATGTTTGATTGTTTACCATAACGAATTAAAGTCACCTTATTTTTTGTAAACAATTGACTTTTACCCTATTTTTGTTGTATAATATATATGTTAGAGTGATTATAAAAGGAGGAACTTATATGTCAAATAAAACACTAATCTTCGGACATAAAAATCCAGATACTGATTCTATTGCATCTTCTTTTGTTATGGAAAATCTAGAAAAAAATTTAGGAAATGATGAAGCTAAAGCTGTTGCTTTAGGAAATTTAAATAAAGAAACAAAATATGTATTTAATTATCTTGGAATGGAAGAACCAGAGATTATTTCTGACGTAGAAAATGACCAAAATGTTATTTTAGTGGATCATAATGAAGCAAGTCAATCCGTAACCAACCTTGAACATTCCAAAATATTAAAGGTAGTAGATCATCACACAATGAACTTCGTAGCCCCTTATCAATTATATTACAGAACAGAACCAGTTGGTTGTACTTCTACTGTTTTATATAAAATTTACAAAGAATATGGTATTAAAATTGATAAGAAGACTGCTTTACTAATGCTTAGTGCAATTGCATCTGATACCTTATTATTTAAATCACCAACTTGTACTCCAGATGATATTCGTGTAGCAGAAGAATTAATGAATATTTCTGGTGTAGATATTAAATCTTATGGTACAGATATGTTAAAAGCAGGAACCGATCTTAGTGATTATACTCCTGAACAAGTTATTAATATCGACTGTAAGTTATTTGAAAAAGGTGGTAAAAAATTTAAAATTGCTCAAGTTAATACTGCTGATATTGATAACGTATTTAAGAATCAAGCATATTTCGAAGCAGCAATTAACCAAGATATTGAAAAAGAAAAATTAGATTTATATGTATTTGCAGCTACTGATATTGTAAATTCTAATTCTAAAATTATCACATTAGGACATGATGCACCTGTTGTTGAAAAAGCTTTTGGTGTATCTGTAACGAATAATACTGCAATGTTAGAAAACGTTGTTTCTAGAAAAAAACAAATTTTACCTAATATCTTAAATAACTTAGATTAATAAGAAAAATAAAGGAAAACGATGACCCCCATTGGGGGTCATCGTTCTTTTCTTGGTTCTTACGTGCAGTAATTTAAGTTTACAAAATGCTGATATCATCATAAAGAGCCACATCCATGAGGACTTTATTCTGGCTCTCATGAGCTAATCTTAACGCCCGCTCACGAAGTTCCTGCATCGAATCCGATAAAGAATCCGGCAGATGATTCCCATCGATTTCACCTACCAATTCAAATTGCTGCCTTTCATTTAAGAAGTACTGGCGATATACCTTCATACTTCTCATGATGATGATTCCTTCTTCCAGTCTCGGAACAGATACATCCACAATCTTAATTCCTTCGATCACGTCTTCTCCTTGGTCAATCATGTAGCCAGCCCTATCCAAAAGATTCAAAAACTTCTCATCGATTGCGACTTCAATAAAATCGAAATCTAGATCCAGCTTCTGAATGATACGATAAAGGGTTTGCAGGGACACATCCGATATGTGGCATTTTGTGAGTCTTTTCGTTCGGTATTCTCCCTCATAAAATTCTGAGAGAAGAAAAATTACAGTCTCTCCACTATACGTGATTAATACTCCTTCGAAAAAACCATCTTCCATCCGCCACTTCCTAACTCCTCGAAACTTACTTCTTTGCATAGAAATTCCTCCTTATGCCATTTCAAAAAAAGTTTACTTGTAACTAAAACCTCTTCTATCTTACCACCTTTTATATTTTATGTCAATTCTATTAATCTTTTTGTAATCATCTTTTATGATTTGGTTTATTTTATTCTACACTTTTTAAAGACTCGATCATATCAATTTTCTTTAACGCAAAATAGGTAACGATATTAACAATCATTGTGAAAATAATAGTAAGTATCCCTGCATATAAATAACTAGTAAAATGCATTCTCGTATCAAACATCAATATATCTAATTCACATGTTTTTATAATAAACATATTTAAGAAATATCCTGCCAGTAACCCTAATAAAATTCCTATAAAGGTTAAAATTGTCGTTTCTCTTGCAATATATTTATACACTTCTTTATCATAAAATCCCAATACCTTTATTGTTGCAAGTTCCCTTATTCTTTCACTAATATTTACATTAGATAAATTATATAAAACAACAAATGCAAGTAATCCTGCAGATATAATTAAGATCCATACTACTAATGTCATATTATCCATTACATCATTGAAAAGGGATTCTGTAGCTGAAGTAAATGTAACATCAGAAATAGATTCGTTCTTTAAAATATTTTTACCTAAATTTTCTTCCTCATCATCACTTAATGAAATTGTTTTTGCAAAAATAGAATGATATTGAATATCTTCATCAAATATTTTTTGGTAATACTCTGGACTCATATAAATATAATGCATTAAATAATTTTTCGTTATTCCAATTACTTGTACTTTTGCTTGTTTCTCATCTGAGTTTTGTATTGTGATAGAATCACCCTTTTTTATTTCCAGTAATTTTGCCAATTTCTCAGTGATTACAATTCCATCCTGATTTAATTGATATGTTTCTTTTGAAGTACGGTTTTCTAAATCAACATATTGATCAAATTCTTCTACCTTTTCAGGAATAATTAATTGAATCTCTTGATTGTTTTCTCTATCTGTAATTTCTACCGCCTGCATATTTACTTTTAATATATTTTCTATTTCCGTCATACTATTTAATTGCTCTATTTCTTGATTCACATCCTCTTCCGATACATCTTCTTTAAACGAAAGAGAAAGATCATATAAAAATACTTCCCCATATTGAGTTGGTATCATTTTGCTAACCGAATCCCTTAAACCAAATCCTGCTACCATAAGAGCAGTACACCCTAAAATTCCAATAATTGTCATTAGAACTCTCTTTTTATAACGGAAGATATTTCGCACTGTTACTTTTTGAGTAAATTTTAAACGTTTCCATATAAATGGAATTTTTTCTAATAAAACCTTTTTTCCCATCTTTGGCGCTTTTGGTCTCATTAACGTTGCTGGTGTACTTCTTAATTCTGCAATACACGAATAAATTGTAGATCCTACCGTACATAAAAAAGCAATTCCCATTCCTACTATGGCATAGTTCCAATTAAATTCCAAATGAATCTTTGGAAGTTCATACATCATGGAATAAATATCAAATATCAGCTTTGGCAATATTTGAAAACCAATTGTCATTCCTATGATTCCACCAATAATCGTACCTAAAAAAGCATATAATATATATTTGCTCGCTATTTGGCCTTTTTGATACCCAAGCGCTTTTAGTGTTCCTATCTCCGTTCTTTGCTCTTCTACCATTCTTGTCATTGATGTAAGGCTAATCAGTGCTGCTACGATAAAAAATACAACAGGAAAAACTTTTCCTATATTTGCAATTCGATCTGTATCTTGTATATAACTTACATAACCTACATTTGTTTCTCGATCTAATACATACCATTCTGGCTTTTCTAGTTCTTCTATTTGTTTTTTCGCTTCATCTAATTTATTTTGTGCCTCTTGCAACTGCTTTTCTGCTTCTACTTTTTGCACTTCCAGCTCTTCTTTGCCTTTTTGTAATTTTTCTTGGCTCTTCTTTACTTCTTCTCTTCCTTCTTGTAGTTTTTTCTCTACTGCATTTATTTCACTTTGTGCTTGTTTCTTTCCCTTCTCTAAATTTGCTTTTTGCGTTCCTAAGTCTTGTTTTGCAATAACAATTGCTTCTTCTCCTTTTTCTATTTTTTGTTTTGCACCTTCTATTTGACTACTAATTTCTTGCTTTTTTGCTTTACTTTGATTGATTGTCTCTTTTAATTGGTCAATTTGCATTTGTATTTGAGAAACATCTTGCCCCATTTCTTCTAATTTCTTTTTTTGCTCTTCTAAAGAAACAACATTCGATTCCATAGCAGCAATTCCCGTGTCAATTTGACCAATTGCAGCTTGTGCTTCTGCTTCTTTTATTATTAGTTCTTCTTTTCCTTTGCTTATTTCTGTTTCTTTTTCCTGTATTTTGGCTTCCGCATCATTTAATGCCTTTTCTGCATTTCTCCATTCTTTTTCTACTTTTGTTTTATTCGATTTTACTTGACTTTCTCCATCTATTAATTGCTGTTCTACCGTCTTTAATTTCGCTTCTCCTTGTACAATTTTATCTTCCGCTTCTTTTATCTGATTTTCTGCTTCGATTTTTTTCGTATCGAACTCTTCTTGTCCTTCTTGTAAACTTTCCTCTGCCTCCTGTTTGATTTCTTGATATCTCTGTTTCTTTCTCTTTTCTCCAACTGTTTCCAATTTTTTTGCTACTTCTTCTACCTTATCTTTATATTCATCCTCATAGCATAAAAGCTCAGTTCCACCTTTCATTTTTATATATGCCTCTGTATAAACTTTAGAAGAAATTGCTTTTTTTGGTACATAAAGATAACTACTAATTTGACCAGAACCTAATTTAGTTGATCCTCTTTCTCTTGATATATATAATGGAGATTGAACAACTCCTACAATTTTAAATTCTTTTGTTTTAAAAAACTCATCTTCCTCTTCGATTTGTATTATATCTCCTATTTTCTTTCCAGTATCTTTTAAAAAATTAGCTTCTACTACACATTCTGCTTCTGTTTTTGGAAGTTCTCCCTCCTTTAATTCTAATTGATTTAATTCAGCTAATATACTATGTATTTTTACTACAATTTCCTTTTGATCTACTTTTACAATAACATCTTTGCTATAACTTCCTTCTGCTTTTTCTACTTCCTCTAATTCTTCTATTGCGTCAATGTCTTTCTCTACAAGCCCCATAGTAGAGAGAACTTCAAAATCCATTACTTGTTTTTCATCAAAATAAGAATCTACTGTTTTTTTCATGTCCGGGCTTGTTGCCTTAATTCCAGCAAAAAATCCCACGCCTAATAAAACGATTACCAAAATAGAGATAAATCGCTTATATGTATTTTTTATTTCTTTTAAACTATCTTTATGTAGTGCTTTCATATGATCACCTACCATTCAATTTCTGATATTGGTATTGGCTCCGTATTTTTTACAATTTTTTCAGCAGTTCCATTTTTAAAATAAATTACTTTATCTGCCATAGGCGCAATTGCCCCATTATGAGTAATAATAATAACTGTCATATTTTCTTTTCTTGCTGTATCTTGTAATAATTGTAAAATCTGTTTTCCAGTATTATAATCCAATGCTCCTGTTGGTTCATCACATAATAAAATTTTTGGATTTTTCGCAATTGCTCTTGCAATTGCCACTCTTTGCTGTTCTCCTCCTGATAACTGAGATGGAAAATTTTTAATACGATCTTTTAAACCTACTTTTTCTAAAATTTCTTTTGGATTTAATGGATGTTTACAAATTTCCGTTGCTAATTCTACATTTTCTAGTGCAGTTAAATTTTGTACTAAATTATAAAATTGAAAAACAAACCCTATATCCTCTCTTCTATATTTCGTTAATTCTTTTTCTTTTAAATAGCTAATATCTTTTCCATCAATGATTACATTTCCACTTGTAATGCTGTCCATTCCCCCTAAAATATTAAGTGCTGTTGTTTTTCCTGCACCAGATGGACCTACAACAACTACTAACTCTCCTTTATCAATCGAAAAGTTTGTTTTATTTAACGCTCTTATGGTTACTTCCCCCATCTTATACTCTTTTACTACATCTTTAAATTCAATATATGCCATAGATAAATCCTCTCCTTTTATCTATTTAATATTATATCTCTTTTAAGCAAAATAGAAAAGAAAATGTTTCCAATTTAAAACATTTTCTTTCCCTGTTTTTATTTTTTATTACATTGCTTGTCTATATAATTCGATAAAATCTTCTTTTGACACTTCTCTTGGGTTTCCTGGTTTGCAAGGATCTTCCATTGCTTTCTCAGCAAGCATTTCAAAATCTTCTTCTTTTGCTCCTGTGTCTTTTACTGTTTGTGTAATTCCAACTGCTTTTGATAATTCTGTAATTTTCCATACGAACGTATTAATAATATCTTGTTTTGATAAATATGCAGCATCTTCTCTTCCAATATGCATTAATATTTCTCTAAATCTTTCCCAAGAAACTTCCCCATTATATCTCATAACAGTTGGTAATAAAATAGCATTTGCTAACCCATGAGGTGTATCATAAACTGCACCTAATTGGTGGGCCATTGAGTGTACAATTCCTAATCCTACATTTGAAAATCCCATTCCTGCTATATATTGCGCTAAGCCCATTTTATCAATTGCATCTTGATTTTTTTCATTTACGGCTGCTGGTAAGTTCTCAAAAATCAATTCAATCGCTTTCATATGGAACATATCAGACATTGTATTATGTGCTTTTGTAATGTATCCTTCAATTGCATGAGTTAGTGCATCCATTCCTGTAGAAGCTGCAATTGACTTTGGTAAAGATGCCATAAGTTCTGTATCTACGATTGCTAATATTGGTATATCATGTGGATCTACACAAACCATCTTGATATCTCTTGTTTCGTCTGTAATAACATAGTTAATAGTAACTTCCGCCGCTGTTCCATGAGTGGTTGGAAGTGCTATTAATGGCATTCCTTTATTTACGGTATTAGAAGCTCCATTTAAAGATGCAATATCATAGCGATCTGGATTTGTCATTACAATTGAAATTCCTTTTGCTGTATCAATACTAGAACCTCCTCCAACTGCGACAATTACATCTGCTCCAGAATTTTTACATCTTTCAATTCCATCTTGAACATTTTTTATTGTTGGATTTGGTTTTACTTCATCATAAACTTCATAATCAATACTTGCATTCTCTAATACATCTTTTACTTTTTTTACAACTTCTGTTGCACTTAAAGATTGATCTGTTACAAGTAATACTTTTTTAAATCCTCTATTTTTTATTTCTTCTGCTAGTACTTCTCTTGCTCCTTTTCCAAAATATGACGTTTCATTTAAGACAAATTTTTCAATTGCCATCTTAATTCCTCCTTTGTATTTTTATATATTGATTATATCAATAACTTTTTATTTTCTCAATTGTTTCTTTAAAATTTTATCCATTCTTCTACCCATTCGTTTGGCACCTTTAAATTTCCTTTTCCACAGCCCATATCAATATTGGGTTTATTTTTACCATGGTAATCGCTACCACCACTTTTAAAATATTTTCTTTCATTACATAAATTTACTAAATATTGAATTTGTTCTTCAGAAAATGTACTATGCATACATTCAATTCCATCAATATCAAATTTTTCTAGAATATCATCTATTAATTGATATTTATTTTTTGCCCATTTATAAATAAATAAATGAGGCAAAAATACCAATCCTCCACATTCTTTAATAATATGAACCGCTTCTTCTGTACTTGGATAATCTTGTGTTTTATCAATATATAATGGATAATTTTGATCTCCACAATATTTCTTAGAAAATGCATCAAATTCATTCCAAAAGTCTTCTGGCAATTTGGATTGGTTTTCTGAGTGTTTTTTGATTTCATTATAAATTGCTACACTTCCCCACCCATTTTTTGCATCCCATTCAATTTGATCTTTTGGATCCATTACCAATCCCATCTGTAGTGCCTTTTCATATTGAATATTAAAATACTTCGTTTGCAATTTTTCTCTTGATTTATCTTTATAATATTCTACTGTCCATTGCTTCATTTTCTTTGGATCGATTCCATATCCTAATACTTCTATTAAATTTTTCCCATAGCTACATTTTATTTCAATTCCTGGAATAACTTTTCCATGAAAATATTGTTTTACATCTATTTTTTCTAATTCTTCATATCCATTGCAATTATCGTGATCGGTAATTGCAATATAATCCAATCCTTTTTCTTCTGCCTTTTTTAATAAGTCGATTATAGAATCTGTTCCATCTGAATTGGTAGAGTGCATGTGTAAATCAATCATCTCTATCTTCTCCTTCTTTCTTATTTTCTTCTATTTTATTACCATTTTTTTCCATTTCATACATTTCAAATAGTTCTCCGACATAAGGCATTAGTGTTGGTGCTGATTCTGAAAAAACTGTATATATCATTTCATATTTCATAGGAAATTTTCTTATCAGATCTTCATTAAACATTTCTCTTCCATATAAAACTGCCTCACTCGGTTTTTGAAATTCTCTTCCTTCTGTAGAATAAAATGGCTCTGGTTTATCGTCTCCTCTTTTATAAACAGTTGCATGGTCAAATAAACCTTCTTTTTCAAATTCTTTTAGTGTTACTAAAAAGTTATCATAAGAAGCATCATGTACACTTTTTGGAACCCATCTTGGTTCGCTATTACTAATCAATTGCATGGCATATCTTAAAAAAGTAGAAGAATAACTTTCTAGTTTTGGAACAGACATTAATTCTAAATCGATCTCGTATCCTGCTTCTTTAAATTCTCTCGCCATTTTCAGAAAACCTGCTGTTGCTCTCATGGTTCCTTCGTAAATAAGATTTAATTTATTTTCTCTACAATAATCTCTTATCTCTTGGTTTGCTCTATCTGCATCTGGTAATAATGCTAAATGAATATTTTCCTTATTTTCTTTACTCGCTAATTCAAATTTTGGATGCATTGATCTTACAATATCATAATCTGAAATTACTGCATTATAGCTTAATTTTTTATTTACTACTGGAATTAATCTAGATTTTCCAGCTCCTGCTTGACCTGCTACAAAAACTAATTTTGGATTTTCTTCTGGTTTCTTTCCTGTTGTAAAAAATAAATTAATCGCATGATAATATTGCTTATATTCTTCTTCTGTAAGTTTATATTTTGCTTGTAATTCTTCTATTTCTCTTTGATCCATTTTGTACTATCTCCTACATATTTTCTTATAATTTCTTCATTTCCTTTATAAATTTCATCTCTATCTAGAATTAGTGCTTCTAAGCTCTTTTTTATCTTTTGGTCATGAGTTTTCTCATATTCTATGGTTAGTTTTCCTACTTCTTGTGCAATTTTTTCTTGCGCAACTTCAATTCCAACCTCATTTAACATTAAGTCCATATTTTTCTCCTTTTCTTTTTTTCTCACATATTATATCACTAAATTTCATTTATTACAATTAAAAAAAACAACACATTAATATAATAATATGTTGTCTTCTTTCATCTATTTTTTTGTATTTACTCTTTTTAAATTCCTATCCTGTATTCGATATCTTCCATAAAAGGAAACATTTCCTCTATTCTTTTATGAGTAACAACGATTTGCCTTGGTTGTGGATTTTTGTCATACTCCGAAATTAATTTTTGGGTATAACAATTTTCTGCTGTTTTAAATAAAAGATATCGATTTCGAACATACGTATAAAACATTTGATAACCTTCATCTAGTTCTTTTTCAAATCGTTCAAAAGTATAATTATTATCCATATATCCTCCGTTTATATTATTCTAAACTATTATATCATCCGGCAATCGCATACTTTGACCCTGTTTTGCTTCTTCTGCTTTTTCTTCTGCTAATTTTTCATCTATAAGAACATTTCTAGATAAGTCCCCTACAAAATTTTCTCTCTTTTGTTCAAATGCACTCTTTTCTGTTTCTTCTTGTGATCTTCTTGATGCAATCATTTTCTTTTCTTCTCGATAAGTATCATACTCTGCCACTATTCGATTTGCCATATCATTTGATGCTTCTTGTAAAACATAAACCATATCTTCTATTTTTACCATTGCTCTTGTGCAAAAACTTCGAATCTCATCATCATACTCTTCTTGCATACGATCAGGAACTCTCATTCCATCTAAAGCTCTCATTACTTTTCCTTTTGTATCCATAATTGCACTTTGTACTTCTGTTTGAATTTGCTCTATATAAAATTGATCTTTGGATACATGACGACCATAACTTTGATAGTAAGAAGCATCTCCATTGTTAGACTGAATTATAATTTCTTTTAAAGATTCATTTTCTCTTGCTTCTTGTCTTTGTTCTTCTCTTTCTTTTTCCTCATCCTTTAAATTTTCTTGGTCCTGTCCTTCCTCTTTTTGTCTTTCCCATCTTGCTACATTTCTTAGAACTTCATCTGCTTTTTCTGCTTTCATTTGTTCAAATTGATTTTGAATTACTTTCATGCTAAAAATTTTATTTTCCTCAAAATAGCGTCCATTTAAGTCTAGATTAACTTGCACTTTTCGATTCATATCTTGTCTTATGTCTTCTAATATTTCTTCGAATTGAGCATAAATTTGATTCATTCCTCTTCTTAAGTCTTCTGGTATTTCTTGCATCATTATAATTGATTCCATTCTTCTTAACAATTCTTGGTATTCCATTTTCTCTTTCTACTCCCTTTCCTCTTTTATCATTTGCTCAAATTCCTCTTCTGTTAAAATTGCAATTCCTAATTCTTTTGCCTTTTCTAATTTGCTTCCCGCATCTTCTCCAGCAAGTACATAATCTGTCTTTTTTGAAACAGAGCCTGAAGTTTTTCCCCCTAATTTTTCAATAATATCACTTGCCTCTTTTCTAGAATATTTCTCTAAACTTCCTGTTAATACAAAGTTTTTCCCCTGTAATACCTGTTCGACTTCCTCTTCTTCTATTTTTTTCATATTTACTTTTGCTTGTTTTAATTTCTGAATTAAATCTATGGTTTGCTCTTGATGAAAAAAATTATAAATACTATTTGCTGTAACTTCTCCAATTTCTTCTGTCATCGCTAAACTTTCCTTGCTTGCTTGCATAAGTTTATCCATTGACTTATATTTATTAGCTAATATTTTTGCACCTTTTACTCCAATATGTCTAATTCCTAAAGCTGTTATCAATTGAAATAAATCATTTTCTTTGCTTTTATTAATGCTATCTACTAAATTTTGCGCAAATTTTTTTCCATTTTTCTTTAATGATGCAATCTCATCTAAAGTTAATGTATAAATGTCTGCAATATTATGAATTAAATCCTTTTCCATTAATTGTTCAATGATTGCATAACCTAACCCATCAATATTCATTGCTTCTCTTGAAACAAAATGAACGATATTTCTTAACAATTTTGCAGGACATTCAATTCCAGTACAACGTAATACTGCTTCTCCTTCTTCTCGAATTGCCGGTCCTCCACATACAGGACAAACCTCTGGCATTTCAAAATCAATTTCTTCTCCTGTTCTTTTTTCTTTTTTCACTTCTACTACTTCTGGAATGACATCTCCAGCTTTTTGAATCACTACAGTATCTCCTATTTTTAAATCCTTTTCTTTAATAAAGTCTTCATTGTGTAATGTTGTTTTTGATATTGTAGATCCCGCTACTTTTACTGGTTCTAAAATTGCCATTGGTGTAATCGCACCTGTTCTTCCTACTTGGCAAATAATATCTCTTAATTTCGTTTCTTTTTTCTCTGGTGGATATTTATACGCAATTGCCCATCTTGGTACTTTTGAAGTTGTTCCCATCTTTTCTCTTAATGTAAGATTATCTACTTTTACAACAGCTCCATCAATTCCAAAACTTAGCGCTTCTCTATTTTCTCCTATCTTCTCAATTTCTTTAATAACTTCTGGGATTGTCTTGCACCTTACTTTTATAGGATTTACATGAAAACCTAACGTTTCCAAATAAAGTAATTCTTCATAATGGGAATTAAATTCTTTTCCTTCAATTTTTTGTACATTAAAAATATAGATATCTAATGGTCTTTTTGCTGTTATTTTACTATCTAATTGTCTAAGTGATCCTGCTGCTGCATTTCTTGCATTTGCAAATAGAGGCTTTTCTAAAATTTCTCTCTCTTGATTCATTTTTTCAAATTCTTCTTTTCCAATAAAAACTTCTCCTCGAACTGTGATATTAATTGCTTCTTTTAACTTTTGAGGAATTGCTTTCATTGTTTTTAGATTTTCTGTTACGTCTTCTCCTATTAATCCATTTCCTCTTGTTGCTCCTCTCACAAATATCCCGTTTTGATATTCTAATGCACAGGACAAACCATCAATTTTTGTTTCTACTACATACTGTATATCCTTAATTTGGTTCTCCCTTGCTGCTTTTTCTACTCTTTGCGAAAACTCCTCTAACTCTTCAAAAGAAAAAATGTCTTGTAAACTTTGAAGTGGTACTTCATGTTCTACTTTTTGAAAACCTTCTTTTACATGCCCTCCTACTTTTTGTGTTAAAGAATCTTTGGTTATTAGCTCTGGGAATTGTTTTTCAAGTTCTTTTAACTCGTTCATTTTCATGTCATATTCAAAATCAGAAACTACTGGACTATCTTCATCATAATACTTATCTGCCCATTCCTGTAAAGTATTTCTTAATTCTTGTACTTTTTGCTTTGCTTCTGTGCTCGTCATTTTAGAAACTCCTTCATCTATTTATTTTTTAATAGCTCTTTTCCACCTTTGATATAATCCCATCCGGAAAAAATAGTAGCAATTACCGATATTGTCATTAATAAACTTGCAATTGCGTTTAAAGTAAATTCTCCAGGTGTTAATAATGCTTTATTCATTAAACATGTAGCATATGGATGCATATCAATTAAAGCCAATACTAATGCACTCATTTGCGTTACTGTCTTTAACTTTCCCCATATAGAAGCTGCAATTACTTTGCCACCTTGTTCTACCGCAATTAATCGATATCCAGATACAACAAATTCTCTAAACAATACTATAATTGGAATCCATGCAGGTAATCGATTATTGGATTCTACTAGCATAATCATTGCTGCTAATACTAAAATTTTATCCGCAATTGGGTCTAAGAATTTTCCAAAATTCGTAATTTGATTTCTCGATCTTGCGATATATCCATCTAATTTATCTGTAATTGCTGCGATTAAAAATATTATTGCTACAATAATCCAAGTAAGTGGAATTCCCATTATATATGTATCAATTCCCAAATATGGAATTAGAACCATAATTGGTACTAATATAATTCGAAATATTGTTAATTTGTTAGCTAAATTCATTTTGAACCTCCTATTTTCTTTATTGTTTTATTATACCGATAATTCTAAAAAAAGAAAATAGTTTATATCGATTTTATTGTATTTTTTCACCTCCTTTTTTCTACGATTTCTACAATATCAATAATATATTCTCCAATAATCGGAATATTTAATTTTACTATTTTTTGTAGGATATAAATAATAATTGCAGTAATAATGGTAACACCAATTCCAATTCCTATACCTTTTGAAATTCCAGCTAAAATATTTCGAATTAGCATTTCTTTTCGATTTCCTAATAGTTCTGCTAAATCAATTAAATTATTCTTTGTTAAAACATAATTTAATTCGTCTACTTTTTTATAAAGCAATTCAAATTTCCTCTTTTTCCACATTGTAAAAAATCACACCCTTTTTATTAGAGTGTGATTTTTTTATAATAATATACTAGGAATTTACATTCTCTATTATATTTTCTACAACATTTTCAATATGATTAACTGTATTTTCTTCTCGCAATTGTTCTTCATTTTCTTTTTTCTCTTCTTCTTGTACCCTTAATAATTCCTCTAACTGTTTAATTAGGTCTTGTAAAGTTGACATATCTTTTCCCATCATTTCCCAATCTCCGTTTTGCTTAGAATTATCTAGATTTTGATTTGCTTTTACAATCGCATTTACTAAATCTTCTACACTATCTGTATTCGATACCTCTATATTTATTGCTGATTGAGATGTTAAATTCTTTAGTGCTTCTGTTAAATTATTTCCAATTGCAACTTTATTACCTGATGCAACAATTACTTTTCGAAGTACTGGCACTTCAGATTCATTTAGCATTACTTGAAAAATTGGCTCTACATATAGAAGGGTTTCATCCATTGGAACAATAATCATATTTCTAATTAATTTTGTTCCTGTTACATTTAGTGTTTGTAATGCCTTTGAAATCTCTTCATCTTGCTCTATCTGTGTGTCTAATTGCATTGGTCCCAAAATATTACTATCTGCTGAATATTTATATAAAGTTAATTTACCATTAATGTCTTCATCACAAGTTCCTACTAAATAAGAAATTAAACTTTGTTTTTCATACATAGTGTAAGGTAATACAAGTCCTAATTGTTCTTGCTGACTATCTATTATTTTTACCATTGTATAATATGGCTCAATTTCTGTTCCTACTGTTTTTAATGTTTTACTTGTTGTATGGGTTGCTCTATCCCACACATCACTACTACGATACAATACATCTGTTTTCACATTATGATATCTCTCTAACATATTTGCTTGTATATTATACAAATATTCTGGATATACAATATGTTTTGCAATATCTGCTGGAATTGTTTCTTCTTTACTTTGGAATAAATTTGGATACATATTTTGATATGCCATAATAATTGGATCGGTTCGATCTGTAATATAAAATTTAACAGTTCCATCATAACTATCTACAAGTACTTTTACAGAGTTACGAATATAATTAATTCTTTGTTTTGAACTATCTCTTTCGATAATCGTCTCTTGTGAATATGGATATGCATTTGATGTGGTATATCCATCAATTACCCAAACAATTCTTCCGTCTTCAGTAATTACTTGATATGGATTTTCATCATACATTACATATGGCATAATTTTTTCTACTCTTTGTATAATATTACGATTAATTAGAATTTTACTTTCGTTTGTTACGTCTCCAGAGAATGCTAATTTTAAATCCCCTTGACGAATTCCTAAAATTAAACGGTCCATAAAGTTTGTTTTTAATCCAGCTTTTCCTTCATATGTATTTTCCGCATTTTCCGAATCTGATTTTGGATAATCAAATTCTGCTTTTCCTTTTGAATTTGTTACAACTGGCTCATTTGTTTCCATTCCGAAATAAATTCTTGGCTCTGAAATAGCAATTTGGTTGTCACTTCCATCAAATGATTTTTGCACATATTCCATATTTCCAGATTTATCTGTAGATGTTGCAGAAGTAATAACTGCTCCATTTCCATGAGTATATTCATAAGTTTTATTATTGTATGTTACGTTGTTACCACTTACAATTTCCCTTGGAGAAACATATACTAATTTATTTGTTCCATTTATATTATATTTTCCAATTTGTGTATCACGATAAGAATAATATTTTGAACTTGTTTGTTTATCTTTTAAAGTAGATAATGTAATATCTTTACTTACAAGTGCAACATTATCTAACACCTCTTTATATTGATCTACTTGTGCTTCTGTAATATTTCCATTATCGGTTACTTCTTTTTCCTCTATATTAATATTATATGCATTCTTAGTATTTTTTATATTTTCTGCAATATACTCTTTTTCTTTGTCTAGTTCATTTGGATTTACAAAAATTAATTGGAATCCTAACATCACTACAAAAAGTATAACTAAATAGGAAGGAACAACTGCTAATGCAATAATTGCTTTTTTATTCTGCTTTCTTTTCAAATATCCCATTGCTTTGAATACAGAAACAACAAGTACAATTGCTAATAATATATATCCCCACAATTTAATCGTAGAACTTGTTAATCCTGCTCCATAAAGTACAGTAGATGCCTCATCTTGCAAAGTAAGCATTTTATCAAATACAATATTTTGTGTATTTAATATAATTGTTAATCCTATAATAATAGAAATAATTTTAAATCCATTAAAAATACTTTTCATTAGTTTACTTTGCTTTAATGTTTGACGATCAATTCCATCAAAGCAAACATTAAATGCTACAATATAGTAAATTGCAGAATAAATTAATAATCCTATTACTAAAATTAGTATATACGCTAAAATCATTTCAATAAAAGGTTTTTGAAACATAAAATAACCAATATCTAAATTAAAAATAGGATCTTCAATTCCAAATTTAGCATTACTAAAAAATAGCATTGCTTTTTCTGTAAAAAATTTTGAAGTAAATGCACTAATTAAAATTGCTAAAACAAATGCAATTGATTTATTTGGCAGTTTTGGAATCTCCTTTTTCTCTTGTTCAAAAAATGGTTTTAAACCTTTTTTGATCCCTCGATTCGTAAAGTAAATTGCAAAAAATAAAATAACAAAATTAACTCCAATTGCAACACTTTGGTACAATAAATTCTGCCAAAATACTTGTGTATAATTTTCTCCAATTTCTAATATTTCTAAGTAACTGCCTCGAAAACTTACATAAAAAGCTAAACTTGCTAATATAAAAAATAATATTACAAGCATCATTCTATTTTTTCCATGTTTTTTTTGTTCTTTCAGATTTCTATTTTTTTCTTCGTTTTCCATTTTTACCTCCATTTTTATTCATTAGATAATTGCTTTTACAAAATCTTCTGGAGAAAATACTTCCATGTCATCAATTTGTTCTCCAACCCCAATAAATTTAACCGGTATCTTATTTTCTTCCACAATTCCAACAATTACTCCACCTTTAGCAGTTCCATCTAATTTGGTTAAAATAATTCCAGTAATGGGAGCTGTTTCTTTAAACGCTTTTACTTGCGAAATTGCATTTTGCCCTGTTGTTCCATCAATTACTAGTAATGTTTCTTTTGAGCAATCAGAAAGCTCTTTATCAATTACTTTATTAATTTTGGCTAATTCATCCATTAAATATTTCTTGTTATGCAATCTTCCAGCAGTATCGCAAATAAGCACATCTGCATTATTTTGTTTTGCTACTTTGATGGCATCAAATACTACTGACGCTGGATCGGATCCTTCTTTTCTTCTAACCATTTCGCATCCTGCCCTATCAGCCCATATTTGTAATTGTTCTACTGCAGCTGCACGGAAAGTATCTGCTGCTGCGATTACTACTTTTTTTCCATCGTTTTTTAAACGATTTGCTATTTTCCCGATAGATGTTGTTTTACCAACTCCATTCACTCCTACTACTAAAATAACGGAAAGAGGGGTTTCTAGCTTTAAATTACCATCCTCTATTTTTAGCATTTTTACCATTTCTTCTCTTAATGCTTGTCTTACCGCTTCTTCATCTTCTATTTTTTCTTTTTTTATTCTATCTCTTAACTCATTAATAATCTTAACTGAGGTATCCATTCCCATATCGGACATAATTAAAGCTTCTTCTAGTTCTTCTAGTAAATCTTCGTCTACTTTTCTAAAATTACTAAAAACTGCATTTATCTTCTCATCAAAGGAATGCTTTGTTTTACTTAACCCATTCTTTAACTTTTCAAAAAATCCCATAAATTCCTCCTAGTATTTTTATAACATTGTTATTGTAACATAATTTCGAAAAAATAGCTATTTTTTTCGTATTTTTAATAGCTATATTTTTATTGCATTAATATAATATATATTTATTCCTTTTAAAACTATCTTAATTTATTTGCATCCACAAAAAAGCAACTTATTAATTAAGCAATAAGTTGTTTAATATAATCTATTATAATAAATTAGATATATCTAACCTATTTATTTTCTAATAAACTACCCTACCGGGGAAATTAAAACTTTCCCCGGTAGGCGTGTGTGTCTACATTTTTCATCAGAACAGCTCTTTAAAAAATTTCGTTATCCTTTCCATTAAGCTCAGTTCCTGAACTTGGGCAATGCTCGTATCTACAAAGACATTACTAGGCTTTTCAAACCAATTACAGACATTCTTTTCTTTCCAATGATCATACAAAAACTCGACATCTGCATCAGAAGGAATCGTATATTGCTTAGTTGACACGAATTCGTTGTTTTCAGTAAAGCGCCATGGAATACCAACCTCAAAATCCAATTGATTTACAAGTTCTTTAATATTGTATTTCCCGGGATTGTAGAGCATGTCAATGAGTATTCCTTCCGGCAAATACACCGAAACATTATTCTTTTCCCAGCCTGGATAAATTGAAATTGTCTTATCTTTTTTTACTACACAACTAACTGCTTTAAGTCCAAATCGTTCTTCGATTCGTTTTGCTACAGCCCGGTAAAACAGTTTACGGTCATCTACTTCCTGTACCTCATTTTTCCAAGAAGCTCCAGCATTTTTTACTTCACATTTGCTAAATGGACAATGTTCAATCGGACACGCCTCACAGGTTTCATTTGACGGCATATATCCAGAAGATACATGGTGCGTTCGACATCTCAAGATACTAAGATATCGGCTGATCTTCTCCGTATCGTGAATGCCAGTTCCATCTTCCAAAGGCTGCCAATGTACACCATCCAACATAGCACCTCCGCCCCAGTAATAGCCGAAACTCCATACAGAGTTATCAACATATTCCTGGATAGAAACCATTTCATTTTCTAACCGCTTCCAGTCCTCAAACGGAATGGTCATAAACAGCGGTCCACGATAATGATTTAAGATTAGTGGATGGTTTTCCTGAAGGCTTTTCGCTGGAATATAATAATACCATCCATTTTCATCTGTATGGATGTGATCCAACCCAATTGTGTGTCCAATCAGTGGTGAAACAATGTTGCTTAACCGTTCAATGACTTCGCTTTTTTCCATTTTGTAATCTCCTTTTCTTATCAATATTCACACACCTTTACAATAAGCTCCAAAATAATTATTTTACCATTCGGTTGTACGTCCATAAGGTGTAAAAGGAGTATAACCAAAAAGTAAGTTATTTTTATTATACATTATTTACATAATATTGTCAAAAATCTATACTCTCTAATTAGCTTGTTTTCACTATCTTTATTATTTTAGTTAATATATACAAAAAAGTAAGTCGATTTAATCAACTTACTTTTTTACCGTTTCTATATTAATAAATACTTATTGGAGCTCTTGGGCAGAATTGAACTGCCGACCTACAGGTTACGAATCTGTTGCTCTACCAACTGAGCTACAAGAGCGTATGTATGTATTATACTTTGCTTTTTCTCATTTTTCAAGTTTTTTTATTTATTTTTCATGATTTTTTGAGTTAGAATTTAATTTTATCTATACTATTTCCATACAAAATGCTATAATGAAAACATTAAAAATGAAATTGGGAGGAAATTATGAAAATTGGTTTTTATCCTGGAAGTTTTGATCCATTTACAAATGGACACCTACATGTTGTAAAAACAGCAGCCGATTTATTTGATAAAGTCATTATAGGAATTGGAAATAATCCTCAAAAAGAAAGAAGATTTCCTAATGAGCAAATGAAACTTGCCATTGAAAAAACATTAAAAACAGAAAAACTAACTAATGTAGAAGTTATTATTTATCAAAATCTTTCTGTTGATACTGCTCTCCAATATCATGCAAATTACATTATTCGTGGTCTTAGAAACGATATGGATTATAGCTATGAAGAAAATTTAGCCCAAATTAATGAAGAAATCTCTGGTTTAGATACTATATATCTTCGCTCAGGACTATTAGGATTTATCAGTTCTAGCATGGTAACAGAATTGATTCAAAATGGTAGAAATGTATCAAATTACTTACCATCTGATGTGATTCAAACATTAAATTTATCTTAATTATAAAAACAGAAAATGATCTGTTATTCAATTTTAATACAGATCATTTTTTTATTACTTCGGAAAATCTAACGATTTCTCCGGAGTAATAAGGTTAAGTTACTTTACTTCGTGCGATTGCGAAGCAATCTGTACATATGGCGAAGTCACTTTTCTTATTACGAAGGAAATTTCATTAGAAATTTCTGAAGTAACAAGGTTAAGTTACCTTTGTCTGTGCGATTACGAAGTAATCTGTACATATGGCGAAGCCACTTTTCTTATTTTATTGTAAAATATAATTTTTATATTTTTTAAAGGCTGTTGGTATTGCATATTCTTTTTCTATTTTTTCCAAAGGAATCCATTCAAAGTCTTGATTTTCTTTCTCCACTTCCACTTTTATTCCATTCATATGCCATTCTATATGAGAAAAAATATGTTTACTTTCTCCAATTTCTTCTACCTTTTTTCCTTTTAAATTCCATCCCTTTAAGATTTTTTCTAGCTCTAATTTTTCTTTTTTATTTATTAATATATTAGGAAATTCATACATTCCTGCTAAAAGTCCTTTAGAAGGTCTTTTTAAAATAGCGATTCTATGATCACATTCTAATATAAAAACAACTCTTTCTTCTTTTTTTCTTTTTACGATTTTATTTCTTACTGGTATTTCAGCTATTTGATTTGTTTTTCGTGCTTCACACACTTCTTTAACTGGACACTTTTTACATAATGGTTCTCCATTTGGAATACAAATTAATTCTCCTATTTCCATTAGTCCTTCATTAAAATCACCTGCTTCTTTTGGAATAATTGGTTTTATTTTCTTCTCTATTTTTTTCTTTGTATCAGCAAGAAGTATATCATTTTTACTTGCAAGTATTCTTGAAATTACTCTTAATACATTTCCATCAATTGCAGGCACTTTTTCTCCAAAGGCGATGGAAGCAATTGCTCCAGCTGTATATTCTCCGATTCCAGGAAGTTTTAATAATTCTACATAGGAAGTGGGCATTTTTCCATTGTACTGTTCTACTATTATTTTCGCTGCTTTTTGTAAATTACGAGCTCTACTATAATATCCTAATCCTTCCCATAGCTTTAATAATTTTTCTTCTTGTATGTTTGCTAAATGCTGAATCGTTGGTAACTCTTCCATAAATCTTGTATAATAGCTTTTTACTGCTTCAATTCTTGTTTGTTGTAGCATAATTTCTGAAATCCAAATATGATAAGGATCTCTATCTCTTCTCCAAGGCAATTCTCTTTTATTTTCTTGATACCATTTTACAATTGGTTTTACTATATTTTTTAATTTCTGTTTTTCTTTCATCTTTATTCCTTCAACATTTATTTTAAGCTAAAAAAGCATTCCTATCTCTCTTTATAAGTTCAAGTTCTTTTTCTATTTCTATTCCTTCCTCTTTTGTAAAATATAATAAAAATAACTCTTTGTCTTTTTTCATCATATGTTCTTTAATATAAATATAGCTTTCTCTTAATAAATCAAATAAGAAATCTTTATTTTTTATTTCTTTATCTACCATTTTTAACTTTTTAAATCTTTCTTGATATATTGAACAAATTGATTTTATATATGTTAAATTATTCATATATCCTTCTTCTACCCAAAGTTTCATAATACCAAATATCTTATCTAAAAGATTTGATAGATATCCCTCTTTTTCTGCTTTATAATTTGTTACAATTTCATATAAATTATGTCCAATTCTATTTTCTAATTCCTTTTCATCTGCAGCTTCCATTTCCGCAAACATTTTCTTTGTTTCTTCATTATAATTTTTCACTTGCGTTACAATTTCATTTCCTTTATATTCACCAAAATCGTGAAATAACGATTTATACATAATTTTATATATGTCAAAATTTTCACCGAGTTCTTTATTTAAATACTGAGAAAATAAAATGCTTACAATTGTCATCACGTACTGATGAAATAATACATTTTCTGGAACTATTGTCGTCAAAGTTGAATATCGATATACATCCCTTAAATTAAGTGCAACTTCTATTAACTGTTTATATTCCGTATCTTCAAATTTATTTGTTGTTATTTTCTCTAATATTTTCCACATTTCTTTTGCTATTTTATTATCTTGCTTATTAAGTTCCATCTTATCTTTTTCAAATTTTTTCTGTTTTTCTTTTCTATAAATTTCTGCTTCCGTATTTCCACGTAATATTAATTTTTCCATTATATAAAATTCTGCTATTTCTTCACAAAAATCAATTAATTTATGATATTGATTTTGAGGCATTATCTTATATTCATACTTTAGATGAACTAAAATTCTATTTTTATAAGCAAATTTTTCGATTATTAATTGGTCAATTACTTCTTTATATATTGCTTCTTTTGATTTATTTGTTATTTGCAAATCTAGATTTCCCGTCTCTCCATAGATAATTTGCTTTAATAAATAATTAATTAAAGTATCTTTTGCTATATTTTCTATAATTCCTAACTCATCTAATATTTTTATATAAAGATAAGTTGCAATCATCGCTTTATCAATAAGAGTATATTTTTCATTTATTACTTGTAATACTTTTGAACTATAGCTATCAATTGCACTATTATAAATTTTAAATAAATCTTCTATATAATCCTTCATATTTTTCATCTCTTTCTTCATTTATTTTTCTATCAATTTCCGATGATATTATATAGTTTTACCTTTTAAAAAGCAATAAGAAAATTGGCTTCGCCACATGTACAGATTGCTTCGCAATCGCACAAACTAAAGTAACTTAGGCCTTGTTACTCCAGAAATTTCTGACAAAATTTCCTACGTAATAAAAAAGTAGATTTGCTTTTCTTTTTTCTAAAAAGCAAACCTACTAAAGTCCTTTATTGTTTATATTTCATCTTCAATTGACAATTTTGCATAATAATTTGGATTAAAGTCCACATCATATTCTATATCTCCAAATATTTCTGGCATTTCTTCTTTAAAATATTTTAGTAATGGTATTAATACTTGCCTAATAGAAGGATGTACATGTTTTGTTGTTCTTAGACTAAGAATATGTTTCCATTCTCTTATATTTGCTGTCATTGTATATTCTCCAGCTGTTGAATGAGGCAATAATTCTCTACACATATCTGTTGTTGCTCCTAGTTCTTTCATCTTGATATATCCATTCTCTATTTCTTGCATTGTATTTTTCCATATTTCATACATTTTTTTATCTTCGATATATACTGGATTTATAAATGCAATTTCATTTCCGTATTTATCTTTATCATAACTACAATATCTTGTTGATTCAACAGAAAAGCTTGCAAATCTATGTCTTGTTAAATCTTTATAAGATCCTACATCACTATATATTCTAACGGTAACTTTCTCATGTTCTAAAACAGATTCATGTCCCCTTGTGATACAATTCGTTAATAATTTTTTATAACTATCTTCTGTAATTTTTCCTTCTGAACGATAACAAGTTCTACATGCTCTTTCTATTCTTTTCATTATTTTTTTTCCGTCTATTTTTTCAACTTGAATCCATGGTTCAACAATTCTCATTTTTTCTACACCCTTTCTGTTTTTTCTACAATATATAATATTTCTGTATAAAATACAAGTATAAAAATATTTTTTATGTGTTAATTATGATTCATAAAATTGATGACTCTATGATATTAGTTGGGGTGGTAAATGCCTCAACTATTTTTTGTAAAAAAT
>ERZ826242.413-NODE-413-length-63105-cov-7.265726_pt1 | contig 63105 bp, 68 predicted proteins | sample MGYA00519871_ERZ826242 | MGnify/ENA primary metagenome ERZ826242 (study PRJEB31778, sample SAMEA3449226) | human gut metagenome | biome: human gut; feature: human-associated habitat; material: faeces | place: United Kingdom | collected 2010/2012 ... | reverse complement strand
TTAGTCTGTGCGATTACGAAGTAATCTGTACATGTGGCGAAGCCACTTTTCTTATGTTTTATTTTTGATATTTTTCTACTACTTATTTAATGTATTTTTCCTCTCTGCTCTGTTTCTTAATTATTAAGAATTCCTTGTAGCTTTTATTTGTTTTTTATCTCGATAAAAAAAGAAATAAGATCCAATTAAGCAAAGAATACTTATGATAATTCCTACAATTGCTACTATATTCCAATTATCTAATATATCTTTCAAAACATTGCTAATAATCTTCGAAAACGCATCATTTAAAATCGTGATATTGGCAATTTCAATTTCAGAAGAAATCCATAACTTTGTAAATAGCAAAAATAAACTAGATGCTAATAAAGAATCCGAAATTGAACATAGAATCATTTTTTTATTGATGACAAATAAAATTCCTATTACTATAATTCCAACCAAACCGAATGTTAGTTGAAGTGCAGGCAACTTTTGTATTATTTTAGGGAAAATTCCCTCCAAAATTTCAAAATACTCACTATGTGTAACTTGCTCTTGATATTCCTTTATAATTTCTTCTTCGAAATGAGATATTGATACTTTTTCTTCTTCAGACACATTATAATTTAATAAAGATTCATAAATATTACGATTTAATTTTTCTCTCATTTCTTCTGTCTGAATTGTATAATCTTCTCCAGTATAAATATGATTTACTATTTGTATGATATCTTGTTTTATTTGCTCTTCTGAAACAATTCCATCAAAAATACTTTCATCTAACCCTGATGGGCCAATATATCCTTCAAAACTACTCTGAATTTCATGATATACATTATTATAATAATTTTCTTTTTCTAATTGTCCTAAGATATAATCCTGATTTAAAATTGTTTTTGAAAAAATATGAGAGCAAATAAGAAAAAGTATAATAATCATCAAGAACCATATAAAAATAACTTGAACTATTTTTCTAAATACTTTCATTCCTCTTCCTCCTCTATTCTTTCTGCATAAATAACATATCTTTGAGTAGTATATCCTATATTTTGAAAAGGATAGCAGGTATATACCATTAACATTTCTTTCTCTTTTTGAATTGGAAGAGCATCTAAGTCCATTTCATTTACAATTTTCATATCATAGACTTGATATTTAAATTCTCCATAATCTGTATTAATCTGGATGAAGTCACCTTTTTCAATTTCTCCAAATCTACGAAACACTTTTTTGGAATTATGACCCATATATACAATGGATCCACCTTCTCCTGGGAAATAACTCCCACTAGAGTGTCCAACCCCTTTTTTCAAAATTTCCATTGTATCACCGTAATATACGTCTAAATTAACTCCTATTTTAGGAATTTGAATTTTTGCATATTTACTTCCATACTCTGGATAATTTTTTATTACTTTTCCTTCTAAAACCGGAGCTTGGTTTATCACTTCTTCTTTATCTAATGACATTGTATTAATTAATGTAACTGCGATTTCTTTTTTTTGCCCTAACGCAACATCAATTATTATGACACTAAAAACTACTAATAAAAAAGCAACTATTATTTCTATAATAGTCGCTTTTATCACTTTACTTAATTTTTTATGCATGAACTTTTCTTTTTCTCATAACACATACAATAACAAGGGCAACTATTGCTACTGCAAGAATTCCAAAAATTACATAATTACTATTTCCTGTATAAGCTAATTTTCCATTATTTACAGATGCTGACTCAATTAATTTTCCATCTTTATATACTTCAACAGTTCCATTTTTTACTACCAAGCTAACATCTAAGATTGCTGCAGCTTCATTTGCAATGGATTGAATTCTATCTTTGTCTGCTTGTGTTAATTTTGTAGGATCTGTTACTCCAGCACTTTCCATAATAGAATCAATTTCTTCTGCTTTTGAAATTAATGTATCTGCTTCTGCTTCTGTAACAGGATTATCTGCTAAATATCTTTCAATTTTTACTTTGTCTGCACTTGTTAAGCCATATTTACTTCCTATAGAATAAACCTTATTTACTAACTCTGCATTTGTAGCAGCGTTTACATTCATTGCCCCAATTAGCATAACTGCTATTATGATTGATATCATCACTAAAATTTTCTTCATTTTCATCTTCCGTTTCTCCTTTCATTTTTCCTATTCGCATTATAACATTAGTATTTTTTTTATGCAATAGTTTTATTAATCTTATATAAATTTTTTATATTTTTTCTCTTATTATAAATATTCTTCTATCGTATTTAAAATTATCATATCAGGTCTTAAGTACTGATTATAATATTCATAATTTGCCTTCATTACATTTGAAATCTTTTCTTTATTTGCAATTAAATCTCCAACAATTTCAACTAATTCTTCCACAGTATGAAATTCATAATAGTTTTGTTCCTTTTTAAAGTTTCCTGTTACTTCATTATAAAGAGGTTCTGTTACAATACATTTTGCACTTGCAATCGCTTCTGCAAGCCTCCATCCATTTGAGTTGTGCAATCCTTTTGTGCAAATACATATATTCGTTTCTTTCATAAGAGCAAGAAAATGATCCTTGCTTGTAACTTCCTTCGGTAAAATATATTCTTTTGCAACCTTTTCACTATATTCTGAACTTTTTATTCCTGCAAGTACTTGATTTGGATATGTTTTTCTTAATGCTTTTACACATTCTATTCGAAATTGGTTTATTTGTTCTCTTTCTACTTCTTTTTCTTCATTTTCTACTTCATCTGCTTTTGGATCATATAAATTTGTTAATAAAATCGCTTCATATTGATTATTTTTTAAACTCGGAATATCCTCAAATTTTTTATAACTATGAATAATATTATCCTTTTTTAATATTTTTCTTATTGCATATTCTAACAATACTTTTGGACTTGCTTGATAATGAAACTTATTATCCACCCAATAATTAAACCCTAATGGTTTAATCTCTTTTCCTTTTAAATCTACATATCTTTTTTGAAAACTTCTCTTATAATAACAGTCACTTTGTTTTAATTCATTTTCGAAAAACACATCTGCATGGTCCAATGTGTCATAAACTAATTTTTTATCTTGTATATTTGCAACTGCTAAGCCATTCAGAAACTTAAAATTTTTTTTCACTTTTAATTTGATCTTTTTTTCCTCTTTTAATAAAGAAAAACCAGCCAAAATTTGTTTTGAATGAATTCCTCTTGGATTGATTTCTAATTCTATTTCTTTAAAATCAGACACCTTGTTCCCTCCTTTTTATTCTCTTCAATCTCTTTAAAAAGACTAACTCTTTTGTAATATAGTAATATATAAAAGTCAAAATTAAATTAATACATCCTATAATAAATGTTGCAATAAATAGATCTAGAATGCTAGAAATATTCCAAGTTAATGCTAGCTTTGCTGTAATTATAAATAAAAACACCATAGGTATTATAAATTTTAACGTTGTAAAATAATATTCCTTTACCCCTTTTCCAAAAATTTTTTTATAAATAATTACTGGTCTTATCAAATATTCTGCTAAAATTAAAGAGATAACGGTAGCAATTAATACTCCTTCTATTTGCATTGTTTGAACCAGAATTAAAGATAAAACTAAATTAATTATCGCCCCTAAGATAGGACATATTCTAGTTTCTTTAAATAATCCCGCCGCTTCTGAAAACGTTAACATTGGAATTCGAACACAATATAAAAGAAACTGTGCTGTAAATAAAATAGAAATCATAATATTAGTATGTATTTGTCCTTTATACCAAATATTAATAAAATAATCCATGGCAAAAAACATAGGAATACCAATTACCGTTGCCACAAAAAACATCATTGCATTAAATTCTTTAAAAATATTGTTTGATTCTTCCTTCTTCTCTACTATTATTTTTCCTACACTTCCAATTGTAGAAGTATAAAATTTCGTAATAAATGAATTTACGTTTGTAATAATCATATTATACGTCGTATAAATAACAACATATGTTAACCCCATCACTTTTGAAAGAATCAAAACATCTATATTATTTGTAACTAAATTACTTATTTTATGAACAAATAAATTTTTAACATCTTTTAAAACAGAATAATCTCCCTCTGTTTTTGGAATAATCATGGAATAGTTTTTTCGAGTTAAGTAAATTAACGCAACATTTAATATAAAATTAATAATGATAAACATAAGTAATATTTGTGTTAAATTTCCACCCAATTTTAATATAATAATTTCGAATATTCCCTTTAAAATAATACTAGAATTCATTAAAATATTTACTTTATAGCCTTTTTCATCCGCAGTAAACAGATTTCGTTCAAATACAGTAAAATATAAAACTAGTTCTCCAATTAAATAAAGCATAAAATTAAATTGAATATAAGAAGTAGAAAATTGATTATCTTTTATCAAAAAGGGAATTACAAAAGAAAGCGCTATTCCTAAAAAGAATATTATAATTGCTAATCTTCTAAAAATAACTCCAATTCCTCTTTTTAATTTTCCTAACAACTCATAATCTTTTTCAATCAATGGTTTATACAAACGATAGATCGCAGCAACTCCCATTCCACCTTCTAATAATGATAAATATGCCATAATCTGACCAAATATTTGAAATAATCCTGACGTCTGCTCACCTAAACATTCTAATAACGCTTGTGATTTAAATAAACCTATAATTGCAATCATAAATTGGGGGACTACTTCTGTTATAAAATTTTTAATTATATTTTTTTCCCTCACATTTTTCTCCTTTTGCTATTCTTTCATCTCTTTTGTTTTTCTTGTCTTATGATATTTCTCTACTATTTCTATTCTTTTATTTACTTTTATATTTTTTATCTTTTTCCTCAATTTCTGCTAGATCGCTTAATTCTATTTTATCTTCTTTCTCTTGATCCTTTATTACAGTAAGAGCAAAATAAGCAATCATTAATAACAAAATTCGATCTCCTTGACTATAAAATTGCAAACTTTGTATCATAAATAATAAAGTAACAAGTGGCATTAACATAACCAATTCTATTTTATGATGAATTTTATTTTTCATTGCTTTAAAAAACTCTATATGTGTCATTATAATAAGAGCAAGTCCTAAAATTCCCCAAGCAATAAGCACTTCTTGCGTTGCATTATGAGATTTTAAAGACATATCATATTTTTCCGCATAATTAGAAATTCCTACTCCTATTAGTAAATTACGAGGAGAATCTCCCATTTTTTCAAAATATTCTACTAGGATATCTCCTCTTCCCCCCAAACTATCTTCTTCTGTAAATCGTTCTACAAAATTAGAGCAAATTCCCATAAATAAATTTGGTATCGCTAGCATGCAAATAGAGATCATCATAAAAAGTGCAAAGCATGTCATTAAAACAGTAGTAATCTTTATTTTTTTTACTATTAAGTAGCCTAAAATTAACAAAACATAAGTAATAATAAAAGCTCTTGAAACAGTTAAAATTCCTATTACAGTAAGAATAATCATACTAGAAATAAAGAAAACTAACTTTATTTTCTTTTGATCAAACAAAAGTAATGCAATTGCGATTGCAAACACATTATATAATGCTAAATCATTTGCATTAATATTTAATAAATATTGAACATCTTCATAATATAAAGTACCTAAACGGTATTTAAATGTAGTAAATAATGTTATGTCATGAATTTGAAATGTTGCTACCACATAAATTAAATCAGTAATAATTACAGAAGCAATAAAAATCTTTAATATCTTTATATAATTTACTTCTTTTTGATAACATAATAAAATAAAAGATGTATATATAAAAGGAATTACAAAGTTTATCATTGTGTTTATCGATGATTTTGTATCTATGATTGAAATGATTTCTAATAAAACAATTAATACTGTAGAAATGATATTTTTCTTAATCGATATTTGTCTTAAATTTTTCAAAATCAAAATAATCCAATTTATGATTATAATATAATTCATTGGAATTGATGTGCTAAAAGGCAATAAAAATACTAAAAATTCAATTTCTTCTCCTTTTCTACAAACAATAAAATAAAAAAATGAAATAACAGTTACTATTTGCATAGAAATATCCATTTGCAAATTATTTCTAAGAATCAGCAAAATGATAACTGCAATATAGCATAATCCTATAAAAAAGTTTCTGATATTAATTGTTAAATTTTCTTTGTTTTTTATCTCTTGTACTTCCATATTTTACTCCCAAATCATAGTATTTTTCTTGGAATAACTCTGTCGTTTCTTTACTATCATATTTTTCATTTCTTATGTTTTTATAAAATGTTTCTCTTCTTTCTATTTTTGTTCCCCTTTGTAATATTTCTTGAACTTTTTTTATCCACTTTTCCTCGTTTAACTCTAATGGTATTACATTTGGATTAATTAAGACTTCTTTTGAAATATTTTTTGTTACTACAGAATCAATTCCATTTGTCTGTGCTTCTATTAATGATAATGGCGCTCCTTCATAAAGAGAAGGCAGTATAAAGATATCCATAGCAGATAAAAGCTCTCCAATATCTTTTCGAATTCCCAAAAAGAATATTTGTTTTTCTAAATTTAATTTTCTAACTTCATTTTCTATTCTCTTTCTTTCTTCGCCGATCCCCTATTAAAAGTAATTTTGTATTAGAATCTTTTGCTATCTTATAAAATATTTTTAAAATAAAATCATGATTCTTTTCTTTTGAAAATCTTCCAATATGTCCAATTACTTTATCTGAATCTAATATTCCTAACTCTTTTCGCTTCTTCTCTCTATTTTCACTCTGATATCTATATTGGCTTGTATCAATTCCATTTTTTACGATATAAACTTCTTTTTTCTTTCCAAATAACCATTCTCCTGCTTCTTTACTGCAAGCAAATCTCATAATTGGTGTAAATTTCAAAAAACATTTACACAAAAGGTGAATGAGCTTACTATCTTGATCTGAAATACTATGAGAATGTACAATAATTTTCTTTACTCCTACTAATTTGGCAATTATGACATCAAATATTACTTTTGTAGAAGCTGTATGAATATGAACAATTGGATAATTTCGAAAAATAGAACGGATATTTTTTATATATTGGATTATCGATTTTTTCCTGTATGGAATTGAATACACTTTACCTCCAAGTTTTTCTATTTCATTATCATAATATCCCTTTTCCATTCCTAAAGTCAAGAAATCGAACTGTATTTTTGTACGGTCTATTTGCTTATATAAATTCATAATAAAAGTTTCTTGTCCTCCCATGTTCATAATTCCAACATAGTGGAGCACTTTTGTTAAAGACATTTTATTCTCCTTTACTCGTATACTCTTTCCATTTTCTTTATTACATCATCAATATTAAATCTAGATTGTAACATAATTTGATTATATTTTTCTAAATTTTCTTTTCGTTTTTTCTTTAAAATACTATCTATCCACTCTTCTATATTGTTTAAGGGTAACTTTTCTACTAAATCTGTTAAAATTACTTCATTTGAAATTTGAGAAGAAATAATCGCATTTAACCCATTCGCTTGAACCTCTAATAATGTTAATGGTAATCCTTCGTAGATAGAAGGAAAGGCAAATACATCAAATATATTTAGAAGTTCAAAAACATTCTTTCTGTTTCCTAAAAATTTGACCTCATTATTCACTTCATATTCTATTGCTTTCTTTTGTATTTTTTCTCTTTCTTCTCCGTCTCCTATAAAAATAAGTACTACATTTTTTTTCTTATTTTTTATTCGTTTTAAAATATCAATTAAGAAATCTTGATTTTTTTCACTTGAAAATCTTCCAATATGTCCAATTACAAATTGTCCTTCTATCCTCATCTGTTTTCTTAGCTCTTCTCTTTTTTCTTCATTGAATCTATATTTTTTTAAGTCAATTCCATTTGGAATCACTTCAAACTTTTTCTTTCCAAATAGCCATTCTCCTGCTTCTTTTGAACAAGCCAATCGAATATCGATAAAAAGATTCATGATACTTCTACAGATCTTATGTATGATTCTACTCTTGGAAGAAGAACTATGAGAGTGAACAATTATTTTCTGAACCTTTGCCATTTTAGCTACTAATAAATCGAACCAAATAATAGAAGAATTTGTATGTCTATGTATAATTGCATATCGGTTATCTTTTAAAATGTGATATAAAGTTTTCATATGACAAAATAGATTTTTACTCATACTATCAATTTTATAAATTCTTCCACCTAATTGCTTTATTTCTTCTTCATAAAACTGTTTTTCCTTCGAATGAACCACAAAATCAAATTGTATTTTAGATCGATCTATTTTTCGATAAAGATTCATAATAAAGGTTTCTTGACCTCCCAAATTCATTGTTCCAACAATATGTAAAATACGCTTTGGCTTTTCACTCAATTAAATTTCTCTCCTTACTCCTATATAATCTTTCCATCTTCCTAGCTGTTTCTTTTATATCATATCCATTCTCTTCTATCTTTTGAAGCTCACACTTTCTTGTTTCTAATGGTAATATTTCTATTTGTTCTGCCCATTGTTTTGGCGTTTCTTTTAAAGATATTTCTTTTACTCTTTCTGTTATTTTCGTTTTGGAATCAATATTATCCGACATATAAATAGGAAGTCCTGCACCCTGAGCCTCAATAAGAGTAAAACTTAAACCTTCAAATAATGAAGGAAATACTAGTACATCTAATGCAGAATAAACATAATTTACATCCATTCTAACTCCTAAAAAAAGAACACAATCTTTTAAATCCAGCTTTTCTACTTTTTCCTCTACCTCTTTCCTTAGAGGTCCATCTCCCACTAAGACTAGTTTTGAATTTTTATTTTTATTATGGTATTCTTTAAATACTTCAATTAAAAAATTATGATTTTTCACCTTTGCAAATCTTCCAACATGTCCTATTAATACAGTTGAATCTTGGATCTTTAATTCATTTCTTATTTTTTTTCTTTTTTCATTGGAAAATTCAAATTTTTCGATTTCTATTCCATTTTTTACTATCATTGCTCTCTCTGCTCTTTTTTGATATAGCCATTTAGCAGCATCATCTCCACAAGCTAGTAAATCAGTAGCATTCTTATTAATCTTGTTTTGCAAATACCTTTTATATATTTTCCCTAAAATTCCATTTGTATTTCTTGTACTATGGCTATGTGCAATCCTAATTGGAATATCAGATTTATTAGCTACTTGTAATATTAAACCTGAAACTTGATCAATATGAGAATGAATTATTTTATATTCATGATGCGTTCTAAAAAATTCTTTTAACCTCTTAACATATTGAATTTGTCCAACATCTGTAAGATAAGGAATTTTAAAAATTCTTCCTCCTAATGTTCGAATTTCCTCGTCAAAAAAACCATCTCTACTTACTAAAAAATCAAACTGTATTTGACTTCTATCTATATTTCGATAAAGATTCATAATAAATGTTTCTGCTCCACCAACATCCATTGCTCTGATTACTTGTAAAACCCTTATGACTCCTACTTTTCTATTCGGATAGATATTCTTTTCTTGAAATTCTTTTATTATATTTTCTATTTTATATTGGTTTAAATCTATCTTTATTTGATAACCATTTTTTCTTATTTCATTTATTTTTTCTTTAATTTGCTCCCCGTTCACTTTTTTTAATAAATATTTAGAATCTACTAAATCTCTATGTCCTCGTATATCGGATGCAAGCACCGGTATTCCAGAAACCAAAGACTCTAAAATATTCATTGGCAGACCTTCTCTTTTACTTGTAGCAACAATAAGATCAGAAATTTTAATTAATTCCGCCACATCATTTCGATAGCCTAATAACAATACATCCTTTTGCAAATTTTCTTTCTTTATTTTCTTTTCTAATTTATCTTTTAACTTACCAGTTCCGATTAATACTAATTTTACATTATTTTGACATTTTTTTAGTTCTTTTATAGCATCTATTAAAGCCATCTGATTCTTATTTTTATTTAGCTCAGCTACATAGGAAATAATAAAATCGTCATTTTCTAAACCGATCTGTTCTCTTTTTTTCTTTTTTTCTTCTAACGGTACGTCAACCAAGAACTTATTATATGAAATGCCTACCCCATGAACTTTTTCAATTTGTTTTGCATGGAATTTTTTAGCTGCCAAAAAATAATCTTCTTCATTGATTGTCACAAGACAATCTGTCACGTAAGATAGAATCTTTTCAATTGGATAATATATTATCCAATTGATTAAAGGAGCTCCTTTAAAAAAATGAAAACCATGAGCTGTATATATTACCTTTGTTCCATATTGCTTTCTTGCTCTTTTTGCAGCGACTCTAGCAACTACTCCTCCCATCGGTGTATGACAATGAATTATATCGAATTTTTCTTTTTTTATTATCTTTGTCAAATGAGAAATTGCTTTTAAATTGCCAGCTTTAAAAGGGAAACGCCTTATTTCTAATTTATGCTTTTTATTACAATAAGGAATTTCACTCATACTATTTGTTGCAACATGAACCTCATAGCCATGTTCTTGAAACCATTTTAAGTATGGTAAATGAAAATGAATAATATGAGAATCTACTGTTGCAACAAATAATACTTTTTTCATATTTTCCCTCTCTTCTTTTTGAACTGATATATTAAAATAATTCCTACTATGATTCCTAGCCCATCAATCAGAACATCTCTTATTTCTCCACTTCTTCCCGGTACAAATAGCTGATGTATTTCATCTGTTATCGCATAAATAACACCTATAATAAAGCTGTATGTTATCTTCCTTTTTACATCAATATTATAGGTGTTGATAAATTCAAATATTAAAATTCCTCCGAATCAAATAAATAGAAAAATGTGCTAATTTTCGGATTGGTACTTGCATATTTTCTTCTATGGTTTGTCTATCTTTATTTGAAATTTCTTGTGAATTAGGCACTATGTCCATTATTGCCTTTATTGTAAATTCACTTGTTTTACTTGATTTTCCTCCTTCTTGACTAGAAAAGGTAAAAATTATCAACATCCATATTAAAATCAAGCTTAGAAACAGAATCCTTCTTTTTCCTTTATTCATATTACCTCTCTATAAGTATATCCACTTGTTTTTTCAACCATATTTTTCATATTTTCTAGAAGATCCTCACGTTCTTCTTGTTCTTTCGAAATCTCTTCAATTATCTTTATACGATTTAATTTATATTCTTTTAATTCTTGCAATTCTTCTTGTATCCCTGCTTCTGATATCTCTGCATTCTTTTCATTTCCAATCGTTTTGATTGTCCATAATGCTATTATAACATCCAATTTGAAACTAATTTTTCGAACATATTCTCTATCATAACGAATTTTATCAAATATTGTAATTCCGTTTCTTCCTTTAATTTGCGCTAAACCTGTAATTCCTGGCAAAACATTACATCTTTCTTTTTGCTCTTTCGTAAAACAATCATAATATTCTTTAATCCATGGTCTTGGACCTACAAGGCTCATTTCTCCTTTTAACACATTAAAAATTTGTGGTAATTCATCTAAACTGGTTTTTCTTAAAAACTTTCCTACTTTTGTTACCATTTGTTTATGATTCAAATGTTTTTCTTTCATTTCTTGATGAACAATCATCGTCCTAAATTTATAAATAAAAAATGTTTTTCCATCTTTACCAATTCTTTGTTGTTTATATATAATTGGACCTTCACTATCTATTTTTACTATAACAGCAATAATTGCCATTGGAATTGCAAATATAACCATTACAATACTAGAAATTAAAATATCCAAAACTCTCTTAACTTTTATGTACATAAAGGTTTCTCCTTTGTATCTAAACTTTCAGATTAATTATACCGACAAGTTATATAGAAAGCAACATTTTGAAATAAAATGTCATATAAATGTCATAATTTAAAAAACAGCTAACCTTTTTTGGTTAGCCGCCTCTTATTCTTTTATATTTTTTATTGCTATTTCTTATTTCACTTGAATACTATTATATTTTAACATAGAAACAATTGAAATAACTGCTAAAATTAGTAAGCCCCATAATACAATATTCTTCATTCCTGCTGCTGGCAATTTTTCTTTATTTACCACGTTATGCTCATCTAAATTATTAACTGTGTTATTTTTTGCTGTATTTGTTGTTCCTGTTTTTGCTGTATTAACAGTTCCATTATTTATTTTATTTTGAGTTGTACTTGCAACTGTTTCTTGTTTTACTTCATTTTTTGCGTTTGTTGCTGAATTTGGAGTAGTAGGTGTTACTGTTGATTCTATCTCTTCTACCGGATTATTTGCTACTATAGAACCTGTTGTATTGTTCGTTGTATTAACAGTATTTCTATTTGTATTATTACTTCCTTTATTAGCAATTGTTGTATTATCTTCTACTACATTTGCTGATGTCGTAGTATTATTTGCTTTTAACATATCTGCAATTGCAGTTTCACTTGTCACATTTTTTACTGTATTTGTAATATTAGTATTTTCTATTGTATTTTCAACTGTATTTTCACTTGCTACTGTAACATTATTTAATATTTCATTTTCTCCTTCTGTTACATCACCTACCAAAGTAGGGTTTGTATCTGATGGTTTTGATCCAACAATGCTTTCCTTAATTGCTGCTAAATCAGATCCAAAGATAGAAACTAAACAAAAAATAATTAAAGCAATTGCCACCACTAATAAAATAATATTTAACTTTTTCATATGTATATCCCTCTCTTTTTTCTTTTACATTTTATTTGGCATCTCTATTCCAAGCAATCCTGCTCCTGTTTTTAAGGTTTGTCCTACTATATAAGTAAGATATAATCTAGCATTTTGTACTTTTTCCTCTTCTATCAAGATTTTATTATCATTATAAAAGCTACTATATTTTTGTGCCAGCTCTATTAAGTACCTTGATAAAATAGAAGGTTCATTTTTTTGTACTGCTTGTTTAATTATGTCATGAAATGTATAAACTAGTTTTAATATACCAATACTATTTTCATTTGTCAATTGATTTATATCAATATTTTCAATTTCTGGTTTGTAATTTATTTTTTCTAAAATACTATTGGTTCGAACATAAATATATTGAAGATATGGCCCTGTTTCCCCTTGGAAGTTTAACATCGTATCCCAATCGAAAATTTCGTCTTTAATTCGATTATTATATAAATCATTAAAGATAACTGCTCCAATACCAACTTTTTTCGCTACTTCTTCTTTTTCCTCTAATTCAGGATTTTTTTCTTCAATAATTTGTTTTGCTCTTTCTATCGCTTCTAATAAAATTTCTTCTAATTTAATAATGGTTCCTTCTCTTGTTGACATTTTACCGTTTTTTGATCTAATCATTCCAAATGGAACATGTATCAATCCTTTTGTATACTTTTCATCTATTCCTAGCATTTTAGCAACTTCAAATACTTGCTTAAAATGAAGGTTTTGCTCATAAGCTACAATATATAAACATTTATCAAAATCATAAGTTCTAGAACGATATAAAATAGCGGCTAAATCACGTGTCGCATAAGTTGTAGATTCATTTGATTTCTCAAGAATTAATGGAGGCATTCCCTTATCTTCTAAATCAATAATTTTTGCACCTTGTGATCTTTGTGTTTTGCCCTTATTATCTAAAATATCAATAATTTCTGGCATTTTATCACTATAAAAAGCTTCTCCATTCATAGAATCAAATTTTACACCAAGCATATCATAAATTCTTTGAAATTCTTTTAAGCTTAAATCTCTAAACTTTTGCCAAACTTCTCTACAATATGGATCCCCATCTTCTAATTTCTTGAAATTTAATCTACATTCTTCTAGAACAGTTTCATCTTCTTTACATAAATTATTGATTCTTACATATATTTTTGTTAGCTCATCAATTGGGTTTTCGTCAATCGTGTATTCTTTTCCCCATCTTTTATATCCTTCTATCATTTTCCCAAATTGCGTTCCCCAATCTCCTAAATGATTAATTCCTACTACATTGTAACCCAGGAATTGATATAGATGATATAAAGCATTACCAATTACTGTAGATCTTAAATGACCAATATGAAATGGTTTTGCAATATTAGGAGAAGAATATTCTACAATTACATTTTTTCCTTTTCCTTCTTCAGAAGAACCATACTTTTCTTTTTGCTCATATGTCTGTTTTAAAACTTCTTTTACCAACGTTTCTTTGTTGACATAAATGTTTAAATATCCATTTACAACTTCGATTTTTTCTATGATATTTTCATCTACTTTTATTTTTTCTTTTATATCATTCGCTATCATAATTGGAGATTTCTTTAATTCTTTTGCTAGTCGAAAACAAGGAAACGCATAATCTCCCATCTTAGTATCCTTTGGAATTTCTATATATTCTTCTAATTCTTTTTCTTCATATTCAATTGCATTTGCTAACATTTTTGCAATTTCTTTTTTTAAATCTAACATTTTTCAAACTTCCTAACCTTCTAATTTCTACATTTACTATTATATACTATTTCTGAAGCTCCTGTAAATATTTCTTTCTAAAAAACATTTATTTCCAGTGTTCCTTTAATCAACAGACAAAAGGAAAAAGAACTAAAAAGATAAAGAATCTTTTTAGTTCTTTTTCTGTATTCTAGATTTACTAATCTCCTAAACAAATACCAACATCTCTTGCTGTTTTTACTAATTCATGATCTAAAGTAACTACTCTTACATTACTTTCTGCAGTTCCTCCTTGAACTGCACCTATCTCTTTATTTTCTCCTACTACTTCTTCTAATGGAACATATGATAAGTGTCCATTTTGAATTACTGTTAATACACCAAATTTCTCTTCTAATGCTAATTCCATTGCTTTTGCACCATATTTAGTAGAAAGTACTCTATCGTATGCAGTTGGAGTTCCTCCTCTTTGCATATATCCTAAAGTAGTGCATCTTGCTTCTAATCCAGTTAATTCTTGTAATTCTTTTGCTACTTTTTCTCCCGCTCCACCAAATTTTACGCTAATTCCTGCTTGTGCATCAATTCCTTCTGCTGAATGTGTAGAGGCTGTTCCATCTTTTGGCATTGCTCCTTCTGAAACAACAACAATGCTAAATCTTTTTCCTTCTCTTTTTCTCTTATTAATTGCTTCTGCTGCTTTATTAATATCATATGGAATCTCTGGAATTAAAGCAACATCTGCTCCACCAGAAATAGCAGATTCTAGAGCTATCCATCCTGCAAATCTTCCCATTACTTCTAATACCATAATTCTGTCATGAGTTTCTGCTGTAGTATGAAGCCTATCTAAAGCTTCTGTTGCAACAGATACTGCTGTATTATATCCAAAAGTGATATCCGTACATGCAACGTCATTATCAATCGTTTTTGGGACACCAATCGTATTAATTCCTTTTAAAAATAAATCTCTTGCAGATTTTTGTGTACTATCTCCACCTAAAGTAAATACACAGTCAAATCCTGCTTCTTTTACATTTCTTACACATTGGTCGGATAAATCTTCATAAGTTACAGTTCCATCTTCATGTTCTACTTTATAATGGAATACAATTGCATTTGTAGAAGATCCTATAATAGAACCACCTTTTGGTAATATTCCAGATGCTTTTTCGTTTCCATCTAGGCGAATATAATTATTATTTACTAAACCTCTATATCCATCAATATACCCATAGCATTCTACTCCATGTGTTTCTGCCGTTTTCTTAATAGCACGTATAACAGCATTAAATCCAGAAACATCTCCTCCATTTGCTAAAATTGCTACCTTTTTAATCATAATTAATTCCTCCTTCTATTTTTATTACGTAGAAAATTTCGCTAGAAATTTTCGAAGTAACAAGATTAAGTTACCTTGTCTGTGCGATTGCAAAGCAATCTGTACATCTGGCGAAGCCACTTTTCTTATATGATTCATATCTATATGTAAATCATAGATTAACAAGTTAAGCGTTCACTCGTTTCTTTCATATGTTCAAAATTGCTTTGTCTTAAAATTTCATAAGTTACTATTGAAACTGCATTGGATAGATTTAAACATCGAATTCCTTCTATCATTGGAATTCGGATCGTTTGATCAATATATTGTTTCATTATATTTTCTGGTAAACCTTTTGTTTCCTTTCCAAATAAAACAAATATTTCATCCATTTTATTATATTTAGGATCTACATATCGATTGGTTCCTTTGGATGTTACAAAAAACATATGATGTTTCTTTGGATCATATTTTTGCAAAAATTTTTCAAAAGAATCATGTTCTTCTATTTCTAGCTTGTCCCAATAATCAAGTCCTGCTCTTTTTAAGTATCGATCTGCAATACTAAATCCTAATGGTTTTACTAAATGTAATTTAGCACCAATTGCACTACAAGTTCTTACAATATTTCCTGTATTTTGTGGTATTTCTGGTTCAACCAATACAACATTTATTTTCATAAAGTTTCCTCCTCACAGCTCTTTTATTATATCAATTTATTTTTTTAATTCAAGATTTTTAGATAAATTTCCTAATATTATGTCACTTTTTTATTAAAAACTCATATTGAATCCGTTTGGAAAACGGAACTTTTTTTATAAATATATTTCCCTTGGGATATAGAATAAAAAAGTGAGTTTGACCTTCTATCTTCAACTTATTAAAAAATACGGTATCGTAACAATAAAATCAAAAAAGGCTCATATTGAATCCGTTTGGAAAACGGAACTTTTTTATTCTATATCCCAAGGGAAAGAAATCATTTATTACTAATATGTATATTCTCAATCTCTGCTTTCATTTCTCTTGCCACAATATTTTGAACTTGTGCAATTTCTTCTTGTTTTAATTCATCTCCTTGTAAAATAACACTAATACTTTGTCCGTTTACAAAAATAACTACATCTTGGAATCCTTTCGTTTTTATTAAATTTTCTGCAATCATAATAGCATTTTTTGTCGTATTAATATTATTAATCTCTTGGGTTGCAATTGTTTTTTGTTCTTGTGAAATACTCTCATTTTCTAATATTTTTTGATAACTTTCTATCATTTGCGAATACATTGTATCTCTTCCTAATCTAGAAGTTGAAAAATAGTTATCCTCTGCATTACTAGATACTTGCTCTGTTTCTTGTGTCATTTGGTTTGTTATATTTTCTCCTGATAAAACGTTGGCTTGTGTATTTTCCATTACTACATTATTACTACTTACTAATTTTGCATCTCCAATTCCCGCTATCTTATTTTCCTCTACAATATTAGCAGAAACCAATGATTCTTTATTTCTAGCATCATAACTTAGATATCCCGCTGCCACTAGCATAAGTGCAATTGCAAAAATAATCACTTGATTCTTTTTAATCACTTTCATATTCATACTTATTTCCTACCTTTCTTTTTCTTGCATTTCAAAAACTTGAATTTTATGAGTAGCAAGTCCTGTTACCGCTTCTACTGCCTGAATAATATTTGTTTTTACATTTCCATCTGCTGCTCCTTCTGCCGTAATAATTGCTCCTTCTATTTTTGGCATAATTGTTTTTTGCGTAATGGGTTTTTTTTCTCCATTTTCTTCTTGATAAATTACATCTTTTTGTGTATCGCTTTCTTTAATAATTCTTGTACCTCCAGTATCATCTTTTTCTTCTGTTGACGTTTCTTTTGTATTTTCGTTATACATTGCAACCGTTTGACTACTTTCTGTATAGGTAATTAAAACTTCTACCTCTCCAACTCCGCTTATCTTAGATAAAATATTTTTTATTTTACTTGCTAATTCTTCCTCCCCTCCTTCACTTGTTATACTTGTATTTTCATCCACCTTATCTTGCTCTGCTAACTGCTTTCCATTTTGTCCGCTATTTTTTTCTGTTTTCTCTTTCCCATCATTCCATATAAAATTAATTGCTAATACTGTAATAATAAGTAAAATAATAAATACAACTAAATTCTCTATTTTCTTTTTATTTCCAGTTCCATCATCTTTTACTGCTAATTCTTTTACCTTATTTAATTTTTCTTTCAACATAGCAATCCCTCCTTATTTACTTTTGTGGTTTATGATTCATTTATTTTTATTTGCTTTTTTTCAACATCATATGTAGTACTTAAATATGTTTTTATTTCTTGAATTTCTCCTCCACCTATTTTTTCCTCATTTTCCGAAATCTGATTCTCTTCCTCTTTTTTCTCCCCTATTTCAATTCTGTTCACTGGGCTAATTTTATTTTCTTCTTGTTTTGTTTCTCCTTTTTTTATCTGAAGATTCATTTTCTTTATTTTTCCATATGCTTCTTCTGATTCTAAATCTGCTTCTATCTGCATTTCTTCTACTATATATCCTTGTTCTTTTAATTTTTGCTTTACATCCGACTTTATATTATTTAAATAAAGATCTTTAATTTGATTATCATTTTCTTCTTCTAGCGATTGTGATGATACCTCGTAAGTACTGTTTTTAAAAAATTCTTCATATTTTGATTCATCAAATTCAAAATCTTGATTTGTTATTTTTGTAATAATAGGAGAAACAATTGTAAATAAAATATACACTCCCATCACCATTTTGATATATTTTTTATGATTTCCTTCCGGCAAAATCAATTCAATTATTGTTGTGATAATAACAGCAACAATAATCCCTTGAGCCCACGTGGTCATCCATTCCATATATTTCTCCTTATCGATACATTAATCCACTATTCGAAATTTTTATGACTAATGTAATTCCAATGATTAACATAACAGATATTGCACAAAGAATTCCTAGTAAAATCTTAAAGGTTCCTCCCATCTCTTCTAATAGCTTTACAATTTTCCCATCTGCAATAGGCTGACAAACAGCCGCTGCCAGATGATAAGTAATCGTGATAATTGTAAGTTTTAAGATTGGAAGTGCACAAATACTAATAATAACTACTAATCCTACAATTCCTACTGCATTTTTTAAGATAGTGGAGCATCCAATAACAGTGTCTACAGCATCACCTAATATCTTTCCTACTACTGGGATAAAATTAGAAACTGCAGCTTTCGTTGCTTTTGCTGTAATTCCATCTACACTACTACTTAAAGTTCCTTCCACAGATAGTACTCCTACAAAAATAGTAAGAAGAACTCCAATTACCCAAATGGATCCAGATCTCATAAACTTTGCAACTTTATCTACTTGCACTCTTTCAGAAACTTTTGATATTACTGCAATTGCAGTACTTACTAGAATAATTGGTATCACAATTGTTTGAAATAAATTAGAAATAACATTGATCATAAATAAAATAACAGGTTGTATCACATTTGCAGAAATGATACTTCCAGTTGCAATCATGAGAGTAATCAGAAGCGGTACCAATAATTGCACAAATCCTACCATATTTTGAATCGTATCTTTTACCATTTTTATAATATCCGCAAAATTCACCATAATAAGTGATGCAATTAGTAAGTATTGGACATAATATGTAATTTGTGAAACACTTTTATTTTCTAAATTTTCACTAATACTTCTTAAAATACTATGTACTAAAACAATGACTAAAATACTTCCGCATAATTGTTAGTGATTGTTTTACTTCACTTCCTAAAGGATCTAATATTTTTTTTAAAATTTCTTGATGATCTACTTTTCCTGTAATAGCACTACTTAAGATATCTTGCATATCAATATCGCCTAAATTTTCCTTTGTATATTTATTGGCTTCTGTTATAAAATCATGTATATTTAAATTCGCTTTTTGTGATTCTAATACTTCTTCCATTTCTTCTCCTTCGGCAAAAGAAATTGGTACCCATAAATTGATTAGAAGTAAAAATAATACAATTCGAAATAAATTTTTTTTCATTTGTTCACCTCTTTGCACTAAGGCAAAATCTTTAATACATTCTCCAAGAGACTTGATATGATTGGTATCGATATTGCAATAATTAATACTTTCCCTCCTAAATCAATTTTATTTGCAATCGCTGTCTCTCCTAAGTCTTTACATAAACTAACTGCAAATTCAGCTAAAAAAGCGATTCCTGTAATTTTAAATAAAATACCTAAAAATTCATGGTTAATTCCTGCTTTATTCGATAATTCTTCAATTAAACTTACAATTCCAATGAGTTTGTCCAATACCAAAAATAAAATAAGTACCCCAGCAATTAATGATATGTAAACTGCAAATTCTGGTTTATATTGTTTCAAAACAATAATCATAATCAACGCTACAATTCCAATTCCAATAATTTTTATAATATCCATTTTGCCTTCCTCCTAACTTTGTCTTTCATGCTTGGATATTATAAATTAAATATTGTTCTTACTGTACTAAAAAGTGAACTGATTTCTTTTATTACCATGGTAAGAACAATAATTAATCCTGCCAGCGTTGTCATCATTGCTTGATCTTCTCGTCCTGCTCTTACTAACACTTGATGTAGTACTGCTACTAAAATTCCGAATTGCCGCAATTTTAAATAATAAATTGATATCCATTTTCTCCTCCTTTTAGATTAAAATAATAACAATTGCCATCCCAATTACAGTTCCCAATGTCTTATATAGTTTTTCGTTCTTTTTTCTTTCCTCTTCTGCCTTTTCGATTTGTTTATCTAAAAATTCACAGGTTAAATTAATTTGTGTTACTTGTCCTTCCAAATCTGTTTTTCCTAACATTTTGTGAAATCCTTTTATGATTCCCTTGTCCTCTTCGTTCCAATACGTATTGATAGTTTCTATTGCAGAAACCCATGCATCTCCAGCAGTTAAATTTTCTGTATTTTTACTTGCTGTCTGAAATACTTTTCCTACATTTCCTGATAATTGATTCCCAATCTCCATAAATACTTCTGGAATTGGTTCATAGGTATATCGTATTTTCGTTTTAAACATATTGAGACCATTCTTTAACTCCTTCAACTCTTTCTCACGAGATTTATATTTATTTGCCATCACCATTCCAATCAAAGAAGAAGTGAGCAATATACAAGTTAAAAAAATAAATTTTAAAATTCCCATAAACTTGTCCCCTTTCTACTACTCATAATAAATATATTCAAGTTTTTTAAATTTAGAACTATTTTTTTATTGCATAGGAAATTTGGATAACAATTTCTTTATCAAATTAAAAAATAATCTCCTGTCATCTTATTTAATGCATACACTTTTTCTATATTTCCTTTCATTTTCGGATCTAAAAAAACGAGTCTTTCAAAAATATTTTTTTGAATCAAATTACTAAGTGCTGGATTTAATTTTATTTCTTCTAAACTTCCACCATGAGCAGTAAAAATCCCCTTAATTCCACAGCATACGGCATAATTAATTGCTTCTACATCTTCATAAGTTCCAATCTCATCTGCCACAATAATTTGTGGTGCCATTGAACGAATTACCATTTTCATTCCAATCGATTTTGGGATATTATCTAGTACATCTGTTCTTACTCCTACATCATTTTGTGGTACTCCTTTATAGGAAGCAGCAATCTCCCCTCTTTCATCTACAACACTTATATTTTTCCCTTGAAATCGAATCTGTTCCATCCCATCACTTAATTTTCGAATCATATCTCTTAATATCGTTGTTTTACCCGCTCCTGGTGGAGAAATAAGTAAGGTATTATAAATCGTATTATTTTCTATATCAATTACAAATTTTAATAATTTTGTACTACATCCTAAAACTTGTTTTGCAATTCGAAAATTCAAATTTGAAATATAATTAATATTTGTAATTTTTCCATCATGAATAACAGCTGTCCCTGTAATCCCAATTCTATGGCCTCCTTTTACCGTAATATATCCATTACAAATTTGATTTTGATAGGAATAAATAGAATTATCGCATGCATGTTGTAATGTTTCTAAAATGTCTTCTGTACGAATGCATACATCAAGCTTTCTTTCTCCATCTGTTAACTTTAGAATTAAAGGTCTATTGCTTCTTAAACGAATTTCTTCTAAATAATTAATATTCATTTCTTGTTTTTTTAGTTCACGATCAATTGCTGAAGCAATTCGCATTGGAAAATAAGTTAGAATTTCTCTATCATTTAACATATTTCTTTCCTTTCAAAGATTGAATATCTGGCATCCTTTTTATGCTTATTTCCTACAGTTTCTAATTTCTCATGGGCTTTTCTTTACTCTTGTCCCATTACCTAAAAAAGAAGCATACATATCTTTACTATATATATGCTCCTTTTTTTATTTTAGAACTTGTGAATTACACAAAAATATGGTAATATATACGAGTAAGATTTAAATTTACAAATTAAGAAGGAGGAATGAATCATGTCAGGACACAGCAAATGGCATAATATTGCAGCAAAAAAAGGAAAAGCAGATGCTGCAAGAGGAAAAATTTTCACAAAACTAGGAAGAGAATTATTAATCGCAGTAAAGCAAGGTGGTCCTGATCCAGCAGGAAACTCTAAATTAAAAGATGTTATTGCAAAATGTAAAGCAAACAACATGCCAAATGATACAATTAATAATGCAATAAAGAAAGCATCAGGAGCAGGAAATACGGAAAATTACGAAGAAATCGTTTATGAAGGATATGGACCAAATGGTGTTGCAATTATCGTAGAAGCAAGTACCGATAATCGTAATCGAACAGCAGCAGACGTAAGACATGTTTTTGACAAAGCAGGTGGAAATTTAGGAACAACTGGTTGCGTATCTTATTTATTTAATAAAAAAGGAATTTTAGTAATTGATAAAGAAAAAGTAAATTTATCGGAAGATGATATGATGCTACTAGCTTTAGATAATGGCGCAGAAGATTTTTCTTCTGAAGAAGAATGCTATGAAATCACCACTGCACCAGAAGATTTTTCTAGAGTAAGAGAAGCTTTAGAAAATGAAGGAATTGAATTTGAAGAAGCAGAAGTACAAATGGTACCAACTACCTATGTAGCATTAGATGAAAAAGGTATAGAAAAAATGGAACGTTTATTAGAACGTTTAGATGATTTAGATGATGTAATGAATGTATACCATAACTGGGAAGAATAATTTATTTAGTAACCAAAAAGAAGCTTAATTTTATAAAATTAAGCTTCTTTTTCCAATTTTAACATCTTTCGCTTTATATTAGAATATTTATCGTCACTTCATATCTCCTATGTACTTTAAAGGTCTAAATTCAAGCCATTTTGGATCTTTCTCTTTTACTTCTTTTGCGATCTTGTCAATATCTAGTTCAGAAACATCTGATATTAATTTATCTACGATTTCATTCGAAATAATTTTAGGATTACTTCCTTCTTTAAACCCTACATACTTATTTGCTTTTTCTGGCAATACTATCTTATATTTTTCTATTAATCCTTTATTTAATAAAGCATAGTCATCATATATTTCTTTTGAAATTGTATCGATATATTTATTATAAAATAAATAATCTGTTAGTATATGTAAAAAATGTCCTCTTTTAAAACTATCCTGTAGAGTATTTACTTCTAAAAACTTATATAAATTAGACTCTGAGCTTACTCTTCCATAATGGGTTTTTGATTTATCTATTACTGTATCTGGAAAAATGACTCCTTCAATAAAATCATGATGATTTTCTTTTCTATCTTTATGATTTTTTAAATATTCCTCTGCAACAGCGATATGAATTACATAGTTTGGCATATCTCTTCCTCCGTGTTTAATGACTTTTTAACTTTTTTATTTTCTACCACTTCCTTCATTTGTGTGTATACTATTTCTTTTAATTGTTTCATTCTTTGTTTCAAAATAGGTTCCTCTTTATTTGGCTCTACTGGTTTTAAAATTGTTACAGTAACATCTGGTTTCTTTTTTAAGAATTTTCTAATTCCCTTTGGATTTCTAAATGTATATACGATTGGTATAATAGGTACTTCATTTTTAACAGCTAAATCGAATGCTCCATTTTTAAAATTTCTTATATTAGTACAATATGGCCATAGTGAAGCTTCTGGATAAATATGTACAATATCACCTTGTTTTAAAATGTTATTTATTTCTTTTAAAAAATATTTTTTATTTTCTATATTCTCTGGAATAGGAATCGCTTTTAATAATCGTATTAATTTTCTTACAACAGGTATCTTAAAACTATCCTCCTGTGTTGTAAAAAATATTTTTCTTTGTCTAAAGCTAAGACCTGTCATTGCACAATCTAAAAACATTACGTGGTTTGAGACACTAATTGCTCCTGTTTTTAAACTTTTTACATTTTCTTCTCCTTCTATTTTTAAATCATATATTACTTTAGTAAGTACTGTTAAAACAGGATATGCAATTCCATAATATAATAAATTGGAAAAAAGAGAAAATAAAAATCCCTTTGGTACATATTCATATTCTTTATCAATATGAAATTCGCATGGTGTCCATAAATCAATAACATGCTCATTTTCATCTTGATACATATCTTCTGCAATTTCTTTCATTTTTATCCCCCAATATTTATTTCGTTTATTATTAATTTTGATATGCTATCACAAGTATTTCTATGAATATATTTTTCTTGATTCTTTATCATTTCTTCTTGTTTATTTAAATCATTAATTAATTTTTTTGTATCATCTGCTATTTCTTTTACAGAATTACATTGAATTGACATATTTCTTTTACTAAAAAAGTCTGCATTATAATTTTCACAGCCCGGTATTGGCATTGTATGAATAAATGGCTTTCTTAATGTTGCAATTTCTGTTGAAGTAAGTCCTCCTGGTTTTGTAAGTATAATATCACTGCTTTTCATATATTCACTAATTTGATCTGTATATGGCAAAGCAATCACCGAATCTTCTGTTTTATTTTGTTCTTGTACTGTTTTCAATAATTCTTTATTATTTCCACATGCAACAATATAATGTATTTTAGGAAGTTCCTCTTTTAATTTTGTTAACATTTCTGTAACATTTCCAAACCCCATACTTCCAGTTAATATTAGTAGATAAATTTCGCTTTCTTTTAAATCTAATTTTTCTCTACATTTCTTTTTGTCATAAACTTTTCGATATTCTTTTGAAGTAGGAATTCCATATGGTAATATTTTTTCTTTTGCAATTCCTTTCTCTTCAAAATCTTTTTCCAATTCTGAACTTGGAATAATAAAATAATCTGGGTTTGTCTCTTGCCAAAAAGGAATACATACATAATCAGTTGCAACTGCTATAAATTTAATAGGATATTCTTTTTTTATAGCAGTTAACGTTTGCGCTGCAAACAAATGAGTCGTAACAATATATTGATAACCATTTTCTTTTATAAAACGATATAATCTTCTTTTATTTAAAAAGTTTAATGCATATACTGGTGATTTTATTTTTGTCTTTTGATACATTTCTCCCAAATGATATACAACTTTAAAAACTTTTCCATTCTTTTGTGTCGTTTTTATATATAAATTATTTACTTTATCTTTTATCTTTGGGTTTATAATATCTAAATATTCTATAAAATCTGCTTTTATCCCCTTGTCTTGCAAGTCTTCTTGTATTGCCTTTGCAGCAGAATTATGCCCTCCTCCAGTTCCACAAGATAGAATCAGCACTTTCTTTTGCTGGTTTCTATTGCTAACAGGAGTTTTATTTAATAATTCTTCTTGCTTTTTACTTCTTATATTTTTATTTAATACAAACATCTAGAGTTCTCCCTATTTTCACTTTCCAACCAATTCGTTTCATTTTAATGTAATCACTTCTTTTACTATATCATAATTTCATATTTTTCTCTATGCTTTAACAACAAAATTGTCGAAAAAAACACCCTTTATGTTTATATTAAACATAAAGGGTATATCTTTTGACTAATTTTTTCATTTACTTATTTTTTTACATTTACTCGTTTTCTGATTTCTGCAAGTTCTTCTTCTAATCTACCGTTTTCATCTTTCATACTTGCTTTTTTTGTTCCGATTGAAATAGGCTCTTCCTTCTCTTTTTCAGTTAACTTTGTATACATTTCTAAACTCATTAATACCATTGATCCATATCCATTTTTGGTTAAATAAATGGGATCTTTTTCTTGTAATACTAGATCTTCTATTTTTTGAAATTCATTTTTTAAATCTGTATTTGGTCTTATTTGTATCATATATTTTGCCCCCTTTTCTTTTTAATCTTATTATGAGCAAAATATAAATAATTTATGCTTTTACTTTATTCTTTTCTTTGCTTTATTTGAAAGCAATTAACAGTTCGTTTGGCTTCACAACTCGCTTCTCTCCATGATATTCATACTCTTGTTTTTCTTTATATACATAATATCCAAGATTCAACAATTTTTGCGCAACTAATTGTAAAAATAATAAAGTATCTTCTTGTGATAAATTTGCTTTGACTCTTAATTCATAAAAAGTAAACACAATATATTCATCATTCGTATCCATTTTTCGATTCAAGTAATCATCTACAAATTTTAAGGTCATTCTTTCCTCCATTTCTTTCCAGCTTATTTTATCATAGACAAAATTAGAATTCAACGATTCTTTTCTTAAAATTTGTAGATCTTTTTATTACGTAGGAAATTTCGTGAGAAATTTCTGGAGTAACAAGGCCTAAGTTACTTTAGTCTGTGCGATTGCGAAGCAATCTGTACATCTGGCGAAGCCACTTTTCTTATTGTATAGGAAAATCATCAGATTTCAATTTTCTTTTATACGTTTTTTCCTATGTTGGTAAATTAAAGCGCCTATAAACGTAATACATAAAATAATGGATACTAACTGTGAAATTCGTATATTCCCCAACATTAGACTATCCGTTCTAAGCCCCTCTATTATTGCTCTTAGTAAACCATATAAAGCTAAATAGATAAATGTAATTTGTCCTTTATACTTTCGTTTGTTTCTAAGAAAATACAGTAATATAAAAATACAAAATGTTCCTATTGACTCATAAAGAAAAGTTGGATGTACTTCCATATATATTCCATTTTCGATAATTCCCATTCTAAGGAAGTGACTTGTTATTCCTCCATAAGCTTCTACATTAAAAAAATTTCCCCAACGCCCAATTGCTTGTCCCAATGCTAAATAAGGAACAACATAATCGAAAATATCGAATACATTCATTTTTTTCTTTTTACAATAAATAATAATGGTAACAACTGCTCCTATGATTCCTCCATAAATTGCAAGTCCACCATTTCTAATATTGAAGATTTGAAGTGGATTTTGTATATAATAATCAAGCTTAAATACAATATAATACAATCTTGCACAAATAATTGAAATTGGAATAATAAGAACAAATAAATTTAAAATATCATCAAATCTTATTTGATATTTCCCATCATCTTTTTTACAAAGGAGAAGTGCTATTATAAAAGCACTTACTATTAAAATTGCATACCAATATATTTCGATCCCTCCAATTTGAAAAGCCACACGATCGATTAATAAACTGATATTTAATCCAGGAAATGTAATTGGATTCATAAATCTCCTTTCCTTCTCAAACTACTCATATGTATTACGTTCTAATTCTTTTAAAATTGAAATAAGTTCAATCCTATTTCTTCATCAAATTTACGATCAACAACTCCATCTATAATTTGTATCACCATCTCACATGTAGCACTTACAATCGCTCTATTTAAATGTCCTCCAAATACTTCACCCTTTTCATTCCCGGCACTCATATGAATATGGGTATAAAATTCTCCATGCATTGTATTGATTGTTCCCGCTAAAGATACAATTTCAAAATCTCCAGTAAAATTATTGGCTGCATATTTTTTCTCTTTGGTATGAAACACTCCAACAGTAAAGTCATTTGTTGCTCCAATTGCCATCACACTTGCTAATTGAATCTTTTCTTTTAATGCAATCTCCTTTATCTTTTCTAAAATTTCTTCTCCTTTATCCATTCTTGCAACAATCGTTTGATTCATTTTCTTATATTCCATTGTTTCTTCCTCCTCTTTTCTAATAATCATTACTCTTTTACTCAAAACAAAGATTTTAAATTTCTTCTTTATATTATCACAAAAAGAAAAGAAAGAATAGCTTTTTTTATTTTCCTTTACTTTATACAGGCCGAAATCCAATCTTTTATAATTTCTTCTTTTATACATAAATTATTCTGAATTCCTGTTCCTAGTTCTGTGTCTGGCCTATTACATCCATGGTAATCACTGCCTCCTGATATATACTTATGGTTTTCTTTCGCATAATTTACAATATATTCTGTTTGTTCTTTTGAAAACGTAGGATAATAGCACTCAATTCCATCAATTTCACAATTTTGTATTAAATATTCCAAAATTTCCTTCCAATTTGATTCATATTGATAAATATGAGGAATAAACACAAGACCACCAGCTTCTTTTATAACAGAAATTACTTTTTTAGCATCTGGGATTAAATCGCTTTCATCCACATATAATATACTCTTAGGATTACTAGTATAATTTCGAAAAAAGCTAGATTCTTCTTTCCAGTCTTCTTCTTTTTCTATCAATCTTTTATTTTCTGTATATTTTTTCATTTCATTGTGCAAATATTTTGTTGCATAATATTCATTACTATTTTGATAGTTTTCAATTACATTTTGATCGAATTTCATACCAATTTTAATACATTTTTTATATAACCTTTCCATTTCAGTTTGATTAATTGTTTCAAAAGGAAGATATAATTTTTTTGTTTCTTTATTAATAATATTAGGATCAACACCATATCCCAAAAGTTCAATCGAAGTTCCCAAAACATAAGCTTGAAGCTCTACTCCTTTTATTAAATTTCCTGTATAATATTTTTTCCATGATTCTTTTTCCATTTGTTCGTAAACCTTACAATTGTCATGATCAGTAATCGATAAATATGTGATTTTTTTCTTCTCTGCTTTTTGTAATAATGTTTTATAATCATCTGATCCATCAGAGCAATTTGTATGAGTATGCAAATCAATCATATTAATATTCTCCTTTTTGGTAGAATTCTTTTTTATTTCCTTGCTTTTGATGTCTTTGTTTTAATTTTTCTTCTATTTCTGTTAGTGTAACCTTCCTATAAAACATTAATACAAGAGTATGATAAACTAAATCACTAATTTCTCCAATTAGTTCATCTTTATCTTCATTTTTTGCTGCAATAATTGTTTCTGAAGCTTCCTCTCCAATTTTTTTACAAATTTTATCTACTCCTTCTGCTAACAAGTAATTTGTGTACGATTTTTCCATTGGATTTGCTACTCTATCTTGAATTGTAGCATACATTTCTTCTAAAATTTCCTTTTCTTTATCTTGATATGGTATGATTTCATTAAAAAAGCAAGAATATTCTCCTGTATGGCAAGCTCCTCCTGTTTGTTTTACATAAATTAATAATGTATCTTTATCACAATCCAAATACATTCCTTTTATTTCTTGTATATTGCCAGAAGTTTCTCCTTTCTTCCATAATTTCTTTCTACTCCTTGAATAAAAACAAGTTTGTTTTGTTCTTAACATTTCTTTATAGCTTTCCTCATTCACATAAGCAAGCATTAGTACTTCTTTTGTCTGAAAATCCTGAATAATTGCAGGAATTAATTCTTGTTTTTCAAAATCTGGTTTTAAATCTAATTTCATACTGCCCTCCTTACTTTTATTTTATTTTTTTCTAACTCCTCTTTTACTTGATTTACTGTTACTTCTCCATAATGGAATAGAGAAGCTACCAACGCAGCATCACATTTTGTTTTTTGGAACACTTCTACGATATTTTCCATCGATCCACATCCGCCACTTGCAATTACTGGAATTCTTACATTCTGGCAAACTGCTTCTAACATTTCAATATCATAACCATTTTTTGTACCATCTCGATCCATTGAAGTTAATAATATCTCTCCTGCTCCCAATCTTTCGCATTCTATTGCCCATTCTACTAGATTTTTTCCTGTGTTTATTTTTCCTCCTGAACAGAAAACTTTAAAATCATTTCCCATTCTTTTGGCATCAATTGCAACTACAACGCATTGCGTACCAAATTCTTTCGCTGCTTCCTGAATTAATTCCGAATTCTGAATCGCAGCAGAATTAATTGATACTTTATCTGCTCCCGCTCTTAAAATCATTCGAAAATCTTCTAAACTTCGAATCCCTCCACCTACTGTTAAGGGGATGGAAAGTGTACTCGCTGCTTCTTCTATTATTTCTTTTAAAATTTCTCTTTCTTCTTCCGTGGCTGAAATATCTAAAAATACAATTTCATCTGCATTTTGCATTTCATATCTTTTTGCTAATGTAGCTGGATTTCCTACTTCCTTCAAATTTTCAAAACAAATTCCTTTTACTACTTTTCCATTTTTAATATCTAAACATGGTATAATTCTTTTTTTAAGCAATTTTTTACCTCCTTAATATCAATTTTTCCTTCATAAAAAGCTTTTCCTATAATACAACCATCATATCCTTCTCTTGCTACTTTATAAATATTTTCTTTATTTCCAATTCCACCGGAAACAATGATATTGATTGGAATATTTCTTTTAATCTTTTGATATATCTCCCAATTTGGCTCTTGCATGGTTCCATCTTTTTTTATGTCTGTTACAATAACAGTATGAACTCCCATATTCTTTAATGACTGAATAAAATCCAAATATTCTTTATTCGTTTGTTTTTTCCATCCACGAGTTCTTACTAGTCCATCTTTTATGTCTATTCCTACTATAATTCTATCCATTCTATACTTTTCTATCATTCTTTTTACAAATTCTTGATTTTCTACTGCAATTGTTCCTAAAATAACACGATTTACTTTAATTTCTTCTAAATATTTAGAAAGAATTTCTTCATTTCGAATTCCTCCACCTACTTCAATTGGTATCTTTACCGCATTTCTTATTTTTTTAATCATTTCTATGTTCTTTTCTTTCCCATCTTTTGCTCCGTCTAAATCAACAATATGTAAATAATCAGCTCCCATACTTTCCAGTTTGTTTGCTAGCTCTACTGGATTTTCGCTATAAACAGTTTGTTTACTATAATCTCCTTGATATAATCGAACTGCATTTCCATCTTTTAAATCGATTGCTGGAATTAAATTCATTTTAACATCTCCTTCCATGTACGCAGTATCTTTTCTCCTATTTTTCCACTTTTCTCTGGATGGAACTGGCATCCTAAAACATTTCTTCTTCCCACAATAGCAGGAATTCGATTTTCTCCATATATCGCATATGCTATTACATCATCTTCGAATGGTTTTGCCATATAGGAATGAACAAAATATACATCCGATCCTTCTTTTATTGTTTTTTGAAATACATTCTCTTTTGAAAAATATAACTCATTCCACCCCATATGTGGCAATTTCTCCTCTGTCTCTATCTTTTCTACCTTTCCCTGCAAAAAACCAAGGCCATCTACCTTTGCAACTTCATATCCGGTTTCAAATAAAATTTGCATTCCTAAGCAAATTCCTAAAATAGGGATACCCTCATCTTTTCTTTCTTTTAAAATGGAAATCAAATCTAAATTTTTTAAATTTTTCATAGCAGCAGCAAAAGTTCCTACTCCCGGTAAAATGATTCCATTTGCTTTTTGTATTTCTTCTTTTTGGTTTGTAACAATATATGGAATTTCTAATCGTTCCATTGCATTTTGAATGCTTTTTACATTTCCTAATTGATAGTCAATAATAGCAATCATTCTTCTATCACTCCCTTCGAAGACATGATTTCATTTTTTCTCTTTTCATCAATTTGAATTGCTTGTTTCAAACTTCTCCCGAAACTTTTAAAAACAGCTTCAATAATATGATGTGTATTCTTTCCATAAAGCATATTAACATGTAGAGTAATCCCACTTTGAAAAGCAACCGCTCGAAAAAATTCTTCCGTTAATTCTGTTTCATAATTTCCTAGTCTTTCTGTTTGTAAGGTTACATTCCATACCAAAAACGGTCTTCCAGATATATCTAATGTCGTTTGTACTAAACTTTCGTCCATTGGCAAAAAACAATTTCCATAACGTCTTATTCCTTTCTTCTCTCCCAAAGCTTGTTTAATTGATTTTCCTAACAAAATTCCAATGTCTTCCACACTATGATGAGCATCTACTTGTATATCTCCTTTACAATTTATTTTAAGATCGATTCCACTATGGAAAGAAAATAAAGTTAACATATGATCTAAAAAACCAATACCTGTTTCTATTTCGCTATTACCATTTCCATCTAATTCTATTTGTAATTTAATTTCTGTTTCCTTTGTCCTTCTTTCTAATTTACAATTTCTCATCCATATTCCCCTTTCTTACCTTTACCATTTTTACTTTTTCCCTCTTTCTCTCCTCTTTTAAACTCCTTCTATTCTTTTTCTTCAAATCTCACTTGAATTGAATTTGCATGTGCATCCAAACCTTCTAAATTCGCAAATGCTTTAACATCTTCTTTAAAAGTTTCTAACACTTCTTTCGGATAATAGCTATAAGAAGAGAATTTTACAAAATCATAAACTCCAAGGCTAGAATAAAACTTAGCAGTTCCTCCTGTTGGTAGTACATGGTTTGTTCCACTCATATAATCGCCAAGAGGTTCTGGAGAATTCTCTCCTAAGAAAATGGAACCTGCATTTTCTACTTTTGGAAGATTCCTTATTGGATCTTTTGTTAAAATTTCTAAATGCTCTGGTGCAATTTCATTTGCGATCTTAAAAGCTTCTTCTAAGGAATTAGTAACAATAATCGCGCCATAATTTTTAAGAGAGGATTCTATGATTTCTTTTCTATTTAATTTCTGTATTTGCTTTTGAATTTCTTCTTCTACTTTTTTTGCTAATTCTTTACTTGTTGTAATAAAAATAGCACTTGCTAATTTATCGTGTTCTGCCTGGCTCATTAAATCTGCAGCAACATATCTAGGATTTGCAGTTTCATCTCCAATTACCAATACTTCAGATGGACCGGCTATCATATCAATATCAACAACACCATAACAACATTTTTTAGCAGTTGCTACATAGATGTTACCTGGTCCAATTATTTTATCCACTTTTGGTATCATTTCTGTTCCATATGCTGCCGCTGCAATTGCTTGTGCACCTCCTATTTTATAAATTGTATCAATTCCGCATACTTTGGCAGCCGCTAAAATTGCTGGTGCTATTTTTCCATCTGCTTTTACCGGTGTAAACATCACAATTTCTTTTACCCCTGCTAATTTTGCAGGAATTGCATTCATCAAAACAGTAGACGGGTAACTGGCTGTTCCCCCTGGCACATAAATTCCTACTCTTTTTAGTGGTCTTACAATTTGTCCTAAAATAACACCATCTTGTTTATCCATATACCAAGATTTCTGAATTTGGTTTTTGTGAAATTCTATAATTTGCTTTTTCGCCCTTTCTAGAATTCGAATCATATCTTCTCCAATTTGTTCACTTCCTTCTTCTATCTCTTCTTTTGTAACAATCATTTCTGCACAATTTTTCATCTCAAATCCATCGAATTTTTTTGCATATTCCATTAAAGCATCATCTTTCTCTTTCTTTACTGTTTCTATCATTTGCAAAACTTTTTTCATTACCTCTTGATTTACCGTTTCTTTTCTACTTTCTAATTCACAAATAATTTCTTTTATCTCTCCTTGATACACATATTGTTTTAACATTCTTTTTCCTCCTTTATTCTTTTTTCTAATTGATCCACAAAGAAATAGATTTCTTGACTTTTAAATTTCAAACTTACCTTATTTACAATTAATCTAGTACTAATTTCTTTTACCCTCTCTATGACTTCTAAATTATTTTCTTTTAAAGTTGTACCAGTTTCTACTAAATCGATAATCGCATCCGTTAATCCTACTAACGGTCCTAATTCTACTGAACCTTCTAATTTAATAATTTCAACATCCTCTTTTTTCTCTTCAAAAAAGTCTCTTGCTACTTTCGGATATTTTGTTGCAATTTTCTTTCTTTTACTAAATTCTTTTTCTTTATATTCTTTATTACTACAAAGAGCAAAATAACATTTTCCTATATTTAAATCTAATATTTCATAATAATCTTCAAAATCATTCTCATAAAGAGTATCCTTTCCTATAATTCCAATATCTACAATTCCATGTTCAATAAAAGTGATCACATCGTTTGCCTTTGCAAAAATAATTTTAAAATTATCTTTTGTTTCTATACAAAGCTTTCGATTCTTATTTTGGATTGATTCTATTTCAAATCCTGATTCTTTCATAAGTTCCGTGAACTGCTTTTCGATTCTTCCTTTTGTGATTGCTATCTTAAGCATTTTCTTCACCTTCCTTTTTTAGCACTTGTAAAATTTCATTTTGATAAAATCCAATTCCAATTGCAGATACTTCTTTCCCAAATTTTTGATACAAACGATCATATCTACCACCACTCGCAATTGGATTAGGCGCATATTTGCTATATACTTGAAACATTAATCCATCATAATATTCCATTTTTGGAACCATAGCTAAATCAAATATAATCTTAGATTGTTTCTTTATTTTCTTTTTCACTGCTTCTAATTTCAAAATTTCCTCTCGTAATATCTCATCTTTTATTTCTGTTAACAATCTTTCTAATATTTCTTCTGTTCCATTCATTCTTAATAACTTTCGTAATAGTTTATTTAAATCTTCTGAAAAAGAATTCTGTTTAATCCATTTTTCCATTTCACTTTCATTTTTCTTTTCTAAAATATGAGTAAGCTCTTCTTTTTTTCCTGTTAATTCACATACCCTTTTGAAGAACAAAGCAGATCCAAATTCTATTCTAAAATCTTGTAATCTTAAAACGGAAAGAGAATCTTCAAGCAACGCTAAGCACTCTGTCTCACCCTGTTCTTTTTCTTCATTAATTAATTCAATTCCCGCTTGATAATTTTCTGAGTTTTTGCCTTTTAATGCTTTTTCCTTGCGATATACTTTTCCAAAATAGCAATATCTTGCTACTTCATTTGTCTTTTTAGAGATATAATAACGAGCAATCGGAATCGTAAAGTCCCATCTTAAAGTAATTCTTTTCCCCTCTCGATTAATAAACTGAAATAAGCCTTCTTCTTCTAAATTTGAAATCACATTTTTATATAGCTCTATATATTCAAAACTGGACATTAAGATTTCTTGATACTGATAATTCACCCATAAGTTTCTTAAATTTTCTTCTTTTTTTCGCAGACACCTTACTTCTTCGATCATTGTTTCATTACTTTCGTTTGGAATTAAAAATTGAAATTTCTCCAATTACATCACCTTCCTTATTTTCTTTAACACTTTTATAAATTCTTTCATTTGGTCTTCTGTTCCAATACTCACTCTTGCCCAAGTTTCATAATTTGGATATCCAACCCTTACCATAATTCCTTCTTTTAGAAATGCTTCCAGAATTTCTTTTCCTTCCATTTCCATATTTATAAATATGAAATTTGCTTCTGTTTTACAGTACTCCATTCCTAATTTTTCTAATTCTAAAGATACTGCCTTTACTATCTTTTTGTTTTTTTCTACCGTTTCTTCCATAAAAGAATCTTTCAAAGCTTGAACAGCTGCTTTTTGGGCAATTACAGATATATTATATGGATTTTTTACCTTTTCTAAAATTTGAATACATTCCGGTGAAGCAATTCCATATCCCACTCTTAATCCGGCTAAACCATATGCTTTTGAAAAAGTTCTTAAAATACAAAGATTTGAATATTGATTTAATAGCTCTATTGAATTCGGAAATTGTTTATTACATACAAACTCATAATATGCCTCATCTATTACAACCAAAACTTCCTTCGGTACCTTCTTTATAAATTCCTCTTGTTCTTCCTTTGTTATTATTGTTCCAGTAGGATTATGTGGATTGGTAATAAAGATAATTCTTGTTTTGTCTGAAATTTTATTTAATATTCCTTCTAAATCCAGCTTATCGTCTTTTAAAGGAACTCCCACTAATTTTCCTTCTTGCATTATAGTTGCAGACTCATATAAACTAAATCCTGGTATACTTGTAATAACTTCTTCTCCTTGTTCTAGATAAGCTTTCGTTATCATTTGGATAATTTCATTAGAAGCATCACCAAATAAAAAACATTCTTTAGAAATATTATATTTTTTAGCTAAAGCTTCTCTTAATTGCATACAATATCCATCTGGATACTTTGAAATGTCCTTTATTTCTTTCATCGATTGTAATACCTTTGCAGAAGTTCCGTATGGGTTTTCATTTGCATTCAATTTTATTATTTTTTCAGTTCCATACTTTTTCTTTAATTCCTCCTCTGTTTTTTGTACTTTGTATGCCTGTAATTTCGCTAATATTTTTCTTCCTTGCATTTTCCTTCCTCCTTTTATTCTTTAGGTTTAAAAAATGTTTTCCAACTTTGTAATAACTTTTTAATAAAAAATAGATACAAAAAAAGAAGCTATGTTAGAATTTAGCTTTTTTAAATTCCTACATAGCTTCTTTTAGATTCTTTTTCTATTTTCACTATCGTAGGCACAAGACTTTAACACTTGTACCTACGTAAGTTAATTACGCTTCGTTACAAGTGTTCCTACGATGATGATGAACTTGATTCAATAATTTCTTATTTTCCATTTTTTTCACCTTTTCTTACTTTATGTCAATTATGATATCGTATATTTCGTTTTCTGTCAAGTTTAAATTGATTGGATTTTCTTTTTTATTCTATTATATTTTTAATTATTATAGTATTAAAATATTCATAAAAAATAAAATTCACCCTATAGATTGTTTTTCAAACATCGCATCAGCGATCTTAATTAAAATTTTACTATTTTCTCCCAAGCTAACTCTTCTTTGCCAAAATGACCATAATTTGTAGTTTTCTTAAACATTGGTTTTCTTAAATCTAAATAACGAATAATTCCACTCGGAGTTAGATCAAAGCTATTTTCTATCTTTTTAATAATTTCTTCTTCAGAAATACTTGCTGTTCCAAATGTATCAATATAAATAGATACTGGTCTTGCTACTCCAATTGCATATGAAAGTTGTATTTCGCATTTTTTTGCATAATGATTTGCTACAATATTTTTTGCTAAAAATCTTGCCATATAAGAAGCACTTCTGTCTACTTTTGTTGCATCCTTTCCGGAAAATGCTCCTCCACCATGTCTACTATAACCACCATAAGTATCTACAATAATCTTTCTACCAGTTAATCCACTATCTCCTAACGGTCCTCCAATTACAAATCTACCTGTTGGATTAATTAAATATCTTGTTTTTTCATCTAATAAATTTGCTGGTACAATTTCATGAATTACTTTTCTTTCTAATTCTTTTTTCAATTCTTCTAAATTTTTGCTTTCTTCATGTTGTGTTGATATCACTATCGTATCAATTCTAACTGGCTTGTTGTCATCATATTCCACTGTTACTTGCACTTTTCCATCTGGCTTTAATCCTTGGATCATTCCTTTTTTTCTTACTTCTGTTAATCTTTTCGCTAATTTATGGGAAAGAGAAATTGGAAGTGGCATAAATTCTTCTGTTTCGTCACAAGCAAACCCAAACATAATTCCTTGATCTCCTGCACCTTCTGATTCAAGGTCTTCTCCTTCTTTTGTTTCAATAGATTTATCTACTCCTTGTGCAATATCTGGAGATTGTTTGGAAAGATTAATTGTAATTTTACAAGTACGATAATCCATGCCTGTTTGTGCATCATCATAACCAATTTGGCAAATTACATTTCTTACTAAATTTTCAATATCTACTTCTGCTTTTGATGTAATCTCTCCTGTAATATAAATTTCTCCTTTTCCTGCAACTGTCTCGCAAGCAACTCTTGAATTCTCATCTTGTTCTAAATGAGCATCTAATATTGCATCTGATATTAAATCGCACATTTTATCTGGATGTCCCTCTGTTACACTTTCTGATGTAAATAATTTTTTCATTTTTCATTTCCTCTCTATTTCATTTTTTATTACATATGTTACATCATTTTACATACAAAAAACTCTACACAAAAGTGTAGAGTTTTCTTTTTATCTCCTTTAAATCATCATTCAAAGTCTACACTTTGTCGGTATTAGCACCTTATATTTCATAGGTTGCTGTGGAGTCATAGAGCCGAATCTCTCGTCCACTCTTGATAACATATATAACAGAGTCTATTATAATCTCTTTTCTTATTTATGTCAACATGCAAACAAAATTATCTTTCTTATCTCATCTATTTTTCTTTCTTCTTTGATAAATTACAAAGCTAATAATTCCTAAAGCAATTATGACAACAGCAGAAATAAAGAAAATTGAGTTCTCTTTTTGTTCATCTTGATTTTCATTAATAAATTCTTCTTCTATCTGATTACTTTCCTCTTTTATTTCTTCACTATTTGTGTTTATTTTTGTATTTAATTGAACTGCATTTACTTTTTTCTGTTCTTGCCATATTTTTTCTTCTTCTTCATTTCTTCTATATACTTGAATTTCATACTTTTTTATGGTAATTCCATTTTCTGCAATTACTGTTACTAAAATTTTATTCTTACCAAAATCTAAACTTTGTCCTCCTTCTATTTTTACTTGAGCACCTATTTTTTGAGGAATTGCTAATATCTTTACTGACTCTGTAGTATCATTTACCTCTATCTGATAATTCGTATGGTTTGGATCAAAAGAAGGAAGTAAATCATAATTTTCTATTGCCAAAGTTTCTAAACTTGCATTTGCTTTTTCGACATCATCTGTTTTTGTTACCTGTATTTTATACTCTTGTTTTTTCGTTTGATTTTCTGAAGTTACTTCAATCGTTATCATATTAATTCCTTGTTTCAAATTGACATTTCCTGTTATCTTCACATTTGCTTTTTCGTTTTCTGGAATTGCTGTTACCAATAAGTTTTGTACATCCGGACCTGCAATAAAATAATATTCTGTTATATTAGGATCAAAAACAGGATTCATTCCTTCTTTATCTAAACGAAAAATTTTTAATTTTGTGTTATTTGGATCCAAACTTCCTTCTTCCTTTTCTTCATTCGATTCTCCGATTCGTTTCATCTGTATTCTTTTCTTCTTCTATTTGTGATATTACATTAATATTTGTCCCTATTGTCTCCACTTCTAATTTATTCCCATTCTTGTCGTAAAATTCTCCTTGTAATCCTAATGCTACATTTCCTATTTTCTTTGCTTTCAATTTATAAGTTGCCAATATTTGTTCTTTTTTTGCTTCTTCCCCTCCAGTTTTTTCAAACCAAACAGTTCGAATACGATTTCCTATCACTGCAGAGTTTTCATCTGTTTTTCTATACTCTAATTTCTCTGAATTAAAAACTAATTCTGTTTGAAAAGCAGAAATTTCTACTCCACTTCCTACTAAAGAAAGAACCACTTCTTCTCCTTCTTTTACAGAAGCTTTATCTGCAATTAAACTTACATTTCCTACACCATAACATTCCGAAAATCCAATTTCCAATATAAACAAAATCATGATTAATAAAATTTTTAAAGCTCTTTTTTTCATACTCCTACCTCCCTTCCTTCTCATTGTTTAATCTCTTGCAATCCTAAAATATGTCTTTGGATTAAGAGTAAATCCACAGAACTTGGTAATTTTCCAGTTTTTCGAACATTACCTGCTTTCGAAAAATACGGTTTTAGCATCTCTATTTCTAAAATTTGTCTTTGTAATACCAATAAATCAACACTATTAATTTTTCCATCTCCATTACAATCTCCGTATAGAATAAATTGATAGCTAGCAATAATATCTTTCTCTTTTTTTATTCTTAACATACTACCAGTTCCAATTTTATTTGTTCCTTCTATTTTCTCTTCTTTGTAATTTACAAATTCTAATTCATATTTGCTCGTTATTTTTTTGCTGATCTCTTCTACCGTATTTTGGCTTGGATCAATTCCTGTAATTTCATCCCCTTCTATATGCAAACTAGAATCAAATGTTAGATCATCCTCACTTATTTTTGGAATAATATTTACTAAAACTTTCTTTTCTATATTTCCTTCGTTTGTTTTTACTACAATGTTCGTTTGTCCTTCCGATATTCCAGTTACTTTTCCCGCTTCTGTAACTTCTGCTATTTCCGCTTTTTCTGACGCAAAACTTATTTTTTTATTATTCGCATCTTCTGGCATAACAGTCGCACTAATTTGAAAACTATCTCCTATTTGTAAACTTCTTTTTTCAGTATCTAAAATCAAGTCTTCTACTTTACTATATACCTCAACTGAAATACTTGCAGAAACTCCATTTGTTTTGGACTCTGCCTTTATTGTCGCTGTTCCCCTTCCTACTCCTTGCACATTTCCTTCTTGATCTACGATTACTATACTCTCATCGTCAGACGAAAAATAAATTGGTTCATTTTTTGCTTCTTCTGGTAAAATTGTTACCTTTAGTGGAATTATTTCATTTTTATTTATTTGTTTCTTATCTAAGCTTAATTTAATTTCTGTTATTTGATCTTGTGGCACTTCCTCTAAATAGTTTTGAAAAATATACCCAATCATCCCATTTTTTAGTCTTACTTTATCCCATAATTCTCCCGATTGTTTTCCTTTTGCAATTCTTGTTACTTCTTCTTTACTTCCAATAGTAGTTAAAATTTCATAAGAAGTACTTGGACCTGTCCTTACATTTAAGGTATTCGTTACATTTGCATACATTTTTGTATTATCTTCTTCATAATCATTCGGGTTTATGTTAGGGCTTTCTGTCATCATTTCTGGCATATTTTCATAAATTGGTATAATAAATTCGATTGAATCATTTAACAAGTTGCTATTTTTATATCCAGTATAAATGGATTTAGATTCACTATATGGTGCAAGTACATTTGTCATATATTGGTGCCAAAACAATTCTCCTCCTTTTTCATCACTTACATGAAATTTCTGTAAATAAATCGTATTTTGGCCTAAGTGAATATAACTAGATCCAATAAAAGTTGCTCCCCCAGTAACGGCTCTTTCCTTTGTGTTCCATGGAATTAAATATTTATCTTTTGTTGTTTGACTTGCTCCATTTCCATCTTTAGCATATTGTAATCCTTTTTTTATTGCTCCCATAGGTTCTGCTGAACTTGTTGCACCTATATTATAAAAATTATAAAGACCTTCAAATCCTTGTATATTTCCACGAATAGAAGCATGGGATAAAAAAGGTCCTACTTCTTGCTTAATTCTAGAGGCAATATGATAGGTACTTACTTTTGATGTTTTTCCTCCCTCTAAAATAAGATCTGCGTATTTTTTCTGAGTATGAATCTCACTTCCATTTGAGTCTAAATAAGATACTTTTGCATTGTAAAATTCTGTTCCATATAATATCTTTTCAATTCCATCTAAATGATTTGTATCTTCATCATAAGATAACCCTTCAAACTGAAAGATTCTTACCTCATTAAGAAAATTTCTTGGATCCATACAATATTCTACTGCTTGCTTCGAAGCATCCACCCATCCAGCATCCACTTCTACGTTATATTCTCCTGGTTTTGTATTCTTCCATCGATCAGAATACGATATTGGAACTAAATTCTTTCCAAAAACATTCTCTTCCTTAATTACTTCATACCAATCTAGATTTGTATATAATGCTGTAAATTTCCAATTAGGATACTTTTTTTGAAGTTCTCTTAAATATGGTTGATAGCTTAAAGGAAAGTTTTCAATTCCTTCTTTTCTTTCTAATGCATCTACCTGATGATATAAATAAATTCCACTTAATATGGCAAAAAGCAAAATTCCAGCCGAAAATAAAATTATTTTGTTCTTTGAACTGATATTAACTTTCATTTTCCTTCTCCTCATTTCTCTCTTGCTTTAATTACAATTCGTAATTTAGAATCCAAAGTACAAGTAATTAATGTTACTTCTCTTTTTCCGTTTGTTTCTTGTGATAAACAATTCGTATCTTTTGGAGTTACTTTACTAATTGCATAAATTTCATACCATATTTCTTGATTTTTGTGGTCCTTTATAACAATGCTATCTCCTTGTTTTAACTTTTTTAAATTACTAAACATATTACTTGCTAGATAATTATGTCCAACGATACAAAAATTTCCTACTTGATTCGGATCTGCTCCCCAAAATTTTGCAACAGATACTTTTAATGCATTTTCACTATATTTCGAAAGTACATAAGTTTCTAGACCAATCGCTGGGATTTCTAGCTTTGCAATAACAGGATACCCTCTATATTGTTTGGGCAAATTCGAAATAATTGTAACTGAATTAGATTCATTCACTTGAGTATTTTCTGCTATTTTCGTGGTATTATATTCTTCCTTCTTATGCCCTATATTCTCTTGCTCTCTTAAATACTCAAAGCGAACCCACCCTACTAGAAGAACGATCATTAAAATATAAATAAGAACTTTTTTCCAAACCTTCTTTTCTTTCTTTTTTAAATGTTTCATACCTTTCCTCTATGTAAATGAAAGAAAAAATTTCTTTCATTTTTTCTTTTCATAAAATTTAACTCTAAAATTTTAAACATATTTTTTACTTAATAAAGCTTACTTCTTCTTATTCTGTTTACGTAAAGAAATACTAAGTCCAAAATACAATACAAGTAATGTGATTAATATAATGCTAATAATTTTGTAACCATCATATCCTGTTTTAGGTAACTCAGAAGGAACAATTTTATTTTCCTCACTTTTTTCAGAAAAACTCATTTCTTCTGTCTGATTTGTTTGGTTTATTGGAGTTTCCTCTGTCTTTTCAGGTTCTACTACATTATTCTGGTTATTTCCTAAATTCGTATCTCCTGGTTGTACTGGTGAAGTCTGATTTTGTTTTTGATTTACTGTAAAGTCAAATTTTTTCTCTGCAATTACAGCATCTGATTGATCTCGATCAATTAATTTGATTGTAATACTATAATTTCCAGCTTTACTAAAAGTTGCTGTATAGTTTAAAACTTGATTTACATTTACACCACCAATCGCATATCCTTCTGGTTCACCCCAACCGCTTTGAATTAAATCATGTTCTAAACTTTGATGATCTTTTCCTAACAATTTTACAGTTCCTCCATCCGGAGTTATTGCTTCTGCAATCAGTCTTACATGGGCATAATTTTTTCCCATAGAAGATTTTGTTGATAATTTCATTTCTTTTTCTTCTCCTTCTATGATATCCCCTGTATAAGTTAAATCTAATGTATAATCTACATATTTAGGCTCAACTGTTACGCTTTTGGTAATTGGAACTCCAATATCATCATAATTTACACTTGCATCCCCATTTGCCATACCTTCTGCTGTAATACTAATATCTGTTGGATTTGATGTCACAATTCCTTCTTTTGCACGAAATTGTATTTTTATATTTCTTTTCGTGTTTGTTCCTCCAGATGAATCATAATATACTACCCTTACTCTTGTTCCATTATCATTTGGAGTTCCACCATCGGTACTTACATATTCAAATAAATTATTATCGTATGCAAAATCAACAGTATACGCCCCTAAATCTGCACCAAAATCTATACTAACTTCCAAGATCTCTCCTGGATTCACTACTGCTTTATTGGTCGTAACATTGATTGCATCTAAACTATCTGCAAAACAAAGAGTACTTCCTAATAGTAAAAATAAACAAAGACTTGTGGCTAGAGCTAAAATTCGTTTTTTCATTTCGAAAAATCCTCCTTTTTTTGTTTTTATATGATTATTATGTCGAATTTTTCAAAATAATATTTATTTTTTTATTTGTAGTTTCATCTATTTTTTCCATAAATTTCTTCTTAATTAGAATTTTTTTCTAACTCAGTAAATATTTATTTTTTTGAAAACATTTTTCACTAAAAACGAAGATGGATAAAAGAAATATCTCTTTTTGTCCATCTTCGCTTTCTCACACTATGCTTACACTTATTCTCTTAAATTGGCTTTGCAATCTCCTCTTTGATCGCAAAAACAGATACTTTAAAGCAAGCCTCTTCCGCATCAAATTTTAACTCTGTTAATCTTATATCTTTTGCTTGGTAAGTTGCAAGAATTTTCACTTCAGTTCTCTGTATTTGAAATAGGGTTACTTTGTTTTCCACAGGATTACAAACCTTATAATAAGAATTACCTAAAACTTCTAATTTTTTGATCTTTCCTTTCGGAATTTCTGCCATAATTAATTCCCCTTCTGCTGTCAATCCGACCAACTCTGCCTTTTCTTCATCTCTGCCTACATACCAAAAATATTTTGATGAAATCTCACTAATCTCATCATAGAGCAAGATCTCGAATCTGCCCGGCTCTCCGATATAAACTAGGCATAGTCTTTCGGCTATCTGGTTTTCTTGTAATCCAATCTTATATTCAATTCGATTGCGAAACATTCCTTCCATTGCGGGCTTTAATTTATCAGAAGAAGGATCAGCCTTAAATAATTCGTACTCTTTTTCCTCATTCATGATCTGAATCATTTGCAACTCTTCCAAAACATTTGCCCACTCTGTTTCTAATACAACAACCCCTGTATTTAAGGAAACAAGCCAGTAATCTCGTTCTTCTCTGTCATAGAATAACACAAGAGCTCCTATGCATCCTTTATAGATGAGTCCAGTGAAAAACGGTTCGATCCGCTTTCCTCTTTCTTTGACATAATTTATTCCTCTACGGAATAAATATAACCGGTTATCGCATTCCACATACTTCACTTGTTCTGTTTCTAATGAATATACCACCTCTTCCCCTTCTAAAACGCCTGTCTTTGTCATCATCCAAGCTTCTCCTGATAAAGACCAATTGGCAATAAAGGTTAAACCATATTCATTTAACATTTTCCCTGCTGTTTCTAAACCTCGATCCTCTCCAAACTGTACAAAAATCCCCCTCGCTCTTACCATTGTTTTTAATCTCCGCCAGATCTTTTTCAGCATAGTACTCCTTTCTTGGCAATCTGCCATATAAAAATATTTGTCAACTTGTCACAAATAGAATTATACTCTATTTTGCTTTATTATTCAATATTATGTAAATTTATTTTCAACTTTATTGATATAAATTTCTTTCTGTAATATACTGATACACTTTTGGATTTACCATTTTTTCTATTTCTTCTGTATTTCCAAGTTGAATTGCCTTTCTTACTTGTGAAGAACTATAAGGAATTAATTTTTGCATTTTACTCTCATAAAAATTTTCTTTATATTTCCACAACATATTAGAATTTTGTATTAATTCTTTTAATTCTTTATTATTTCTCTTTAGGATAATAAATTTATGATTTTTTAATAGCTCTTCTGCTGATTTCCAATTCGGAGTTTTTTCTAAATTATCATCTCCCATAATATAAAAAATTTCTTCATGTTTATACTTTTCTTCTATTAAAGAAAACACATCAATTGCCTTTAAAATTTGCTTTGTCTGTAATTCTAGATCTGATACCTCAATTTTTTCTTCTTCTTCAAATAATATATTTAACATACGATATCGATCTTTTTCATCAATTAGCCCATTCTTTTGATAAGTATTTCCTACTGGTACAAAAAATAGTTTATCTAAATTAAACTCCTTCATTATTTCTTTCGCAAGTTCTTCATGCGCTTTTGTTGGTGGATTAAAAGATCCCCCAAAAAATCCATATCGTTTCATATCTTTCCTCTTTTTCTACTTTTCTTTCTATTATAAGCAAAGATCTTGAATATTCACAATTTGATCTGCCCACTTTTTATAAAAACTTTCTTCGTGTGACACTAAAATAATGGTTCCTTTAAAATTAATTAATGCTTCTTGCAGTGCCTCTTTTGTCTTTTGATCCAAATGATTCGTTGGTTCATCCAATACAAGTAAACTGCATGGAGTTAGCATTAATCTGCATAAATTTATTTTTGCTTGTTCTCCTCCACTTAAACTTTGTATCTCTTGCATTACCAATTTTGCTTTTAAACCTGCTTGTGCTAATTTTTTTCTAACTTCTTTCTCAGATAATTCTGGAAATAAATTTCTAATTACTTGAATGGGCGTAAGCTCTGGATTTTCCCATATTAACTCTTGTTCATAATAACCTATCTTTAAATGATCCGCAAATTTAAATTCTCCTGCTATTTTAGGAATCCTTCCTAATAAGGTTTTTAGCAATGTAGATTTTCCAATTCCATTAAATCCCGTTATTACAACCTTTTTCCCATTTTGTATTCTAAACTTCATTTTTGGTAGTAGAGGAAAATAATACCCTACTTCTAAATTATTTACCTCTAAAATTGTTTGATAAGTACAACTAACACTCTTAAATTGTATATGTGGCTTTACATCATCTTTTGGTGGATCTTCTAATTTTTCCATTCGATCTAATTTCTTTTGTCTATCTTTTGCCATCTTTGCAGTAGAAGCTCTCGCTCTATTTCTTTCGATATATTCTTCTGTCTTTTTTATTACTTTTTGTTGTGCCTCGTATTCTCTAATATATTCTTCTCTTTGTACTGCCTTTTGTTTTAAGCAAGAAGTATAATTTCCCCTATATTTCTTTATAGCAGAAAATTCAATATCACAAATACAATTCGTAATTTCTTCTAAAAATTCATAATGGTGAGAAATAATAATGAAAGCCCCTTTAAATCCTTTTAAATAAGTAGCTAGCCATTCAACATGTTCTTTATCTAAGAAGTTTGTTGGTTCATCTAAAACAAGAACATCTGGTTTTTCTAATAATAGTTTCGCTAAAATTACTTTTGCTCTCTGTCCTCCACTTAATGTACTTAATTTTGTTTCTAATCCTAACGCTTTTACTCCGAGTCCTGCTGCTACCTTTTCAATTGTACTATCAATTCCATAAAAATTATTTTTATCTAACATTTCTTGATAATTTGCTATTTTATCTAATATTTTTTGATCACATCTTTCCGCCATTTGCATATATAGTTCATTCAAATTCTTTTCAATCTCAAATAACTCTTGAAATGCTGTTCTTAAATAGTCAAAAATGGTAATATCTGTTTCCACTTCTGCATATTGGTCTAATTTTCCTATTTTTATTTTTGGTTGCCATATAATCGTTCCCTTATCTGGTAATACTTCTCCTAATAATATTTTTATTAGCGTACTTTTACCTGCCCCATTTTTTCCAATTACTCCCATATGTTCCCCTTTATTTAGTTCAAAAGAAGAGTCTTTATATAATATTTTATCACCATAACCATGGGATAAATTCTTCACTTCTAATAAGCTCATTTTCCTGTCCTCTCATTTATCCTATAATATCTCAAAAATTATAACGCAAAATCCTCATAAAATCAACATAATAGAAAGGCATTTCACTAATTCCGTCTCTAAAAAAATACACCTCCGTTTAGATTTTAACACAAATTGTTTTTTTATTTGTGTCTACTAAACGGGGTGCATTTCAGATCATAACTGTTTTCTTTTACTTTTTTAATTATAGTATATCTTTACCATTCTGTCTTCTATTTTATTTAACATCTTTGCACATTTTATCAATTCTTTTGATTGATATTTGGTTACTTTATTTTGTGGTTTATATCTTATATCATGTTCTAATTCTGCCCAAAAGTCCATTGCTATTGTTCTTATTTGAATTTCTGCTTTTACAAAAACAATATTATTTTCTATTGTTACAGGTACTTCAACAATCATATGCAAACTAGTATACCCACTCTTTTTAGGATGAGCAATATAATCTTTTATATTAAGTACATGTATTTGACTATTTTGTTCTAGCAAACTTTTTATCACATACACATTATTTTTAAAAGGACATATAATTCGAATTCCTGCCACATCATTAATTCTCTCAATTAAATTTTGATAAGTTAATTCATAATTTTTATGTTCCATTTTTTGTAGCATACTCTTGGGTGATTTTATTCTAGATTTTACGTGATCAATTAAATGATACTCATGATATTCTTGATTTATGTTATTAATTTCTTCCTCTACTTTTTTTATTGCTAGAGCATAAAAATTCATAAGTTTACCAAATACGTCACTTTTTACATTAATTTTATTCGATATGTTTAATTTATGATTTTGATCCTCTAGTCTTCCTAACTGATTGATTTCTGTTTTAATCACTCCCTTTCTTTTTATTATCTGCATTTTATTCTAAGTTTGTTTCTTATTTGTTTCTCTATTGTGTTTTTTGTGTAAATTAATTCTTAAGATTCTATTTAGCCTGAAATAAGAAGACAATTTTTCTTTGTCTTCTTATTTCCTTATAGCATTAGAAAATCGCTTGTTTACTTCATTCCAATTCAATATATTCCAAAAAGCATTTAAATAATCCACTCTTTTCGTATGATATTGTAAATAATAAGAATGTTCCCACATATCTACTACTAAAATTGGAATACAACCCCATAGTGTTAAATTCTGATGCTTCTCGCATTGTAGAACTTGTAGCTTATTCCATCTAGGAACCCAAGCTAATATTCCCCAACCAGATGCTTCTACTGCAATACTTGCTTCTATTAATTGTTTTCTGAATCCTTCAAAGTTCCCAAAATCTTTTATCATTTGTTCCATTAACTCTAAACTTGGAGAACTTGGAATTGCAGGCCCCATATTTTCGAAAAATAGCTCATGAAGAATCACTCCAGAACCAAAAAAACTTAAATTCTTTTCTAAACATTTAATGTTAGAAAAATCTCCATTTTGCCTCATTTGTTTTAATTTTTCTTCTGTTTTATTTGTATTATCTACATATCCTTTATATAAAACTTCGTAATGTAATTTTAATGTTTCCATGGAATAATATGGTTCTAATGCATTTAATGGGTAGGGTAATTCAATTCCTTTTAACATCTTTTCCTCCTATATAATTTTTATTATTATATTCAAGAAAAGTTTAAAATATTCTTATTATCCTCCTATTTTTATTTCACTTATTTTCTCTAATGTGTCAATATGAAAGGCTTGAATTTTATTCTCTGCAATTGTATAAATCATATCATTAATATATATTATTCTCTTAATTCTTCCTTCATAATTCTCAGAATTACTTTGTAAACTTCCTTTTTTCGTAAATCCATTTTCAAAACTATATTGATATACATCTGCTTCATAAATACTCTTTCCTTTTTGATAACGAGTAATTGGAAAAGCAATGATATTTTTTTCTTTCGAAAATAGTAATGCTTTATGATCATATAGTACATCTGAATGTACAAATTGACCATTATCTATTTTAATTGTATGAAGTTCTTTTGGATTTTTTTCATCCGTTAAATCAAACATACTTATTTTTATTCCATTTGTCTGTTTTCCATCTTCTGTCACATCATATCCAAATCCTATCATATGAGTATCATCATATGGATGTAAATAAGTACTATAGCCTGGAATTTTTACTTCTCCTAAGACTTTTGGATTCCTTTTATCTTGTAAATCAATGACAAATAGTGGATCCACTTGTTTAAATGTAACAATATATGCTCTATTTTCCGTATATCTTACTGAATAGATTCTTTCTCCTACTGCTAAATTTTCTAATTTCCCTACCTCTTTTAAATTCTCATCCAGTACATACAGTGTATTACTTACATTTTCGTCTATCACAAATCCATTTCCAATTGTTGTTGCAATTTGAAAATAATTTTTTGATTCATCCATTGAAAATTGATTATTAATATATCCATCAATTTCTGTATCTGCTTTAAAATTAATATTGCCATCTTTTAATTCAAATTTCAAAATTTGGGTTGTAATATTTTCAATTTCTCTTGTTTTACTATTATAGGAATTCTTTGTTGTTGCTAAATACATATTTTTCTCTGAGCAATAAGTCTGTTCTCCCGCTCCTAAAAAAGTTTTTATCTCTACTTCTTTTTGTTCTTCTTTCAAATTAATACCAGCCATCATAAGATAATTGCTGTCATTTCTATCTTCAAAATAATAAATCTCATCAAATCCAATCTGTTTTTCTTCTTCCTTTACACTATCTTGGTAAGTTGGTAAATATTCTGCTTCATTTGCCTCATCAATTGTTCCTCTTAATAACTGACTCGTATTAACAAATCTTTGGCAAACAAAATATAAATTTCCTTCGATTAATCGAGAAGATAAATAAGATGCTTCTACTTCTACCCTTCGAATTTCTTTTGGTACAGATATTTCTTGAAGATCGTATACTTTTACGACTGTTTTTATTTTTGATACATAAGACGTATCTTCTTCTGCCTCTAGTACTAGTGTTTTATATTGATATTCATCCCATGTTCCAATTACAATCAGTTTTCCATCGAAAAGATATAATTCTCTTGGAGTAAAATTCTCCTCTTCTACCACGGATACGACAGTAAGCTGTTCTGGTAAATTTGCATCTGTAATGATTATTTTTGACTTTCCATTTACATGACTAATTGAATAAATATATCTTCCATCTGTTTTTACAATATCTGCCTCATCCACACTATTTTCTTGAATATTGGTTTTGGAATAATCCTCTCCATCCTGCGAAACACTATCTGATTTTTCTGCGTTTGTTGCAGATTCTTCCATTGTCTCATTCCAATAGCGGCTATTTGTAGCACTTTCTTCTTGTTCTTTTGCAAGTTTATAAAAATTCTCAAAATTCTCTACTTTTGGAAGATTAATTTCTTGAACTTCTTGTACGCTTCCTAATTTTTTCTCTTCTTCTATTTTTAAATTTGTTTCATTATGAATCAGAAAAGAGAAAATAGCAAAGAAAATAAGTACTATTCCAATTCCGGATATAAAATAGGGAAGTTTTTTCTTTTGAGTGCGAAAAATAGGTTCCTCTTGCTCTAACTTTTCTTGTGATTTATTCACTTGTTTTTCGTATTTTTGATAAATTCCTTTTATAAATTCATCATTTGACTTCATATTTTTCTACCTCCTTTCGAATCACTTTTTCTAGTGATTTTCTAGCCCTATGTATCAAAATTTTTACTTGTCCATCATTCTTATTTAAGATGTGAGAAATTTCCTTATAGCTAAGTCCTTCAATATCGGCAAGATAAATTGCTGTTTGGTAATCCTGTTTTAATTTTTGAATCGCATTTCTTATATTTTGATTCCTTTCTTTTTTATATACTTTTTCTTCTAATTCTTCCTGATCTACTATTTCATTTTCTCCTATAATTCCTACCACTCTTTTTTCTCTTTTCAGATAGTTTAATGCCTTTGATTTTGCAATTGTATATAAATATGTCTTTAAAGAATATTTACAATTATAATAATCTGGATGCATTAGTAAATATACAAATACATCTTGCGCTAGATCTTCCGCAGACGATATATTTTTTACAAATCCTTGCAAAAAATATATCAAATAATCTTTATGACGCAAAACAATTTGTTCAAAGGATCTTTGATTTCCTTCTAAAAATTCTTGATATAATTCTTGATCCGTTTTCTCTCCCACATTTTCTCCCCCTTTATCCTTTGCTACTCCTTATACAATTTAATCTCTTTAAAGTTACACCATATTGAAAATTATATTATTTTTTATTTAATCACAATTCCTAAAATCTTTGATAGCTCTAAAGCCTGCATTTCATTTACAATCATACCTTTTAAATCAATTGGATCGATTATAATACCAGAAATCTCACATTCTGAAAAATCGATTCCTTTTAGTTTTGTTTTAAAAAATTGTGTTTGTATGAAATCAGTATCTTTCAATCTTGTTTTTTTAAAATTCACTTCCTGCATGCTAGAATTAGATAAATTACTATTTTGAATCAACATTTCTTTAAAATCTGTATTGGAAAAATTGACATAAGTACAATTACATTCTTTCATTTCAGAATTTAAAAAATTAGTATCTGATAGATTTGCTCCCACCATTTTGCAATTTATAAATTTTACCTTCGAGAAATATGAATTACTAAAATCGCAATTGGAAAAATCACAATTTTCAAATATTACAGAAGAAAAATAACATTTAATAAATTCACTATTTCGGCTACAACAATTTTGAAAAGAACTATTTTTTATTTCTACTTTTTCGATTCTTAAATTTTCTTCTTTACAAGAAAAAAATTTAATTCCCTCTATTTCTTTTTCCTCTTCCATTGCACTTTTTAATAATTCTTTTAGATTTATCTCTTCCATTTTCTTTTCCTCCATTTATTTGTTTTGATCTTAAGTTTGTTTTCATTTTACATATCTCAAAATGAATTATTCTATTACTTTTATACGCAAAAAAACTTTATCCTTCTTTAATAGAAAAAACTTCAATTTTTCTATATCATAACAAAAGATAAAGTTTTTTTGTATCCTTTTTATTATAATCTGTACATTTTGCGAAGCCACTTTTCTTATTACGTAGGAAATTTCGCTAGAAATTTCTGGAGTAACAAGGTTAAGTTACATTAATTTGTGCGATTGCGAAGCAATCTGTACATTTTGCGAAGCCACTTTTCTTATATTCCGATATATCGAATAATAGAAAAAATAGTGTCTACCCCTATCCCTATTACAAATATGGATAGAACAATGGTTAAAATTTTTTTAGGAATTCGATTCATCATTTTCGTTAATTTTTTTTCAAAAAATGGATGAATTTTTTCTACGAAAATAACTCCTATCATCCCCCATGCAATAGAAAATAAAAGGCTTACCCTTCCTTCTATATTTAAAAATTCGTTGGAATAGTCCCACCATCTTTGGTTAAATACCATCTCTAAAATATAGGAAACAATAAATTCGAATAAAGAAAATACAATCATTCCGATCAAAAATTTTGTAAAATAATTTCCTTTAACTTTTTTCAACGATAGTAATAATAAGATCGCTCCAAATCCATAGATAGGACAAATTGGACCATATAGAAATCCTCTTTTATGAAATGTTCCTACTGTAATTAAGCAATACACAGTTTCTAATATCCAGCCTAATAGGGCATATATAAAAAAGTATATTATCATTTTTTGCCAATTTGATAATTCTTTTTTCTCTTTTAAATGAATTTCTTCCTCCATTTTGTTTTCCTCCAAGATTCTCCTATTTTATAACATCTAGTGCTTCTTTCGTTGTTTTATTTTTGTCAAATCGATTTACAATAAATATAATAATTCCTGTTACTAAAAAAGTAATACCATAAGTAATAAGCATCATTTTCCAATTTCCAGTTGCTATGTTGTCCCCTGCTATCGTAGAAGAAATAACAGACGGAAATCTTACAAAGGTAGAAATTAATATAAATCGAATTGGTTTAAAAGGAAGTAATCCACCTATATAAACCAGTAGATCCTTTGGGGTTCCCGGTATCAAAAATAAAATAGCAAAAATAATTTCTATTTTTGTTGGATTTTGGAAAAACTTACTATTTTCGATCCTTTTGATTTTTTCTTTGTTAAATGTATGATATAAAAGTCTTTTTCCATATTTTCGAACTAGAAAGAATATCAAAGTAGTCGTAATAAATACCGATATAAAAATAAATATAGCTCCTCCTACAGTTCCATAACACATACCAGCTAATATTTCTAATGGCTCTCCTGGTAAAACTACTAACATAATTTGAGCAACTTGTAGACCAAATAATAATAAGATACCCCATATTCCTAATTGATCTACTTCTTCTTTAAATTTTATTTGTCCTTCTGTTGTAGATATATCTTTTATCAAAGGAAAAAGATATATACAAATTCCAATTAGTATAAGAATGACACATAGGGTAGCGATTCGTTTTCCCCATTTTATTTTTTGACTTCTTTTCATTTTGCTTACCTCTTATTTTTGTTTTTTTCTATTATACACTAAATTAAGAGTTTTATCTTTTACATTTTCTTAAAAATTATTAAGATTTATTAAAGATTTGCTAGTCTATTTTCGTTATCTTATTTGCGTATATCTTATTCATAACATAATCCGGATAATATTTATCAAAGAAATAATCAATATTATTTTTTGCTGCAATTTCTTTTCTTCTTTCTAATTGCCTTCCAGCTGCCATACAAGAAACAGTGATATTAAATACCATAAAAATCGCAAGTAATGATGTTGCTAATTGAAAATTAGCTTTTTTAGCATATTGATCTAATTTTTGAATTCTAGGATATACATATTTTATAAATAACACACCTGCAAATCCCCAATAGGTACAATGAAGTAAGCTTGTTCTACCGCTAATGTTAAACCATAGGTGGCTGTAATCCCAAGAGATTGTTCCAAAACATTTTTCTTGTACATATGAACAAATATATTCTACAATTCCTCCCATCACCATACTAAATAGAAAAACTTTTTTCATTCCTTTTATTTTAGGAACTGTAAAATAGTAAGCAAGCATTCCTAATCCATAAACCTGGGCAAAAGGGCCATAAATGAGTCCTTGCCTTGACTCAAAATGTCCGTTTTGAACCAAGGCAACAACCATCTCAACAAGATACCCAATAATACTTCCAATAATAAAGATCCAAAATATTTTTATGATATTCTCTTTTACTTTTTGCTTTTCCATTTCTCTTTCCCCCTTTTTTGTATACTTTTCTTCTTTATGTAATTGATCGTACCATAAATTTCTTAATTTCTTATTTAGCATTTCTTAATCTTTTATTTTTATTTATTTTTTTGGATCTTCGCTTATTTTATTACGTAGGAAATTTCGTCAGAAATTTCTGGAGTAACAAGGTTAAGTTACCTTAATTTGTGCGATTGCGAAGCAATCTGTACATTTGGCGAAGCCACTTTTCTTATCGATTCTCTAAAAAATTATTCCATAAGATACTAAAATAGCAACATTATTGATTTATCTCTGTTTTCACTTTATCTGGTAATTCTGTTTCTTGAACTTCTTCCCAGCTAACCACACCTCTAATTGACATTACTTCTAATTTTAAATATGCACCTTCTGTTAATTCTCTACTTGTTTTAAAACTAATTTCTTTTGTTTTACCACCTTCATCATAGGCAGTTAATGTATATTGGTATTTCATGTCATCAGTATTAGAAACCTGCTCTATTTTAGTATTATCAATCCTTGTATAATAATCCTTTTTTTGTATAAATAATAGGTAAACTGCACTTACCATTAGCACAAGTACAATAATTACTGCAATTATCATAGGCAATTTTTCTTTTAAACTTTCCATTATTTCCTCCTATTCTGCTATTATTTCAACTTTTCCTGTAAAATGATCTAATTTGAGATTTAAATAATAGCTTTTTCCTTCTATATCAATATCTTTTTCGCACTCTCCTGTATCGCTAATTAAAATTTTTTCTGTTGTCCCTAAATTTGCTATAACTGCAACATCTCCGCTTTGTTTTTCTACTTTTAACTTTAATTTAATTTTATTTCCATTTTCTCGGTTTAAAGTGGTCCCACCAAATAGAACTTCTTCTTTAGTTGCATTTTCATAGCTTGCTTTATAGTTTCCTTCATATTCATCAATTCCAAATTTTCTTTTACCTTCCAATTCTTTATCTTTTGAAATACCTTTTTCTGAAAATACTTCCATAAAATCATCATAAGTATTCAAAATCTCATCTTTTGAAAGTGTCTCTCCTTTAAATATTGTTGTTATTAATATAATTCCTGTTGCAATTACTCCTATTATGATTATAAAAATCAATCGAAAGAATCCGAAACATATCTATTCCTCCTCTTTGATGATGTTTTTACTTCCCAAATAGGTTGCCAAGAAATATAAACCATAAATAATTCCCATTACAACTGCTGTCACTATAATGGATGGTAATAATTCTTCTGGTTTTGCAAGTACTACCAATACTGTTAAAGCAAATTTTATTCCAAAAATAGAATGAATAATTGCAAGTACCAGTGGTAACATAAAGAAAATTGCTATTTGTCTAAATAAAGCTTGATTAATCATTTTCTCATCACATCCTATTTTTCTTAGAATATTATATCTTTGCTTGTTATCAGAACTTTCCGTTAATTGCTTTAATGCTAAAATAGCGGAACTTGCTATTAAGAATATAATTCCTAAATAAATTGCAATAAATATGATAATAGATGATAATCCTTTACTTGCCTCTATTAGAGTAATTTTAGTCATTCCATCTAATCTAATTCCTTTTGCCGATAAATTTTCATTTAATTTACTATCATCATCTGCAAATTCTTTATTAATTTCCTGTTTTCCTTCCTCTGTATCTGCATTATAATTAGCAGCTAAAAATTTTTGTTCTTTCCATTCTTCTTTCCATTCAAAACTATCTGGAAGTAAAATAACTCCAGTATTTGTATGGCTTGATGACATATTAATAAAGCCACTTTGACATTCATTATATTTTGCATGATAAATTTTTCCGTTTACTTGTATATCACTATTTTCCTTTAACGCTGCATTTCTTAATTCTACCATTGAATCGAAATCGCAAAGTACAATATATTCATTGTCGTTTAGAGTATATTGCTCCTGACCATAAAGTGAAGCTATCTTATTATAATCGGATACTTTAATAAGTGTTTCTGGAGTATCATATGCAAGCATTGAATATTGAGCTTTTGCAGTTTCATAATAATTTCCTAAGCTATATTTCCAAGTCCATTCTGGCACCGTATAGATTGGTATTTCTACAATATCTTTTAATTTTGATATATCATATCCATTCTGCTTTAACGTATCAACAATTGATTTTCTTGAATCCACTTTTTGCTCTTCTGTATAATAGATTGTTTTTCCACTATAAGAGCTTACATAACTGTCTGGTAAATTTGCTGTTTTAAATAAATTCAAATCTACTGGCGTCATTTCCTCTAATTCGGTATCCATCGAATTTTGTACTGATATACTACTAGATAGTATACTAATCGTCATAAATAACATAATACAAATTACACTCATCGATACTACCGTTGTATTTATCTTATTATTTAACTGTCTTAGAACAAACATATTTGTTCCTCTTAAATAGATTTTTTTGCTGGATTGTATTACTCTTAAAATAAAGCCCGATAATGACCAAAAGATTCCTATCGTTCCTATTGTTCCCATTAAAATTGGTCCCAATATTTTCTCTATTGTATCTAATTCATTAATTCCACCTGTTACCTTCCAATAAGCATATCCTAAAATTCCAGCAGATGTCAAAAATACAAATACAGAAAGGATTGGATTTTTCATTTTTACTTTTTCATTTTTTCTTACTGCCGTTAATAAATTGATCAATTTATATTTTGATATCGTAATTGTATTAAATATCATAACGGCCAAAAACATAACAGCAAAATAAATACAAGTCTTAATACATGCTCCACTAGAAAATACAAATGTAAATTCACTCATATCTGCTTCAAATAGTTTTGCAACTAATATTGACATAAACTGTGATGCAAACACTCCTATAAAAATACCAACTAGTAAAGATAAAATTCCTATTAATAAAGTTTCTAATAGAATAATTTTTGATATCTGTCTTTTTCCCATTCCTAAAGTCATATAAATTCCAAATTCTTTTTTCCTTCGATTCACTAAGAAATTATTTGCATATACGATTAAAAATCCAAGTATGATTGCAATAAAAACAGATACTACCCCCAGCATATCTATCATTAAAGCAATCAATTTTCTGGTTGATTCTGATACTTGAAGCATTGCTTGTTGGCTATCTAAAGAGTTAAACATATAAAAGATTGCGACTCCTAATACTAATGTTAAAAAATAAATTGCATAATCTTTAAAACTCTTCTTCATGTTTTTTACAGATAATTTAAATAACATCGTTCAAATCACCTCCAAGAAGTGTTTGTACCTCGATTATTTTTTCAAAAAATTGCTTTCTTGTGTCATTTCCTTTTATTAACTCATTAAAAATTTTTCCATCTTTAATAAAAATGATTCGATCTGCATAACTTGCTGTGAAGGCATCATGTGTAACCATTAAAATCGTTGCTCCCAATTTTTGATTTAAATTCTCAAATGTCTCTAATAATTGTCTTGCTGATTTACTATCTAATGCTCCTGTTGGCTCATCCGCTAACACTAATTTAGGATTTGTGATGATCGCTCTACTGCTAGCCACTCTTTGTTTTTGTCCTCCTGAAATTTGATATGGATATTTATCTAAAATATCTGTTATATCAAGTTTTTCTGCTACTTCCCTTACCCTTTTATCGATTTCTTTTGCCTTTACTTTTTGTATTGTTAAGGCTAACGCTATATTTTCATAAGCAGTTAGTGTATCCAATAAATTAAAATCTTGGAAAATGAATCCTAATTCTTCCCTTCTAAATTTATTTAAACTATTTCCTCTTAATTTTGTAATATCTTTCCCATTAATTATAATTTGCCCTGCAGTTACTCTATCTATCGTAGATATACAGTTTAGAAGTGTTGTTTTACCACTTCCAGATGCTCCCATAATTCCTACAAATTCTTTATCAGACACATTAAAGCTAATTCCTGATATCGCTTTTGTTAAATTTGATTTATTTCCATAATACTTCTCAATGTTTTTTACCTCTAATACATTGCTCATTTTTTTATCTCCTTTCCTTTATTCTACGCTTATTATAAAATATCTTATTTTTCCTTACCATTTTTTTACCTTACATTTAGATTACATTTTTGTAATCTAAAATAAGCCCATATAAATGAGCTTATTTTTAATCTAAAAACTTGTATAACTATTTTTTGGAAAAATTAACCTTACTTCTGTTCCTTTTCCCATTTCAGAATTTAGTTCTATTCCTAATCCTAATTTATTACATAATTTTTCGCATAAATATAGGCCTATTCCAGTAGATCTTTTTCCTATCATTCTTCCATTTTCTCCTGTGAACCCTTTTTCAAATACTCTAGTGATTTCTCCTTTTTTGATTCCGATTCCATTATCTCTTATATATAAAATGACTTTGTCACTTTTTTGCTTTGCATCTATTTCTATTCTCTTATCATTATCCTTCGCATATTTAATTGAATTTTGTATTATTTGGTTTACAATAAAAATAGCCCATTTACTATCTGTATACACTTCATACTCTAATTCATTCATTGTTAAACTGATTCTTTCATTTAATAATGTACTTTTATTTTTTAATATCCCACCATTAACAATCTCTTTTAAATTTGTTCTTGTTATAATATAATCTTTTTCCACAGCATTACTTCTTGCATAGAATAAGGCTTGTTCTGTATAATTTTCTACTTTATCTAGCTCCTCTTCTATACTCTTGGTAACTTCTGTCTTATTATTAGCAATAATCATTTTACTAGCCGCAATTGGTATTTTCACTTCATGAATCCATAGCTCTATATACTCTTTATAATCTTCCTGTAAACTTTTATAATAGTTTACATTCTCAAGCATCGATTTTCCTGTATCTTCTAATACTTCCTTTAAAATCTTTCCTTCTACAAAATTTGGTTTCTTTACAATTTCAGATATGAGATATTTTTCTTTTAAATCTACCAAATTATTCCTTAATGTATCATAAAAAGCTTTCTTTCTTTTATATTCGATTAATATAGAAATTGATACTACAATTACTACAATTCCCGCAATGTATATCTTAGGTATAATTCCTATATTGTAAACAAGTAATAAAATTTCTATACTTATTAATGCAATCACTATAGTTACAATTAGTATCACCTTGTCTTTTATGAAATCCTTAAAATACATATTAACCTCCATTACCAAGTAACTTTATTCCGTAAATAAGCTTTCCTCTATTATTATACTAATAAATATCCCTGTCCTCTTTTTGTCTCAATTTTATCTACCAAACCTATCTCTTCTAATTTATTTCTTAATCTTCGTATATTTACATTTAATGTATTATCGTCAATAAATTCTTCACTTTCCCATAAGTAGTCCATAATTTCGTCTCTGGATACTACTTTATTTTTGTGAATACTTAAAAAGTATAAAATACTATATTCATTTTTCGTTAAATCTATCTTTTTATTATCTTTTTCAATCACTCTTTCTGCCATATTCAATACAAACCCATTGCAATCAATTTTTTCTGTATTAGCACCTGCATTCTGATTTCTTCTTAGTAATCCATTTATTTTTGCAAGTAATATTTGTATATTATATGGCTTTGTCACATATTGATCTGCTCCGTAATTTAAACTCATTAATTCGTCGATTTCATTATCTCTGCTTGTTACCATAATAATTGGTACATTAGAGGTTTTTCTTAATTCTTTGCAAACAAATTCCCCATCTGTATATGGTAAGTTTATATCTAATAATACTAAATCTGCATTTTCATTTAATATCTCTTCAATCGTGTTATCAAATTTTTCTAATCCTTTTGCTATAAAGCCATTTTTATTTAAAAATATTTCTAATTCTTTTCGTAATTTTTCATCGTCTTCTACAATTAATATTTTTTGCACTCAAATCACTCCACTATTTTACTTTATTTTCATTATAGCATAGTTTTAGTAATTCTTAGATTACAGTTTTGTAAGGATCCAAAAAATAGGAAATCCATAGTACGAATTACTAGATTTCCCATTTTCCTTCTATTGTTTTACTTCAATCGAATCTAAGACATTTCCTTCTACATCTTTTAAATAGATCTTATTTTCTTCAATTATAATATAACTATGTTTTGTATTGTTTTTTGGTAGAGAAATTGATCCAGTATTAACAAATATTTTTCCATTTCTCTTTTCAATAAAACCTGTATGGATATGCCCATAAATCATAACATCAAAATCTTCTGGTGGAAGATCATCTATATTATAAATATGCCCATGAGTAAAGAAATAACGTGATCCATTAATTTCCATAGAAATAAAATCTTTCATTTTAAAATCTGAAATCATTTCATCTACTTGAGCATCACAATTTCCTCTTACAGCAATAATCTTTTCTTGCAAATCATTTAAAATTCCTGCTACTTTCATTGGTCCGTACTCTTTTGTAAGAGGATTTCTTGGACCATGATAATATAAGTCTCCCAATAAAACAATTTTATCTGGTTTTTCTTTCTCATTAATTTCTTTTATTTTTTCTGCATAATAATCAGATCCATGAATATCAGATACAACAAATACCTTCATTTAATTATCTCCTTTTCTTTTTTAGGCATTATATCATTTTCTCTTTTTTCTCACAAGAGGAATCGCCTTGCAAAAGACAATATATATCGTTTTACAAGGCGATGATTATTTATGCTATATCTATTTTATAATTACTTTCTCATTATTGAATAATTTTGTAATATAAATACTAACAATTACAACAAATATAATATTAATGATTACTCCTATTGTTAAGAAACTATAATTAATAACTCCTGAAAGTACCATCTTTAAAGATGCAATTGTATTAAAAATTGGAATATATGCCATATAGTTTTGCATATCTCCTGCTCCCATAAATAAAGTAGCAAATCCTAAAATCATAGCAGGCATAGACATATAAGAAAGATATGTTTGTGCTTCTTTTACCGATTTTGAAACCGTACTAATTGCCATTTGAATTCCTGCAAACGCAATTGTTAGAGTAATTGCAGATAATAAAGAAAGAAGCATTGCACCTACTGGCATATTCATTGATTGTAAAATAGCTGCTAGGTTCATTTCTTGATCACCACTTGCAAATAACTCAGGATTCATTACCATTCCTATAATTAATCCGATAAAAGACATGATAATCGCAATTAAAGAAAATACCAATATCGCTAAATATTTTCCAATTAGTATTGATAAGCGATTTGCCTTTGTTGATAATAATGCCTCAAAAGTATTTCTTTCTCTTTCCCCTGCAATTACATCTACTGCTAATGGAACTCCTGCAGTAACAATAATAATAACTAAATACATTGGTACAATCATCGCAATCATATCATTTGATTTTTTCCCATTATTATTTTGAACAGAAACATCTGTAGTTTCTATATTTACTAAATTTAATATTTCTGGTGATACATTTATTTCTGCAAGTTTTTGTGTTGCCATAACTTGATTTAAGGCCATAATTTTATTTTGTAACATTTGCATTCCTATACTAGAGGACGATTTTAATGCATTATATTCAATTTTAATTCCTGCCATTTTTCCATTTTCAATTTCTTGAAGAAAACCATCTGAATATCTCAAAATACAATTAATATTTCCTTCGTCTAATGCTTTTTTTGCTTCTTCCTCATTTGCTACATTTACAATTTCAATTTTATCTTCTCCTATAATGTTTTGTTTCGTAAATGTTTCTAGTTGTGTCTTATCTTCATTGGTAAGAATCGCAATCTTCATATTTTCTTCTACGTCCTTTGTTGCTCCACTCATTGCCATATTCATAAAATAATAAATAAGTGGTATTAAAATTAGTGGTAAGAAAATATTGGTAAGTACAGATTTTCGATCGCGAAAAGCATCTTTCATTTCTTTTTTAAATACAATCATTATATGTTTAAAATTCATCCCTATTTTCCTCCATTAATTAAATTTGTAAATATTTTTTCTAAACTCTCTTCTTGATAGTTTTTCTTTAATCCATCCAATGTATCTACTACGATTAATTTTCCTTTATGTATAATTGCTACTCGATCACATAATTTTTCTACTTCTTCCATTGTATGAGAAGAAAAGATAACTGTTTTTCCTTCCTTTTTTAACCCTTTTATAAAATCATGCACTTGAATCGCAGCTGTTACATCCAAACCAGAAGTTGGTTCATCCAACAATAATACTTTTGGATTATGAATGGTTGCTCTTGCAAAAGCTACTTTTTGTTTCATTCCTTTTGAAAATTTTCCTACTGGCTTATCAATATATTCTTTCATATCTAAAACTTCTGAAATTTTCTTAATTTGAGCATCTAATTCTTCTTTTGACATATCATATAATTTTCCGAAATATTCAATATTTTCTCTTGCCGTCAGCCTATCATATAAACCTGTTTCTCCTCCAAAAAGAATACCAATATTTTCTCTTACTTTACTATCCTCTTTTACAGAATCATATCCTGCAATTTGAATTGATCCAGCACTTGGCTTTAGCATCGTTGCCATCATACGAAGAGTAGTTGTTTTTCCAGCTCCATTTTCTCCTAAAAGACCTAATATTTCTCCCTCCTGTATTTGCAAACTAATATCATTTACCGCTACTTTATCATCAAATTTTTTTGTTAAATTTTTTATTTCTATCATGGCTCCTCCTTTTTATCTTATTTAAATTTGCATTCTTAGTATAAAATCTTTTTTCTATTTTTGCAATAGAAAAATTTATAAAGAAACTTAATTTTGTTGCTCTAGAAATTTCGATAGAAGTTTCTAGAGCAATAAAAAAAGATTTGATCTATCATCAAAAAAGTAGACCATTTCAATCTTTTGGTCTACTTTTTTGATATTTTTTATTTATATCATTTTCTTATCTTTTTTATTACATAGGAAATTTCGTCAGAAATTTCTGGAGTAACAAGGTTAAGT
>ERZ826242.405-NODE-405-length-63617-cov-9.213162_pt1 | contig 63617 bp, 72 predicted proteins | sample MGYA00519871_ERZ826242 | MGnify/ENA primary metagenome ERZ826242 (study PRJEB31778, sample SAMEA3449226) | human gut metagenome | biome: human gut; feature: human-associated habitat; material: faeces | place: United Kingdom | collected 2010/2012 ... | reverse complement strand
CCGCGTGAAAGAGCACGTCGGAGATGGGACGTGGTTTTGGTGGCTCCGTTCCCCGTGTGCGAGCAACTCCGCCATTTTCGTGATTGTGATCACCGACGGGGCAGTCGGCAACCGCTACGCGTACTATTCCCTCGGCTTCGCGCCCGGCTTTGACCTGTAAAATTCGGAATTAAAAAGCTCCCCGGCTCAATGCCGGGGAGCAAGCCACAAGGAGGCGGCGAATGGTTAGACGCAGAAAGTCAAACCTCCCGAAATGGCGGTATGAGTTCGATTGCCGGAAATGCGACAACATTCGAGAGGTACACGACCCGCGCAAGGGCAGAGACGGCGATTACTGCATCCCGTGTATAGAGCGCATGGACAGCCGCCGCCCGAGCCCGATACACGCAGACGAAAAAGAGCGCGTCCTCCGTTGCGAGTGCTTTACACCTATCCCGGAGGACGAGGAGGAGAAAAAATGAACTTTCCGAAATTATACGAGTGCGACCCGCAGAAAAATACCGAGTGCAACAAGCGAAATTGTGGAAATCCGTGCAAATACACGACGCGAAAAGAGTTTTCCCGTGAGCCGTCCGAGAAAATGACCCCGGAACTCGCGTTTATGGTGCTGGACGTGACTCGCCGTGAACGTTGCGAGGATACGCCGCGCACTCGGGCGGCGTGTAACGTGGCACAAGGAGCCCTCTATCTGCAAATGAAAGCGAGCCCGTACCCCGACGGCGACGAGAACGTTTTAGCTTGTCAGAACTGTAAAAGCGGAGAATATCTCTACAACGAGGACGGCAATCGCAACAGCTTTTGCGGACAATGCGGAAAGGCTATTGATTGGGGCGACGAGGCGGACAAATGAGTGAGCTACTCGGGAAAGTCGTCGTCGTAACTCAAATGAAAAAAATCCCGACGGCGTGTGCGTATTGCAAATATTACGAAAACATGGGCGGAAATAGAGGACGCGGTAGCGACGGCGTTTGCACGGCTCGCGGGACGCTTTACGCGACGCGGGGTATCAGAGTGTCGAAAGAGCGCCTCGATAATTGCCCGCTCCGCATAATTACGGGAGGCAGAGAATGAGACATAAAAAGAAAAGCCGCCTCGCGGCGGCGGAGTTCCTCGCCGTGCTTATCGTGACGGCGGTCGTTTTCACAAAGGGCTTGAGCGCGGCGCTCGCGTGGCGAGGCTATAAGGCCGTCGGCGGCGAGTTCATGCTCTTGCTCCTACCTATTATATATTATGAGGCAAAGCGGATTATCCTCGATTTCGTGGCGGACTTCGTAGAACTTTACCGCCGCGCGGAGGATTGACAATGCAGGACAGAAAAAGAGAAACCGCCGACGCTTTGCAGAACGTCGGCGGGGACTCGTCCCGGAAAAGACGAGCGATTACTCATACCTTTATTATTATAGCACTCTCCGGGACGGTATGCAAGGGCAAAAAATCGAGCGCAAAGCGCGTTTTTACGGGCTCGTATGGAATATTAACAAACCGACCATAGACGAGCTCTCGTCGGAGGGTATCACATGAAAACAGTTTACAGAGAGAAACGCTATTATTGCGGCGAGTATCTCGACGTATATATCTACCCGACCTATCGACAAGGCCGGAGCAGAGGCAAGCGGAGCAAGCCAACCTCCGCCGCTCAAAAGAAACTCAACCAGCGGCACAGAGAGGAGAAGCTCGTCCGCCTCCTCCATGCGAACTTTACGCCGGACGACCTCGAAATACATTTGACCTATCAGCACCAGCCGGAAAGCCCGGAGGAGGCGCAACGCCTTTTACGGAATTATATCCGCCGGGTGCAGAGAGCACGGAAAAAGCAAGGGCTCCCGCCGCTCAAGTACATAGCCGTTACGGAAAAGGGCTCCAAGAATGGGCGCTATCATCATCACGTCACGCTATCCGGCGGAATGGATAGAGACGAGCTCGAAAAGCTATGGGGACTCGGGTACGCGAACTCCCGCCGTTTGCAGTTCACGGAGAGCGGCCTTGCCGGGCTCGGTCACTACATCGTCAAGAGCCCGCTCTATGCTCGAGCATGGAACGCCTCGAAAAACCTTATCGACCCGGAGCCGAAAACACGGGACGGGCGTATCTCCGGCAAGCGCGCCGAGGAGCTCGCCCGTGACACGACCAACAACGCAGAGTATGAAAGGCTCTATCCGGGCTATTTCCTCGCGGATGCTGGCGCATGGCACAACGACGTAAACGGAGGAAAGTATATCGTCGCCCGCTTTTATCGGCGGGACGGTGTATTTATAAAACCGAAACGGAGGAAACGAAAATGACAGTAAACGAATTTGCGAAAGAAGTCCACGAAAACGCGGTCGCGCATGGATGGTGGGAGACGGCTCGGAGCTTTCCCGAGGTCGCCGCGCTCATTCATTCGGAAGTGTCGGAGGCGCTCGAGGAGTGGCGCGACGGCAATCCGGCTATTTACGGGTGCTGTGGTATCCCGGGCGCGGTGTGCGAGTTCGAGGGCGCTTGCGACAAGGACGAAAAAACCGGCACTTGTAAGCCGGAGGGAGTCGCCGTCGAGCTTTGCGACGCGATTATCCGCATCCTCGATTACCTCGCCTATATGGGCGTGGACGTTGAGGCCGTGCTCATGGCAAAGCATGAGTACAACAAGGGACGCGAATACCGCCACGGAGGGAAACGCGCCTAAACCACGATAACGCACGAGGAGGGCGAGCTAATGATTAACTATTTCGAGGCGGCGGAGAAAACTCTCCGCGCTCGCGGCTTGCTCGAGACGGCTTTAGGCAATCTCGAGCGGAAAAAGGAGCGCATTTTACGATACGGCGCGCCGTCGGAGTATCCGTCGGCGGATATGTCTAAACCGTACACGGGTGCGAAATCTGTAAACGACGCGCTCGCGGACTGCCTCGAGCTCGCCGAGGTTATGCGGGAAATCCAAGTTACCCGGGATAAGGTCGAGGAAATCGACGACGTGCTCGCGCAGATGGACGAGGCCGACGCGCGTATCCTCCGGCTTTGGTACATCGAGCGCAAGAGCAAGGAAGAAATCGCCGAGGCCGTATGCTACGCCTCGCCTACGTCCATCTACGACCAGCGCAACAAAGCTCTTGTGCGCTTCGCTCTCCTCTACTTCGGCGCGGGGGCTATGCCGTCCATGTAAGGCGCTTTCTCGCTTATTCTCATGTATTGAAAAAAAGGTGTATGGAAACTTGCATTTTCCCCGTGCTATCATTGAGGCGTAAAGAGAGGTCGAGGGAAACCTCGCCGCCGTGCGCCCTACATGGTCGAGCCCTTGCGCTTATGCGTGAGGACGCTTGAGGCCGTGCGGGGCGTTCTCTTTACCCATTCGGAGGCGGAGAGCATGAGAGAGTTTGCAAAAGCGTTTTACGAGTCTCCGGCATGGAGACACACACGAGCGTATATTCTCAAGCGCGACGCGGGGCTATGCGTCCATTGTGGCGAGCCCGGCGTTATCGTGCATCACAAGATAGAGCTCACGCCGAGAAACATCGACGACCCGGCAATCGCGCTCGGCGAGGATAACCTCGAGACAGTTTGCCGGACGTGTCACGCATTGATACACGAGGGAACGCCGCCGCTTGCCGACGGCCTCGCTTTCGATGCAGACGGAAATATTATCACAGCGCCACATACCCCCCGGGGTGCGCCGAAATAGATACCCGGTAAGTAACCGCGCCTCAATCCTCGTAAGAACCGACCCGGGCGCGCACATGAGGGGGGGGTAAAACCGGGGCGGAGGGAGGTTTACTCATTATATGGCGGCAAATAAAAAAAGCTACGACGAGCTCTCGGTTTCTGAAAAAATCGAGGCGAAAAAGAAGAAAATTAAACGGCTTTTCCGAGAAATGCCTCCCGAAAAGCGGCAGTTTGCCGAGGGGCTTATCAATCAATTCGCCGTGACCTCCGTCACGCTGGAACGCCTCGCCGACGAAATCAACAACGGCGACTTGATAGAGGATTTCGTACAGGGGGCGCAAAAGCTCCGCCGGGAGTCCCCGGCTCTCCGTGCCTACAACACGACGATAAAATCCTTTTCCGCTCTCACAAACCAACTCGTCGCGTTGCTCCCGGAGAAAGAAAAGAAATCGGCGGGTGACGAGCTTATGAGCTTTATCACAAAGCCCGCCGCCCGGTCGGGCAAGTAGTGAACTACGTCCGGGAGTATTGGGAGCGGATTTCCTCCGGCGAAATCGTCACGAGCCGACGGGTAAAAGCCGTGTACGGTCGCCTCGTGGCGGAAATGGACGCGGCGGACGAGAGCTCGCCGTATTACTTCGACGAGGCCGTCGGCGAAAGGCCGATTATCTTCGTCGAGCGGTTTTGCAAGCAGTCTCAAGGAACGCTCGGCGAGTCTCTGACGCTCGAGCTTTTCCAAAAAGCATTTATACAACTCCTTTTCGGGTGGCTCGAGAGGGCGACGGGATACCGGCGCTTTCGAGAGACACTCTTTCTTGTAGGGCGAAAGAACGGCAAGAGTACGCTCCTCGCGGCTCTTGCGCTCTATATGCTCGTCGCAGACTACGAGGGCGCGGCGGAGATTTACTCCGTAGCGACCAAGAAAGACCAAGCGAAAAAGACGCTCACCGAGGCCGTAAACATGGTGAAGCAGAGCCCCGAGCTCTCCGCCATTCTCAAAAAGCGCCGCAACGACATTTACTTTCCGGCGACGGCCTCCAAGTTTGAGGCGCTGGCTTCGGACTCGAACACCCTCGACGGCCTCAACTCTCACGCCGTCATTATCGACGAGCTCCACGCGATACGCGACCGCAATCTCTACGAGGTTATGAAGCAATCGACCTCGAGCCGCCGACAGCCGCTCGTGATTATGATTACCACGTCCGGCACGGTGCGCGAGTCCGTTTTCGATAACCTTTACGGCTACGCTTGCGAGGTCGCCGACGGGCAGACTCCCGACGAGCGTTTCCTCCCCGTCCTCTACGAGCTGGACAAGCGCGAGGAGTGGACAGACCCGACGGCATGGATAAAGGCAAATCCCGGCCTCGGAACGATAAAGCAATATACCACGCTCGCCGACTTCGTGGAGCGAGCAAAGAAAAATCCCGAGGACTTGCCCGGCGTTCTCTGCAAGGATTTCAACGTCAAAGCGACCGGCGCGGCCTCGTGGCTCTCCCATGAGGATGCAGTAAACGAGGCCACATTCAAGCCCGAGGAGGTCTATAACACATACGCTATCGGCGGGTGCGACCTCTCCGCGACGACCGACCTAACGTGCGCGACGCTGATTATCCGGCGCTCGTCCGACGATGAAATCGTGTACGTTTTTCAGCACTATTTCCTCCCTCAAAAGAAAATCGACCAGCTCGACGAGCACAACACGCAAGAAGCGCCCTATAAGATTTGGGCGGAGCGGGGGCTCGTCACGATATGCGAGGGTACTCGCGTCGATTATTCGGCGGTGACGGCGTGGTACTGCCAAATGCGGGACGAGCTCAAGATAGACGCTTTCAAAATCGGGTACGACCGTGCTCTCGCCGGTTATTGGGTAGACGAAATGAAAGCGAACGGCTTCGATATGTGCGCCGTCGCACAGGGGCCTTTTACATGGTCGCAACCTATGAGGGAGCTCGGAGCGGCTCTCGCAGATAAGAAAGTCAATTACAACAAAAATCCCGTTTTGCTTTGGTGCTTGACGAACACAGGCGTTAAAAAAAGCGGCGTGAACAACATTCAGCCCGTCAAGATTTCCGAAAAGCGCCGTATCGACGGCATGGTATCCCTCCTCAATGCGTGGGTTATCTATGTGCGGGATTACGAGGACTATATGTATTTAGTGGGGTGAAAAAATGGCAAAGAGAGGGCTCTTTCAATCTATTTTCGGGGGCAAGAGCGAGAAAAATAAAGATTTCCACGCATACAAGCTCTTGAGCTCGTGGGAGTCTACTTTCGTACCGTATTCCGGCAATATGTGGGATATAAACACGGTACGTTCCGCCGTGGACGCTTTCGCCCGCCGAGCTTCGACCGCACAGCCGCGCCACGTCCGGCAGTCGGCGGAGACGACGGTCGCGGTAAACGACTATATCGACCGCATTTTGCAGTTCCGGCCTAATCCGTACATGACGGCGGCGGACTTTTATTACAAGCTCGCCGCGCAATACAAGGTTTATAACAACGCGATAGCGTACCCGGTTTTCGATGAAACAGGCCGTTTGACGGCTATCTATCCTATCAACGCGCAGTATTTCGAGCTCCTCGAGTACATGGGTACGCTCTATTGCCGCTTCACCTTTGCGACCGGCGCAACGTACATTTGCGAATATTCCCGGATTATCCACGTCCGGCGGCATTTCCTCGAGCACGATATTTTCGGCGACGGCAACAAGCCTCTCGATACCGCGCTCAAGACTGCGAACACGCTCAATCAGAGTATGAGCAAGTTCGCCGAGCTCGTCGCGGTTATCCGGGGTATTCTGAAAGTCTCGAACGCCGTCAAAACAGAGGACTTAAACCGCCGCCGCGACGACTTTATCCGGGACAATCTCCGCATGGAGAACAACGGAGCGGGCGTTATCGTCACGGACGCGAAATACGACTATACGCCTATCACGGACAAGACGACTCCTATCCCGGCGACACAACTCGCATACGTCAAAGAGGAGATTTACGACTATCTCGGCGTGTCGAAAGAAATCGTCGAGAATACCGCGACTCCGCAACAGGAACAGGCTTTTTATAGCGGCGAAATCGCCCCGTTTTTCCGCCGCCTCTCGCAAGCGTTCTCGAACGTGCTCTTTACCGAGCGGGAGTTCGGGTACGGAAACCGTATCGTCTTTTCCGCGAACTCCGTCCAGTTTGCGACGCTCCCGGAAAAGGTCACGGCGGCAAAGTTCTTGACGGAAATCGGCGCGGCAACGCTCGACCAAATCTTGACTATGTTCGATATGCCGACCATCGGCGGCGAGGAGGGCGCGCGCCGGGTGCAGACCCTCAACATGGTAAACGCGAAACTCGCAGACAAGTATCAAACCGGCAACACAGGCGGCGGAGGAAATACGCCGCCGGACGACACTACGCCGCCCGGGGAGTCGACGGGCAAAGAGGAGGTTTAACGCTATGGCTATCAAACAGGGGCGCGAGTATCGCGCTTTGCAGGACTTTAGCCTCGTCCCCCGGGAGGAGAACTCGCCGGAGTACAGGGTACGCGGTACGGCTATCGTATTCAATACGCCCACGGTGCTATGGGAGTGCGACGGCGTGGAGTACAAGGAAATTATCGACCGTCACGCTTTCGACGAGTGCGATATGTCCGACGTGATTTTCAACTACAACCACGGCGGAAAGGTCGTCGCTCGCCTCCGAAACAAAACGCTCGCGCTCAACATCGACGAGCGCGGCGTAAACATCGACGCAGACCTCGGCGGAACAACTGCCGGGCGCGAGCTTTACGAGGAAATCGACGGCGGGTACGTCGATAAAATGTCCTTTTCTTTCACGGTGCGCGAGGCATCCTATGACTCCGTTACCCATACCCGCACTATCACAAAGGTCAAAAAGCTATACGACGTGTCGGCGGTGGACATTCCTGCCTATAATGACACGTCTATTTCGGCTCGGAGCTTTTTCGAGGAGGAGCACTCGAGGGAGCTTGCGGCTTTGGAGCAAGCCCGGAGGCGGAAGAAACTCGTAGCTTTGACATACTAACCGACCACACAACAACTATCATTTTTGGAGGTAAATTATGAACATCGAAAAGAGACGCGCAGAAATCGCCGCCCGCAAAGCTGAAATCCGTAAGCTCATTGAGGGCGATACCGAGAACAAGCTCAACATGGACGACCTCGAGAAAGAGCTCCGCGAGCTCAACGAGGAGGACGAGAAGCTCGAAAAGAGACAGGCTATCGAGCGTATGCTCAACGGCGGCGCGGCTCCGGCCTCTCCCGCTGGCCTCGCTAATCCCGTCGCCCGTTCCGCCAACCAGCCCGCGCCGGAGAACTCCGACGTGCTCTATCGTTCTGCATGGCTCAAGACCTTGCAGGGTAAGCCGCTGACCGACGACGAAAAGCGCGCTTATTCTACCGCGTCCGGCTCCGGCCTCCCCATTATCCCGGAGACGACCGCTAACCAGATTATCAAGAAAATGTACGAGGTCGCGCCGATTTTGCAGAGATGCAAGATTTTCCACGTCCCCGGAAATTTCAAGTTCGCAATCGAGGGTACGAACGACGAGGCCGCTCTCCACACCGAGAACGCCGCCATTACCGCCGCGAGCGACTCCCTCGGCTCCGTCTCTCTGACCGGCTACGAAATCGTGAAGCTCGTCAAAGCCTCCCGCGCTTGCTCCGAAATGGCGCTTTCCGCGTTCGAGAGCTATATCGTCGAGGTTATCGCCGAGAGCGTCGCCCGCCGCATTGAAAAGTACATTTTCACCGGCACGGGCTCCAACCAGCCCGGCGGCGTTAAGACCGCCGGTAAGGGCGCGAGCGGCGCGTACACCGACGACACCGACCAGATTACCGTAGCAAAGACGGCCTCTCTCACCGAGGCGAATGTTATCGCGCTTTACGGTCTGCTGGGCGACGGCTACGAGCGTAACGCCGTTTGGTGCATGAACAAGGCGACGTTCTTCTCTGATTTCTTCCCGCTGATGAACAAGAGCAAGAACAATGTTATCGAGTTCGCAAACGGCAAGTATTACATCATGGGCGCGGAGGTCTACTTTACCGGCTCTCTCGCCGCACATGAGGCGTATCTCGGCGACTTCTCCTATATCATCGGCAACTATTCGCAGGATATTACCGTCGTCCGCTCCGAGCACTCCGGCCTCGCTACGAACAGCATCGACTACCTCGGCGCTTGCGTGTTCGACTCTAAGCCGGTCGCGGGCTTCGGCGCGTTCGTGCATCTTGCCAAGGCTACGGCTTAATGAGGAGGGCTCGAAATGGCAGTCGGTGACGAATATCTCGCCTCCGTCCGCCATAGCGTGAGACTCTCCTCCACCGTCCACGACGGGGAATTGACCGACCTCATTAACGCCGCCCGAGCCGACCTTGTGCTCGGCGGCGTTCTTGAGGAGAAAGCGAACGACGAAACCGACCCGCTTATCAAAAAGGCGGTGACGACCTACGTCAAGGCCGAGTTCGGGCTCGATAACGAGGACGCGGACAGGCTCCGCGCCTCGTACAAGGAACAGCGAAACGGCCTCACGCTCTCGGACTCCTATATCGCGGCGGAGGAGGGATAGCTCATGTACTGGCGTGACGTTGTGACGCTCAAGGCCGTTACGGAGGGGCGCGACGCGGACGGGTATCCGAAAGAGAAAATCACGGAGACGACCGTTTTCGCCGACGTGTCCAGCACCAAGCGGAGCGAGTTCTACGCCGCCCGGCAAGCGGGTATCTCGCTCGCGCTGACGGTGAAAGTCCGCGCCGCCGACTACAACGGTCAAGAGCGGCTCTCCTTTGAGGGCAAAGAGTACAAGGTCGAGCGCGCATACACGGAGGCGCGGGAATACTACGAGCTTAATTGCTCCGAGTTTAGGGAGGCGAGCGAATGAACGTGAACGCCCTTTTGGTGGATACGCTCGATAGCCTCCTCCCGACCGCCGACGGCGTGTATAAAGGCGCGGCGACCGAGTATATCGTTTTCAACTATACCGAACTCCCGGCAGACTTCGCAGACGACGACGCGGAGCATTACCGCTATCTCGTGCAAGTCCACCTATACGCGCCGCTCGAGAAAAATACCCGCGCATACCGGCGGGAAATCTCCCGGCGGCTCGTGGCGGCGGGCTTCACGCGCCCGACGGTGACTCCGGCCTCTGACGAGCACGGACAGCATTACGCCTTTGAGTGCGAAATCGCGGGAGGCGTTGACGATGGCTAATCTATCCACGAGCGGGCTCGAGGAGCTTATCGGCGGTTTTGACGCTATCGCAGAAATCCCCGACGAGGTAGTGCTCGAAATGCTCGTCGCGGAGGCGGAAGTTATCGCCCCGGCGCAGGAGGCCGAGGCGCGCGCCATGCTCTCGGGCAAGTACAGCACCGGCGAGACGGCGCAAAGCATTTCCTACGACAAAAAGCTCAAGAAAACATCGGACGGACGAGCTATCTACGTTTACCCGAAAGGCACTCGGCGACACGGCAACAAGCGCCGCGCCGCCGAGGTCGCTTTTGTGGACGAGTTCGGTAAACAGGGACAGCCCGCCCGCCCATTCATCCAGACGGCAAACGAGAAAGCGGCAGACCCGGCAACCGACGCGGCGGCTCGGGTGTACGACGGCTTTCTCAAATCGAAAAACTTTTAGGAGGTTTTATTATGGCACAGTTTGGCGCAAAGCGACCTATCTTCGCCCCGACGAAAACCACGCCGGACAATGCGCTCCCGACCTACGACTACGAGCACGTCGTAACCGTGGGCAAGCTCGTTAAGGCCGACCTCACCGTTACGAACGCCTCCGGCGAGCTCTACGCCGACGACGCGCTCGCCGAAAAGGTCGATATGTTCGCCTCCGGCTCTCTCGCGCTGGAAACGGACGACAAGACGGACGAGGTACACGCCGCTATTCACGGCGCGACCAAGGATACGCAGTCGAGCGAGGTCACGGACTCCGACGGAGACGTAGCCCCTCGCGGTGGCCTCTGCTATTACAAGGTCATTATCCGCAACGGAGTACGCTATTTCAAGGGCGTGTTTCATCCGCTCGTCAAGGCTATTCTCGGCAACGACAGCGCGGCGACGAAAGGCTCCTCTATCACGTTCGGCACGAGCGCGACGACCTTTACCGTGTTCCGTTGCAATTCCGGCGCATGGCGCATCACGAAAGAGTTTACCTCGGAGAGCGAGTGTATCGCGTGGTGCGATACCAAGCTCGGCAAGAGCACGGGCTAATATCTACACACGACGGGAGGCGAGCGAGAACGGCTCGCCTCCCGCTTTGGTAATTGGAGGGTAAAGGCATGAAAGCGGCAAAAATGACGGTCGCGGGCGTGACATATTACCTCGTTTTCGACGGCGAGGCTATGTTTATGCTTCGGGACATTTACGGCGGGACACAACTCGCACTCGAGGCGATAGAGCCGGATACCCGCGAGGGCTTCGCGGCGACGTGCACTATCGCGGCGCTACTGGCAGAACGCGGCGAGCTCCTCCGGCGGCGGCTCGGGTATGACTCCGGCGCTATCCCGGAAAAGGACGATTTTCTCCTCGCGGTGAGGCCGTTTGAAATCGTGGAGCTCAAGCGCGCGATTATGACGGCTATCGAGCTCGGCTATGGTCGAGAGGTCACGACCCCCGGCGACGAAATCGACGAGGGGCTCGCGGAACTTAATCAAAAAAAAACAAGATAAGGCGGGCGGACTATTACCGTATCGCCGTTCTTTGCGGAGTCTCCCCCGGGGAGGCTCTTTTTATGGCTCCCGGAGAGGTTTTCGACCTTTGGGAGCTCTATCTATCCGCACACGGTAAAAACAGGGGCGAGGAGGGCGTGTAATGGCAAACCGTGAGATAAAAACGAAAGTCGCTATCGACGGGGAAAAAGAATACAAAGAGTCGCTCAAGAATATTAACTCCGCCCTCGGGACGCTCAAATCGGAATTGAAGCTCGTCGAGAGCCAATACGCGGGACAGGCGAACAGCTACGCGGCGTTGAGCGCCAAGGGTGACGTACTCTCCCGTATGTACGACCAGCAGAAAGAAAAGGTCAAGGCGGCGGCGGAACAGCTCGAGAAAGCGAAAAAAGCTCAATCGGACTACGCCGAAAAAGTCTCCTCCGCGCAATCCGAGATTTCGCGCTGTGAGGCCGCTCTCGCCGCTCTCGGCGACGAGACAGGCGATACGACCGAGGAGCAAGCCAAACTCACGGCGGAGCTCGAAAAGGCAAAGAGCGAGCTCGCGGCGGCTGAAAAAGGGTACGAGTCTACGACTCGCTCCGTCAATTCCTATCAAACACAGGTAAATAGCGCCGAGACGGAGCTAAACAAGCTCGGCTCGGAACTCGATAAAAACGCCTCCTATATGGACGAGGCCGCGAAATCCTCCGACGGGTGCGCCGAGTCTATCGACGAATACGGGAAAGAGGTCAAAAAGGCCGGAGAGGACTCCGAGGAGGCCGGAAAGAAGTTCGACAAGGTAAAGACCGCCGCGACCGCGCTCGGAACTGCGGCGGCGGCGGCAACGGCGGCACTCGCGGCGGCGGCGGTCAAGCTCGGGACGGAGGTTATCAGCGCATACGCCGATTATGAGCAGTTAGTCGGCGGCGTTGAGACGCTCTTTAAGGATAGCTCCGGGAAAGTCATGGAGTACGCGACCGACGCATACAAGACCGCCGGGCTTTCCGCTAACGAGTACATGGAAACCGTGACGGGCTTTTCTGCGAGCCTTATTTCCTCCCTCGGCGGAGACACGGAGAAAGCCGCCGAGTATGCGAACATGGCAATTACGGATATGTCCGACAACGCTAACAAAATGGGCTCGGACATGGCCTCCATTCAGAACGCATACTCCGGCTTTGCAAAGCAGAACTATACAATGCTCGATAACCTCAAGCTCGGGTACGGCGGTACGAAAGAGGAAATGCAAAGGCTCCTCGAGGACGCGGAAAAGCTCTCCGGCGTGAAATACGATATTTCGAGTTATTCGGATATTGTAGACGCAATTCACGTCGTACAAACGGAAATGGGTATCACGGGGACGACCGCGAAAGAGGCGGAGGCGACTATCTCCGGCTCTATCGGGATGCTGAAATCCTCGTTTCAAAACCTCATTACCGGCCTCGGCGACGCAGACGCAGACATAGACAAGCTATGCGATAACGTCGTAAACTCCTTTAATTCGGTCGTCAAGAACATTACGCCGGTCGTTAGAAACCTCGCAAAAACCGTCCCGAACGCATTAGAGGGCATCCTCGACGCTATCGCGCCTCTCCTGCCGGAACTCCTCGAAATGGGAGTCGGGCTCTTTGAGGCGCTCTTGAGCGGGTTTACATCGGTGCTCCCGGAGCTTATGAACACGGCGGCCTCGCTCGTGACAACGCTCGTACAAGGCATTATCGAGGCTTTGCCGCTCGTCGTAGAGGCGGCGGCACAGTTCATTACAACGCTCGTGCAGGGTATCGCGGAGGCACTACCGACGCTCATTCCGGCGGCGGTGGAGACGGTGACGACCATTGTATCGACGCTTATCGAGAATATACCCTTGCTTATCGACGCGGCGCTCCAACTCATACAGGGGCTCGCGGAGGGCGTTCTCGAGGCTATCCCGGTACTCCTCGAGGCTTTGCCGGAGCTTATCGAGAGCCTCGTAACGACGCTCCTCGACGCTATCCCTCAAATCATCGAGACGGGAGTCGAACTTTTGACCGCCCTTGTGGAAAACCTCCCGGAAATCATTACGACGATATGCGAGGTATTGCCGCAAATCATCGAGAGCACGATTACGACGCTCCTCGACCATTTGCCGGAAATCGTAGAGGCGGGCGTAAAGCTCTTGACGGCGCTTATTACCAACCTACCGCAAATCATTTTGACGATAGTACAGGCGCTCCCGCAAATCATCACGGCGGTAATTAACGCCCTCGTGAACAATATCCCGAAAATCATCGAGACAGGCGTAAAGCTCTTGACCGCCCTCATTACCAACCTCCCGCAGATTATCGCCGAAATCGTCCGCGCTATGCCGCAGATTATTACCGGCATCGTGAACGCGCTCGGCGAGGGCGTGTCGCAGGTCGCGGAAGTCGGCGCAAACCTCGTCCGGGGCTTGTGGGACGGCATCCAGTCGCTCGCCGGGTGGCTTTGGGATAAAGTGTCCGGGTGGATTTCCTCCATTTGGGACGGCATTACGGACTTTTTCGGCATCCACTCCCCGAGTACACAAATGGCATGGGTAGGCGAAATGCTCGTCGAGGGACTCGCCGGAGCCGTGGACAAGGACGGCAAAAAGGCGGTAAATGCTATCGGCGGCATGAGCGAGCAGATGCTCGACGAGGTAGACTCCGGGCTCGCGGCGGTAAACGCCCGGCTCGCAAGCCAAATCGGAGAAATCGAGACGGGCTTTTCTGCAAAGGCGACCGTCGAGGCCGTCTCCGCATCCGTCCCGGCGGACTTGACCGGGCGCGGCGGCGGTGCGGCGGCATCCAGCGGCGGAGATACAAACGTCGTAAATCACTTTCATATCGCGGAGCTCGTCGTCCGTGAGGAGGCGGACGTTAAGAAAATTTCCCGCGAGCTCTACAATATGCAGAAATCGAAAACGCGGAGCAAGGGGGTATCTATGGCGTGAGCATGGGTTTTATTTTCAACAACAAGCATAGCGGGGATATGGGAGTAGTGTTCAAATCCACCGACCGAACGCTCCTCCCCGCGAAACGGGTAACGCAATACACGATACCCGGCAAGAGCGGCACATACGACATTGAGGACGGTTACGAAAACCGCGAAATCGTATGTACCGTCGCTTTCGTCGGCGAGGGCTACCACTACGCGGGCGTGAGGACGCGAGCGCGCGCCGTGGCGGAATGGCTCTCCGGCGAGGGCTTGCTCGTCTTTGACGACGAGCCGGAAAAGGCGTACTCCGCAAAGGTCGTCGGCGGTATCTCTATCGAGCAAATCGCCGTTACGGGAACGTGCGAGGTACGCTTTCTCTGTAAACCGTTCGCCGAGTCCTTGCGCTACAATCAACAGGACGTAAAATCCGTCTCTCTGCCTCACACGGAGGCCGTCAACGTCCACGGGACGCAGGAGACGGACGGCTTAATCTACATCACGGCGCGCGGCAATATCCAAACGCTGACGATTACACGGCTCAAGGTCAATTAAAAATTAGGAGGTTTTTACTATGAGCGCATTATCCAACGTACACGCATCTACCCTCTTGAACACGTCCTTGCGGAGCGGGACGTACTACCTCGCCCTTTTCCTCACCGACCCGACGGCGAGCGGCACGGGTACGGAGGTATCCGGCGGCGGCTACGCCCGAAAGATTATCAATTTCGGCGCGCCGTCCCTCGTCTCCGGCAAAGAACAGGTATCCAACTCCGCCGCCGTCGATTTCGGCACTCTGACGGCAGACCTCGGCACGGTGGCCTATTGGGGCATCTACGACGCGCTGACGGCGGGTAATTTGCTTTGGTACGGCTCCTTTACCCGGAGCAAGAACGTACTCAACGGCGACGCTATCACGGTATCGGCGGGAGCTATCGTTTGCACTTTGGCATAACGAGGAGGCGAGCAAATGTATAACCGCACTCCGTACAATAAGACGGCGTACAACCGAACAACGTCTATTGTGTTCGAGTGGCTCGCCACGGCGAACGCGGAGACGGATACCTCGGCGACGCTGAAAATAATTCGATACGTCGACGGCTCGGCGGCGGCGGTCGCTACCGCGTCCGGCGTGTTCGTCCGCGTCCTCCTCCCCTCCGCACTTGCGGAGGCGGAGGCCGGGAGCGTCGGCGACTATATCCGCACTCTTTTTTTCTCCGCGCTTGCGGAGGCCGTAGCAACGGCGAGCGGTACAGGTGTTTCTACCTACGGCTCCGTCACTATGGTAATTGAGGGCGTGAATATGGTCGCCGGGGACGAGCTCGTTATCGACACGGAGCACATGACCGTAACGCTCAACGGCGCGAACATCATCGACCGCGTGAGCGACGATAGCGCATTTTTCAAGCTCCAACCGGGCGAGAACGATATTATCGTCGAGGGCGGCACGACCGCAGACGTTAAAATCTTGTGGAAAGATAGGTGGTTATAATGGCAAAGCCGCAGATTTTCAACCGCGATATGAAGCGGCTCGCCTACCTCGACAACGCGCTCGCCGTCGGCTACGGCCTCGAGACTAATTCCCTATGGACGGCGACCTTTACGCTCCCGGCGGACGACCCGAAAAACGCCTATTGTATGCCGCTGAACTTCGTCGAGATTTTCGACGGAGACGAGCGTATCGACCTTTTCCGCATCATCGGGGAGGATATGGAGCGGAGCAACGGCGCGACTCGCTATTATGATTGCGAGCACGTCCTCGCTACGCTCCTCTCCGACGTTCTCTTTCAGTATCATCAATGCGGCGGCTCCGGCGTAAAGACCGCCGACGTTCTCAATTACATTCTCGCACGGCAGACCCGGCAAAACTGGAAACTCGGGGCTTGCGATTTCAAACGCTATTTTGAATATAATTGGGAAAACTCGACGCTCCTCGCGGCGCTCTTTGCCGTGCCGGAGTGCTTCGATAGTGAATACCTTTGGTCGTGGGATACGACCGTCTATCCGTGGACGCTCTCGCTCACCGTGCCGACGGAGGCGCTCAAAAGCGAAATCCGATACGCAAAGAATATGACGAACATCAAAAAGACGACGGACGCGACCAGTATCGCAAACCGCGTCTATGCGCTCGGATACGGTGAGGGTGTAAACCAACTGACGATAGAGTCGGTGAACGGCGGCGTTCCATACGTCGAGGACGCTTTAAGCATCGAGCGATACGGCTTGTGTTCGACTATTCTCGTAGACGCGCGGTATCAAGTGGCGGAAAACCTCAAGGCATACGCCGAGCAGATACTCGCCGGGCTCAAGGAGCCGTATGTGAGCTATGAAATCGGAGCTATCGACCTCCACCGGCTGACCGGCGACAAGTTCTCAAAGTTCCGCCCGGGCGAGGTCGTCCGCGTCGTGGACGAGGCCGACGGAATTAACCTCCGTACCCGCATCGTCCGCGTTGAGAAAGCGGATGCAGAGGGCGACCCGGGAAACGTCACGGTAACGATTGCCAACAAGACGCAGGATATAGCGGGCAGTATTTCCGACTTGCAGAGCCGCGCCCTCATTTCCGAGACATACGCACAGGGCGCGACCAACCAACAAATCTATAATTTCTCGGATAACGCCGACGCAACGCATCCGGCGAAACTGCAACTCTATATCTCCGACTCGGTGGTACGCATTAACAAAATGCTCCTCAATATCGAGTTCGAGGCGTTCCGGGCGTATGAGAAAGCTATCGGCGGCGGCGGTGGACAAACGACCTCCTCCGGCGGCGGACAGACGACGAGCTCCGGCGGCGGGCAGACAACAAGCTCCGGCGGCGGCTCTACGACCTCCTCCGGCGGCGGGCAGACCTCCGGCGGAACGGCGCTCGAGTCCTCGAACGTGCTCCCGAGTGAGACGAACGGACAGGCCGTGCATAACCACGGCATTTCTCAACACGCCCGCCTTGCAACGACCAGCGACGGGAAAACCGTTGACGGATACGAGACGTTCATTTGGTCGGGCGCGCATACGCATCCGTCGCACACGCACAGGATTTCCGCACATACACACGAGGTCTACGACCATACGCACACGGTAAGGGCGCACACGCATACGGTGAAAGACCATACCCACACCGTAAAAGACCATACCCACGCTATCGAGTTCGGCATCTACGAGGGACAACGCGCCTCGAAAGCGACTATCAAGGTAGACGGCAAAGAGATACCCGCGCCGTCCTCGTATAGCAATATCGACATTGTGAAGTATCTCGCCACGGACTCGAGCGGGAAGATACGCCGTAACTCGTGGCACTCGATAGAGATACTCCCCGATAACATGAGCCGTATCGTGGGCGCGGTATTCGCTCAAACATTCTGTAATTCTCGCGGCGGCGGGGACTACTAAAAGGAGGAAAGAATATGTCCGAATTAGTGACAATGTACCCGGCGCAAGCCAACTCCCCGGAGACTTCGCTCTCCGGCGCGCTGACGGCGGCGGGTACGACCGTAAACGTCGTTGACGGCTCCGTACTGCCGGAGGCTCCGAACTTGCTCACGATTGGAGCGGACGGCTCCACGGCGGAAACGGTGCTTATGACCGCAAAGAACGGGAACGTGCTCACCGTCACGCGAGCGCAGAACGGCACGACCGCCCGGGCATGGTCGGCGGGCGACGTTATCGCCCGATATTTCACGGCGGCAGACCAAACCGCCATGCAGGAAAATATTAAGAAGCTCAACGAGGGCAAGGCCGAGAAAGCCGCCTCTCCGACGGCGGGCAACTTTGCCGGGCTCGACTCCTCCGGCAATCCGACCGACTCCGGCAAAAAGCCGGGAGACTTCGCCGCCGCGAGCCATACCCACACGGACAAGGCGGACAAAGTAAAGAGCGCCACGGCGGGACACTTTGCCGGGCTCGACTCCTCCGGCAATCTGACCGACTCCGGCAAAAAGCCGGGCGACTTCGCCGCCGCGAGCCATACCCACACGGACAAGGCGGACAAAGTAAAGAACGCCACGGCGGGACACTTCGCCGGGCTCGACTCCTCCGGCAATCTGACCGACTCCGGGAAAAAGCCGGGAGACTTTGCCAACGCCTCCCACGCTCACGCGGGATACGCCGAGGTAAAGATTTTCTCCGGCGTGTCCGTCGCCGCCTCTGCATGGGTGAGCGACAGCACATACGCGGCGTATCCCTATGCCGCCTCTATCACCTGCCCCGGCGTGACGGCGAGCCACGTCCCCGAGGTCGTGTTCGGTGCGACAGAGGCCGCAAGCGGAAACTTTGCGCCGGTCGCTCTCTCCGGGAGCGGGACGGTCAAAATCTACGCCGCGACAAAGCCGACGGCGGCTATCACGGTGCAGAGCATTACTTGTATTAAGGCGGTGAGTTAAAAATGATTGGTAGAACAAACGCAGTCAGCAAGCCCGGAGTCGAGCTCTCCCTCGTGGTATCCGTTACGAGCGGAGCGGCGGTCACGGCGACAAAGGGCTCGAAAACGGTAAACGGCACGGCGGCGGGCGGCTCGTGCGTCCTCTCCTTGCCGGAGGCCGGTACATGGAGTGTAAAGGCCACACTCAACGGGCAAACGTCCGACACGAAAAGCGTCTCCGTCGTCGATAGCTACGCGGTGGCGCTGACGTTCTTTTCCGCGACGATTACCGTCAACGTAGACTCCGGCGCATCCGTCACGCTGAAAAAGGGCGGGACAACTATCGCCACAAAGACGAGCAACGGGACGGCGGTTTTCACCGTCACGGAGACGGGGGCGTACACGGTCACGGCGACAAAGAACGGGCAGACGACGAGCGGCTCCGTCAATGTCGTTTCCGGCACGACCTCCTACTCGCTGACGCTCTCTTTCGTGAGCTCTACGCTCAACAATAACGAGTGGAGCGTTATCAAGTCCGTTTCCGACGCGGGGCAGGGCGCGAACTATTGGAGCATCGGCGACCGAAAGGCGGTCACGCTTAACGGCACGGTCGGAAAGCTCTCGCTCTCGAATGTCACGACCTACGCTTTCATTATCGGCTTTAACCATAACGCAAGCGTCGAGGGCGCAAACCGCATCCATTTTCAGCTTGCAAAGACCGCGCTCTCCGGCGGTACGGACGTGTGTTTCTGCGATAATCAATATGGCCCGGATAGCGGATGGTCGTCCCCGGGTGCGGGCTATTTCGTTATGAACGCGAGCAACACCAACTCCGGCGGATGGAAAAGCTCGCAAATGCGTACAAACATTTGCGGGACGAGCCTCTCGAGCTATTCCGGGACGATTATTGCAGTCATTCCGGCGGCGCTCCGTGCAGTATTGAAATCCGTGACGAAGTACACGGACAATACGGCAAACGGCGGCGGCTCGACGGCGAGCTACGTAACAGCGACGACGGATTACTTTTTCCTCCTCTCGGAGTTCGAGGTTTTCGGTAGCATTTCCTACGGAAACACGAACGAGAAGAACAAACAAGCGCAGTACGCCTATTATTCCGCCGGGAATAGCAAAATCAAGTACAAGCACAACGGCACGAGTACCGCCGCTCGTTGGTGGCTCCGTTCCCCGTATGCGGGCTTCTCCAGCTATTTCGTGAATGTGTTCACCGACGGGACAGTCAGCTACGACGACGCGCGCTATTCCCTCGGCTTCGCGCCCGGCTTTTGCGTATAATTCGGAAATCGAGACTTGCGCCCTCAATGGGCGCATAGTCGGCGAGGAGGAAAGAAAATGTCCGTACCAAAATCGAGACGCGGCGAAAGCCCGGCGGAGTATATCAACCTCGCCCGCGAGATTTATGTATTCACATACAACCGCGTCCGCATCCTGCCGAAAAGCTACACCTTTTATTTTTCCTTGCCGCTCTACAACGCGGCGCGAGAGGCTTATCGCATGATAAAGACGGCAAACCTCATTTACGTTGACGAGAAAGCACCCGAGGAGATACGCCGCCGGAACATCCAACGGCGGAAAGAGTATTACGAGACGGCACAGGGCTATTATAACTCGATGCTCGACGTACTCGACCTCGCGTATCTGACCGTCAACCATGAGAAGATACCGCCGAACGTCCTCAAAGAGTGGGTAAAGCTCATTACGGACGAGCTCTCGCAAATCTCTAAAATCAAACGGAGCGATAAGGCGCGAGCTTAATCCTCCGCGTGATTAGGTTATATTCCGCATCGCCGCTAATTGGTGGCTCCGTTCCCCGAATGCGAGCAACTCCAACAATTTCGTGAATGTGAACACCGACGGGACAGTCAACAACAACAACGCGAACTATTCCCTCGGCTTCGCGCCCGGATTTTATATCGACACGGGGCAGACCGAATAACTCCTCACGGAGCGAAAGCAGTCCCCATATAAAAGGGGAATATAACCTCTCTGACGGCCTCGCGCCGTCGGACAAACATATACCGCGATACGGTTAGCCGGACGCTCCTTGCATGGGTGCGGAGTGCGTGTTTTCCGTGCTTTCATGGCTCGCCGTTACGCATTTTAGACAACACGCCGAGAAAGAAATGTACGAGGTATTTTTATTTTATGAACAGCGCAGAACGACGCGAGGCACGGTATCAGCGTCGCAAGGCCGCACGGATGGAAAAGAAAGCCGCCGCGCTCCGGGAGTACGGAGATTTCGAGACGGTTTTCTCATTCGAGCGGCTCTATGAGAGCTACCGCGCCTCCGTCCGTGGCGTTGGGTGGAAAGCGAGCACACAGCGATACAAAGCCGCCTCGCTTGCCAACGTCACAAAGACACACGAGGAATTGATAGCCGGGAGATACCGCTCCAAGGGCTTTTACGAGTTCGATATTGTGGAGCGGGGAAAGCCGAGGCATATTCGGAGCGTTCATATCTCCGAGCGCGTCGTACAACGGTGCTTGTGCGATTACTGCCTCGTGCCGATGCTCTCCCGGTCATTCATTTACGACAACGGAGCGAGCTTGCGCGGCAAAGGGTACGATTTCGCCGTATCCCGGGTGACGCACTTTCTCGCGGAGCATTACAGAAAACACGGGCGGGAGGGCTACGTCCTCGTATTCGATTTTTCAAAGTATTTCGATACGGCACAGCATGAGCCCGTTTTTCGAGAGTTCGAGCGGAGCGGCATCGACGACCGCCTCGTCACGCTCTCGAAATATTTTATTCAGAACTTCGGCGACGTGGGGCTCGGCCTCGGGAGCCAAGTCTCGCAGATTGCCGCGCTCGCCCTGCCGAACAGGATAGACCACTATATCAAGGACGTGCTCGGCATGAAGTATTACGCTCGCTATATGGACGACGGGTGTATCATCAGCGAGTCAAAGGAAAAGCTCGAGATTTGCCTCCGGGAGCTCCGGCGGCTATGCGCCGAGCACGGTATCCGCCTCAATCCGAAAAAGACGCAGATTATCAAGCTCACGCGCGGATTTACATTCGTCAAGGTGCGCTTTCGATATGGCGCAAACGGGAAAGTCGTCCGCCGGGCAACGTACAAGGGTATCCGGCACATGAGGAAAAAGCTACGCATTTTCCGGCGTTGGGTGGACTCCGGCAGAATGACGGCGGCGGACGTGGAAACGTCCCTCGTATCATGGCGGGGACACATGAAAAGATTTCACTCGTACCACATGGAGCAGAGCGTCGAGCGGCTCTATCGTGAATTATTCAAGGGAGGGTAAGCTATGGAATATGTCGTTTATCGGCGCTTTAAGGCCGAGGGCATCGACGGAGCCTTTAACCTCCGATACGGTACGACCGTAACGGAGCGGGACGGCTTTCTCTTTGCCGCTGACGGGCGGAAGATTTGCGCCGCAACGTCTGAAAACGGATGGGAGCATTTCAGACCAAACACGCCGGAGGGTGCGTATCGTCAAAAGATGCTCGACGGCCTCTATCGCTATTACGGCAAGCACGAGGGCGCGGCGGACTTTGACCCGGAGAAATGGGCGGGGGCGGAAAATCTGTATTGGAAAAACCTCCTCCGCACGATGAACACGCAGGAACTCGAGGAGTTTTATAAAAAGCGGCTCGGAGAGCTGCCGAAAATGGAGGGATAACGTATGTATGCTATCAAGAGCGGCGGAAAGGTCGTCGGCTACTCCGATACCGTTGTCTATGTCCGCCTACACGAAAACGGGTGCTATGTCCCGTGCGACGAGGCGGAGGCCGAGGGCTTTTGCATCAAGACGGCAATCGACCGCAAGGACGAGGAGACGGGCGAGACGACGACATATCTCGAGGACTTCGTTTACGCTTTCGCCGACGGCGGGCTCCTCGGTATCGAGCCGGTCGGCTCCGTGGAAAATGTGAGCGGCACACTCATGCTCGCCGAGAACGATAAAGTTCTCGATATTCTGTTAGGGGGTGCGGCGGAATGATTACCGTTGAAAAGGCGAAAAAGCTCCGGGCAATCATCGAGCGGGCAGTCGCCGCGCTCGAGCTCGACAACGAGGCCGCGCTTGAGTGCGTCGAGCTTTTCCCGGCATGGGAGAACGGAAAGGCGTACACCGTCGAGACGAGAGTACAGTACGGCGGAAAGCTCTATCGTTGTGTGCAAGCGCACACGTCACAAAGCGATTGGACTCCGCCGGTCGCCGCCTCTCTTTGGAGCGGCGTAACGGTAGACCCGACAACCGGGTACGACGAATGGAAACAGCCGACCGGCGCTCACGACGCATACAAAAAGGGCGACCGCGTTCTCTTTAACGGCTCCGTGTATGAGAGCCTTATCGACGGAAACGCATACTCCCCGACGGCGTACCCGGCGGGGTGGAAACTCATTGAATGAGCGCGGCGGTCTACACGGTCGAGCTCGACGGCAAAATCATAGCGCGGCGGGAGTCTCTCTTATGGGTGCGCCTCGACGCTCCCGGCCTCTATGTCGTATGCACGGAGGCGGAGGGCGAGGGCGTTATCGTTGACGGGGAGATTTACCACGTTCGGGGGTGTCCCGTATTGCCGGGAAAGCAGACCGTTAAACTCGATTATTACGAATTATAACGGAGGTTAAAAATGGACTATGTAGGAGCGATTATCGGAGTCCTCGGGACTATCCTCGGCGGCGTGTTAAGCTATGCCGCTTTTCATAGGAACTCGAAAAAGGACAGCGAGGAGGAGGGCAAGTCCTCCGGCACGATGCTAACCGAAATCGGGTACATTAAAGGCGGCATCGACCGTATCGAGCGAAAGCAGGACGCGCAGGACGCGCGCTATATCAGCATGGCGGAGCGTATGTCGGCGGTGGAGAGCTCGGCAAAGTCGGCGCATCATCGTATCGACAGGCTCGAGGGGCGCGAGGCGCGGGAGGACGGATAATGTCCGCCCGCAAAGGCGCGGCGCGGCGGCGGAAGTTCAAAAAATGGGCGCTCGAGGTATGGAGCTTTGCAAAGGGGTATCTCTCCTTTTCAAAGCTCCTCGTTTATGCCGTCCTCTATATCGACTACAAATCGACCATGACGACGCTCGACCTCTGCCGGATTTCCGTAGCCAACAACTACACCGGCTCGCTCCCATATTTGACCGCCCTTATCGCCTTTTTACAGGCCGCGACCGCTACCGTGCTCTCGTTCTCGCTCAATAAGAGCAAGGCCGAGAACACGACCGGCGGAATTACATACGACACGGCAACAAAACGAGATTGCTAAAGGAGGTAGCAAAATGAAAGAAATCATCGTAAAGCGGCTCGGCGCTCTCTTGAGCGTAAAGAGCCTCGTCACGCTCTTGCTCTCCGGGGTATTCGCGTACCTCGCCATTACCGGGCAGACGAGCCAAGAGTTTATGACGGTCTACACGGTCGTTATCGCGTTCTATTTCGGGACGCAGACGCAGAAAATCAGCGACGCGGTAGACAAGACTATCAAGGGGGAATAATTTATGCTGACGGTGGAGAAGCGGATTATTTCCCGGAACTTCACGCGCGCCGGAGCGGGACGGAAAATCGAGTATATCGTTATCCACTATTTCGGCTCGCTCGGCACGGCGGCGGCGGTGGCGAACTACTTCGCCGGAGCCGATAGGCAAGCCTCGGCGCATTACTGTTTAGACGAGGGGAATATCGTTTATCAGTGCGTCGAGGAAAATAATATCGCGTGGCATTGTGGCACGTCCGGCGGATACGTTCATCCGAGATGCAGGAACGCGAACAGCATCGGGATTGAAGTCCGCCCGTATAAGCTCGATAAGACGACCGCCGGGAGCGCGGCGGCTCGGGATTGGTATTTCACCGAAAAGACCGTCGATAATCTCGTAGAGTTTACGCGGGCTCTCATGGAGAAATACAATATCCCCGCCGAGAACGTCGTCCGGCATTACGACGTTACGGGGAAATGGTGTCCGCGCCCGTGGATGGGCGACGACATGAACGCCTATTACGGCACGAGCGGAAATGAACAATGGGCGAGATTTAAGGCTCGCCTCTCTGGAAACGAGGAGGTTTTCGACATGGATATTAACGAGGCAAGAAAGCAACTGACCTCTTGCGCCGATACCGGCGACACGCCCTCCGCATGGGCGAAAGAGGCGGCGGAATACTGCAAGCGCAAGGGCATTTTCAACGGCGACGGAGCCGGTAATTTCGGCTGGCAACAGCCGATTACCCGCGAGGCCGTCGCTTGCATCATCTACCGCGCACTCGAGGCGGCGGGCGCTCTCGGCAATCTTTCCGACGTATAATCGTGCAGAAAAAGCGGGCGGGGCTCTATGGCCTCGCCCGCTTTTTTGTTACGCTTTTAGTGTTTTGTGTGCGTTATTGTGCGTTTAATGTACGCATATAGCTTTTTTGTTCCGATTGCCGCATACTTGAACATGAGATAACAGCCGTAGAGCAGACCGTAGAGCATCCACCCGCAAGCCAACACGGAATACCAACAGAAATAGAAACAGCCGACGAGCACCAGCACGAAAAGGAAATACCAGCAATTACGCCGGGTAAGCCGGAGGCCGACTCCGAGCCGGAAACCGCTCATTGACTTTAGGCGCTTCGAGAAGCTGACAAACATAGCTCAACGCCTCCCGCTTTTCGCTTTCAGATACGGCACGAGTCCCCACGCGACCAGCGCGCCGCCGATAGCAAGCCCGCACACGAAAGAGGAGATATTCCCTTGCACGGCGAGCGAGACGGCGGAAAACAGGAACAGAACGCCGACGACGATTTTCACGAGCATAGCGGTTTTAGATTGCCGCATACCCGTAACGCGCTCGCGCTCGTCGGCCTCGGCCTCGCGCTCTGCGGCCTTGCGAGCTTTCGCTTGCTCTTTTTGAATGTCCTTTTGCTTATCGACACAATGCTTGCAGACGTAGCGGCGGGACTCGGGATAATAAGAGCCGCCCTCGTTCGCGTCGAACTGCCTCCCGCACTTCACGCAAGTAACAATATGCTTTTTCATGGTATGAGTAACTCCCTCCTATTTTTTCGGTCTGCTGACCTTTAACACAATTATGCGTTGCGTATGTGCTAAAGTCAAGAAAAATGCAGACCATTAACACAGGGAGGCGAGAGCTTGCGGATATACGATTTTGAGGGAAAGAAGAATATAAGCGGCGAGCGCATCCGGGAGGCGCGGCTCAAGCTCCGGCTCTCACAAAGCGACCTCGCGGCGCGGGTGCAGGTCGAGGGCGTAACAATGGAGCGGGACTCGATAAGCCGTATCGAAATCGGAACGCGGTTTATTCCCGATTACGAGATACCCGTCTTTGCCCGCGTCCTCGGCGTGTCCGCCCTTTGGCTCCTCGGAATAGAGTAAATCCCCGGCCTCCTCGCCGGGGATTATTTTTTTGCACTTTTTTGAAAAAGCTCTTGACATACTGCGAGCAGTATGATATTATAATAGACAGAAAGGAGGTAAACACATTGAGCAAGCGAAAAAAGAAACGCGGCAACAAGGCCGAGCCGGACAGCTACTTAAACCTTGTTACCGCAATCCTAAATCTCGTGATTGCTATTCTACTGCTGATAGAAAAGCTCACCGAGTAAAGGGCAGGGGGAGAAATCCCCCTTGCCCTCCAAGAATAACACGAAATGCGCTCAATGTCAAACGACCATGACGACGGTTATCTATGTTTTGTGCGGGGTAAGCATTACCCTATCCGCAATCTCTATTTTCATCAACGCCAAAAGGAGGCGGCAGAATGGCAGAGGAAAAAAGAAAGACTAAGACCTCGACGGCAGTCAAACAGAGATATATAGATAAAACGTATGATATTATCTCCGCGCGAGTGCCGAAAGAGCTCGCGGCGGCTTTCAAGGCAAAATGCGCCGCCGAGGGCATACCGCAAGCGCAGATTATCAAAAAGGCGATAGAGGACTTTCTATCGCAGTAACGAGAGGGCGGGACTTTCCCGCCCTTTTTCTATATCTTGAGGGAGGGCGCGCTATGGGAGAGCGGGCATATAAACAACTTAATTGGACGAGCCGTATCAAGCTCGAGACGATGCTCAAGCATGGACACTCGAAAAAGGAAATCGCCGAGGAGTTGGGCGTACATATCAGCACCGTTTACCGCGAGCTCAAGCGCGGGACGTATGAGCATCTAAACTCCGATTATACGACCGAGGAGCGGTATAGCCCGGAAAAAGCCGAGGCGCGCTATCAAGAGGGGCTCGCCGCGAAAGGTGCTCCGCTCAAGATTGGGAAAAATCACGCCGCCGCGCAGTTTATCGAGGACAAAATCGGAAATGAGGACTATTCCCCGGCGGCGGTGTGCGCTCTACTCAAGCAGGAAAAATATAAACACTTCGGAATAACCTTTTGCCGTGCGACGATTTACAAGTACGTCGAGGACGGCGTTTTCCTCACGCTCACAAATCAAGACCTCCCGGAAAAGGGCGACCGCAAAAAGAAGCATAGAACAATCCGCAAGAAACAGGCTCGGGCATCCAGCGGCACGAGTATAGAGCAGAGGCCGGAGTATATCAACGAGCGGCAGGAGCCGGGACATTGGGAAATGGATACCGTCGTCGGGAAGAAACGGACGAAAGCCCGCCTCCTCGTCCTCTCCGAGCGCGTTACGCGGCGGGAAATCATTATCCGCATTAAGGACGGGCGCGCCGAGACGGTCGTCGCGGCATTAGACCGCCTCGAGCGCCTTTACGGTGCGGCGTTCTATCGGATATTCAAAACGATAACCGTAGACAATGGCTCCGAGTTCGCGGATGCTGACGGCATCGAGCGGAGCGCCCGGCGCAAGGATGCAAAGCGGACGACGGTCTATTACTGTCATGCGTATAGCTCTTGTGAGCGCGGCACGAACGAGAATATTAACCGCATGATACGGCGGCAATTCCCGAAAGGGACGGACTTCGACAAGGTGACGGCGGCGGAAGTGAAGCGCGTCGAGACGTGGCTCAACAACTACCCGCGAGAAATACTCGGCTTTATGTCCTCGGCGCAAGCGTTCGAGCTCGCCTTTGACCGCGCCGCATGAGCCCTCAAAAATTTATTCTATCTTTTTCGCACAAAATACTTGACATTTGCGTTTAAGCGCATATTTGACAAATTCGAGTCGCTACGACTCCATTTCAATGACGATTTGTGCGATGAAGCGGAGCTGGCTCATTTTGTTGACAGCAACGAAGTTCTGTCTTTCTTGCTTAACCGGATAAGTGCTCCGCAGCATTACGTGTCTCAATATACCGCAGTTAATATCTTGAGATACTATCCATCCCTGTTTGACAAAGAAAATACTGTGCGCAAAATTCTTCTTGATTGTTGTGATAGGTATCCCGCAACACATAAAACGATCTGTAGGCTGGCTATGTTGGCCTTATGCCAACAAAAACTTCAAACGCCGGAAACGACACGCCGATTGATGGAGAAATTTGGTGATGTCGATGAAGATTATATTCGACTGGGAATGTATGAATACTTACTCGAAACTCAGGAATATAATTCTTATGTTGAATACTGTTTGTCCGGCATTAAGTTTATCACATATAGACTGAATGACGAAGACGAGAGCAGAATCGGAGATGAAGCTTTCGAATTGGTAAACTGCCTGAAAAGCATGTCCACCGTGGAAAGCATCACACTTTTACTTAGGTGGTTTTCTCGAGAAACGCATCCGGACTTTTACGATTCTGATAAAGTTCTTGCATCTGCTATTACATCTGCGGCAACTTTGTATCAAGCAGGACATGCAGAATTGTTCGACTCCATTCTGTCGTTCTACCTTGAGTCTACAAAAGTTTGGAATACAACTGCCTCTAACGCTATGGCTAAGTTCTTTGTGAAAACGGGCACCCAATATTCTGCAGCACTATTAGCCGCTACTCAATTCGAGGATGAACCGCACCGTATGTCTGACTTGGTACATTCTGATTTGACCGTTATTGAATACCTGAAAACCGCATATCTGGATGGGAGTTTGAAGTCGCATCGTGCATTTCGCGAAATCGTTCTCTGGTATGTTAGGGACGAAATGAAGTATGCGGAATACGCCGCATTGATCAAGGAAACCGATAACATCGATCTTCCAGAATACAAGGCGCCTACCGACTATGATGCACTAAAGAGGAAATCCGCGCAGGAGTATTTTGAGATCCTTTTTGATGTAGAAAAAAGGAAAATGTTGACTGCTCAGTTACTTAAGGCAATTGATGATCCTGATTTGACAACAAAGCAGCTTTTGGAAGTTGACATCAAGGCCGACCATCATTCTGCGCTTCGTCATCTTCGAACCGCAATGTATCACTACGGCCCCGATATAAAGGTGTCCGAGTTCTTTGGCAGGATCGATATTGACGAGTTTATTCTTTGGTCTTCGTCGCGATTTTTGTCAGAGAAATCCACAGTTATTCCAACTAAGGCCCAGAAAGAAAAGCTGACGGAAATAGTAGCCAGTATACTGGAGCGCAGAAGCTTTGAGAACAGTGTAATATGTTATCCTCATGGTTTTTCTTTAAAGTCACTTACGGCAGAGCTGTTGTCTGTTATTCAATATTTGGACTATCCGCTTGATGAAGCAACACTGTTAGATCTAACTGAGTTGCCTGCCAATATTTTTGACAAAAACAATGAGCAAGCCAAGTATGTGTACTTACAGCAGCGGCTTTCGACTGAAAAATTGAAGCTTCGTCTGGTTCGGAATGTAGAGACACAACGAGTAAAGAGCATGGTATTAAAAGATCACATTGAATTCTTCGACAACTGCAAAGACTCCTCGCTTGCAGAATATGCCCTCAAAATGTGCAACGACCAAAGCGATACATATTTACGCTCAATTGCGTGGCGATATCTTTATCACACCCTGGGTGCAGAGTATGTCGCCGATGAAATTCTACCTATCGCTGGTGAGGAACTTTTGCTTGAAATCGATAGCGCTTGTAAAGATATCTCAAAAAAGAAGCTGTGTGAAGCCATGGAATGTGAGTACAAGAAAAAGCCATCTATGCAATTACAGGCACATTTGATTACGTTTGGTAGCAGCATTGCCATTAATGACTATGCCACAAAGGTTTCAATCGATAAACATCCACCTGAGGGTGCAGGTATTCATATCGATGGTCCTACCGCAGCAATAAGTTCTATAAGCAATCCGGTGTTTTTGCCACAACTTGAAGTTCTTCTTGTGACGGTATTTGATCCCGATTTTGAGGATTGCTCTTGGCGTGGTCTTCGGGATTCTTTGGCAAGGGCATTTGTCAATTGCGGAACGACAGCATATGGAGAAACTCTCGAATTGTTAATGAAACACCGCCCACCTGCAGATGTGAACGAGGGGAACTACAGGTATTGCAACTACGCCATCGAGGAAATCGAGCATGCAAGAAAATCTTCGCTTGACACACCCAAGACCCTTTCCGAAGCAAAAGCGATTCTTGGTGGAGTAAAAAAGTATTACTAACCAACGAATTGAATGAAACCGCTTTTCGAAATATTTTATTGAAAAAAAGGTTTCTCATTTTCGGAAAGTCTTGCAATGACAGAGGGTTCTGTTTAGGGGCGGGCTTTTCAAAACTTCAGAAATGCAAAAGCTATTACTTTTATCATATGGTATTATCTAAACACGCATCTTTAATAAAAAATCTATGGCATCTATAGTGTTGCGATGTTACACGTCGCCGTAAACGCCATATCGCTTTCAGATACTTTTTTCAAAAAACTACCACGCACCCATTCTGCTGTGGCTTTTTCCAAAACCAAACCCGCTGCGCTGGGTTTTGATTTGGATGTGAAAGCGAAAATATCCGAATTGAAGCCGCCTGACAAAAAGAACACCACCCAACAGGGTGGTGTTCTTTTTTGTATCCAGAGATTCGAACAGGGCATGAGCGAAGCGAAAAAACGCCCCAGTGGGGCGTTTAGTGCCCGCCTACACCGTCGTGGCATCACGATCGACGCGACTTGTCCAGTCCTGTCGATCGTGCCACTTCCTCGAAAGCGGCTCACTTTCTCTGCCACTGGCAGCGTTTCGCCGCTTTCCGTGTCGCGGTGTGGTAACACCGCGAGCGAATCTCTCCTGCTGCGCCAAATAAAACCACCATCTTTCGATGGTGGTTTTATTTTTTACTCAGCGCTCTCAGCGAACTGGGCTTTTCTCCCTTTACTCCCCCAGCATCTCTCCTGCGGCGAGGACGGCGTTGCGAACGCACTGCGCGCAGGGACAGAGGACCTTGCCGGTCTCCACGCCCTTTAAGTCCTTGCAGATCGTCGCGCCGCTCTTTTCCTGAAAGCTCGTGAGGATACTGCGGGCCGTGCGCGGCGTGCCCTTGCCGTCCGTCACGCTGCCCGCGGCCATCACCGCGCCGATCAGCGCGCCGCAGGTAGCCTGCATGCAGCCCATGCCCGCACCGTAGCCTGCGCCGAGCTTCATCAGCATTTCGTGGTCGACGGAAATTTTATCCTCCCATGCGCACAGCACCGACTGGGTGCAGTTGCCCTTTCCCGCGGCAAATGTTTCCACCGCCAGCTCGGCGCGCTCTTCAATCGTCATTGTTTCTATCTCCTTTGCTTTTTGATCCATTCCGACTTGCCGGTCGTTTCCCCTATCGTACTCACAACGGCGCGCAAAGTCAACCGCCGCGCGTGCTGGATTTTTGCCCGCGGCCGTGCTATGATGGAGAAAATCACCACAGGAGGACAAATATGAAAAAACAACTGACCGCATGGCTGCTCGTGCTCGTGATGCTCTTCTCGCTCGTCGGCTGCGGCGCGGGTGCGCCGGTTCAGGACGATTCCAGCCTGCCGCAGCAGGAACAGCAGGACGCGCAGAACGCACCGTCCGAAGACGCCGATACGCTAAGCGACGACGATGCATCCGCCCCTCAAATCGACGAGGACGGTACCTACACGACCAAGGACGACGTCGCGCTCTATATCCACACCTACGGACATTTACCGGACAACTTCATCACCAAGAAAGATGCCCAGGCCCTCGGCTGGCCGGGCGGGTCGCTCGAGCCCTACGCGCCGGGCAAATGCATCGGCGGCAGCCGGTTCGGCAACTACGAAGGTCTCTTGCCCGAGGCGGACGGACGCACCTACGCCGAATGCGACATTGACACGCTGGGCGCGGATTCGCGCGGGGCCAAACGCATCGTCTTCTCAAACGACGGCCTCATTTACTACACCGAAGACCACTACGAGACCTTTGAACTGCTGTACGGAGAGGAGTGACGGCCATGCGCTTTGTATTAGATGTCTCCGCCTGCGAGACCGCTGAAGACCTGCACCGCGCGCTCGCGGAGGGTCTTCACTTTCCCGCGTGGTACGGCGGCAATCTCGACGCCCTGCACGACTGCCTGACGGACCTGAATGAGCCGACGGAGCTGATCGTCCGCGGCACTTCGGCGCTTGACGAGCTGCTCGGTCGCCGCGCCAACGCCTTCCGCCGCGTGCTCAATGACAGCGCAGAGGAAAATCCGAATCTCACCGTGCGGTTTGAAGATACGACTGAGGACAGCATAAACTGAATCGAAAAGAGGACGCGCAGGCGTTCTCTTTTTGATTCTACGGAGAATTTACAAAAACTTCTCCCATTTCCGCCGCTTTCCATGGTATGATGAAAATAACCGATTATTCCTGATAGAAAGAGGAGACCGCCATGTCACAGGTGACCAAACGCGCGCTCGAGGCGTCGCTCAAAAATCTGCTGCTGCAAAAGCCCCTGAGCAAGATCACCATCAGCGATATCACGGAGGACTGCGGCATCAACCGCATGACGTTTTACTACCACTTCAAGGACATTTACGACCTTGTCGAGTGGTCGTGTCAGGAGGACGCCAGCAAGGCGCTCGCAGGCAACAAGACCTACGAGACGTGGCAGCAGGGTTTTTTGCAGCTCTTTAAGGCCGTGCAGGACAACAAGCCATTCATTATGAACGTCTACCACTCCGTCAGCCGCGAGCAGGTGGAAAATTACCTCTACAAGGTCACCTACGATCTGCTCGAGGGCGTGGTCGAGGAGCAGGCGCAGGGCATGAGCGTGCGCGATGAGGACAAGGCGTTCATCGCAACGGTCTACAAGTATGCCTTTGTCGGTCTGATGCTCGACTGGATCAAAAACGACATGAAGGGCGACCCGCAGCTGCTCGTCGACCGGCTTGAGCTCGTCATCCACGGCAATGTCCGTGCCGCGCTCGAGCGGCTGCGCATCGACAAGGCGTGACTTCTTTTGCCGTTTTCATCAAAATTGCAGAATTGATAAGTTTCTTTACAGTTTTCCGGGCAGTGATAGGTTTCTTATCACCGCCCGATTTCTGCTGATTGTTCTTTTCGCAAAACTGCGGTATGCTTTCACCATCGAAAGGAAAACATACCGTTGATTCCCAAGGTTGAATGTGTTTCGTGGATCAGCGGTTTCACAGACAGTTTGAAAGGAGAAATGATTTATGTATTATTCCAGCGGTAACTATGAAGCGTTCGCCCATCCCAAGAAGCCCGAAGGCGTGGACAACAAGTCCGCCTATATCGTCGGCAGCGGCCTCGCCGCGCTGACTGCCGCCTGCTACCTCGTGCGCGACGGCCAGATGAAGGGTGAGCACGTGCACGTGCTCGAAAAGGGTGATCTGCCCGGCGGCGCGTGCGACGGCTACAAGTTCGAAAACCTCGGCTACGTGATGCGCGGCGGCCGCGAGATGGACAACCATTTCGAGGTCATGTGGGACCTGTTCCGCTCCATCCCCTCCATCGAGACGGAGGGCGTGAGCGTGCTCGATGAGTACTACTGGCTCAACAAGGAAGACCCCAACTATTCCCTCTGCCGCGCGACCGTCAACCGCGGTCAGGACGCGCACACCGACGGCAAGTTCGACATCTCCGACAAGAGCGCGATGGAGATCATGAAGCTCTTCTTCACTCCCAACGAGCAGCTGCAGGACAAGAAGATCACCGACTTCTTCGATGACGAGGTCCTGAATTCCAATTTCTGGCTCTATTGGCGCACGATGTTCGCCTTTGAAAACTGGCACAGCGCGCTCGAGATGAAGCTCTATATCCAGCGATATATCCACCACATCGGCGGTCTGCCCGACTTCACGGCGCTGCGCTTCACCAAGTACAACCAGTATGAGTCCATGATCCTCCCGATGGTCAAGTACCTCGAGAGCCACAACGTTCAGTTCCACTACGGCGTGCAGGTCGCAAACGTCGAATTCGACTGCTCTGCCCCCAAGCACAAGCTGGCTAAGCGCATCGACGTGATCCGCGAGGGCAAGAAGGAGGCCATCGACCTCACCGAAAATGACCTCGTCTTCATCACCAACGGCGGCTGCGTTGAGAATTCCTCCATGGGCAGCCAGAACACCCCCGCCCAGTTCAACACCGAGCTCAAAGAGGGCGGCGGCTGGGATATGTGGCGCAAGATCGCCGCGCAGGACCCGTCCTTCGGTCATCCCGACAAGTTCTGCCATGACCCCGAGCAGACCAACTGGATGAGCGCCACCGTCGAGACCCTCGACCAGAAGATCATCCCCTATATCAAAAACATCTGCAAGCGCGACCCGTTCACCGGCCATGTCGTCACCGGCGGCATCGTCACCGTGAAGGATTCCTCCTGGCTCATGAGCTGGACCATCAACCGCCAGCCGCAGTTCCGCACGCAGCCCAAGGACCACTGCCTCGTCTGGGTCTACTCCCTCTTCACCGACAAGCCGGGCGATTATATCAAAAAGCCCATGCGCGAGTGCACCGGCAAGGAAATCTGCATGGAGTGGCTGTACCACATCGGCGTGCCCGAGGACCAGATCGAAGAGCTCGCGACGAACAGCGCCAACACCGTGCCCGTCATGATGCCGTATATCGACGCGTTCTTCATGCCGCGCGCCTACGGCGACCGTCCGAACGTCGTGCCCGAGGGCAGCGTCAACTTCGCCTTCCTCGGCCAGTTTGCCGAGACCCCGCGCGACACCATCTTCACCACTGAGTATTCCATGCGCACCGGCATGGAGGCCGTCTATACGCTGCTGAACGTCGACCGCGGCGTGCCCGAGGTCTGGGGCAGCGTGTATGATGTGCGTGACCTGCTCAACGCAACTGTCAAGCTGCGCGACGGCAAGAAGGCCACCGACATGGACATGGGCTTCATGGAAAAGATGGCCGTCAAGAAGGCCCTCGGCAAGATCGAAGGCACCGACATCGAAAAGCTCCTCAAGGAGTACGGCGTCATCTAAGGATAAAAACAAGCAGGATAGCAAGGAAATAATGAGAAAGGGCGGGAGCTAAAGCTCCCGCCCTTACCCTATTCCGAAAAGATTCAGTTCTTTGTCAGCACGCATTTGTCGCAGGGAGTGAGGCCTCTGCCCATCGCCTCAGCGAGCGTTGCTTCGTAATAAGTACCGCCGTTGCAGGTACCGGAATAGTGATAACGCTTGCCCGTCTTTGTCACATAGATGTGCTCGCCCTTCGTCTTATTCGCAACTGCCGCCGTCTGCGTCTCATTATACCATGTGACGACGCAGCCAAGCGATTCCGAAACGAAGCGTGCCGGAACCATTGTCCGGTTTCCGATGATTTGCGCAGGCACATCCAGCGTGTACGGCACATCGTTGACGTAAGCTGTTGTATTATCGATCTGGATGATCACGACTGTGCCATCCAGCGTACCAGTCGCCGTTCGAGTGTCATTGTCCCACGTGACCTCCGCGCCCAGATACTCAAAAATCGCCCGCATGGGCACAAGCGTGCGGCCGCCTACCAACTGCGGCGGCACATCGGTCTGCACCAACTCTGTGTCGACATACAGCTCGACTGCGTTGACAGACAGGCAGAGCAGTAGTGTGCAGGACAGCAGGCCAAGCATCAATGCAAATAGCTTTTTCATCGTTTCTCTCCCCTCTCGTTATACAAATAATTTAATCAGGGGATTCCTGTTATTTTCATTATATCCGTCGTTGTATATAAGTCAACAAAGAAAGGGCGGGAGCTAAAGCTCCCGCCCTTTCTTTGCGCTCTCGCGCCTATTTCACCGGTGCATTAAGTCGCTCAGCGCGCCGTCCACGGCGGTACCCATCTGCTGCATGGTGCGGCCCACGCAGGTCTTCATGGCTTTGCGCTTTTCTGCGACGGTCATGCCGATGATCGCGCCGGCGGCCATGCCGGCAGCCATACCGCGCCAGAATGCGGTATCACACATATCGATCACTCCTTTGCTCACGCGCTTAGTCTGTCCATGCAAGATCGCGTCATACGCGGCAATTTTTGCCGCAAATCGCCCTTGCTGAATGCCTCTTTTCGGCCTATAATGAAAATGAGAAAAAATGAGCATGAAGGAGAACCATATGACCACGATCTATCTCATCCGCCACGCCGAGGCCGAGGGCAACCTCTACCGCCGCGCGCACGGCTGGTACAACAGCACCATCACCGACCGCGGCTACCATCAGATCGCCGCGCTCGCAAAGCGCTTTGCCGATACAAAATTCGACGCCGTTTACTCAAGCGACCGCTTCCGCACGATGATCACGGCGCTTGCCATCTATAAAACGCACGGCCTACCGCTGCGCACTGTCCGTGCCCTGCGCGAGATCGACGTCGGCTATTGGGAGGATACGCCCTGGGCCGAGCTTGAGCGCACCGATCCCGAGCAGCTCGCCTATTTCAGCAACGATTCGCAGAAATGGCACGTCGACGGCTGCGAGAGCTTTGCCGAGGTCCGCGACCGCATGCGCAAGGTCCTCACCGAGATCGCCGAGGCGCACCCGAACGGCACGGTCGCCGTCTTTTCCCACGGCATGGCCATGCGCATCATCGTCGGCACACTTCAGGGCATGACGCTGCACGAAATCGACAGGACCGGCCACGCGGAAAACACCGCCGTCGCCAAGCTCGAATACGAAAACGGGAGTTTTAATGTCGTCTTCCGCGACGACGCGTCCCACCTCGGCGATGACATCGCCACCATCCGCAAGCAGCCGTGGGTCAACGACCCGAAGGGCTTTGAGGGCGGCATCTACTACCGCTCCTCGGGCGAAAGCGGACACTTCGACGTGATGCACGGCGGCGACGTCATCGGCGCGGTCAGCGTTGTCTCCTGCCGCGGCGGCGTGGGCACGATCGGCGAATTCTGGCTCGAGGAGGACGCGCAGAAGCGCGACCTCGGCGAAAAGCTCGTCGGTCAGGCACTCTCTTACGCGCGCTCGCATGGCTGCTCCATCCTCTCGACCGGCCGCATCGCTAAGAGCAATTTGGTCGGCCTCCACTGCGCGGAAAAGTGGGGCTTCCACCCCGTCTGCGAGGATGCGGAAAGCGTCACTTTTGAGAAGAATTTTGAATACGATGAGGAATCCTGCTGGAAGAGATTGCAGGAAGTTATCGAACAATGAAGAAAAAGAAGATCGAAAAGGCTTTTCTGCCGGTCTCGAAGGACGAGATGGTCGAGCGCGGCTGGTACTACTATGATTTCCTTGTTGTCACGGCGGACGCGTATATCGACCATCCGAGCTTCGGCACAGCGATCATCGCGCGTGTTCTGGAGGCCGAGGGCTACCGCGTGGCCGTGCTCGCCCAGCCGGACTGGCACAGCGCGGACGCTTTCCGCGCGATGGGCCGTCCGCGCTACGGCGTGATGATCGGCGGCGGCAACATCGACTCGATGGTCGCGCACTACACGGCGGCGAAAAAGCGCCGCACGCAGGACCTCTACTCCCCCGGCAACCGGATGGGCCTGCGGCCCGACCGCCCGACCATCGTGTACGCCAACCGCTGCCGCGAGGCCTTCGGCGACGTCCCCATCGTCGTCGGCGGACTGGAGGCAAGCCTGCGCCGCTTTGCGCACTACGACTACTGGGACGATAAGGTCCGCCGCGCGCTCATTTTCGACGCACAGGCAGACCTGCTCGTCTACGGCATGGGCGAATACGCCACACGCGAGATCGCGCGCCGGCTCTCCAAGGGTGAAAAGGCAGATGCCTTGACAGATATTCGCGGCACGGCGTTTGTGACACGCACGCCCGAAGTCTGCGCCTTCGACCATGTCGAGTGCCCGTCATATGAAGAGGTGTGCGGGGACAAGCACGCCTACGCGCTTGCGACAAAACTCGAATACGAGGAGCACGACCCCATCCGCGGCAAAGCGCTCTGGCAGGCGCACGGACGCGACACGCTCGTCGTCAATCCGCCCGCGATGCCGCTTTCGCGCGAGGAGCTCGACGAGGTCGCGGAGCTCCCCTACATGCGCGAGGTGCATCCGATGTACGACGCTCTCGGCGGCGTCGCCGCCATCGAGGAGGTGCGCTTTTCCGTCGCGCACAACCGCGGGTGCTTCGGCGGATGCAGCTTCTGCTCGCTGGCGTTCCATCAGGGGCGCATGATCACCTCGCGCTCGATCGAATCCTGCGTGCGCGAGGTCGAGGGCTTCACCCGCGACCCGAAGTTCAAAGGCTACGTCCACGATGTCGGCGGCCCGAGCGCCAACTTCCGCCACCCGTCGTGCAAGGATCAGCTGAAGCGCGGCATGTGCCGCAACAAGAACTGCCTTGCCCCCTACCCCTGCAAAAATCTCGATCCCGACCACTCGGAATATGTCGAGCTGCTGCGTCGTCTTCGCGCGATCCCCGGCGTGAAGAAGGTCTTCGTCCGCTCGGGCATCCGGTATGACTATCTGCTTGAGGACAAGGGAAGTCCGTTTTTGTCCGAGCTCGTCAAATACCACATCTCCGGCCAGCTCAAGGTCGCGCCCGAGCACTGCGTGGCGGGCGTGCTCGACTACATGGGAAAGCCGCACTTCGACGTGTTTGAAAAATTCTGGGACAAATACCGCTCCGTGAACGAAAAGAACGGGCGCGAGCAGTATCTCGTTCCCTACCTCATGTCGTCCCACCCCGGCTGCACACTTGAGGACGCCGTGCAGCTCGCGGAATTTCTGCACTCCACGGGTCACAAACCCGAGCAGGTGCAGGACTTCTACCCCACGCCCGGTACGCTCTCGACCTGCATGTACTACACTGGCATCGACCCGCGCGATATGACACCTGTCTTCGCCGAGACGACGCCGCACGGCAAGGAATTGCAGCGCGCGCTGCTCCAGTGGTTCCGCCCCGACAAGAAAAAGCTCGTCATCGAGGCGCTCAAAAAGGCCGGACGCGAGGATCTCATCGGCTACGGGCCGAAGTGCCTTGTCCGCCCGTACGGCGATGACCGCGCGATGCCGCACGGCAAATCCGGCGGCGGCAAAAGGCCCTCCGCCGCGCCCAGCAGCGGCCGCAGAAGCGACGCGCCCCGCGGCGGGCAGAGCTCGAAGAACAGCGGCGCTGACAAGCCGAAAGGCTTTAAGCGCAAGTCCGGCTGGGCCAAGCCAAAGCCCACGGCAAAGAGCAAAAAGAGATAAAAAATGCTTGCAAAGCAATCACTTTGCAAGCATTTTTCTTTTACCGCTCTTATATTCACTTGCCAGGCGACAGAAAAAAGCCCATGGCTTTTGTAAAGCCATGGGCTTTCATTCGCAATATCTCAGCGATCACTGATAATCACTCAGCAGGAACATCGACTTGATCGCGACGACCTCGTCGTATTCCTCTTGCGAGACCTGCACGTCGGCGTTGAGCGCCTTGAGGTCAGATTTCAGCACCTCGAGCGCCTCATCCGCGCTCTGGGCGCGGCCCTCGCGCAGGATGCGGATCATGCGCGTGAGCACGACGGGGTGCGCATAGCGCGCCGGCAGCGGGAAATCGTCCGGCAGGACATGGGCAAGGTTGGCCTGTGCCTCTTCCCAGGCGCGGGCGACGGCCTTTTTGTTGTTCTTCGCCGTGGGCAGCACGTGCGCGCCGGAAAAGAAGAAGATCGCCGCAAAGCCGAAGAGGGCGAAATACATGCCGAAATCTCCGCCGTTGCGCCACGAGATGATGCCGTACACCAGCGCCGCCGCACCCGCCAGCACAATGGCCAGCGCCACCCAGCGGTAAGCGGGGTTCGTATGCTGGTTCACACGCTTGGCTCTGGCTGCCTTGGAGAGCTGATCTGTCAGCTCGGGGTAGCCTGAGAGGAACTTCTGCGCCTTTTCCAGCTCTTCTTTCGCGCTCTGCGCGTCGCTCGTCAGCTCGGAAAGATAGCGCGCAGCCTCTTCCTTTGCCTTCTGCTCCAAGCGCTGCTCGCCGCCGACGCTCAGCGTCGGGATCTCGGGATGCACTTCCCCAATATAGGCGAGCATCGCGTCCACGTCTTCCTCGCGCTTGAAGGTACACTGCTTTTCCTTCCCGCCGTCATACTGCACCACGAGATAGGGGATCGCGCCGAACACGCCCTTGCCCGAAAAGCCGCCCTGGCTCATCGCCACGCGCTTGAAGACGCGGCGCACCGACGAAAAGGCGACATAGTAGCGCCGGTCGATAAAATAGCTATTCAAAAACAGCGCCTCTTTCCCCACGCCGCAGGGGCCGAAACGCTTGCAGGACTTCTTGTCCGCGGCGACAGCTTCGGCGTTAAGACTCGTTTCGCCAAGGCGCACAGGTGCAAAAATCATAAGGCTCCTCCAAAGTTTGAAAAAGCGGTGGGAGAGCATTCTCCCACCGCTCTACGAATAGTTTACTTGTGCAGCGTCTCGTAGTGAGGCTGGGTGTGGCGCTTCTTGATGGTGTACAGGAAGATGCCAAGGAACACAATAGCGGCGATGATACCGACGGGGTAAGCGACCGCAGTGTTGTAAATGGTAGCGCCATCAGCAGTCTTGGTATTCAGGAACTGGCCGAGGCACTCGTTGCCCAGCAGGAAGTACGTCACGGACACAGCGCTCATGAAGGTAGCGGGAACAGCGGTGATCCAGTAGTTCTTCTTATCATAGAAGAGGTACATGGAAGCGGCCCACAGAACGATCATGGCGAGGGTCTGGTTCGTCCAGCTGAAGTAACGCCAAATGATGGTGTAGTCGATCTTGCCGAGGGCGTTGCCGATGCCGAGGATTGCGCCGATACCGAGGACGGGCACGCAGAGGATCAGACGGTTCTTCCAGCTCTTCTGCTCCATGTGGAACCAGTCGGCCAGAACAAGACGGGCAGAACGGAACGCGGTATCGCCGGAGGTGATGGGGCAGGCGATAACGCCGAGCATGGCGAGCGCGATACCCACGCCGCCCATGGTCTTGGAGCAGACATCGTAAACAGCGGTGGAACCGCCGCCGCCGAGAGCCAGCAGCTCCTCGCCGGTGTAGAGAGCGCAGCCGGCAGCAGCCCAGATCAGAGCGATGATACCCTCAGAGACCATTGCGCCGTAGAAGACGAAGTGGCCCTGCTTCTCGCTCTTCATGCAGCGAGCCATCAGGGGGCTCTGCGTGGCATGGAAGCCGGAGATCGCGCCGCAGGCGACGGTGATGAACATGAAGCTCCAGATCGGAGTGCCCTGCGGGTGGAGGTTGGCGAAGTTGTTCCAGATCTCGGGGATCTCATAACCCTTGGTGAAGATACCCAGAGCCACGCCGAGCGCCATAATGATCAGGCAGATACCGAACAGGGGGTAAATCTTACCGATGATCTTGTCGATGGACAGGAACGTTGCGATGAAGTAGTAGATCAGGATCAGAACCAGCCAGAAGAGCTTGCTGGCAAAGATGCCGGTGCTGCCGCCCTTGGTGCACAGCAGCTGGATGAGGCCGGCGGGGCCGACAGCGAACACGGTGCCGACCATCACGAGCAGCACCACGCTGAACACGCGCATGACGTTCTTCATTGCGCCGCCGAGGTAGATACCGGAGATCTCGGAGATGGAAGCGCCTTCATTACGCTCGCTCATCATACCGGAGAAATAGTCGTGAACCGCACCGGCAAAAATCGTACCGAAAGTGATCCACAGGAAAACCACAGGGCCCCACAGAGCGCCGCTCAAAGCGCCGAAGATAGGGCCGAGACCCGCGATGTTCAGAAGCTGAATCATAAACAGCTTCCACTGCGGCAGAACCATGTAGTCCACGCCATCGTTGATCTTGACAGCCGGCGTTTCACGGTCGTCAGGGCCGAAGGTCTTTTCGACGATGCCACCGTAAACGAAGTAGCCGCCGATCAGCAATGCGAGGCAGATCAGAAAGCTAAACATTTTTCTCCTCCTATTTTATTACAAATGTTTGCCTTGCAGGAGAATTTCCCCTGCGTTTCGCCTGATTATAATAATTTTTTGGAGAAAAAAGTCAATCGTCAAAATGAACAAATTTTGAATGAATATCATTTCATTCGAGCTGGATATTTGTTTTTCCCTTATGCGCGGATGACCTGCTCGATGGCCGCTAAAAGCTCGTCGTAGCCCTCAAAAGCGGGCAGATGCGGGTAGTCGTGCTTGATCTTTTCCGTCGTGCGGAACAGGAAGCCTGCCTTGGACGCTTCGATCATTTCGAGGTCGTTGTAGCTGTCGCCGCTGGCGATGGTCTCAAAGCCGATGGACTGAAGGCCGCGCACGGTCGTAAGCTTGGAATGCTCGCATCTCATCTTGATGCCGCTGATGAATCCGTCGGCGTCCACCTCGAGAGAGTTGCAGAAAATGGTCGGCCAGCCGAGTTTTTTCATCAGCGGTTGTGCAAATTCCTCAAAGGTGTCGCTCAAAATGATGGCCTGCGTCTCAGATCTCAGCTTGTCGAGGAATTCTTTCGCCCCCGGCAGCGGGTCAATGCGCGCGATAGTCTCCTGAATTTCCTTGAGTCCCAGGCCGTGCTCGCGGAGCACGCCCAGGCGCCATTTCATCAGCTTGTCGTAGTCCGGCTCGTCGCGCGTGGTGCGCGTCAGCTCGGGAATGCCGCTCTCGCGGGCAAATTCGATCCAAATTTCGGGGACGAGCACGCCCTCCATATCAAGGCAGGTAATATACATGTTTATTCTCCTTTATCACTTTTCCGCCGCGGCCTTGCCGAGCACGTAGTCGAGCATCTCACCGCGGTCGATCACGTCGCGGTGACGCACCGCACGGGAGCGTAGGTCGGCAAGATTCTTCGGCACGGGCACGCCCGTGACCTTGTGGAGCTGCTCCATCACGTTGAACTCGTCGCCCTCGGCCTTTTCGCCGATGCCCTCGAGCACGGCGGCGGGGAATTTATAAGGGGAGGCAGTGGAGAGCACGACGACGGCGTTGTGCTCGGGGTTCGCCTGCTTGTACTGCTGCGCCACGTCCCAGGCGACCGCCGTGTGCGTGTCGCAGAGGTAATGGTCGTCCTTCCAGACCTTGCCGATGGCGGTTTTCGCGCCCTCGTCGTCGCAGAAGCCCGCCCAGAAGAGCTCGTGCAGCTTTTCGAGCATGTCTCCGGGCACCTCGTACTCACCGTTTTCGCTGAGCTGCTTCATTAAATCCGCGATGAGCTTGTCGTCGCCGGAGAGGAGATAGAGCAGGCGCTCCAAGTTGCTGGAGACGAGAATGTCCATCGAGGGGGACACGGTCTTGTAGAAGGGGCGGCGGCGGTCATAGCGGCCCGTGCGCAGGAAGTCGGTCAGCACATTGTTGGCGTTGGACGCACACACGAGCTTGCCGACGGGGAGTCCCATCTCCTTGGCAAAGTAGCCTGCGAGGATATCGCCGAAGTTGCCGGTCGGCACGACGTAGTCGACCTTGTCGCCCGGCTGGATGCGGCCCGCCTGCACGAGGTCGGCGTACGCTCTATAATAATAGACGACCTGCGGGGCGAGGCGGCCGATGTTGATGGAGTTGGCCGAGGACAGGCGAACGCCCTTACCCTCGAGCAGCTGATCCTTGCTGACGGCGGAGAAAATTTTCTTCACGCCGGTCTGCGCATCGTCGAAGTTGCCGCGCACCGCGCACACGCAGACGTTTTCGCCCGCCTGCGTCGCCATCTGCGCCTGCTGCACGGCGCTCACGCCGCCGTGGGGGTAGAAGACGATGATCTTCGTGCCCGGCACATCGCAGAAGCCCTCCATCGCCGCCTTGCCGGTGTCGCCGGACGTGGCGGTCAGGATCATGATCTCGTCGTCCACACCGAGCTTTTCTTTCGACGCGGTCATCAGGCGCGGCAGCATCGAGAGCGCCACATCCTTAAAAGCGCTCGTCGGCCCGCGGAAAAGCTCGAGGATGAAGTCCTCACCGACGGGGACGGTCGGGGTCAGGTGGTCGGTCTCGAACTTGCCGGTATAGCCGTCGTGGACGAGTTTTGCCATCTCCGCTTCTGAAAAGTCGGGCAGGAGCTTGGATAAGATCTTCGTCGACATGGACATCGTGTCCATATTTAATACAGTAGTATAGTCGAACTTGACCTCGTCAAACGACGGCATCGTGTAGAGGCCGCCGTCGGGGGCAAGGCCGTTTAAGATGGCCTGCGCGCTGCTGGCCTTTAAATTTTTGTCACGGGTGCTCTGATACTGCATGGATGTTTCCTCCTGTATCTCACGGGAAAAGTTTTTTTGTTTTCCCTATTGTATTTTCACAAACGCTATGTTATATTGTTTCCATCAAAAAGTCAAGTGTTTTTCTTCCACGGACAGTTTCGGCGTAAGTCACAAATTCGTCCGCACTTGACGGAGTATCAAAAAAAGAAAGAAGGTCATTCCCCGTGAATATTGCGCTGCTGGGCTTCGGCACCGTCGGTTCCCATTTTTATAAGCTGTGCGAGGGGCGAACCGATCTGCATGTTGCAGCTGTTCTCTCCCGCCGTCCCCGCCCGGAGCTCACATGCACTGTGACCGCCGATTACGACGAGATCGTGCGCGATCCCTCGATTGATATTGTGGTGGAAGTCATGGGCGGCATCGAGCCGGCGTACAGCTACCTCTGCGCGGCCATGCGTGCGGGCAAGCACGTCGTCACCGCGAACAAGCAGCTCATGTGCGCCCACTTTGAAGAGCTCACCTCCCTTGCAAAAGAAAAAGGCGTGGCGCTGCGCTGCACCGCCGCCGCGGGCGGCGGCATCCCCTGGCTCACCTCTCTCTCCCGCGCGTCCGAGCTCGATGGGATCAAGGCTGTCGAGGGCATTCTGAACGGCACAACGAATTACATGCTTTCCGCCATGACGAATTCCGGCGCGGATTATGCGCCCGCGCTGCAAAAGGCGCAGGAGCTCGGCTACGCCGAGGCCGACCCCACCGCGGACGTCGAGGGTCTGGACGCGCGCCGCAAGATCGTCCTCTCCGCCGACCTTGCCTTCGGCGTGAACATTAGGGAAGAGGACGTCCCCTGCGTCGGCATTTCGTCCATCACCGCGGGCGACATTGCCAAGGCGAAGGACGAGGGCCTGACCTACAAGCTCATTGCCCGAGCGGAGAAAAACGGCCGTGCCGTGGCCGCGTTCGTCTGCCCGACGCTTTTCCCCTCCTCCGCGCCCGAGGCGCACACCGACGGCACCGGCAACCTCGTCACGCTGTTCGCATCGCGTTTTGGCAAGCAGAGCTTTTCCGGCGCGGGCGCAGGCGGCTACCCGACCGGCTCGAACGTGCTGCGCGACTGTCTCGACGTCGCCGCCGGCTGCCGCAGCTTCTATGCTGACTCTTTCACCCCCTGCTCGGTGAACCTCTCCGGCACGCAGTGCAAGTGGCTGTTCCGCTGCATGGGCGAATACTTTACCCGCGAGTGCAGCGCCCGCGAGGCGTTCGACGCCTATGAATCTTACCGAAAGGACGACCCGCACGCGCTGCTTGCGCGCTACGCGGCCGAAGAGGAATAAACTTCATGCTCAAAGTTTTGAAATTCGGCGGTTCGTCGCTCGCCGACGCCCGCCAGTTCGCCAAGGTCAAGTCCATCGTGGAAGCCGACCCCGCCCGCCGCGTGGTCATCGTCTCCGCGCCGGGCAAGCGCTTCTCCGGCGACCATAAGATCACCGATCTTCTCTATCTCTGCGCCGCGCACATCAAATACGGCGTTTCGTGCGAGGACATCTTCGCCATGATCCGCGACCGCTACAACGAGATCATCGCCGAATGTGGCCTGCACATCAGCCTCGACAAAGAGTTCGACGCGCTGTGGGACAAGATGAAAAATGGCATCAGCCAGGATGAGCTCGCCTCGCGCGGCGAATACTTCTCCGCGCGGCTGATGGCCGAATACCTCGGCTATGAGTTCGTCGACGCGGCCCGCTGGATCAAGTTCAAGTTCGACGGCACCGTCGATCAGGATGCGTCCTACGAGGCGCTGCGCTCCCTCGCCGAGGACCGCAAGGTCGTCATCCCGGGCTTCTACGGCGTGATGCCCGACGGGCACATCCGCACGTTCTCCCGCGGCGGCAGCGACATCACCGGCGCACTCGCGGCAGCGGCGCTCGGCGCGGACGTGTATGAAAACTGGACGGACGTCTCCGGCATCCTGATGGCCGACCCGCGCATCGTCGACGATCCCGAGCCCATCCGCCGCGTGACCTACAGCGAGCTGCGCGAGCTGAGCTACATCGGCGCGCAGGTCCTGCACGAGGGCACGATCTTCCCCGTGCGCGAGAAGAACATCCCGCTCAACATCCGCAACACCAACGCGCCCGACCATCCCGGCACAATGATTATGGAGTCCATCGGCGACGAGATGGAAGAGGGCGGCTTCATCACCGGCATCGCCGGCAAGAAGGGCTTTTCCATCATCACCATCGCCAAGACCGGCATGTCGAGCGAACCGGGCTCTCTCCTGAAAATTCTCAACGTGCTCGCCAAGCATGAGGTCAACGTCGAGTACCTCCCGTCCGGCATCGACAACGTCTCGCTCGTCGTCTCGTCCGACAAGGTGTCCCGCTCACTCTACGAAATGCTGGGCGAGCTGCAAAAAGAGGTGCAGCCGAATAAGATAACCGTAACGGAGCACATCGCCATTGTCGCCGCCGTCGGCCGCAAGATGGCGTACCGTCCCGGCGTTTCCGGTAAGATTTTCGCCAAGCTCGGCGAAAACGGCGTGAACATCCGCATGATCACGCAGGGCCCCGAAGAGCTCAACATCATCGTGGGCGTGGAAGAAAAAGATTTCGAACAGGCCATCCGTGTCCTGTACAATAGTTTTGTGAAGGAGAATGTAGTATGAAACAGGTCAATGTCGGTATTCTCGGCGCCACCGGCGCCGTCGGTCAGGAAATGATCAAAATTCTCGAAGAGCGCAACTTCCCCGTTGCGTCCCTTCGTCCCATCGCAAGCGCCAGAAGCGCGGGCAGCAAAATCATGTTCCGCGGTCAGGAGTGCACCATCGTCGAGGCGTCTGACGACGCGTTTGAGGGCCTTGATATCGTCCTCGGCGCGGCCGAGAACGACATCGCCGAGCGTTTTGCCCCCTCGATCGTCAAGGCGGGCGCGGTGTTCGTCGACAATTCGAGCGCGTTCCGCCTCGACCCCAACGTCCCCCTTGTCATCCCCGAGATCAACCCCGAGGACGTGAAGTGGCACAAGGGCATCATCTCGAACCCCAACTGCACCACCATCGTCACCCTCGTGGCCATTAACGCCCTCGCCAAGGAGAGCCCCATCGAGACGATCATCGCCTCTTCCTATCAGGCCGTCAGCGGCGCGGGCAAGGGCGGCATCGACGAACTCAACAATGAGGTCAAGGCCCTGGCCGAGGGCAAGCACCTTGAGCCCAAGGTCTTCCAGTATCAGATCGCGTACAACATCATCCCCCAGATCGGCGGCGAGGCCTTCGAGGGCTACACCAGCGAGGAGATGAAGATGCAGAACGAGGGCCGCAAGATCCTCCACCTGCCCGAGATGAAGGTCAGCTGCACCTGCGCGCGCGTGCCCGTCATCCGCAGCCACAGCGTATCCGTCGTGCTGCGCACGAAGGAGAAGATCAGCGTCGAGCGTGCCAAGGAGCTCATCGCAAATGCCCCGGGCTGCAAGCTCGTCGACGACCTCAAGAACAAAGTCTACCCCATGCCGCTCGACACGTCCGATCAGGACATCGTCTATGTCGGCCGCATTCGTGAGGACCTGACCGACGAGCGCGGTCTGAACCTCTGGTGCTGCGGCGACCAGGTCCGCAAGGGCGCTGCCACCAACACCATCCAGATCGCGGAGCTGCTGCTCAAGTAAGGCTTTTTTAACCACAGATCGTTCCCCGTTTTCTGCCGTTTGACGGCAGAAAGCGGGGAATTTTTCTTTTTCCCAGCTACGAGTCGTTTTTGGCCCGGGTTTTGCTTTAAGCCGTTCATAAAGCGGTACAGGCATCTCATAAGCTTGCTGTTAAGAACGTATTTGCGCCGGTCGTTGGTCATTTTGTCAACAAGGCGCAGGCATTTCTTGTGTGTTTCCCCCATTTTTACCACAAACGGCAAGTTTCATTTGACTTTGCCCGCTGTGGGGACTATGCTGTAAGCAAGGATTGGAAACGTTACCGGTAAGGTTTCCGGAATCATCGCAGGGGGCGCGTCGGCATGACCATCAAGGATATTGCAAAGCTCGCAGACGTGAGCGTCAGTACCGTCTCCCGCGTGCTCAACGACCGTCCGGACGTGAGTGAGGATTCCCGCAGGCGGGTCCGCGCCGTCATCGAGGCGCACCGGTATGTGCCGAACAACAGCGCGCGCGACCTCGTCAAAATTCGTTCTGACGCGGTCGGCCTTGTGGTGCGCGGCGTGCAGAACCCCTTCTACACCGACATCATTCACGCCATCGAGCAAAAGCTCGACGCTTCGGGCTACACGATGGTCATGCGTCAAATTCCGTCCGGCGACGACGAGATTCAGTGCGGCGCGGTGATGGAAAAGGAAAAGCGCCTGCGCGGCATCATCTTCCTCGGCGGGCGCAGCGATTATTCGCCCGAAGAGGTTTCGCTTCTCGGCGTGCCCTACGTCTGCTGCTCCTACACCAACTCCTACGGCACGCTTCCGCCGGAATCGTACTCCTCTGTCTCCATCGCCGACGAGCAGGAGGCTTACCGTGCGGTCAGCGAGCTTTACAAAAACGGTCACCGCCGCATCGCCGTGCTGACCTCCGATCCCGACGACAGCTCGATCTCCCAGCTCCGCTATCTGGGCTATCAGCGCGCGCTGCGCGATTTTGGTCTCACGGAGCATCCGGAGGACCTGATCTGCGCCGAAGACTTCACCATTGCCAACGCCTACGCCGCCATGCAAAAGCGTCTGCGCTCCCCCGCCGATTTTACCGCCGTGTTCGCCATCGCGGACGACATGGCCATCGGCGCGATGCGCGCCCTGCGCGAAAGCGGCCGCTCCATCCCCGAGGACTGCTCCGTCATCGCCATCGACGGCATCAGCGTCTCGGAATACATTCATCCCATGCTCACCACCCTCTGCCAGCCCATGACCGCCATGGGAGAGGCGAGCGTCGAGATCCTGCTCGACATCATCGAGGGACGCGGCGTTCATCGCCACGTCACTCTGCCGACCGCGCTGCGCGAGGGTGCGTCTGTGCGGCAGCCCAAGCACCGATTTTCCCGCGGGAACCCGCGTGAAAATAAATTTGAAAAGGAGTATTGATGAAATGAAAAAGTATCTTGCAATGATCCTTGCTCTTGTCATGGCGCTTTCTCTCGTCGCCTGCGGCGATAAGAAGGATGACTCCGCTGACAACAGCGACGGCGATACTGCCTCCGGCCGCGTCTACTGGCTGAACTTCAAGCCCGAAGCCGACGAGACCCTGCAGAAGGTCGCCGCCATGTACACCGAGAAGACCGGCGTGCCCGTCACCGTCGTGACCGCCGCTTCCGGCACCTACAACGAGACCCTGACCGCCGAGATGGACAAGTCCGCTCCCCCGACGCTGTTCGTCGTGGGCAACCAGGCCGCTGTCGACACCTGGGGCGACTACTGCTATGACCTGAGCGGCACCGCCGTTGCCAACGAGCTCAACACCGACGCCTACAACCTCTATGACGCCGACGGCAAGCTCTGCTCCATCGGCTACTGCTACGAGTGCTACGGCATCATCGTCAACGAAGATCTGCTCGAAAAGGCCGGCTACACGCTTGGCGACATCACGAACTTTGAGACTCTCAAGGCCGTCGCTGAGGACATCCACGCTCGTGCTTCCGAGCTCGGCTTCGACGCCTTCACCTCCTCTTCCATGAGCGACGATTCCAGCTGGCGCTTCACCGGCCACCTCGCGAACCTTGAGTATTACTACGAGTCCGTGGACGATCCCGACGCCTGGAAGGAATGCCCGTCTTCCATCAAGGGTACCTACATGCAGAACTACAAGAACCTCTGGGATCTGTACATCAACAACAGCGCCGTGAATCCTGCTGATCTCGCTGCCGGCGGCTTTGACGCGGCGGATGAATTCGGCAAGGAGCAGGCCGTGTTCTATCAGAACGGTTCCTGGGAGTGGGCCAAGCTCACCGGTACCGGCGACGGTCAGTACGGTCTTGACAACCTGTCCATGATCCCGTTCTACTGCGGTGTTGCGGGCGAAGAGAACGCGGGTCTCAACTGCGGCACCGAGAACTGCTGGGCTGTCAACGCCAAGGCTTCCGAGGAAGATATTCAGGCCACGCTCGAATTCATGAACTGGATGGTCACCGATCCCGAGGTCTCCCGTATGCTGGTCGATGAATTCGCCGCCATGCCCTATAAGCAGGCTGCCGAATCCACCAACGGCTTCCTCGCCGACGCCAACGACTACACCACCAACGGCAACTACATCATGCCCTGGGTCACCAACTTCCAGCCGAACGTTGATGCTTACCGCGCTGCGCTCGTCTCCGCGATGAACCAGTACGACGCCGACCAGAGCGATGCCAACTGGGAGCTCGTCAAGACCGCGTTTGTCGACGGCTGGGCCACGCAGTACGCTGCCGCCAACGGCTAAGCCGCTTTTAAAAAAGCAAGCGCATCTGAAAAGCACAAATGAGAGGGGCGGGCGATTTCGCCCGTCCCTCCCTGCATATCACGGCGAGCGCCGCATGAAGCGCCCGCCGTGCAGAAACAAAAGCAATATTCTATCTTTGGCTGGGAGTTGATCGAATTGAAACATAAGCACAGCAACGCTGCGGTCAACAGCTCGATGATCCGCCGCCCGATCCGCCGCTGGTTCCCGCTCTTTATGGGACCCATGGTCTGCGCGTTCATCATCGGCTTTGTCTATCCGTTCTGCAAGGGCATCTATCTCTCCTTCTGCAAATTCAAGGTCACGAGCGACGCGCATTTTGTCGGCCTTGAAAACTACCGCCGCGCGTTCCAGGATGCGAGCTTTGTGCATTCGTTCTGGTTCACGGCGCTGTTTGCCGTCATATCGCTCGTGCTCATCAACGTGCTGGCCTTTGCGGTGGCCTACGCGCTCACGCAGGGCATCAAGGGCAGCAACCTGTACCGCACGGTGTTCTTCATGCCGAACCTCATCGGCGGCATCGTGCTCGGCTACATCTGGTCGATGATCTTTGACGGTATCCTCTCGCGCTACGGCACGTCGATCCTGCTCAACACGAAGCTCGGCTTCTGGGGCCTCATCATCCTGATGTGCTGGCAGCAGATCGGCTACATGATGATCATTTACATCGCGGGCCTGCAAGCCGTGCCCGAGGACATGCTCGAGGCCGCGAAGATCGACGGCGCGAGCCGCTGGCAGACGCTTTGGAAAGTCACGATCCCGAATGTGATGCCCTCCATCACCATCTGCACGTTCCTCTCTCTTACGAACGGCTTCAAGCTCTTCGACCAGAACCTCGCCCTCACGGGCGGCCAGCCCTATACCATCCTGTCCAACGGCAGCTCGATCAAAGAGACCGAAATGCTCGCGCTGAACATTCTCAACACGTTCTATGGGCAGAACGCCAACTCGCGCGGCACCGCGCAGGCCAAGGCCGTGCTGTTCTTCATCCTCGTCGCGACCATCGGTCTTCTCCAGCTCAGTGCCAACCGCAAAAAGGAGGTGCAGCAGTAATGAACAAGCGCTCTCTTTCCGCAGAAGCCCGCCGCAAGACGATCCTCTCCATCGTGCTCGGCGTCATCTGCGTCATCTATGTGCTGCCGGTCCTCACGGTGGTCATCAACTCCTTCAAGCTCAACACCTATGTCAAGACCGACACGTTCGCCCTCCCGAACGCGGAAAGCTTTGCCGGCTGGGCGAACTTCATCAAGGGCCTGACGTTCGGCAACTACCCGTTCTTAAAATCCGCCGGCTACAGCTTATTTATCACCATCGTCTCGACCGCGCTGATTTTGCTCTGCACGTCGATGGCCGCGTGGTACATCGCGCGTGTGGACAGCAAATTCTGCCGCATGGTCTATTATCTCTGCATCTTTTCGATGGTCGTGCCGTTCCAGATGGTGATGTTCACACTGTCGAAGACGGCCGATACCCTCAAGCTCAATACCCCCTGGACCATCCCCATCATCTACCTCGGCTTTGGCGCGGGGCTTGCGATTTTCATGTTCGTCGGCTTTGTCAAATCCATCCCGCTTGAAATTGAGGAGGCGGCCGCCATCGACGGCTGCGGCCCGCTGCGCACGTACTTCTCCGTCGTGCTGCCGATGCTGCGGCCCACGATGATCTCTGTCGGCATCCTCGAGATCATGTGGGTGTGGAACGACTATCTGCTGCCCTATCTCGTGCTCGACCGCACGAAGTACATGACCATCCCCATCCACATCCAGTACCTCAAGGGCAGCTACGGCACCGTCGACCTCGGCGCGACGATGGCGCTGATCCTGCTGAGCATCATCCCTGTCATCGTGTTCTACCTGCTGTGCCAGAAGTACATCATCAAGGGCGTGGCCGCAGGCGCGGTAAAGGGTTAACACCTTTCATCCTTCATTTTCCAGAAAGAAGTGGTTCCATTGATCGAACGTTCCTCCGGCATTCTGATGCCGATCTCGTCCCTTCCCTCGCCCCACGGCATCGGCACGATGGGCAAGGCCGCCTATGACTTTGCCGACTTTCTCGCCGCCGCGGGGCAGAAATACTGGCAGCTCTTGCCGCTCGGCCCGACGAGCTACGGCGACTCGCCGTATCAGAGCTTTTCATCCTTTGCGGGTAACCCGTATTTCATCGACTTGGACTTGCTCGTCAAAGATAAGCTCCTGACGCGCGCGGAGGTCAACGCCTGCGACTGGGGTGACGATCCCCGCTATGTCGACTACGGCAAAATCTACGCGTGCCGCTTTATGCTGCTCGAAAAGGCCAAGGCGCGCGGCTTTACGCGCGACCGCGAGGCCGTCGCGGCATTTGAGCGGGAAAATGAGCGCTGGTTGCCGAACTACGCCCTCTTCATGGCGCTCAAGCGCCACTTCGGCATGAAGTCTTGGACGGAATGGGACGACGAAGACATCCGCTGCCGCACAAGCAGCGAGGTCATCGAGCGCTACCGCGCCGAGCTGCGCGAGGATGTGGAGCTTTTCACTTACATTCAGTTTCTCTTCTTCCGCCAGTGGGAAGCGCTCAAGGCGTACATCCACTCGCTCGGCATCCGCATCATCGGCGACCTGCCCATCTATGTGGCGATGGACTCCGCCGACGTGTGGGCAGAACCCGAAATGTTCCAGCTCGACGAGCATAACGTGCCCACCGAGGTCTCCGGCGTCCCGCCTGACTGCTTCAGCGAAGACGGGCAGCTCTGGGGCAACCCGCTCTACAACTACGAGGCCATGGCGAAGGACGGCTTCGGCTGGTGGATCCGCCGCATCGGCGGCGCGCAGAAGCTCTACGACGTCATCCGCATCGACCATTTCCGCGGCTTCGAGAGCTACTGGGCCATTCTCTACGGCGAGACGACCGCCAAAAACGGCCGCTGGGTCAAGGGCCCCGGCATGTCGCTCGTCGGCGTGCTGACCGGCTGGTTCCGCGACCTCGATTTCATCGCCGAGGACCTCGGCTATCCCTCGCCCGAGGTCGTGCAGCTGCTCTCCGATTCCGGTCTTCCCGGCATGAAGGTGCTCGAGTTTGCGTTCGACTCGCGCGACCCGAGCGACTACCTGCCGCATAGCTGCAACTTCAACAGCATTTGCTACACCGGCACGCACGACAACGCTCCCCTCGCCCTCTGGCGCACGGAGGCGGATAAGGCGGACATCGCGTTCGCGAAGAAGTACCTCGGTCTCAATGACGAGGAGGGCTTCAACGCCGGCATCATCCGCGGCGGCATGAGCTGCCAGAGCAGGTTGTTTGTCGCGCAGATGCAGGACTATCTGGGCCTTGGCAAGGGCTGCCGCATGAACACCCCCGGCACGAGCAGCGGCAATTGGCAGTGGCGCATGCTGAGCGGCGAGGCGAGCAAAAAGCTCGCAAAGTCCATCCACGAGACGACCCGCATCTACGGGCGCCTGTAATGAAAATATGGCACGGCGGTTTTGGGCATACGCCCAAAACCGCCGTGTTTCGTTATATTTCGACAAAATATTACGAATTGTATTTATATTTTGACGGAAAAAGAGAGCTGGGTATTGCCCTGCTCTCACTTTTTCAATTCACAGGAGTAACAGTTTGCTGTAGTCCAGTGCAATGCGGACGGCTGCACCCGCTTGCAGATCACTTTCGTGTCCGACGGCGATGCGTAGCATCGGCGCGCCTTCGGCACTGCCTTCCGGACGCAGGAGGAGGATATTTTCCTCCACGCCGGGGATCATGCGGCAGACGGTGCAGCTCATGCCGCCGCTTTCGCTTAGGGTAACGGCATTGTCAGGAATGCCAAGCATTGTAAAGGACTTTTCCATGCCAGCAAGCGGCAGCGCCACGTTCCACTCGGGAAGATAGACCTTGCCGTCTCTCGCCTCGGCGGCGAAGAAGTTCTTGCAGCCCGCGAGGCGCGCCGCGCTGACGCTGCCCGGATGGCGGATCATCTCGTCCATCGGCGTGACCTCGCCGGTCCGACCGTCTTCCATCACGCAGACGCTGCGGCAGTTGCGGTAACACTCATCGCGGTCGTGGCTGACCCAGAGGATGGGGCCGTTGAACGTCGCGAGCAGGTCGGCGAGCTCGATCTCAAGGTTCCACTTCAAATAGCTGTCCAGCGCGGAGAACGGCTCGTCGAGCAGGATCACCTCCGGCTCAGAGCTCAGGATGCGCGCGAGCGCCACACGCTGCTGCTGGCCGCCGGAGAGCTGCGCAGGATGCTTTTTCTCAAGCCCCTCAAGGCGGAACATGCGGATCTTTTCTGCCAGCACGCGGCGCTTTTCCGCTTTGTCGCCGCTGCGGATGCCGCAGAGGATATTTCGCTCCACGCTCATGTTCGGGAACAGCGCGTACTGCTGGAAAAGATACCCGACCTTTCGCTGCTGCGGCGGCAGGTTGATCTTCTTCTCGCTGTCAAACAGCACGCGGCCGCCGAGCACGATGCGCCCGCGGTCGGGCGTCACGATGCCCGCGATGCACTTCAGGGTCATGCTCTTGCCGCAGCCCGAGGCACCGAGCAGCGCCATCGTCTCGTCCGGCGCTTCAAACTGTGAGCACAGATGAAATGCACCAAGCTTTTTTTCAATATCGACGGACAAACTCATCTTCTCGCCCTCCTCGCCTTGCTCGCATCCGTGAGGAAGTCACGCCGCTCGAGCATGTTGACCGCCAGCAGCACGACGGCGGAGATCGCAATATTGACCAAGACCCACTTCGTCGCCAGCACATCGTTGTTCGTCTGCCAGAGCTGATAGACCGTGGTGGAGATCGTCGCGGTCTTGCTGGGCGTATAGCCCGCGATCATGCTCGTCGCGCCGTATTCGCCAAGCGCTCTGGCAAAGGCCAGCACTGTGCCGGCCAGCACGCCCTGACGGCAGTACGGCATGCGGATCCGCCAGAAAATGTAGGTATTCGACAGGCCCAGCGTCTGTCCAGAATAGGCCAGCGTCTCGTCAAAAGACTCGAACGCGCCGCGCACCGTGCGGTACATCAGCGGGAAGATGACGACCACCGTGGCAAAGATGGCCGACCACCAGGTCATGACCATCTTGACGCCGAACGTTTCGAGCACCCACGCGCCGATGACGCGCTTGGGGCCGAACACGCGCAGCAGCAGATAGCCCACGACCGTCGGCGGCAGCACGAGCGGCAGCGTCAGAAGCACATCGAGCACACCTTTGACCAGGCGCGGAAGCTTTGCGATATAATAGGCGGCAAAAATGCCGGCAAAGAAAATAACAACCGTGGAGATCGCCGCAATGCGCAGCGAGTTCCATAAGGGATACCAATCCATAAGTGACCTCCGATTTTCTGGAGTTCGGGAGATTCAGGCGATCTCCACGCCGCCGCAAATGCGGCGGAAAGTTTGTGCCGCATCCTGCGGCAGGGAACGGGACAAAAGGGGATATCTCTTCCGGAAGAGATATCAAAAAGCGTCGCAGACTTTGCGCCGCGCACGGCGCAAATAATCTTGAAATTTTTTGCCGCGACATGTGCGTGGCAAAAAATACCTCTCACGCAGCGAGCGTCAAAGGCCGCTCACCGAGGTAAGCGGCCAAGGCGCAGAGCGTAGTGCAGCTCTTTAAAATGAAAGCCTTTTAGGCTTTCATTTTAGTAAACCGCGCTGAAGCCGACGCGCTCAAAGACGGTCATCGCGTCATCGGTCTCAAGATAGGCGAGGAATGCGCGCGCGGCTTCTTCCTTCTCGCCCTTCAGGACGGCGGCGGGATAGATGACCTGGCCGCACATCTCGGCGGTGGCGCTGTCGACGACCGTGAGGCCGGCGGAGTAAGCGTCGGTGGCGTAGATGATGCCGCAGTCAGCGGCGGCCTCGCTCACCTGAGTGGTGACTTCCTTGACGTTGTTGCCGTAGGTCAGGCAGTCGGTGAGCGCCGCCTCATCAAGGCCATAGTAGGCGAAGATCTTCTGGGTGTACTGGCCGACGGGCACGTCGCTGTTGCCGATGGCGAGCATGACGTCGCCGCTCTTGAGGAGTTCAGCGAGCTGGTCGAAGCTCTCGATGCCCTTGGGGTTGCCCTCGGGAACGGCGAGCGTGACCTTGTTCTCAAGCAGGTCGATGCGGCTGTCGGTCACGATGAGGTCAAGACCGTCGGGGTTCTTGTCCTTGTCGTCAATAAGGCTGCCGTCCATGGCGTTCATCTGCTTGGGAGCGGCGGAGATGAACAGGTCGCAGTCAGCGTCCTCGCTGATCTGGGTGAGGAGCTTGCCCGAGGAGTCAAAGTTGTAGGTGATGTTGACGTTGGGGGCAACTTCCTTGTACATCTCGGCGATCTCCGTCAGAGTTTCGGTCATGGAGGCGGCGGCGAAGACAATGAGATCAACGCTCTCGGTGTTCGCATCGCCCTGGGTGTCGTCGGTGTTCGTGTCGTCAGTCTTGCTGCCGCAGGCGGCCAGAGAGAACACGAGCGCAAGCGCAAGGAGCAGAGACAAAAGCTTTTTCATGTTTGGATACTTCCTTTCAAATTTTTTCTTTTTCGCGCGTTCATTGAAAAGCGCGGCGATACAGGAACGGGCAAGAACACGCCGCACGCAATTTATTTTCAATCCCCAGCTGGGAACTTGGACAAAATCATTTCGCTATCCTCAAAATAGATAACGCACCCCCAAGATTTCGCGCCCGCGGGCGCGAAATCCTGAAGTTGTCAAAAAGTACCGACTCATTCGGTTCAAAAATCTATCAGTCCTGCCCCCCTAACCCCGCGCTCCTTGGGCGCGAAACAAGCGCCGCAGACTTTTCCCCGCAAGGGGGATGCGGCATCCGTAAAGCGGCAAAGCCGCTAACGGCTGCCCAAGCCGTCCGCAGACGGCAAATAATCTTGATCCGTTTTTTGCCGCGGTCACCGTCGCGGCATTACGATTCCCGCGCCCGTTGGGCGTGCCAATCGTGCCGCTTCCTCGAAACTGGCTCGCTTCATCCGCCGCTGGCGGCGCTTCGCCAATTTCCATGCGCGCGGCAAAAAACACCTCTCAGCCTGCAAGTGTGCGAGCATAAGTGAGTGCGCGCAGCAGGCTGTCCCCCCCTCAAAACGATGGCTCCGCCATCGTTTTGAAGTTTTATTTTCCAAACGGGCAGATCGGATAGTGGCACGGCTTGCACCCAAGGCATAGCCCGCCTTCGCCGAGCGCCGCGAGATCCGCGCGTGTGACGGGCACATCCGCCGCGATCTTCGGCAGCACCAGATCAAAGACCGTCGCGCCCGCATACATCACGCACCCGGGCAGACCCATGACGGGCACACCATCGTCAAAGTAACCAAGCAGGAACATCGCGCCCGGCAGGACCGGCGCGCCGTAGGCGATGATATTCGCGCCCGCGGCCTTGATGCCGCCCGGCGTGTTGTCGTCGGGGTCGACGCTCATGCCGCCGGTACAGAGGATCATGTCGGGCTTCTTTTCGCGCATCGCAAGCACCGCGTCGCGCACATTCTCCACCCCGTCGCCGGAGTAGACGACCTCGAGCGTTTCGATGCCGTAGGTCTTGAGCTTGTCGATCACGACCGGCGTGAACGTATCCTTGATGAGGCCCTTTTTGACCTCGCCGCCGGTGGCGACGATGCAGGCGGTCTTGCGCACATAGGGCTTGAGAGACAGCAGCGGCTTATTGCCCGCGGCCTGCTCGGCCTTTCGGAGCTTTTCTTCCTCGATGATGAGCGGAATGACGCGCATGCCCGCAAGCTTGTCGCCCTCGCGCACGGCGGTGCCGCCCTTGCGCGTGGCGATCATCACCTCGTCCTGGCTATTCACGGCGACAAGGCGCGCGGAATCGACCAGAAACACGCCGTCACAGGCGGCCTTGAGCTCGATCTTGCCCTCTTTCACGCCGCTGCGGATCATGTTTTCCTGCCCGCAGAGGGCCAGAAGCCGCTCCGCCGCGTCGTTTTCGTGCACCATGCCGGGCGTCATCTCCCAGACGTAGAGGTGCTCCTTACCCATGCTGAGCAGCACGGGGATGTCCTCCTCCGTCACGACGTGACCCTTGCGGAAGCGCGCGTCCTTATACTGGTCTTTGATGATCTGCGTCATGTCGTGGCAGAGCACATGGCCCACCGCGTCCTCGGTTTTAATGAGTTTCATTTTTCAGCACCTCGATCTCGTCTCCGGCCTGAATGCGGCCCTCTTTGATCACAATGGCAAAGATGCCTTCGGTCGGCATCACGCATTTGCCCGTCGTGCGCTTGATCTCGCAGTCGTTGTGGCACTGCTTGCCGATCTGCGTGACCTCAAGCTCCGTCTCGCCCACGCGCAGGCGCGTGCCGACGGGGAGCGTCTTGAGCTCGATGCCTCGGGTGTTGATGTTCTCGGCAAAGATGCCCGCATCCAGCTCAAGCGGGCAGATAGCGCGCATCGTGTCCACGCTCTCGTCGGCCAGCAGGCTGATCTGGCGGTGCCAGTCACCCGCGTGGGCGTCGCCCACAATGCCGTGGCGGTATTTTACGTCGATATAGGGCACCTCGTGCTTGCGCACGCCCTTTTTTTCGCTGATGTTCACAGCGGTCACCTGTGCCATTTCTTCATTCCTCCGCTTCATAAACGCCGCTCTTGCCGCCCTCTTTATAGAGAAGGTGGATGCCGTCGATGCGCATATCGCGCTGCACGGCCTTGCACATATCGTACACCGTGAGCGCGGCGACGCTGACAGCTGTCAGCGCTTCCATTTCAACGCCCGTTTCGCCGTGGCAGCGGACCTCGCTGCGGATGTGCAGGGCGGTTTCTTCGATTTCAAATGAGATGTCCACCTTCGTGAGCAGCAGCGGGTGGCACATCGGGATCAGTTCACTGTTTTTCTTCGCGGCCATGATACCCGCGACCTGCGCGACCGCCAGCACATCGCCCTTGCCGATGGAGCCCTCTTTGATCTTGTCCATCGTCGCTTTTGCCATGCGGACCGTCGCGGCGGCGCGCGCCACGCGATAGGTCTGCACCTTTTCGCTCACGTCCACCATGCGGGCGCGGCCCTGTTCGTTAAAATGCGTCAGTTCCATCCTCAGCCTCCGATCGCAAACATGCCGCGGTGCGTCTCCGTGACGCCAGTCTCGTCCATGTGGTGGCGCTCCGGCTTCATCAGAATGCCGCGGCGGATGGTCTGCTCCAACTCCTCGCCGGATAAGCCCCGCAGCGTGATCTCTGCGTCCGAATGCAGGCACGGCTTTAATTTCCCGTCCGCCGTGATGCGGATGCGGCTGCACTCTGCGCAGAACGCATGACTCATCGGCGCGATGAGACCGACGGTCCCCTTTGCGTCCGGCAGACGGTAGCATGCGGCCACGCCGTCATGCGAAATGGGCTCCAACTCCGGACAGCGGTCCAAGACCGCCTGCGAGGGGAGGTATGTACCGAAATCCTTTCCGCAGCCCATCGGCATGCGCTCGATGAAGCGCACCTGCCACGGGTGTTCGCGCGTCAAAGCGACAAAATCGGTAATCTCGTCGTCGTTGACGCCGCCGAGCAGCACACAGTTGAGCTTGATCTTTGCAAAGCCCGCGCGCTCCGCCGCGTCGATGCCATCTAGGACGTCCTGCAGCGTACCAAGGCGCGTGATGGCACGAAAGCGCTCCTCGTTCAGCGTGTCGAGGCTGATGTTGAGGTGCGTGACGCCCGCGTCGCGCAGCGGCCGGGCAACCTCTTTGAGCAGGCTGCCATTCGTCGTGACGCAGAGCTCTTCAACGCCGGGGATTTCTGATAACATGCGGCAGAAGTCCACCGCACCGCGGCGCACGAGCGGCTCGCCACCCGTAACGCGGATCTTCTTGACGCCGCAGCGCACAGCCGCGGCGGCCATATCCCGCAGCTCCTCGAGCGAACAAAAATCTCTGTGCGCGCGCTTTTCCACGCCCTCTTCTGGCATGCAGTAGCGGCAGCGATAATTGCAGCGGTCCGTGATGCTGATGCGCAGGTATGTAATTGATCTTGCAAAGCCGTCCAGCATCTGAAACGCCTCTTTCTTCCATGGTACAGCATGATATTTTAGCAAATATCACGCTCTTACGCAACACAGTCGTCCGATAATATCGAACTGTATTCTTATATTATCGTAATCTTGACTTTTTCCGCGGTATTTTTTAGAATACAAGCAACGATTTTTGACCGGGAGGGCCGATTTATGACTGACGGCAACACCATCCGCTCCGTGGCGAAGGCGATGGAGCTTTTGCAGCTCCTCAGCGACGCGGGCGAGGCGATGACGCTCACCGCCATCAGCGAGCGCGCAGGGCTGCCCAAGAGCACAGTGTTCGGCCTTTTGACCACCATGCGCGACTATGACGTCATCACACAGCACGCAGACGGCAAATACGCCCTCGGCCTGCGCCTTTTTGAATACGGCTGCCGCGCCAGCGCGTTCTGGAACATCTCGTCCCTCGCGCGGCCTTACCTTGAGCATCTGGCAGAAGCGACCGGCGCCTCCGCCATGCTCTCCACCTATGAAAACGGGCACATCGTCGCCCTCGACCAGGCCGAGGGGCGCGACAGCCTTCGCATCGTCTCCGCGCCGGGGGCGCGGCTGCCGCTGCACTGCACCTCGCAGGGCAAGATCGTCCTCGCCTGCATGAGTGAGAGCGAGGCGGCAAATCTGCTCGCCCGTGTGCCGCTCACGCCCTACACCCCGCACACAGAAACGGACGCGGGTGCTTTGCTCGCATCGCTCCCCGCCTGCCGCGAAGCGGGCTTCGCCGTGGAAAACGGTGAGTATAAGATCGGTCTTCGCTCCATCTCCGCGCCGGTGTTCACCGGCGGCGGCGCGCTCAAATATGTCGTCAGCGTACTGGGGATGTTCCGCTCCGTGCACTCGGACGAGTTCGCGCACGCCGAGCGCGCGGTCGTCGCCGCGGGGCAGATGCTTTCCGCCGCACTGGGCTATCCGGGAAAGTGAGACTTTTTTCCGCGCGGAAAAATCTACGCTTGACCCTACAATTGTTATAGAGTTTATGATGACTCCATGCTATACTGATAAGGAGTCCTTTCCGATGCAAAACGATCTCACCACCGGCAGCGTCTTTCGCAACGTTGTGTCCTTTTCGCTGCCGTATCTGCTCTCTTACTTTTTGCAGACGCTCTACGGCATGGCCGACCTTTTCATCATCGGCCAGTTTGAGGGCGTCGCCAGTACGACCGCCGTCTCCATCGGCTCGCAGGTGATGCACATGCTCACAGTCATGCTCGTCGGCCTTGCGATGGGCGCGACGGTCAGCATCGCGCAGGCCGCCGGCGACGGCGACAAAAAGCGCACCGCCTCTGCCATCGGCAACACGGTCACGCTCTTCATGCTGCTGTCTCTTGCGCTGACGGCACTGCTGCTCGCGCTGCGCGGGGGTATCGTCTCCATCATGTCCACACCGGAGGAGGCCGTGCAGGGCACGCTCGCCTATCTCACGGTCTGCTTTATCGGTATTCCGTTCATCACGGCGTACAACATCATCGCCTCGATCTTCCGCGGCCTTGGCGACAGCAAGAGTCCCATGTACTTCATCGCCGTGGCCTGCGTCGTCAACATCGCGCTCGACTACTACTTCATGGGCACGCTGCACCTCGGCCCCGCGGGCGCGGCGCTCGGCACCACGCTCTCGCAGGCGGTGAGCGTCCTCGTCTCGCTCGCGGTCATCTTGAAGCGCAGGCTCATCTCCGTCCGCCGCGCGGACTTTCGCCCGCAGCGCGCCGTCATGGGTAAGCTCCTTCAGATCGGCGTGCCCGTCGCTCTGCAGGACGGCTTTATTCAGGTCTCGTTCGTCATCATCACGATCATCGCCAACCGCCGCGGCCTGACGGACGCGGCCGCCGTCGGCATCGTCGAAAAGATCATCGGCTTCCTCTTCCTCATCCCGTCGTCGATGCTCTCGACCGTCTCGGCGCTCGGTGCGCAGAATATCGGCGCGGGCAAGCCCGAGCGCGCGCGTCTCACGCTGCGCTACGCCGCGATGATCGCCTGCTCGTTCGGCATCGCGGTCGTCATCCTCATTCAGTTCGTCGCCGAGCCGCTCGTCGGCCTCTTCACGCCTGATGCCGCCGTCGCCGCCGCGGGCGGGCAATATCTGCGCGGCTACATCTGGGACAGCTTCTTTGCCGGCGTGCAGTTCAGCTTCAGCGGCTATTTCTGCGCCTGCGGCAAGTCGGGCATCTCGTTTCTGCACAATTCGCTCTCGATCCTGCTCGTGCGCGTGCCGGGGGCGTACCTTGCGTCCAAATACTTCCCGCAAACGCTGCTGCCCATGGGCCTTGCCAACGCCGCGGGGTCGCTTTTCTCCATCCTCGTCTGCGTGATCGCCTACGCCATCCTCACGCGGCGGGAAAAACGTGCGCAGGAGGCATCATAAATGGCTCTTCCCCAGCTTTTCTCCATCGGCGAAATGGCAAAAATTTTCCATCTCAGCGTGAGCAGCCTGCGCCACTACGAGGCGCTCGGTCTCGTCACGCCGGAATATGTCGATCCGTCGATGAATTACCGCTACTACAGCGTCCGCCAGTTTGAGCCGCTCAACACCATCCGGTATCTGCGCGCGATGGACATGCCGCTCACCGAGATCGCTGATTTTCTGCAAAACCGCGACGTGGAGACGATCGAAGAAAAGCTGCGCGCGCAGAAGGCCGCCGTTGTACAGAAGCAAAAGGAGCTCAAGCGCATCGAGCGCAAGCTCGACGCGCGCCTTAGCCAGCTCCAAGATGTGCGGCATGCGCCGCTCGGCGAGATCACGCTCATCCATTCGCCCGCGCTTCGCCTTTTCTGGATCGACACGGTGCTGACCGCGCCGGACTACTCCGCGCTCGAGCTCTCCACGAGCCGTCTTGCCGCCGCGCAGGCTGAGGCGCTGGTCTTCCTCGGCAAGGTCGGCTTCAGCGTATCGCAGGAGCATTTAAACAAGGGCAGCTTTAGGCAGTACGACGGCGAATTCCTCGTGCTTGACGAGGCCGACCGCTTTGCGGGCGACGTCATTGATCTGCCCGCTTCGCTCTGCGCACGCGTGCGCTTCCGCGGACACCACGCCGAGTCGCCCGCGCAGTACCGTCGCTTGATGCAGTTCATCCGCGAGGAAGGCTACACCGCCGCCGGATTTTCGCGCGAGATTACAGTCATCGACTATGGCTTCACGACCGACACGGAAAAGTTCGTCACTGAAATCATGATCCCCCTGCAAAAGGTATAAAAAAAGTTCCCGCGTTCATTGGCAGGTGTGCGTAAGACAGTATTGTGCTGAAATCAACAAAGCGGCACGAAACCGCATGGATCTGATCGTGCCGGAGCTGGCGAAGCGAAACGGCGTGACCGAGCAACTGAAAGCCGATAATCAAATGGAATGGGTGCGGCAGATGAACGCTTGCAAGGCACAGGCAGAGGAGATTG
>ERZ826242.400-NODE-400-length-64140-cov-4.887322_pt1 | contig 64140 bp, 74 predicted proteins | sample MGYA00519871_ERZ826242 | MGnify/ENA primary metagenome ERZ826242 (study PRJEB31778, sample SAMEA3449226) | human gut metagenome | biome: human gut; feature: human-associated habitat; material: faeces | place: United Kingdom | collected 2010/2012 ... | reverse complement strand
TTGCGGACAAACGGTTTTCAAGACCGCCTCGTTATGACCACTTCGATATCTCTCCTAATATTCAGTTTTTGCGCTTTTTATGATAACACAATTACATGCGCATGTCAATATCACTTAGCCTAAAAGTATTAAAAAAAGCCGCGGCCATTTTAAAGGCCGCGGCCTTTTTGGGCTTTTGCTGTGATAGGCAATTTGCCTAATATTTTTTTCTGTGGCAGCCTGCCTAACTTATTTTACAAGCTGGATTATTGCCATCTCAGCACCGTCACCACGGCGCGGGCCTTTCTTAAGTACCCTTGTGTATCCGCCGCTGCGCTCGGCATAGCTTGGGGCTATCTCCCGAAACAGCTTGCTGACAACATCCTCCTTTGTTATATAGGACATCGCCTGCCGCTTTGCATGCAGCGTGTCGGTCTTACCCAGCGTAATCATTTTTTCTGTAACTTTTTGGACTTCTTTGGCCCGCATAAGCGTCGTCTCAATAGATCCGTTTTCAAGCAGGTATGTCACCATCCCGCGCAGCATTGCACGGCGGTGGTCGGTAGGCCTGCCCAGCTTTCTGTATCCTGACACGTTACTGTACCTCCATTATCATTTATTCGTCGTCCCGCCGGAGCGAAAGCTCCAAAGACGCCAGCTTGCCGATAACCTCGTCCAGCGATTTGCGGCCCAGGTTGCGGACCTTCATCATATCGTCCTCGCTCCTGTTGGTCAAATCCTCGACCGTGTTGATACCGGCGCGCTTTAAACAGTTAAACGACCGCACAGAAAGGTCCAGCTCCTCAATGGTCATCTCCAGTACCTTTTCCTTGCGCGTCTCCTCTTTTTCTACCATTATTGCCGCGTCCTTCGCCTTTTCCGATAAATCGATAAACAGCGACAGGTGGTCGTTCATTACCCTAGCGGCCATGGACACCGCGTCACTCGCGCTGATGGTGCAGTTGGTCCACACATCCAGCGTCAGCTTGTCAAAGTCAGTCACCTGGCCGACACGCGTGTTCTCAACCGTGAAGTTGACCCGCGTGACAGGCGTAAAGTTGCTGTCCACTGCAAGCATGCCCGGCTGGTTCTCGGTGTAGTGCTTGTTCTGCTCAGCACCGACATACCCGCGGCCATGGTCAATCACCATCTCAATGTTGAGCGTTGCGCCCTCGGACAGGGTGGCAATTACATGCTCGGGGTTGATTATCTCAACATCACTGTCCGCCTTGATATCGCCGGCTGTTACAATGCCGGGGCCCTGGGCCTCAATGTATACCGACTTGGGCTCATCACAGTACAGTTTGGGGATTATGCCTTTGATGTTAAGCACAATCTCTGTAACTTCCTCTCTCACACCATCAATGGTAGTAAACTCGTGCGGAACATCGTTTATCCGCACGCACACCACCGCAAAGCCCTCAAGCGTTGAGAGCAGTACCCGGCGCAGTGAGTTGCCCAGCGTGGTGCCGTAACCACGCTCCAGCGGCTCGGCTATAAACCGGCCGTACTCGTCATGCTCGCCCGAAATTTCAGTGGTTATGCGCGGCTTTTCCATCTCTATCATTTGTAAGCCTCCCTATATTTTAATTTTAAAAACACCCAAAACAAACTAATTATTACTTGGAATAAAGCTCGACTATAAGGTGCTCCTCAATCGGAAGGTCAATATCTTCGCGCTTGGGCTCAGCTATTACCCTGCCGGACGTACCGTCCCGCTCAAGCCAGCTGACTATTGCGCGCTTTTCGGTAGCTTCTATTATGCTCTTTATCTTTTCAGAGTCTGTGTTTTTGAACTCAATCACGTCCGACACCTTGGTAAGGTATGAGGGAATGTTAACCTTTTTGCCGTTGACGGTGAAGTGACCGTGGCGCACCAGCTGACGCGCCTCCGGCCTAGACATAGCAAAGCCTAACCTATACACCACATTGTCCAGCCTGCTATCGACAAGCTTTAAAAGGTTTTCGCCAGGGACGCCCTGCCGTTTTGCTGCCATCTCAAAGTATTTTGCAAACTGGCTCTCCAAAATCCCGTAATGACGGCGCACCTTTTGTTTTTCTCTCAGCTGCAGCCCGTACTCTGAGAACTTTTTCCTGCTCTGTCCGTGCTGACCGGGAGCATAGCTGCGGCGCTCAACAGCGCACTTGCCTGAATAGCAGCGCTCGCCCTTTAGGAACAGCTTCATACCCTCGCGCCTGCACTGGCGGCAGACTGCGCCTGTATATCTTGCCATTTACTAATTCCTCCTTAAACTCTTCTTCTCTTAGGCGGCCTGCAACCGTTGTGCGGGATGGGGGTTACATCCTTAATCATGCTTATCTCCAGCCCCGCGCTCTGCAGTGCGCGGATTGCCGCCTCACGCCCGCTGCCCGGGCCTTTTACGTATACCTCAACAGTTTTGAGACCATGCTCCATTGCGGCCTTTGCGGCAGTCTCCGCTGCCATCTGCGCTGCAAACGGGGTGCTCTTGCGTGAGCCTTTGAAGCCCATGCCGCCCGCGCTCGCCCATGAGATGGCGTTGCCAGCCGTGTCGGTAATGGTCACCAGCGTGTTGTTGAAAGTAGAGCGAATGTGTGCCGCCCCACGCTCAATATTCTTTTTGACCCTGCGCTTGCCGGTCGTCTTTTTTGATGTCTTTGCAGCCATTTTCACTCACTCCTTTACTTCTTTTTGTTGGCCTGCGTCTTACGCGGACCTTTGCGCGTGCGCGCGTTGGTCTTGGAACGCTGACCCCTTACAGGTAAGCCTTTTCTATGTCTAATCCCTCTGTAACAGCCGATTTCTATCAGCCGCTTGATGTCCAGCGCTACATTGCGCCGTAAGTCACCCTCGACAACGTAGCCCTCCATCGCGTCACGAATGCGCGCGACTTCGTCGTCTGTAAGGTCCTTTACACGCGTGTCCGGGTTTACGCCCGCCTTAGCTAAAATCTGGTTGGAGCTGGTGCGGCCGATGCCATAGATATATGTCAGCCCAATCTCCACGCGTTTTTCCTTTGGTAAGTCAATACCAGAAATTCTCGCCACTTAGTCGTTCCTCCTTTAAGTTAAACTTATCCCTGCTTTTGCTTGTGCTTTGGATTTTCGCAGATTACCATGACTTTGCCATGCCGCCTTATAATCTTGCACTTTTCGCACATGGGTTTTACGGAAGGTCTTACTTTCAACCTAAACTCCTCCTTACATAAACAGCCTTACTTGGCTCTCCAAATTATCCTGCCCTTGCTCAGGTCATAAGGCGACATCTCAACTGTTACCTTATCCCCAGGCAGTATCTTTATATAGTTCATGCGCAGTTTGCCGGAGATATGGGCCTGGATTTTGTACCCGTTTTCCAGCTCCACTACAAATGTTGCCCCGGGCAGCGCTTCCAGCACTGTGCCCTCAAGCTCTATCATGTCTTCTTTAGACATACTTACAATACCATCCCTTCAAAACCTAACACGCAGTAAGTATATGCGCGCAATCGTTATCGATATAAAAAGTATGCTCAAAGTGTGCGCTCAGCCCACCGTCCCTCGTGGTGACGGTCCACCCGTCTTTACGGCTGATGTCCACCTCGGGTGCGCCCTCGTTTATCATGGGCTCAACCGCTACTGTGGCGCCGCGGGTAAGGCGCATGCCATGCCCGGGCTTGCCGAAGTTGGGCACAGACGGGTCTTCATGCAAATCCCGCCCGACGCCGTGACCTACAAAGTCTGTTACCGGGCTGAAGCCGCGCGCTTTCACATAGCTTTCAACAGTGTGGCCGATATCGCCGATGCGCACCCCGCTTTTCATTATTGCATGGGCCGCATCAAGGCTCTCTTTTGTGGCGGACATAAGTGCTTTTGCAGTGTCTGAAACTGTGCCCACCGCAAAGGTCGCCGCCGTGTCACCGTGGAAGCCGTCCTTAAACGCGCCCACGTCCACACTGACGATGTCGCCTTCCTTTAGCTTGGTGTGGTCCGGTATGCCATGGATTACCACATTGTTTACCGATATGCAGGCGCTTGCGGGGAACCCGCCGTAGCCCAGAAATGACGGCTTTGCGCCCTTTGAGAGTATAAACTCCCTTACGACCTTATCCAGTTCCAATGTGGTCATGCCCGGCTTTACCGCACTGCCCGCCGCTTTGAGCGCGCCTGCCGCAATCTCGCCGGCGCGCCGCATCAGGCGGATTTCACTATCTGACTTGATTATTATCACTTATATATCCCTCGATTGTTTTAAAGGTCAGCGCTGTGGTGTCCTTAAGCTCTTTCTGACCCTTAACGGTGAGAAGCTTGCCCTTTTGGCGGTAGTAGTCAATGAGCGGCTCAGTCTCGTCGTGGTAGACCTTAAGCCGTGCCTTTACAGTCTCCGGCTTATCGTCCGCACGGGTGACAAGCTGGGCGCCGCAGCCATCGCAGTGCACACCGTCCTTTGCGGGCTTGGACTCGATATGGTAGCTTTTGCCGCAGTCCGGGCAGACCCTGCGGCCGGACATGCGGGAGACTATCACATCGTCGCTTACGTCAACCAAAAGCGCAAAGTCAATATCTACACCCATTTTATCCAGCGCTTCGGCCTGGGCCAGGGTGCGGGGAAACCCGTCCAGTATAAATCCGTTCTGGCAGTCGCCCTCTTTCAGGCGGTCGCGGATGATGTCAATAACCGTGGCGTCATCCACCAGCTTGCCCGCGTCAATAAGTCCTTTTACGCGCTTGCCCAGCTCGCTGCCGCTTTTGACACAGGCGCGGATTATCTCACCTGTTGAGATGGTTGGTATATTATATTTTTTTGAGATGTTTTCGCCCTGGGTGCCTTTGCCGGCACCCGGTGCGCCCAGTAATATTATCTTCATGCAAATACCCGCCTTACTCTAAAAAGCCCTTGTAGTGCCGCATAAGCATCTGGCTTTCCAGCTGCTTTACAGTCTCGAGTGCGACGCCGACTACGATAAGGAGTGAAGTACCGCCTATCGCAAATGAGCGCAGGCTCTCATTAAACATGGCTGCAAACGCCGGGGCTGCTGAGACAATGCCTAAAAATATCGCACCTATTAGGGTTATGCGGTTAAGCGTTTTTGTAATAAAATCACTGGTTGGCTTGCCGGGGCGGATGCCCATTATAAAGCCGCCGTTTTTCTTTAAGTTGCTGGCCACCTCAACCGGGTTGAAGGTTATGATTGTATAGAAGTAGCTGAAAAATATAATCAGTAGGAACATGGCCAGGGTGTACACCCAGCCGCCTACGCTTACCGCGTTGACAACGCTTGCAAACCAGCCCTTGTTAATGGACGGGAAAAACTGCGCCAGCGTTGCAGGCAGGTAGACAAACGACTGTGCAAAGATGATTGGCAAAACGCCGGTCATGTTGACCTTGAGCGGGATGTGTGTGTTCTGCCCGCCGTACATCTTGCGGCCGACCACCTTTTTGGCGTACTGGACAGGTATGCGCCGCTCACCATTTGTGACAAATACGACAAACGCAACCATCAGCAGCAAGCCGATTGCGACCAGTATCAGCGCCAGCCAGCCCAGTGAGCCGCTGCTTATCAGCGCGCGGGCTGTGCCCAAAAGCGCCGGGCCTTCAGCCACGATACCTGCAAACAGTAAGATTGAGATACCATTGCCAATGCCCTTTTCGTTTATCTTTTCGCCCAGCCACATAAGCACTATTGCGCCTGCGGCAAAGCATGCAGTTATAACTATTGCTGTAAAAGCGTTGTTTGGCTCGACTATCTGGAAGCCCTCCTGGTTAGCCAGGATTGTGTAGTAGCCAAAGCCCAGCACCACTGACAGAATAACTGTTAAATACCGCGTCCACTTCTCCATGATTTTCTGGCCGCGGGTGCCATCCTCTTTCATAATGCGCTCCAGCGCGGGGATTGCAACCATTAACAGCTGCATGATGATTGAGGCGTTGATATAGGGCGAGATGGAAAGCGAGAAAAATGTAGCGCGTTCCATAGCGCCGCCCGCCATGATATTTAAAAAGCTGAATATGTTATTGGTGTCTGAAAACTGCTGGAACAGGTCACTCAGCCCCTGGGGGTCCAGAAACGGGACGGGGATGGCGCAGCCCAGCCTGAACAGGATCAGTATAAAGCCTGTAAAAAGCAGCTTTTTGCGTATATCCTTTACCTTCCAGGCGTTGACAAATACCTTGAACAACTATACCACCTCAACCTTTCCTCCGGCGGCCTCTATCTGTTCTTTTGCGCCAGAGGTTATTTTTGTGGCCCTTACCTTCACCGCTTTTGTGACCTTGCCGGTGCCGATTATCTTAAGCCCGTTCATAGGTTTTTTAGCATAGCCCGCCTCAATCGCCGAGTTTATATCTATAAACTTGCGTGCGTCAAAGCTGTTGAGGTCGTCCAGCGTTAAAATTACATACTTCTTTGCGAATATGTTGTTAAAGCCGCGTTTTGGAAGCCTGCGGCTGAGCGGCATCTGGCCGCCTTCAAATCCGATGCGTACTCCGCCGCCGGAGCGCGCTTTCTGGCCTTTGTGGCCCTTGCCGGACGTTTTGCCGGTGCCGGATGCTATGCCCCTGCCCACTCGTTTGGAGTTTGTCTTGGAGCCAGCTGCGGGGGAAAGCTCGTGTAAATTCATTGTCGTGCCACCTCCTTATTTGACAGGCTCAACCTTGACAAGGTGTGAGATTTTGTTTATTTTGCCCTTTGTTGCGTCATTATCCGGCTGCAGGGTGGCATCCCCGATTTTGCGCAGGCCAAGTGATTTGGCTGTTGCAATCTGGTCATCCTTACGGCCGATAAAGCTTTTTTGAAGGGTTATTTTAACTTGTTTTGATTTAGCCAAAAAAATCCCCTCCTTAACCTAAAATCTGCTCAACGGTCTTGCCGCGGCGGGCCGCTACCTGCGCCGCGTCTTCCATAGCGGTAAGCCCGTTTATTGTGGCGCGCACCACATTTATATTGTTGCGTGAGCGCAGCGCCTTTGTACGTATGTCCTTAATGCCCGCCATTTCAACCACCGCGCGCACAGCGCCGCCGGCAATAACGCCGGTACCGGGGGCAGCAGGCTTTAAGATTACCAGTGACGAGCCAAACCTGCCCACAATCTCGTGCGGGATGGTGTTTTCCTTTATACTAATCTTGACAATATTCTTTTTAGCGTCCTCAATACCTTTGCGTATCGCTTCCGGTACCTCGGCGGCCTTGCCCATGCCAATGCCGACATGGCCCGCGCCGTCACCCACAACAATCAGTGCGGAAAACTTCATTATACGCCCGCCTTTGACTGTTTTGGATACACGGTTGAGGGAAACTACGCGCTCGGTAAGCTCAAGGGTGCTGGGGTCTATCAAATTTGCCATAATTTCTGTCTCCTTACTTAAAATTTAAGTCCGCCCTCGCGTGCGCCGTCCGCCAGTTCTTTGACACGGCCGTGGTATATAAATCCGCCCCTGTCAAACACAACTGTGTCAATGCCTTTTTCCAGTGCGCGCTGGGCTACAAGCTCGCCTACCTTTTTTGCAGCCGCCTTGTTGCCGCCGTAGCCGCTAAAATCCTTTTCAACGGTGGAGGCGCTTACCAGGGTCTTACCGCCGATATCGTCTATTATCTGGGCGTATATGTTCTTTGCTGAACGGAATACGCACAGGCGCGGGCACTGTGCAGTGCCGGATACCTTGGCGCGAACCCTTTTATGTCTTTTGAGCCTCGCTTTTTTACTGTCCGGTCTCTTTATCATAGCTTATCTCCTCCCTTACTATTTAGCGCTCTTGCCGGCCTTGCCCTCTTTGCGCCTTATGACCTCATCCACATATTTGATGCCGGAGCCTTTGTACGGCTCGGGCGGGCGCTTCTCGCGCACGATTGCCGCAAAGTGGCCTACCAGCTGCTTATCCGCACCGCGGATTACCACGCGGTTGGGTGAAGGCAGCTCAATGGTGATGCCGTCTACCGGGTCCATCACTACCTGGTGCGAGTAGCCCAGGTTCATTACAAGCTGCTTGCCCTGCAGCTGGGCGCGGTAGCCTATGCCGTTTATCTCCAGCTCTTTGGAAAAGCCTGTGGTGACGCCTATTACCATGTTGTTAATAAGCGTCCTTGTAAGTCCATGCAGTGAGCGATGAAGCTTGTCGTCCGACGGGCGCTCGACTATAACGCTGCCGTTTTCCACCTTTACCTTCATGTCCTTATGCAGTTTTTGGGTAAGTGTGCTTTTGGCGCCCTTTACTGTGACAGTATTGTCATCTGAAACCTTGATATCTACTCCGGCAGGAATGGTGATTGGCTGTTTTCCGATTCTTGACATTATATCTTACCTCCCTACCACACGAACGCAAGGACTTCGCCGCCGACACCGGCGCGCCGCGCCGCTTTATCGGTCATTATACCCTTTGATGTGGATACAATGGCGATGCCAAGGCCTTTCATAACTCTCGGCATGTCCTCACACCCTGCGTAAATTCTTAAGCCCGGTTTTGAGACGCGTTTTAGCCCCTGCAAAACCCTGGCCTTTTGCTCACCATATTTTAATGTGAGCACTATCTTGCCCTGGAGGCCGTCATCTATAACCTCCATCTCCTTTATATATCCCTCGTCCAGCAGTATCTGGCAGATGGCCTTTTTTACATTTGAGGCGGGGATTTCTACTTTTTCATGTCTGGCCGAGTTGGCGTTCCTCACCCGTGTGAGCAAATCGGCAATCGGGTCTGTAATCTGCATATTTTATAAACCTCCTTACCAGCTTGCTTTCTTTACGCCAGGGATTTGGCCGTTGTAGGCAAGCTCCCTAAAGCATATTCTGCAAACACCGTAATTTCTCAGATACGCGTGCGGACGCCCGCAAATCTTGCACCTGTTATATTCTCTGGTAGAGAACTTCTGCTTTTTCTGCTGTTTTAAAATCATTGCTTTCTTTGCCACTTAAAACTTACCTCCTTATCTGGCAAACGGCGCGCCCAGCATTGTGAGCAGCTCGCGCGCTTGCTCGTCGGTCTTGGCAGTGGTGACAATGTTAATGTCCATACCGCGAATCTTATCTACCTTGTCATACTCAATCTCCGGGAAAATCAGCTGTTCCTTTATGCCAAGGGCGTAGTTTCCGCGCCCGTCAAACGCGTTGGCGCTGATGCCCCTGAAATCGCGTACGCGCGGCAGCGCAATGTTGAAAAGCCTATCCAAAAACTCGTACATGCGCTCACCACGGAGTGTTACCTTGGCGCCTATAGCCATGCCCTCACGGATCTTGAAGTTGGCGACAGACTTGCGCGCAGCGCACGGCACTGCCTTCTGCCCGGTTATCAGCGCAAGGTCGTTCATTACTGAGTCTATTACCTTTGAGTTGTCCTTTGCGTCACCGCAGCCGACGTTTACGATAACCTTTTCAAGCTTTGGTATCTGCATTACGCTTTTGTATGAAAACTTTTTCATCAGCGCTGGCGCAATTTCTTTTTTATATAAATCTAACAGTCTTGCCATTTATACTCCCCCTTTAAAACGTTTCCAGGCAGTCTTTATTCTTGCACTGCCGTACTTTAGTCCCGTCGTCCAGCTTGATGTGGCCTACGCGGGTGGGGTTTTTGCATTTGGGGCAGATTACCTGCACCTTGCAGGCGTAGATGGCGCCCTCAGCCTCGATGCGGCCGCCCGGCTCGCCCTGCCTGCGCGGCTTAACATGCTTTGTAACCATGTTTGCCTTTTCTACTATAACCTTGCCCTCCTTGGGCGAAACCTCCAGCACCTTGCCCTTTTTACCGCGGTTTTTACCTGACAGTATCAGGACAGTGTCACCTTTTTTAACATGTAATTTATTCATTAGTCGGCTCCTCCCTTAAAGAACCTCGGGTGCCAGCGACAGGATTTTTGTGTACTCCTTATCGCGCAGCTCCCTCGCCACAGGGCCGAATATACGCGTGCCCCTGGGGGTCTTATCCTCTTTAATCAGTACTGCGGCATTTTCGTCAAAACGGATGGACGACCCGTCTGCCCGTTTCAGCCCTTTAACCGAGCGGACTATTACCGCCCTTACAACCTCGCCCTTCTTTACAGTGCCGCCGGGCGCCGCTTTCTTTACGGAACAGACTATTACGTCGCCGATATTTGCATATCTTCTCCTGGTGCCGCCCAACACGCGTATGCACATTACTTCCTTTGCGCCGGTGTTGTCAGCCACCTTGAGATAACTTTGCTGCTGTATCACGCTTATGTCCTCCTTTTACAATTTCTGTGATAAGCCTGAGCCCGGCTTACTTCGCTTTCTCAACTATCCTTACAAGTCTCCATCTCTTGTCCTTGGAAAGCGGACGGGTCTCCATGACCTCGACTGTGTCGCCTGTTGTGCACGCGTTTTCCTCGTCGTGCGCTTTGAGCTTGTATGTTCTCTTAATAACTTTTTTATAAAGCGGGTGCTTTACGTTGTCCTTGATGGCAACTACTATCGTTTTGTCCATCTTATCGCTGACTACTACGCCTACCCGCGTTTTCCTCAGTGCTCTCTCCGTCACTTATTTACTCCTCCTTTTAGGATTAGTTTACTTGCTTTCCTTAAGCTTCAGCTGAGTTAGGAAGGTGTTGACCCTGGCGATGTCACGCTTTACCTCAACAATGCGCTGCGGGTTCTCAAGCTGATTTGTGGAATGCTGAAATTTTAAATTGAAAAGCTCCTTTTTAAGGTCGCCAAGCTTGGTTGTAAGCTCAGCCTCGGTAAGCTCTCTTAACTGACTAGGTTTCATTATATAGCTCTTCCTTTCTGATAGGATTTAGCGCCTTAGTTTCCCGCCGCCTGCTTTTCCAGCATGGCCTTGGACGCAAACTTGCACTTGATAGGCAGCTTGTGCATGGCAAGCCGCATGGCCTCACGCGCCTGTGCCTCCTCAACGTCTGCAACCTCGAACAGCACGCGCCCGGGCTTTACTACCGCTACCCAGTACTCCGGCGCGCCTTTACCGGAACCCATGCGGGTTTCAGCCGGTTTCTGGGTGACAGGCTTGTCAGGGAATATCTTTATCCACACCCTGCCGCCGCGCTTGAGATAACGGGTCATGGCGACACGGGCAGCCTCTATCTGGTTGCTGGTTATCCACGCCGGCTCGGTTGCTACAAGCCCGTACTCGCCGTAGGCAATGGTGTTGCCGCGGGTGGCCTTGCCTTTCATGCGCCCGCGCTGTACTTTTCTATACTTTACTCTCTTAGGCAGTAACATTGTCGTCTGCGCCTCCCTCTTTTACAGGCTCCTTCTTGGGTGCGCGCCTTGGCCGCTCACTCTTTGCGCGGCCCTGCTTGTCAGCACGCCGCTCGCTGCGCTTTTCCTTTTGCTCAGTGCTCTCTAGCGAGCGCATCTCGCGCTTGTCTTTCAAGATTTCGCCTTTGTATATCCAGACCTTGACGCCAAGCTTGCCATAGGTGGTCTTAGCCTCGGCAAAGCCGTAGTCAATGTCCGCGCGCAGGGTCTGAAGCGGGATGGTACCCTCATGATAAGTCTCGCTGCGCGCAATCTCCGCGCCGTTGAGGCGGCCGGAAACCATTATCTTTATACCCTTTGCACCGCAGCGCATGGTGCGGCCTATCGCCTGCTTCATCGCACGCCTGAACGCAATGCGCTTTTCCAGCTGCTGTGCAATACTCTCTGCTACCAGCTGCGAGTCCATATCAATATTCTTAATTTCGCCTATCTTGATTTCAACACGCTTGCCGGTAAGCTTTACAAGCTCGCTTTTGAGCTTGTCAATCTCGCTGCCGCCGCGGCCGATTACAAGGCCGGGCTTGGCACACCACAGCACTATCCTTATTGCGTTGCCGCCGGTGCTGCGCTCAATCTCTATCTTGGGTATGCCGGCGCTGTAGAGTTTGTTTTTGAGGTATTTGCGGATGTTGTAGTCCTCAACCAGCAAATCACCAATCTTTTCGTCCTTTACAAACCATCTGGAATCCCAGTCCTTAATCACGCCGACCCGTAAACCATGCGGATGTACTTTCTGTCCCATACTATACCTCCCTCTCCTCAACTACTATTGTAATGTGAGAAGTGCGTTTATTTATCCTGAATGCCCTGCCCTGTGCGCGCGGCATAATCCGTTTAAGGATTGGGCCTGCGCCAACGTAGCACTGCGACACGTACAGGTTATCGGCGTTCATGCCAAAGTTGTTTTCAGCATTGCTGACTGCGCTTTTAAGCAGTTTGGACACCGGCTCGCACGCCGCTTTGTGGGTGTGCTTTAGTATCGCTGCCGCGTCTGAGGCGGGCTTGTTGCGGATAAGGTCCAATACAATGCCTACCTTGCGGGGGGAGATTCTAAGATATTTCACTTGTGCTTTTGCTTGCATTTATGCGTTTCCTCCTTATCCCTTACTTTGTGGTCTTGGAGCCTGCGTGGCCCCTGAAGGTGCGTGTCGGCGCAAACTCGCCCAGCTTGTGGCCGACCATGTCCTCTGTTATATAGACCGGCACGTGCTTGCGCCCGTCATGAATCGCTATTGTGTGTCCGACAAAGTCGGGAAAGATGGTGGAGGCACGGCTCCAGCTCTTAAGCACCCTCTTTTCGCCGGTTTCGTTCATCTCTTGTATTCTCTTTAAAAGCTTGGGCTCAACAAAAGGCCCTTTCTTAACGCTTCTGCCCATTTAAATACTCCTCCTTCCGGCTTAATTGTCGTTGCGACGCTTAATAATGAATTTATCGGTCCGCGCTTTTTTGGACCGGGTTTTATAACCCAGGGTGGGCTTGCCCCACGGCGTTACTGGCCCGCTGCGCCCGACAGGGCTTTTGCCCTCGCCGCCGCCGTGCGGGTGGTCACACGGGTTCATAACCGAACCGCGAACGGTAGGCCGTATACCCATATGGCGCTTTCTGCCCGCCTTGCCGACTGAGACGTTGGCGTGGTCACCATTTGAGATGACGCCGATTGTGGCCATGCAATTTAGTGCTATCATGCGCACCTCGCCGGACGGCATGCGGATTTGCGCATAACCGTTCTCCTTGGCCATAAGCTGTGCGCTGGCGCCTGCGCCGCGGACCAGCTGGCCGCCCTTGCCGGGGTGAAGCTCAATATTGTGCAGCACTGTACCGACTGGGATGTTTTCCAGCGGCAGGGCATTGCCCGGCTTTATATCCGCACTTTTGCCTGCTACTACTGAATCGCCGACCTTGAGGCCTTCTGGTGCGAGGATGTAGGACTTCTGCCCGTCTTCGTACACTATAAGCGCGATGAATGCGGTGCGGTTGGGGTCGTACTGCAGTGAGTCAACCTTGCCGGCAACGTCCAGCTTCTGGCGCTTAAAGTCAATAATCCTGTATTTCTGCTTGTTGCCGCCGCCCTGGTGACGGACGGTGATACGGCCGTAGCTGTTTCTGCCCGCCTTTTTCTTTGCCGGCGCAAGCAGTGATTTTTCCGGAGCCACCTTGGACAGCACGCTGTAATCGACATTGGTCATCTGGCGCCTGGCCGGTGTGGTTGGTTTATATGTTTTTATCGCCATACTAGCTCCTCCTATTACATCATACCGTCAAAGAACTCAATTGTCTTTGACTCGGGCGTAAGCTTTACATACGCCTTTTTCCATGCCGAGGTGGTGCCAACATGCACGCCCATGCGCTTTTGCTTGCCGCGCACGTTTATCATTGTCACCTTATCGACGTTTACTTTGAAAATCTGCTCAACGGCGTTTTTGACCTCTATCTTGTTAGCGTCCACCGCCACCTTGAACACATAAGTCTTTTGCTGCATTTTGTCCATAGACTTCTCGCTCATAATTGGTTTTTGGATTATATCATAAGGCGATTTCATCAGGCGTACACCTCCTCAAGCTTTTTGACAGCGGCCTCGGTTAAAATAAGGCTGTCATACTTTAATATATCGTAAGTGTTGATGGTGTTTGTAAGCGCGCTTTTGACACCTTTGATGTTGTTTGCGCTTTTTACAAAGCAGGGCTCAACCTTGTCGTTTACTATCAGCGCGCCGTTTACCTTAAGCGCTGAGAGCATCTGGGCCACTGCCTTGGTCTTGTACTCGTCCATCTTGACATCGTCCAGCACAATCAGCTTACCGTCCTTAAGTTTGGACGACAGCGCGCTTTTAAGCGCAAGCTGCTTTAGCTTTTTGTTGATGGACATCCTGTAATCGCGCGGCTTGGGTGCGAACACCACGCCGCCATGCGTCCACTGCGGGGCGCGGATTGAGCCCTGGCGCGCACGGCCGGTACCCTTTTGCCGCCACGGCTTAATGCCGCCGCCGCGTACCTCTGACCGGGTCAGTGCCGACTGTGTGCCCTGGCGCTGGTTGGCAAGGTACGCCACAACCGCGCTGTGCATTGCGGGCTTGCTTATCTTTACTGCGAAAATGGAATCACTCAGCTCCAGCTCGGACACCTTTTCGCCGCTTTTATTTAAAACGTCTATTTTAGCCATTTGCTGTACCCCCTTACTTTACACCGCTCTTAACAGTGTTTTTAACTGTTACAATAGAGCCCTTAGCGCCCGGGACGGCGCCTTTTACGACTATAAGGTCGTTTTCCAAATCAATCTTTACAACATCAAGGTTCTGCACGGTTACCCTTGCGGCGCCCATGTGGCCAGGCATTTTTTTGCCTTTGAATATGCGCGAGGGTGAGCTGCATGCGCCCATTGAGCCTGCGTGCCGGTGTACCGGCCCGCCGCCATGGCTTACCGGCCCGCGGCGGCCGCCGTAACGCTTGATGGTGCCGGCAAAGCCCTTACCTTTGGATGTGCCGGTAACATCAACACAGCTGCCTGCCTCAAACACGTCCACCTTAATAACATCGCCGACGTTGTATTTGTCAGCATCGTCCAGCCTGAACTCCTTTAGTATGCGGGCGCCTTCAAGCCCCGCCTTGGAAAAGTGGCCCTGCATGGGCTTGCTAAGCTTTTTAGCATCCTTCTGCTCAAAGCCCAGCTGAAGTGAGCTGTACCCGTCCTTCTCCACAGTTTTTTTCTGCACAACACTGCAGGGGCCGGCTTTAATAACTGTGACCGGGATGACGCTGCCGTTTTCATCAAACAGCTGGGTCATGCCGACCTTTCTGCCGATTATTCCTGTTTTCATCTGATTATGTTCCTCCTTTTGGTTATTGGTTGATTGGCATCAACTTGACCTAAGGCTTTTGCCAAAGGCTTTGTTACAGCTTGATCTCGATATCCACGCCGGCCGGCAGCGCCAGGTTTGTAAGCGCTTCAGCAGTTTTGCCGGTGGGCTTGAGAATGTCGATAAGGCGCTTGTGTGTGCGCCGCTCAAACTGCTCCCTTGAATCCTTATACTTGTGTACCGCACGCAGAATGGTTACAACCTCTTTCTTTGTCGGCAGCGGGATTGGGCCGGATACCACAGCCCCTGTCCTACGCGCTGTCTCTAAAATTTTCTGCGCGGTCTGGTCGACCAGCATTGCATCGTACCCTTTTACCCTGATTCTAATTTTGTTTGCTGGCATTGGCTTTCGCCTCCTTATAAAATAATATTTATTAAGACTGGCGCTAAAACGGCTTTTAAAAAATAAACACACACCCGGGTGTCCCACCCGGTTTTTAAAAAATAAAACGGGGCAAAACCACCCGCGTACCAAAGCTTTGCGGCTTACGCGGTTATCCGCGCAGTTCCAGACCATGGCACTGTGCTAAAAACTAAAGCCGCCCGCCCGGTTTTTAAAACCGGACTGCTCTGCGGAAATTACCTGCCCTGCCAAAGCCATAAGGCAGCACAGCAACCTCCCGCTTCAACGCTTTACACAGTCACGCTAGGTTAGTATATCACAGCCCGGCCGCAATTGCAAGCTTTTTTTACACTTTTTTAAAAAAATAATTTGCAGGCTTTATTATATATAATTATATAGGAAGTAAATATAAGCGTACAACGGAAAGGGCGTTGTTACACCCTGCCCTTTGGCAGGGTATAACGTATATACGCTTCTCAGCGCCGCTTGGCGTCTGCAAACAGCAAAACAGGCATTGTTATACCCTGCCCTTTGGCAGGGTATAACGCATATACGCTTCTCAGCGCCGCTTGGCGTCTGCAAACAGCAAAACAGGCGTTGTTATACACACTTCTCAGCGCCGCCCGGTGTTTAGTAAGCGGCAAGTTTTTACTGCACTTTTTTAAAATAATATGCGGCTTTTAGGTGATTTTTGTTTTTTATATGCTATAATGATTAAAAGATGGCAGCGCATAAATCAAAGTAAGGCTATGCTTTGTGCTATAATATATTAAGAGGTGACAGCGCATGAAGCAATTTAAGGCAGAGAGCTATACCGATAACGGTATTTACATTTTTAAAAGCACCGGCAGGGCAAAATCAACTGTGCACACCCACAATTTTATTGAGCTTATATACATTGTGTGCGGAAACGGCAAGGAATGGGTGGACGGCAGAGAGTACACTGTAAAGCGCGGCGATTTAATATTTATCGGCCTTAATGAGACGCATAATTTCGCCCCGCTTGACAGTGAGTTTGCCTTTTACAATATCCTGCTAAAGCCCCAGCTTGCAGACAGCCGTATTTTTGACAAAGAGCTTTTGGATAAGCCGTGCGATATCATCCGCTTTTTCAGAGGGCGGGACGAGCTTGAAAGCCTGCTTGAGAGCATGCTAAACGAGTGCAAGCAAAAGGAGTCCGGATATTTTAATGTACTCAGTGCATACATGAACATACTGCTCACAAAAATAAAACGCAGGCTGTCACCGCAGCAGGAAAAAGAGGATGTATGGAGCAAGATATTAAACTACATTAATGAGAATCTTGACGGGCGGCTGACTGTCACCGATATTGCCGAGCGGTTTTACTACAACCCTTCATATTTCAGCCGCGTGTTTTCACAAAAGACGGGAAAGCCGTTTTCAAAATATGTGCTGGAGCTGCGCCTTAAAAAGGCGGCAAGACTACTTATCGAGACGGATATGCCGGCAGATGACATTGCCGAAATGTGCGGGTTTGGGGACAGGAGCACCTTTTACCGCAACTTTAACAAAAAATATTCTACATCCCCCGCCGCGTATCGGGAAAAGTAAAAAAATGCAACTGTTAGGTAAAGCAGTGCTATTGTACGTATTATTGCCTTGATGTATGCTTATTATAAACTGAGGTAATAACGTGAAAATTCTTTTCACGTTATGCCCCAGGCGGATTTGATTGCCCGTGCGAAATTTTCCTCGGCATAAGCCTTACAAACGCACATGGGCGTAATAATCTCTTGTCCTTTTCTGCCCTGCGGATAAGAGAAATTTAATTGCTATTTGTGCTTACGCAGGGCAGAGAAATGGAGATTATTATGAGAGTATATGGCAAACCGTTTTCCCTAAACAGAAAAGAGTATGCGGACAAGGTCTACGCCTGCTGGCTGGGCAAAAACATCGGCGGCACGATTGGCGCGCCGTATGAGGGCACAAGGGAAATGCTGGACATACCGGGCTTTGCCACGCCCGAAGGTGTGGCGCTACCCAATGATGATTTGGATTTACAGCTGGTGTGGCTGCACGCCATGGAGGAGCTGGGGCCGTACGCTGTCACCCCCCAAAGCCTGGGCGATATGTGGCTCAGCTTTATAACGCCGTGGTGGAACGAGTACGGCATTTGCAAGGCAAACATGCAGCGCGGGCTTATCCCGCCCCTTTCGGGCCAGTACAAAAACAGCTGGAAAAACTCCAACGGCGCATGGATACGCACCGAGATTTGGGCGACCCTGCTGCCCGCAAGCCCGGACGCTGCTGTAAAATACGCATACTACGACGCATCGGTCGACCACGGCCATGCTGAGGGCACCTATGCCGCAGCTTTTATTGCCGCTGTTGAGAGCGCGGCGTTTGTGGTGAGCGACATACGCGAGCTTATCGAGATTGGGCTTAAGCGGATTCCGGAAGACAGCCGCGTGGCAAAGACGATAGCGCTGCTCCTTAAGCTTTATGACAGCGGCAAGCCGTGGCAGGACGCGCGCAACGCCATCCAGCAGGCAAACAGCGATATTGGAGACGGCTGGTTTGAAGCGCCCTCAAACGTGGGCTACGCCATGCTGGGCATACTTTACGGCGGGGGCGACTTTAAAAAAAGCATGATTACCGCTGTAAACTGCGGCGACGATACTGACTGCACTGCCGCAACAGTCGGCTCGATACTGGGCATCATGGGCGGGACCAAAGCCATACCGGACGACTGGAAAAAGCACATTGGCGACAGTATTGTCACAATATCGCTTGCCGCCGGCACCCTGCACTATCTGCCTAAGACCTGTACCGAGCTTACAGAGCATATTATAAAGCTTGCGCCGCACACGCTGTTTGCAAACCGCTCAACTGTTGAGATAACAGACCAGGCGACAGATGACATAGAGAGTATTGCTGACGCACTTAACAGCACACGGCTAAAAGCGTTTTTTAAAGAGAGAAAGCCGTATTCCTACACTGTAAGCTTTAACCACTCGCTGGCGGAGGTGTCCTTTGACAAAAGCCCTGACATATCCCCGCTAGAGAGCATTGACGTAAGCATACGCATTATGCATAACTCAATTGATTTTTTAAACCTGTTCGGTACGCCCAAATACGGCAGGGACTACTCCCCTAACACAGATTCCTTTGGCAATCTGGCGGTATACTACAGCTTTCGCTGGCTGCTGCCGGAGGGCTGGGCGGTGAGCGGGCCAATGTCCGCAAAGGCAGACCCATCCAATACCCATTCGGACGGTTCGGTGACTGCGAAATTTACCATAACCGCCGGCGAGAAGGTGGACGCTGTAAACAGGCCGGTTTTGGAAGTGGTAACGCAGGGTATGCTTACAGTAGGATATATTCCAATAACACTTATAGGATAAACTTAAACTTATAAGATAAAAATGAGCCGGGCTTTAGCCCGGCTCATCTTTATAAATATTATCTTTCGCCCGGCAGGTGTGTCTCTGCCGTTTCGCAGTAAATGCAGCGGTAAATCCTTTTTTCCCTGTCGCTGAGCTTAAATACATGGTCAATCTCCCGCTCGCTTGCGGTAATACAGCGCGGGTTTTTGCAGCGGATGACATTTACAACTGTATCCGGCAGGGCCAGGTGCTTTTTAAGCACCAGCTTTTTATCGCGTATTACATTTACTGTGATGTTGGGGTCCAGATACCCCAAAAGGTCAAGGTTGGGGTCCATCACCGTGTCAATCTTGATAATGTCCTTTACCCCCATCTTTTTTGAGCGCACGTTTTTTATTATCGCCACACTGCAGTCAAGGCTGCCAAGGCCAAGGTAGTGGTAAATATCAAGGCTTTTGCCCGCCTTTATATGGTCCAAAACGATTCCGTTTGTAATCTCGTCCACATTCATTTAAAGCTCCACCCCCAGCAGCATCAGTATAAGCGCCATGCGCATGTATTTGCCGTTTGCCACCTGCTTGAAATAGCAGGCGCGCCTGTCACTGTCCACATCTGTTGATATCTCATTGACCCTTGGCAGCGGGTGCATTACCGACAGGCTGTCGGACGCATATGCCAGCTTGTCAGCATTTAGTATAAAGCTGTCCTTGAGCCGGATATAGTCCGCCTCGTTAAAAAACCGCTCACGCTGGACGCGGGTCATGTACAAAATATCAAGGTTTTTAAGCTCCAAAAGCATATCATCCGTCTCCCTAAAGCTTATGCCGGCGGCGCTTATTTTGTTTTTGACATAGTCCGGCACTTTAAGCTCAGGCGGTGAGATGAGCACAAACTTTATGTTTTTATAACGCATTAGCGCCAGCATCAGCGAGTGGACGGTGCGGCCAAACTTAAGGTCACCACACAGGCCGACAGTGAGGTTTTCAAACCCGCCTTTTTCGCGGTAGATGGTTAAAAGGTCGGCTAAGGTCTGTGTTGGGTGGCTATGCCCGCCGTCCCCCGCGTTGATAATCGGCACGCCGCTGTACATTGACGCGTGCAGCGGTGCGCCCTCCTTGGGGTGGCGCATTGCAATTATATCAGCATAGCAGCTTACTGTGCGAACTGTGTCCGCCACGCTCTCACCCTTGGCGGCGGATGACGAGGCCGGCTCGGAAAAGCCTATCACGCTTCCGCCCAGCTCCAGCATGGCCGCCTCAAAGCTGAGCCTGGTGCGGGTGGACGGCTCAAAAAACAGCGTGGCAAGCTTTTTGCCCTTTAACAGCTCGCTGTACCGGCCGGGGTTGTCTATGATATCCCCGGCAGTATTTATAAGCTGCATTATCTCTGCCTTGTCAAGATCCATTATGTCAAGTAAGTGCCGCATGTCAGCTCTTACCCTTCTTAAGCATATCGGCCCAGCCCGCATCGCCCGGGTTGTCCCTGAATTTTATAAGCGCGGGCGCAGCCGACTCAGGTATATACCCCTTTTGCACTGCCACATCAACCAGCGTGTCAAAATCGCTTAAGCTGTAGTTTTTCACATTTGCCGCCTTGAGCCTGTCCAGGCCCTTTTGCATGCCGTAGGTGAAAATGCTGACAATGCCTAATACCTCAGCCCCTGCCTCACGCAAGGCGTCCACCACGTCAATAACGCTGCCGGCGGTGGAGATAAGGTCCTCTACCACCACAACCCTCCAGCCGGGCTCAAGCCTACCCTCAATCCTGCCTTTGCGGCCGTGGTCCTTGCTGGCTGAGCGCACGTAACCCATCGGCAGTGACAGCATGTGCGCGGCAATCGCGGCGTGGGCAATGCCGGCGGTGCTGGTGCCCATTACCGCCTGGCAATCAGAATACTGGTCATTTATCACGCCGGCTATCGCCCGCTCCACCCTGAGGCGGACAGCAGGCGCCGTAAGAATCAGCCGGTTGTCACAATAGACCGGGCTTTTTATGCCGCTGGCCCAGGTGAAAGGCTCATCCGGGCGCAGGAAAACTGCGCCTATGGACAAAAGGTCCTGCGCTATCTCACGTCTTAAATCCATAATACAGCCCTTTCCTTAACCGACAAATGCTTTTCTGTAACGCTTGTATGCCTCAACCGGGTCCTTGGCTTGGGTTATCGGCCGGCCTACCACTATGTAGTCGCTATACTCCTTTGCCATCTCAGGGGTGGCAACCCTCTGCTGGTCGCCCTTGCTGTCGTCCGCAAAGCGCACGCCCGGGGTGATGGTCAAAAAGTCACTCCCGCACGCCTCTTTAACCGCCTTGGCCTCAAAGGGTGAGCAGACTACCCCGTCAAGCCCGGCGGCCTTGGCGTTAAGCGCGTATTTTACAACAATGTCGTTTACACTGCCGGGTATGCCAAGCTCGTTATGCATGGCCTCCTCACTGATTGAGGTCAGCTGTGTAACGCCCACTGCCAGCGGGCGGGTACCGTCCCCCAGTGCCTTGCGCCCCGCCTTCATCATTTCAATGCCGCCGGCGGCATGCATGTCCAGCATGTCAATCGAAAACTCGCCTATGCGCTGCATTGTCTTACTGACTGTATTGGGGATGTCATGCAGCTTAAGGTCCAAAAACACGTTGTGGCCGTGCGCCTTGAACATCTGTGTGATGCCCGGGCCCTCAGAATAATACAGCTCCATGCCGATTTTCACGTCCGGGCGGCAGTCCTTAAACATGCATACAAACTCAAATGCCTCAATTGCCCTGCTAAAGTCCAGTGCGATAATAACATCCTTACCCACTTTCTTTTTGCCTCCTTAAAATAAAATTTCTATATAAAACCACATTCAGGCAGTTTTAACTTAGTGTGCCGCGCCTATAATATCGCTGAGCTTATCAATGCCAAGGCGCTCCATCGCCTTTGGCAGGCGTAAAATTATATCTTTCATCGCGTACGGGTCAACAAGGTTTTTAGCACCAATCTGCACTGCTGTGGCGCCCGCCATCATCATTTCAATAACCTCATACTCGTCCGCCACGCCGCCCATGCCGACTATCGGGATTTTTACAGCCTCATACACCTCATACACCATCCTGAGCGCTACAGGGAAAACCCCCGGCCCGGAATAGCCGCCCACCTTGTTTTTAAGCACAGGCTTTCTTGCCGCAAGGTCAATCCTGAGCCCTAAAAGCGTATTTATAAGGCTTAATGCATCCGCCCCCTCAGCCTCACAGGCGCGCGCAATCTCCGTAATGTCCGCCACATTGGGGCTGAGCTTTATCATCACCGGCTTGGACGTGGCGCGCTTTACCGCGCGGGTGACCATTGCGGCCCCCTTTGCGTCCGAGCCGAAGTTTTTGCCGCCCTTATGCAAATTTGGACAACTTATGTTTACTTCTATTATACCAATATTTTTGATTTTGTCCAGTCTTTTTGCAAGTGTTTCAAATTCATCCACAGAAAAACCGCCGATATTGGCTATAACCGGGCCACTGAAATATTTTTCTATCTCTGAAAAAAGCTTGGCTGCCTTATCAACCCCCGGGTTTTCAAGGCCGATGGAATTGAGCATACCGGCAGGGCAGTCCGCAATGCGGGGGCTTTCATTGCCAAACCGCGGGCTTTGGGTTATACCCTTGGTACTAAATGACCCGAGAATATCCAGCGGGTATAGTTCTTTAAACTCCTTGCCAAAGCCAAAGGTGCCGCTGGCGCCGATTACGGGGTTTTTAAGGCAAAGCCCTAAAAGATTAACAGAAAGGTCTTTATCTTTCATAATTTAAAACACCACCTCGCCTTTTTTTAGCACCGGCCCGTCCTTGCAGATTTGCTTTGAGCCGGTTATGGTTTTGCAGCTGCAGCCCATGCAGGCGCCAAACCCGCAGCCCATCCGCCGCTCAAAGCTGAGCTGGCCATCCGTTTTGGCTGCGGCATGCACCGCCTTTAGCATCGGCTCCGGCCCGCAGGCGTAAAAGTAGTCATAGCTAATATCATCCAGCGCATTTGTCACAAACCCGCGGGTGCCGCGGCTGCCGTCCACTGTGGTGATATAGACTTTGGCGCCCAGCGCTTTAAACCTATCATCATAGTAGCACTCATCTGCGCTTGCAAAGCCGAGCAGTACACTGGGGCTTTTGCCGGCCTTTATAAGCTCCCTCAGCAGCAGATACAGCGGCGCAAGCCCTATGCCGCCGCCTATCAGCAGCGGGGCTTTGGCCTCTATCTCCAAATCAAAGCCGTTGCCAAGGCCTAAAAGCGTATCCACCCTGGTGCCGGGCGCCATGTCCAGCATGGCATAGGTGCCGCGCCCTACCGCCTTGTACAGCAGCGTCAGCCTGTCACCCTCAATATCGCAGACCGAGATGGGCCGGCGCAGGTACAGCCCGCCAAGCTTTAAGTTTACAAACTGGCCGCATTTCATATCAAAGGGGCTTTCGCTTTTAAGCACCATCTCGCCGATATTGGGCTTTATGCGTGTGTTTTTTTCAACTGTAAGAATCTGTTGCTTAAGCATTTTAACCCTCCTATGAATCTATGGTGGATACGCGCTGGGTAAACTCCTCCAGCACGTCCAAAAGCACCCCTACAGTGTCCAGCGACGTACAGATGGTGACGTTATTTTCCACCGCGCAGCAGCGGATACGGTAGCCGTCACTGTCGTGCCAGAGCTTGTCAATATCGCGGGTGTTAATCACGTAGCTTACATGGCCGCGGCGGATGGACTGCAGTATTTCGTCACTGCCCTCGCTGAGTTTTTTGCGGGTGCGGGTGCGAATGCCGTGCTGCTTTAAAAACTCGCCGGTGCCCTTTGTGGCCTCGATATTAAAGCCCAGCTCGTAAAACCGCTTTATAAGCGGCAGCGCCTCGTCCTTGTCCTTGTCGGCAATGGTGACAAATATGGTGCCGTAGCCCCGCACCTGCATGCCGGACGACTGCAGCGCCTTATACATCGCGCGGTTAAAGCTTGTGTCATACCCTATCGCCTCACCGGTTGACTTCATCTCAGGCGAGAGGTACGCGTCAATCCCGCCCAGCTTGGAAAAGGAAAAGGCGGGCGCTTTTACATACCATTTTTGTTTCTGGGGCGGCAGTATAAAGTCAATGCCCTGCTCCTTAAGGCTTACCCCCAATGCCGCCTTGGTGCCGATATCGGCAATCACATACCCTGTGGCCTTTGAGATAAAGGGCACTGTGCGGGATGAGCGTGGGTTTACCTCTATTATATACACATCGTCATTCTTATCCGCTATAAACTGGATGTTATACAGCCCCACAATGCCAAGGCCCAGCCCCAGCTTTTTAGTGTAGTCCAGTATCTTTTCTTTTATTTTATCACTTATGTCAAAGGGCGGGTAGACGCTGATGCTATCACCCGAGTGCACGCCGGTGCGCTCAACATGCTGCATGATGCCCGGCACAAAAACATCAGTGCCGTCACACACCGCGTCCACCTCCAGCTCGCGCCCGTAAATGTACTTATCTACCAGCACGGGGTTGTCACTGTTTATCTTTACCGCGCTTTCAAGGTAGACCCTGAGCGCCTTTTCACCCGTTACAATCTGCATGGCCCTGCCGCCCAGCACAAAGCTGGGGCGCACCAGCACGGGGTAGCCTATCCGCGCTGCGGCTTTAACGCCTGACTCAATATCGGTCACCGCCTCGCCCTTGGGGCGGGGGATGTTAAGGCTTTCAAGCACTTTTTCAAACTCGTCCCGGTTTTCGGCGCGGTCAATGGCGTCCACATCAGTGCCGATAAAGTTTACACCCATCTCCTTTAAGCCGGCGGCAAGGTTTATCGCGGTCTGCCCGCCCAGGGTGGCAATCACGCCTGTCGGCTTTTCCAGCTCGATTATGTTCATTACGTCCTCAAGGGTGAGCGGCTCAAAGTACAGCTTGTCCGAGGTGGTGTAGTCGGTAGACACGGTCTCGGGGTTGTTGTTTATTACAATCGCCTCATACCCCAGCTGGTGTATAGTCCACACCGCGTGGACGGTGGAGTAGTCAAACTCCACGCCCTGGCCGATGCGGATAGGGCCGCTGCCCAGCACGATGATTTTCTTTTTATTGCTTACTATTGACTCGTTTTGCTGTTCATAGCTGGAGTAAAAGTAGGGCACGTAGCTTGCAAACTCGCTGGCGCAGGTGTCTATCATCTTATAGGCAGGCAAGATGCCAGATTTTTTGCGTAGCTCAAACACGCTGCGCTCATCTGTCTGCCATAATTTTGAGATGTACTTATCGCTAAAGCCCAGCCGCTTTGCACGCCAAAGCGTATCAGCGTCAAACGGGTTGGACTTTACTATGCTTTCATAGTTTACTATGTTTTTGAATTTTGAGAGGAACAGCATATCGATTTTAGTAATGTCGTTTATAATGCCGATATCCACATTTTTGCGCATAAGCTCGGCAATGGCAAAGTACCTGTCGTCCCTGCCGTCGGTTATATACTGCTCCAGCTCACCCTCGCCCATATTATCAAACTTTTCAAGGTGGAGGTGGCAGGCGCCAATCTCGAGTGAGCGGATGGATTTTAAAAAGCTCTCCTCAAAGGTGCGCCCCACGCTCATCACCTCGCCGGTGGCTTTCATCTGGGTGGAAAGCTTGTTTGAGGCAAGCGCGAACTTATCAAACGGAAAGCGCGCGATTTTGGTGACTACATAGTCCAGCGCCGGCTCAAAGGATGCGAGGGTGTTGCTAAGCTGTATCTCGTCCAGCGTAAGGCCGACGGCGATTTTGGCGCTCACCCTTGCGATAGGGTAGCCGCTGGCCTTGCTGGCCAGTGCGGACGAGCGGGAAACGCGCGGGTTTACCTCTATTATATAGTAGTCAAAGGACATGGGGTCAAGCGCGAACTGGACGTTGCAGCCGCCCTCAATACCCAGCGCGCGTATGATTTTTAGTGCGCTGGTGCGCAGCAGCTGGTACTCTTTATTTGTAAGGGTCTGGCTGGGGGCGACCACTACCGAGTCACCGGTGTGGACACCGACCGGGTCGATGTTTTCCATATTACAGATGGTAATGGCGGTGTCATTTTTATCGCGCATCACCTCATACTCCAGCTCCTTATAGCCCTTAATGCTCTTTTCTATAAGCACCTGGTGCACTGGCGAGAGCTCCAGCGCGTGGCTTAAAAGCGGCAAAAGTTCACTCTCGTTATCGGCAAAGCCGCCGCCGGTGCCGCCCAGGGTGAAGGCGGGGCGCAGCACTACCGGGTAGCCGATGCGCTTTGCAATCTCAGCCCCTTTTTCGAGTGACTGGGCGGTCTCGCTAGGCAGAACCGGCTCGCCAAGGCTTTCGCACAGCTCTTTAAAAAGTTTTCTGTCCTCACTGCGTTTTATGCTTTCAAACGGGGTGCCGAGTATCTCGACTGCGCACTCATCCAGTATCCCCTTCTCATGCAGCTGCATTGCAAGGTTAAGCCCGGTCTGCCCGCCGAGTGAGGGCAGGATTGCGTCCGGCCGTTCATAGCGCACTATTTTGGCGACATATTCAAGGGTGAGCGGTTCCATATACACCTTGTGGGCGATGTGGGTATCGGTCATTATGGTGGCGGGGTTGGAGTTTACCAGCACCACCTCATAGCCCTCCTCCTTAAGCGCAAGGCAGGCCTGGGTGCCGGCATAGTCAAACTCCGCAGCCTGGCCGATTACTATCGGGCCGCTGCCCAGCACCATTACTTTTTTTATATCGGTACGTTTAGGCATTGTTTTTATCACTCTCCATCATGCTGATAAATCTGTCAAACAGGTACTCGCTGTCCTGGGGTCCGGGCGCGCTTTCGGGGTGGTACTGCACTGAAAACAGCTTGTCCGCCTCGTTTTTTACGCCCTCTACAGTATTGTCCAAAAGGTTAAGGTGTGTTATTTCAAGGCGGGTGTTTACAATACTGTCAGCGGCCACAGCGTAGCTATGGTTTTGGCTGGTTATCTCAACTTTGTTATCCCACAGCCGTTTTACCGGGTGGTTGCCGCCGCGGTGGCCAAACTTTAGTTTATAGGTCTTTGCGCCGTAGGCCAGGCAGCAAAGCTGGTGGCCAAGGCAGATGCCGAAAATGGGGAGCTTGCCGCGTATGGCGCGGATAAGCTCTATTACCTCGGGCACGTCTTTTGGGTCGCCGGGGCCGTTGGTTATCAGCACGCCGTCCGGCCGGGTGCTTAAAAGCTCGTTTGCGGTTACTGTGTGCGGCAAAACTGTAAGGTTGCAGCCGCGGTTTAAAAGCCCGGTCAGTATACTGCGTTTTGCGCCGCAGTCCACCACTGCGACGTTAAAGCGCGGGTGCTGGGTGCGCCGGTACCAGCGTTTTTGGCTGCCGGCACGCTTTACCTGGTCGTGGGGCAGCTGGTAGCTGTTTAGCTTTTGCAGCGCGGTATTAAGGTCGGTATCGGCGCTGGTTATGATTGCTTTCATGCTGCCGTGGTCACGGATGGTGCGCACCAGCATGCGGGTGTCCACCCCGCTGATGCCGGGCACGCCGTGCTCATCCATCAGCTCGCCCAGGGTTTTGGTGTATCGGAAGTTGCTGGGAAAGTCATTATACTCCCTTACTATAAGCCCGGTAAGCAGCATGTTTGAGCTCTCAAAATCGTCATCGGTTATGCCGTAGTTGCCGATAAGCGGGTAGCTCATTACTATTGCCTGGTCGGTGTAGGACGGGTCAGACACTATCTCCTGGTATCCGACCATGGAGGTGTTAAACACAATCTCGCTGATTGTCTCCCTGTCAGCGCCAAAGCCGGTGCCTACAAACTCCAGCCCGTTCTGGAGCACCAGTTTACGGTTTGCTATTTTTTCAGCCATATAAACTATCCTTTCGCCATTATTTTAACTATTTTCTCATCCACACGAGGCGCCCTTTTGCCATTGTCAGGATGGGGTAGCCGGTTAAGCTCATGCCGGCATAGGGCGTGCTTTTGCCCTGGGAGGCAAACTCGTAGGGGGTTACTGTATAGGTGTTATCAATATCCAGCACTGTAAGGTCGCACAGCCTTTGTATTTTAAAGTTATTATCGTAAAGGCCGAAGCGGGTGCGGGGGTTTTGGCACATAAGCTGCCACAGCCGAGTTAGGGTTATATGCCCCGGCTTTACAAGCGCGGTGTAGGCTGCGGAAAACGCGGTTTCCAGCCCGACTATGCCAAACAGTGAGTTTTTAAGCCCGCCGGCTTTTTCCTTTTCGGTATGGGGTGCGTGGTCGGTTGCGAGCATGTCAACAGTGCCGTCCTTTACCGCCTCGATAAGCGCGGCACGGTCATTTTCGCAGCGCAGCGGCGGGTTCATTTTAAAGCTGCCGTCGTCCTTTAAATCCTTATCGCAGAAGGTGAGGTAGTGGGGCGCGGTCTCACAGGTTATGTCCAGGCCCTCGGCCTTGGCGGCGCGGATAAGCTCAATACTTTGTGCGCTGGAGATGTGGCAGGCGTGGTAGCGGCAGCCGGTGCGGCGCACCAGCTCAATATCCCGCTTTAGCTGCTCCGACTCGCTCTCGGGCGGGATGCCTTTTAGCGAGTGCTCTTTTGCGTAGCAGCCGCTATGCACAACGCCGCCGTCGGATATGCGTTTATCTTCGCAGTGGGCCGCCACAATGCCGCCCACGGCTTTTACCCGCTGCATAATTTCCAGCATGACGCTATCGTCCATCACCCCGTCACCATCGTCAGTGAATGCGACAGCGTAGGGCCAGAGCGCCGCGGCATCGACCGGGGTTTTGCCATCGCGGCCAAGGGTTAGGGTGGCGTAAGGCAAAACGTCTACCACCGCCTGCTGTTCGATAAGGTCGCGCTGGAGGCGGATATGGCTTACACTGTCCGGCGCGGGGTTTAGATTGGGCATGCTGCACACCGCCGTAAACCCGCCCGCCGCCGCGGCACGGGTGCCGGACGCAATTGTCTCTTTATAAGAAAAGCCGGGCTGACGCAGATGAACATGTACATCCGCGAACCCAGGCACTATATATTTGCCGTCAAGCTTTATAACTAAATCAAAACCGGTGCTGTTTATATTGGGGTCAAGCCCGGTTATAATTCCATCTTCAACCGCAAGCGAGAGTTTGTTAAAGCTGCCGCCTGCAAGCACAAAGGCATTTTCAAACAGGATTTTCATTTAATTTACCTCCTTTATGTTTTCTATTTATTATATCAAATTGCAGGCATAATTACAAGGATTTTTTGATGTGGTGATATATCCCTCCCCCTTGGGGGAGGGATATATCACCAATAGGGAAAAGCAAGCGCCGCGCCGTTTTAAGGGTCGCAATTTTTGCAGGGGTCATAGCCGCTGTTTATGGCCTCATCGCGGGTGGCAAAATAGACCCGGTTTTGCTCCGCCGGCAGCGTATGGCAGCTAGGCAGGTGAAACTTTTTAGTGTTTTTGTTGCCTATATACCCTTCCAGGCTCTCATCTGGGGTTTCATCCTGTGTGTCGCTTGGGGACAGGGTATCTATGTCCGCATTTTTAGAGGGGGTGATGGTAACGCTGGTACCATCGCTTTGGGCGATGATGTCACCCTGAAGGTCTGTGCGGTACACTTTGACGCCTGCGTCCGAAAGCCGGCTGAGTACCTCTTCTGTCGGGTGGCCGTAGGTGTTGTTTTTGCCGACTGATATTACTGCATACTCCGGCATTACCTCACGCAGAAACCGGTAGGAGGTGGAGCTGGCTGAGCCGTGATGGCCCACCTTTAAAAGGCTGGCGGAAAGGTCATAGCCCTGCTCAAGTATGTCATGCTCCTCGTCAAACTCCGCATCGCCGGTAAATAAAAAGGAGGTCTGGCCAAAGCTGATTTTGAGCACGAGCGAGGTGTTGTTGCGCTCACTGGTGTCCTCACTTATCGGGCCAAGCACATGGACGGTGCTGCCGCCTAAATCAAAGCTTGTGCCGGGCCCCGGGTGCTTAATTTTCAGCCCCTGGTCATAAACCTTTTGCTTAAAGCTTTGGTAGACCCTTGTGTCCGCCTCGGTCTTAGGAGCCAAGACCGCGCCGACCGAGACAGCGGAAAGCGCGCCGGATAAGCCGCCTACATGGTCCTCGTCCGCATGGGTGCAGACAATATAGTCAAGATGGGTAATACCCGCTTTTTTAAGGCAGGTATAAATAATGTCACTGGCGGAGGGCTCCCCTCCGTCAATAAGCATGGACTTGCCGCCGCACAAAATCAAGGCCGCATCCCCCTGACCTACGTCAAAAAAGCGTATTTCAAGGATACCGCCGCTTTCCTCAGCCCCACCAGCCGGTGCATGGCCGCCAAAAGGCAGCTCTGCCGACGCTTCATTTCCGCCTGAATCAGACTGTTCCCCATAAGTCTGAGCTTGCTCCCCCATGGGAGCAAGACCTTGCTCTGTATTTTGCATTGCTGTTCCACAGGCGGCAAAGCCAAGTATCATTACAAATATCAATAATAAGGGCAGTAATTTCTTCATATTGCAGGTTTCCTTTTATTTTCTCGCCGCATAGGTAATAATATTTATATTTTACTACACACACAACTAAAATAAAAGCTAAAAATATACGTATGTGATTAATTTTGTGGTAATTATAATTATACGTGGTGTTCAAAGAAATAAGTTTGTAAGATAGAATAATATATATTGAAATTGAATGAGGTTAGTAATATGAAACAAAATAATAATGAGGATAAAACAAAAGATGATATTTTAATAAAGATAGGTTGTAGAATACGGGAATACAGATTAGCTGCAAAACTAACACAGGAGCAGCTTGCTGAAAAGACCGGAGTTTCAGTTAATCACATATCCAGACTTGAACGCGGAGTTAATTCACCTCATTTTGAAGTTATTATAAAAATCGCAAAAGCATTAGACGTGTCTACTGATATTTTTGTTCAGGACTTATCAGTCGATAATATAAACATTTTTTTGCAAAATATAAAAGGTGATGTGAAAAATATGAGTCAAAATCAATTATCATTAATTAAGGATTTAATTTTTGCAATTAAGAAGTACAAATTTTAGAAAGCTTAATTACAAAACCACGGTAAAAATTAGTTGTATATATAGATTTTTAAAAATTATTTCATCTTTTACGGTGTTTTAGTTAAATGATTTATTTAATATAATACATACAAGATTATGGTTTTGTGGAAAGGTTTTAAATTATGTCAAAAGAGAAAGATGATATTCAAAAAGATATAGGCCACAGAATACAAGAGTGCCGTAAAAAAGCTAATCTAACACAAGAAGAACTTGGAGAAATAACAGGAATTTCCCCTAAACATATATCGAGATTGGAAAGAGGCCTGCATCGTCCTCATGTAGATATGCTGATAAAAATTGCGAATGCTTTAGATGTACCTTTAGACGCTTTTGTGCAGGATTTATCATCTGATAATTTAAATATATTTTTACAAAGTATAAAAACCGAGCTTGATGGTATGAGCATGAGCCAGTTGTCACTGGTTAGGGACGTAATTAACGCAATTAAAAAATACAAATTTTAGTAAATGGAATAGGTGATATTTGTGAATGTGCAGGATAGACTTAACGAGCTGCTCAAAAAAAAGGGGCTAACAAGATATAAGCTTGCAAAGCAAAGCGGAGTACCTGAGGAAACACTGACAAATATCTTTACTCGTGGAAGTGTACCAACCATCTCGACACTTGAACTTATATGTAAAGGCTTAAATATCACCTTAGCACAGTTTTTTGCAGAAAATGATATGATAGAATATACGCCCGAGTTAAAAAAATTATACGATGAATGGTCATTTTTAACGCCTAAACAAAAGAACCTAATTTTTGAGCTTATAAAGGAAATGAATAATAAAAAATAAACTGTATGGTGTTACTTGTGGATAGCAAGTTATTTGAAAAGGGATTTAAAGATTTATGGATAACGATGTTAACTATCGTGAAATTGGAATTAGGATACAGAAATATCGTTTGGAAAATGGTTTATCTCAGGATAAGCTTGCTGACCGTGTTAATTCATCGCAAACCTACATTTCTGAAGTTGAGGCGGGTAAGCACAGATTATCTTTAGACACGGCAGTGGCGATTGCAAAGGCACTTGATATCTCGGTGGACAGGTTACTTGCCGATTATCAAGACAGCAGTAACGAAAGCACCCTACAAGATATATTAAACAGCATCCGCGGCATGAGCCCAAAACAACTTGAGCTTTTGCAGGACAATATCAACACAATAAAAAAATTGGACTAAAAAGGCCATTATACAGGCTTCGCCTGTATAATGGCCTTACATTATTATTTAGGTGAAGCACAAAATAGAAAAGCCAGGCCGCGCGGGGTGCGGCCTGGCTTTAGCTGTGTGGCGCGCCGCGCAGGGTGCGGCGTGCCACTGTGTAATTTGCCGCGCGGGGTGCGGCCTGGCTTTGGCTGTGTGGCGTGCCGCGCAGGGTGCGGCGTGCCACTGTGTAATTTGCCGCGCGGGGTGCGGCCCTGGCATAAACGGTTAGTACAATAAAAATTGTACTAACCGCAAAAAAGAATGCGGCATACAAATTATGCCGGCAAAACATAGCGTGCGGCATATTACACAAAATAAGAGTGGGCAAGGGTTTGCCCACTCTATATTCTATTCATTATTACTAGTCTTGCAGAAGTGCGTTGCCTAGGATTACTGCAACCTCCTGGCGGACTATGGATTTCTGGCCCTCGATATAGTACTTACCATTATTGAGTGAGCCGGACATAAAGCCGGAGATTACCATAAGTTTTACGTATGGTTTTGCCCAGGTTTGGACAGTGTTTTCGTCCTCAAACGAATACTCGCTATAAGCGGCATCGATTGCAGCCTGGTTTTGCTCATAGTACTCGCTTGCGCTCATGCCCATGCCGCCGGTGCAGATAACTTCCATAAATATTCTGGCAAACTGCTGGCGCTGGGTCGGGTTCTGGCCGTCAAAGGTGATTTTGCCGCCGTTGTCATTACCGCTCATAAGGCCTAAGGTGTAAGCGGCCTTGACATAGTTTTGTGCCCAGCCGGCAATGGTGTCGCTAAAGTTTAGGCGTACGTTTGAAAACTTAGTTGCGTCCGCACCCATGAGCTTTACAGCAACAACCGCAATCTCATACCTGGTCATGCTGGCTGTGGGGTTGAAATTCCTATTATCGTCACCCACCAGCAGGCCGTAGCCAGACTCGTTGAGGCCATCAACATATTCCTTGGCCCAGCCGGCAATGCTGGATGCGTCTTTATAATTTGTAGCGCTGCGCTTTGACCAGATAAGTACCGGGTAGGTGGCGGATGTATCGTCCGAGTAGGTTACACGGATGTAAACTATCGTCTCGCCCTGGGCAAGGTTTATGGTATTGCCCGCCTCAAAATTAAGCTCTGAGTCAGCATAAAGTGTATATTCTGCGTTTTTGGTGTTTACAGTAAGCCTGTAGGAGCTAAGGTCGTCAGCGGCGTTTATTACATATCCGCCGTCCTCATACACAGCGTTTTCTATTTCAAAGCCGCTGCGGCTCTGGATAGTGAGCCTGTAAGGCTCGCTCTTGTTAACGCCGTTCTGCGCGGTTACTACAATGTAAACCACCTGGTCTGACACTGTTACCGGCACGGTGTTTGAAATCTCGTTTGTCAAAGCGGCATCGCTATAGACTTTATAGGAGGCGCCTGCTGAAACATTTGCGTTAATGGTAAAGCTGCCGGTTGCCTCAACTGTGAAGCTATCACCGTCTTTTTGTGCGCCCTCGATTGAGATAAGCTCAGCCTGGTCGTTAAGCACACGGTCAATTGTCAGGGTGAAGGCTTTGGTTGTAGTGCCGTCCTCCGCGGTTATGAGTATGTTGTAAACCGCTTTGCCGGCCTGGATTTCGTCTATTACGACCTCACCGGTTTCGTTATTGTAGGCGAATACCGAAGTACCGCTCCACACGACTGCGCTTGCGCCGTCGGAAATCTGCATTGTGAATGTGTAGCTATCCTGTGTAAATGGAATTGTGGTCTCAAACTCTGTATCGCTGACAGTGTTTAGGCCATCGCCCTGGATGTCCAGCAGCTCACAGCCATGCCGTTTTTCCTTTTGTATAAACAGCCTGTAAATTTCAGTCTCATCGCCGGTTGGGCTGGTGATAGTGATTGTAATCTCGCGCTGGGTGGTGTCGATATTATTTACGGTATATCTACCCATTGAGGCTGTTAGCCTTGTGTCACCGTCCATAACGACCGCAACACAGCCCGGGCCGTAAGTAATGCCGAAGGTGAATGAGCTGGCGTCCTGCGGGATGCCGGCATACCAATAGTTACCGTCCTGCGTGAGGGTTGCAGCAGAAGGGCTGTACCTGGTTACACGGTTAAGCGGTGCCGCGGTGCTTCTGTCCTTAGTGATTGTCAGCTTATATAGTTTATAGGAGAGCTGGTCAAAGGAAAAGACCTGCACGATGTAGTAGTTTGACAGGTTGCCGGTCGGCAGCTGGCCGGAAACGGCTGTTGCTGTATCAATATTGTCTATATTTGAAAAGTCAGCGTCTGAGTAGTAGTACCTGGCGGTAATGCCCTCACCAAGCGTCAGCCCGACTGACTGTGTGCCGGCAGCTACGTTGTAGCTTGCGGTTAGCGCCTCGGTATCGACCGAGCCGCCGTTAATTGTAAGGTCGGGTATACGGTCACTGGTCTGGGTCATTGCATAGTCAGTATAGAAAAAGTCATACTTGCAGTAGTCACCGGTAGGTCTGGCGCCGCCCTCAGTCTTACTGGAGGAGTTTGCGTCATACGGATTTGTATCAAGATAGCAGCCGGTAACGTCAACTAAAGCATTATTGCGGTCAGTACTGCTTGCGATTTCATAACTGGTGCCTGTGTAGCCTATTACGCGGTTGTAGGTAAAGCTTACAGCATCGGTTAAATCCACATCGTTAAGTGTGCCGTTTGACATGTACGGCTTGTTAGATGAACTGGAGGTTACAAAAAAGTCGTTATGGTGCATATTTACTCTGCTGTAAGCGTGCATGTAAATATTCAGCACGTAAACAGTGCCGCAGTCAGAGAACAGGTTATTGCAGACCTCTATCTCATTTGTCTGCCCTTCAAGCGTGCCGATAGCTTCTTTGTTGTAGGCCTCGGCCGTTATGCTAGTGTTCATGTTGCGGAAGTTACTGTTTTTAATAGTAATCTTTGCAGCAGGGAAGTACGGGCTTATCTTAAAGTATGAAAAGGTTGCAAGCCCGCTGGCCGGACAGTCAACATACAAACCGTCAATTGTCAGATAAGGAGGGATATACTCGTGGATAAGGCGGTTACTGTCGGCCGTGCTGATTTTTTTAACACGCATGTTTATAAGCTGCACAGAGTCTTTATTAACAGACGCTGTTGAAGTGGTGTTAAAGTTGTTGTAGTTCTGGAAGCTGAACACATAGCGGTCATTTGAAAAAGTGCCGGACGGGGCCGATACACCGTCAGACCCCAGGTTAATGGTGTGGTTTATCATTATGTTTTTAAGCACGATTTCAGTGCCGGCACCGCTGACGCCGCGCTGTGTGTCATAAAACCGGCAGTTCATTGTAATGCCCATGATGGACAGGTAGCCGGTAAGCTGTGCGCCGACAACTATCGGGCCGGACATGATGGTCTCACCATTGGCAGCCCACTCAGGGTTCTCCGCCCAGTCACCAGTATAGTCGGTGGGGGTGGTAACGCTCGGGTTGGTGTTCCAGTTAGCGCCGTAGATTTCACAGCCCTGGTTGATGTCCAGCCGGGTTGAGTACTCACCAGCCGGGAACAGGATCTGCGGATAGTCCCCTACATTAGGGTTGGTAAGCGCAGCCTCAAATATCTCATCCAATGAGGCAAATGCGTTTACCCCTATCTCAAAGCTGTATGTAGTACCATCCCACTCGGCAAGGTACTCATCCCCTACGCTGCCTACAATGGCAGGGTCATAAAGGTATGCTGAATTTTTTATCGTCCCTGTCGGGTCAGCATAATCGGTTAAAAACGCAGGCGTGTCTGCAAGTGTAATGACGCTGAATGCAGATACCAGCATTAATACCGTAAGAATAAGCGACAAGGTGCGTGTCATTTTCCGTTTCATAAGCTTCTCCTTTTCAATGTATATAAAAAATTTTATATCATTACTTATTGATTATAGCAAATGTAACGAATAAAATATATAACTTTATGTTGTATATATGTTACTAAATGTGGACATTATGAAATAGCTGCTGGAAAAACTCTACTACCTTAAATTTTAGCTGGATTTTAGGGCTGTTACTTCCAGTGGCCATATCCAGGCTATCGCCGTCCAGCACCATACCCATCTGCTGGCGGTTTTGCTCCGCGTCGTCAGTATCGGCAGCGGCGCCGATGCAGATTGGCGGGAACATTACGCACCAGAAGTTTTCGCCCTCGGCCGCGCCGATGCGCACATCAATCGCGTCGTACACGCCGGCGGGCAGGGTTACGCCGGTATACTCCTTTGTGGGGAAAAAGCGTTTTCTCACGTCCACTGTTACCGGAAGGTTGCAGCCGTTTTGGCAGAGTATTTCGCTTGCACGCTCGCTTAACGCGTCAAGGTTCTCCCTTGCAAGGGTCATCGCCTGGGCTTTGGAACCGGCACCGCTAAAAAGCTCGCTTGTGAGTGTGGCGATGCCCTCCCTCACCTTCATTTTGTTAAGCTGGTCAGTTTCGGAATTGGAGTTTGCCACAATGTGAAAGCGCAGCACACTGTCCCTAATCTCCCTTGCGTCCATTTCAGCGCTTATTGCAAGCACTGCAAACGCGGTTATAAGGGTGAGTATAAGCGCCACTGCAAGTGTATGTCTTTTTAAAAAATTTAACATGGTTTTTACCGCCTTTTTAAGTACTGTAACCTCATTATCGGCAAAAACCAGAAATTTAAAACACTATAGAAAAGATAAAAATTATCGGCAAAAGCCAAAGAAAGTAATTTTGGCGAAAGCCAGGGAAGGCACTTTTGGAAAAGGACAGAGAAAGTACTTTTGGCGAAAGCCAGGGAAGGCACTTTTGGAAATGACAGAGAAAGTACTTTTGGCGAAAGCCAGGGAAAGCACTTTTGGAAAAGGACAGAGAAAGTACTTTTGGCGAAAGCCAGGGAAAGCACTTTTGGAAAAGGCCAGATTAAGGATTTTCCAAATCCTTTTATGTGTTCCCGCCCCCTGCGGGGGCGGGAACACATACAAATTTAAACAAAAAAATTTCTGAACCCGGTAAAATACAAAACAAAAAATTTAAACAGAAAAAATTCTGAACCCGGTAAAACGCAGAACAAAAAATTCCAAACCCGGTAAAACGCAAAGCAAAAAATTCCGAACCCGGTAAAACGCAAAGCAAAAAATTCCGAACCCGGTAAAACGCAGAACAAAAAATTCCGAACCCGGTAAAACGCAAAGCAAGAACCCTGTAAAAAGCAAAGCAAAAAATTCCGAGCTAGGTAAAACGCAAAGCAAAAAATTTAAATCCAGTAAAACGCAAGATGAAACTGTAAATTTTAAAAAGCCTGAGAGTTAAAGCACTTTAGCGCGGTTTGGCAATAAAAACGTAAGAAGCGCCGTAGATGGACGCAAGCTTTTTAAACGCGCGAAGTGCGCTTTTATAATTTTCAAAAATCCCGAACATGCAGGAGCCGCTACCGGTCATTAGTGCGGCGCTGGCGCCAGAGTCAAGCAGATTTTGCTTAATATCTGAGAGCGACCCAAGCTCACAAAACGCGGCGCGTTCAAGCGCGTTGCCCATGGCGCCTGCCAGCTTATCAAAATTGCCTGATTCAAGTGCGGCCAGCACAGACTTTGTGTAGTGCGTGCCGGCATCCTTTTCAAGCTCCACCTTGGAAAAAACCGCCGCGGTTGAGAGCGAGCGGGCGGGCTTTACCAGCACAAAATAGCAGGGCATGACAGGCTCTGCCGGCGTTATATCAGCGCCGGTGCCGGTGCCAAGCGCGGTGCCGCCGTAAAAGAAAAACGCAACGTCCGCGCCCAGGGGCTTTGCTATCTCTATAAGCTCAGCCCGGCTTTTGGGGCTGCGGTACATTTTGTTAAGGCATAAGAGCACTGCGGCCGCATTGCTGCTGCCGCCGCCAAGGCCGGCGCCGACCGGGATGTACTTTTCCAGCTTAATAAGCAGCCCGGGCGGGGTTTGCCCCAGCGACTTAAAAAACGCCAAAGCCGCCTTGTGGCAGATATTGCGCGAGCCGGTGGGCAGGTATTTTAAATTGCTCAAAACTTTAATGCCGGGGCTTTTGCACTCCTTAACAGTCACAAAATCGCAGAGCGAGATGCGGGTAAAAACCGTTTCAATCTGATGATAGCCGTCGTCCCGCTTGCCTATCAGGTCCAGTGACAGGTTTAGCTTTGCGTATGCACGCATGCCAAGGCCCCTCATTTGAGCCCTCTTATAAAATCGCCCAGGCGGCTTAGCGCCTGCGTAATGTCGTCCGGCGAGTAGGCGTAGGAAATGCGTATAAAGCCCTCCCCGCTTTGGCCAAACGCGTCACCCGGTACGACCGCCAGCCGGTGCTCGTACAGCAGTCTCTTACAAAACTCGTCACTGCTAAGGCCAAAGCCGCCGATGTATGGGAATATATAAAACGCGCCAAACGGCTCAAAGCAATCAAGGCCGAGGCTATGCACCCCGTCCAGTATCATAATCCTGCGATTGTCATACTCGTCCCGCATGGCGGCAATATCGTCATCGCCGTTTTTGAGCGCCTCCACCGCCGCGTACTGGCTGGTGGTGGGCGCGCTCATGATAGCGTACTGGTGGATGCGGGCCATGGCGTCAATTATCGGCTGGGGGCCGGCCGCAAAGCCCAGCCGCCAACCGGTCATGGAATAGGCCTTGGAAAAGCCGTTTACCACCACTGTGCGCTCGGCCATGCCGTCAATCGATGCGATGCTGACATGCTTTCTGCCATATGTAAGCTCGGCATAAATCTCGTCCGACAGCACCAGTATGTCCTTATCCTTTATGACCTTGGCGACAGCGCGCAGGTCGTCCTTTTCCATTATCGCGCCGGTGGGATTATTGGGATAGGGCAGCACCAAAAGCTTTGTGCGCTCGGTTATTGCGGCTTTGAGATGGTCCGCCTTTAGCCTGAACTGGTCCTTTTCCCTTGTCACTATAGGCACCGGCACGCCGCCGGCCATGACTGTTATCGGCTGGTAGCAGACAAAGGACGGCTCGGGTATAAGCACCTCGTCCCCAGGGTTGATGACAGCGCGGATTGCAAGGTCAATCGCCTCACTGCCGCCGACTGTGACAATAGTCTGCTGCGGCGTGAAATTAAGCGAAAAGCGGCGTTTAAGGTATTTTGAAATCTCTTTCCTGAGCTCTTTTATGCCAAGGTTTGCAGTGTAGTGGGTTTTACCCTGCTCCAGCGAGTATATGCCCGCCTCACGGATATGCCAGGGGGTTACAAAATCCGGCTCGCCTATTGAAAGGGAGAGCACATCGTCCATCTCCGCCGCGATATCAAAAAACTTGCGTATGCCAGAGGGCTTGGTGTTTTTAATCCGCCCGCTGAGCAGCTTATCATAGTCTATCATATGTTAAACAAGCTCCTGTAATCTTTTACGTCCACATCATAGGCAAAGCCTTTGTCCTTGTACTTTTTGAGCACAAAGTGGGTGGCAGTGGACGTTACCCCCTCCATTGTCGCAAGCTTACTGGCGACAAACAGCGCAACCTCTGTAAGGGTCTTGCCTTCGATATATAAAAGTATGTCATACCCCCCGCTCATAAGATACACGCTTTTGACCTGGGGGTAGCTCTTTATGCGGGAGGCGACCTTGTCAAACCCCTCACCCCTGAGCGGCGTTATCTTAAGCTCAATCATCGCGCTGACGTAGTTGCGGTTGGTCTTGTCCCAGTCCACAAGCGCGGTGTAGCCCAGTATTGTCTTGTCCCCGCTGAGGCGCAGGATTGCCTTTTGCACCTCGTCTTGGGTGCATTTTAGCTTTTTTGCAAGCTCGTGTATTGGTGTCATTGCGTCTTTTTCCAAAAGTGACAGCAGTTTTTTATCGTTCACAGCTTTTGCCTCCGTCCTTTATATAATAATAGATGTAAATTTTTTGACCGGTGCCCTCTTTTTTATTTATTTTAACACAAAATACTAAAATTTCAACGAAATAATTGCAATTTATATTTTTGGTGGTAAAATAGGGGTATAAAAATTAATAGGGCAGGTATGGTTATGAAAAACATTTTCAGGGTAGCGGCCGCGGTTTTTAAAGTAAAACCGGGCGACTGTGAAAAGAATGCGGACAGCATTATAAAGTCAATTTCCGGGCTGGGAGACAGCCGGCCGGACGCGATTGTGTTTGGCAAAAACGCGATTGAGGGCAACGGCCTTGGCTTTCTGTACGGGGGTGACTCGCTGGAGAGTGCGGTGAGGGCGGCGCTTAGCCGCGTGGTGGAGTTTTCAAACTCGGTTTCATCGCTGATTTTTATCGGCCATACCATAAGGTTCTGCGGCACGGTTTACAGCGTGATAAGCGTTTTGCTGCACGGCAGGATTGTGGCGATGATAAGTGAAACTGCGCTGCCGGTTGACACTATTGAGTTTTTAGGGCAGAGCGTGCCGGTGGGTACTGACATACCCATTATCACAAGCGACAATATTGTTATAAGCACTGTAAGCGGGGACGACCTTGTAAAGGTATACCCCAATGCGATTGAAAAAGCCAAACGCAGCCATATACTGATAATGCCCATGTCCCTTAACTACTACTCGCCCAACGACCGGGAGAAAAAGCATCTGCTGGGTGCGGCGGCGATTGGCACTGCGGCGGGCATTGCGGTGTGCAGCCTGGGGTTTGGGGAGAGCACCTCGGGCGTGCTTAAGCGCGGGCTGTGCGCATTTGCCGAGAGCGGGCATGAGATACACTACTACGGCCAGGACCGGGATGACACTGTTGAGGTGTTTGACTTTGACATTGACATAATCCAGCACGACAAGCGCATGGCGGGCTTTGCCGGCAAGCTTTCGGGCGGGGTTTATGTAAAGCACCGGCTGTCCAAAAAGGCAACTCTTAATAAGGACATACTTAAAAACCCGTTCCAGAAAAAGCCGGAGCGGCTGGGCGAGCTGTATGAGCGGCTGGCATATGCCACCGCCGGCAGGCTGAACGGCAGCGGGCTTAAAAGCGCGGTTATCGGGCTTTCCGGCGGGGTGGACTCCACTTTGGCGCTGTTTATAACCATCAGCGCGTTTGACAAGCTGGGATATGACACAAAGGACATCCACGCTGTGTCACTGCCGGGGATGGGCACCAGCACCCGAACCAGGAACAACTCCAAAGCGCTTATGGACGCGCTGCCGGTAAGCGGCCAGGAGATTGACATCAGTGAGAGCATTGTAAAGCACTTTTTTGACATAGGGCACGACACGGTGACCCAGGACGTGGTGTATGAAAATGCGCAGGCCAGGGAGCGTACACAGGTGCTTTTGGACCTTGCAAACGCGTATAATGCCTTGGAGGTCGGCACTGGTGACCTGTCGGAAAGTGCGTTAGGGTTTTGCACCTTTGGCGGGGACAACCTATGCGGGTTTAACCCCAACGCGTCAGTCACCAAGACCCAGGCGCGCCAGCTGCTTAGGTATCTTGTTACTACTGAGCGGTTTAAGTGCGTTAAAGAGATTGTGGATGATATACTGGACACGCCTATAAGCCCAGAGCTTACTGGCAAGCGGGACGCATCTATTTCCCAGAAAACCGAGGATATTGTAGGCAAGTACGAGGTTATAGATTTTTATTTATACTATTTTCTGCGGTACGGGCTCTGCCCCGAAAAGCTGCTGGGGTATGCGCAAAACGCGTTTGAAAACGAGTATGATAAGGACTACCTGCTGTTTTGCCTTAAGAGCTTACTAACGCGGTTTGTGAGCAGCAGCTTTAAGCGCCATATGTCCGAGGGTGCGCTGGTAAGCCGCATATCGCTGCTGCTGCCGGAGTTTAATATACCAAGCGATTTGAGCTTTAACATTTATCTTAAAAATTTAGAGGAGTTATAATATGAACGCGATTGTTACTGTGACTGGCAAGGACACTGTAGGCATTATTGCGGATATGTCCAAGGTCTGCCTTGAATACAACATAAATATTGTGGATGTAACCCAGAAGGTATTTGAGGGTGAGCTTTTTGCGATGATAATGCTGCTTGACTTTAAAAACGCAAGTGCGCCGTTTGCCGATGTGTCCAAAAAGCTTAAAGATGCGGGTGCAGCGCGCGGGCTGATAGTGCACGCAATGCAGGAGGACATATTTAACTCCATGCATAGGATATAGATGTAAATAATGAGGACATATTCAACTCCATGCATAGGATATAGGTGTAAAAATGATTAACCTTAATGATATACTTGAGACAATTCACATGATTGACGACCAGCATCTGGACATACGCACCATCACGCTGGGCATTTCGCTTTTGGACTGCGCAAGTGATGACACTGACCGGCTGTGTGACAATATCTATGACAAGATAACCGGCCTTGCCGGCCGGCTTGTCAAGGTGGGGGACGAGATTGCAGAGCAGTACGGAGTGCCGATTATAAACAAGCGTGTGTCGGTAACGCCGGTGTCGCTGATAGCGCCGGGCGCGGATGTTGACGGGTTTGTCAAGATTGCAAAGACGCTGGACAGGGCGGCGCATGAGTGCGGCGTAAACTTTATCGGCGGGTTTTCAGCGCTGGTGCACAAAGGCTTTTCCAAGGCGGACCGGATGCTGATTGACAGCATACCTGAAGCACTTTCGGAGACCGAGAGGGTGTGCAGCTCAGTCAATGTCGCCACTACCAAGGCGGGCATTAATCTCACGGCGGTAGCTACGATGGGCAAGATTATAAAGAGCTTAGCGTATGCCACTAAGGACAGCGATTCTATCGGCTGTGCCAAGCTTGTGGTGTTTGCCAACGTGCCGGAGGACAACCCGTTTATGGCGGGGGCGAGGGCGAGTGTGCGATAAACGTCGGCGTTTCGGGGCCGGGGGTTGTGGCGCACGCGGTTGAGTCGGCGCCGCATGCTGATATAACCGAGATTGCGGATATTGTGAAAAAGACCGCGTTTAAGATAACCCGCGCGGGCCAGCTGGTGGCGAGCGAGGCGGCGCGCCGGCTGTCAGTTCCGTTTGGGATTGTGGATTTGTCACTCGCGCCGACGCCGGCGGTGGGTGACTCGGTAGCGCATATACTGGAGCAGATGGGGCTGGAGCGCTGCGGAACGCACGGCACTACCGCCTGCCTTGCGCTGCTCAATGACGCGGTTAAAAAGGGCGGGGTTATGGCCTCGTCCCACGTCGGTGGGCTGTCCGGCGCGTTCATACCAGTGTCGGAAGACGCCGGCATGATTGACGCGGTGAGGGCTGGCACACTTTGCATTGACAAGCTGGAGGCTATGACAGCGGTCTGCTCTGTCGGCCTTGACATGATAGCGGTGCCGGGTGATACGCCGGCTGCCACACTGTCCGCCATTATTGCGGACGAAATTAGCATTGGGGTTGTAAACAACAAGACCACTGCGGTAAGGATTATCCCGGCCTTTGGCAAAAAGGCGGGCGACACGGTGGAGTTTGGCGGGCTGCTTGGCGCGGCGCCGGTAATGCCGGTGCACACCGAGAGCAGTGAAAAATTTATTGCGCGCGGCGGCAGAATCCCCGCGCCGCAAAGTGCGCTTAGAAACTAGGTGAGATAAATTGGACTCAGTATTTAATCAGATACTTGAAATTGAAAAACGTGCGGACGAGATTGTATCAAAGGCCAACAAAGAGGCAGCAGAGATAAATGCGCGCATAAGCGATACCGGGCAGTATGCAAAGCCGTATTATGACAAAGCGGCCGAGCATATAAAGGATATAGAGCAAAAGGCTTTAGCAAAAAAGCAGCAAAAGCTGAGCGAGATTGAAGCGGGCGCCCAAAAGGATAAAGAGCGGCTGGAGCGCGCATACATTGAAAACGGCGATAAGTGGGTGGATACGCTTTACAGCATGATTACAGAGAGTGGCAAAAAATGAACGATGCGGTTATTACCAAAGCCCGGGCCATGTACGGCAAGCGGCTGAGCCTAAGCGATTACCAGGCGCTAGTGTCCTTTAGCGGCGTAAGCGAGGCGGCGGCGTTTTTAAAGCGGCACCCGGGGTATAATAAGGCGCTTGGCTCTATCAATGAAGAGCTTATCCACCGCGGGCATCTGGAGGCGCTTATACGCCGTGAGTACTATGACGAGTACGCGCGGCTGTGCTCCAACCTGTTTGGCGGCGATAAGCTGTTTAGCGATGTATATATCTTAAGCTACGAGATGGAGCTGCTGCTTATGGCAATACGCGCCAGTGACAGGCGGCAGGGCACCGAGTTTGCGGATTTTAAAAGCGAGTTTATAGGCCGGCACAGCGGCCTTGATTTTGTAAAGCTGATGTCAGCGGCGGACCACCGCGCGCTGATTTCAGAGCTTAATGGGACAATTTACTATGATATACTTGCCCCTACCCTTGATTTGAAAGAAGGGCATATTGACTATATACTTGCTGAGCGGCGGCTTAGCTCCAACTACTACAAACGGCTGTATCTTTTAATGAAAAAGCATTTATCGCCTTACAGCCGCAGCCAGGTGCAAAAGCTGTTCGGCACTGAGACTGACCTTAACAACCTTATAAGCATGTACCGGCTTAGAAAGTATTTTGGAGCGGACACGGCGGAGGTGGGGCTTAATCTGATAAAGCCGTTTTACCGGCTGTCCGACCAGGTGGTTTTGGAGCTTATGTCGGTCAAGACCAGGGACGAGGTACGGGCGGTGCTCAGCAAAACCGCCTACAAAAACCTGATACCTATAGGTGATACGCGGTATATTGAGGAGCTGTGTGACAGATGGCTTATGTCCATTGCCAGGCGCACGCTGCACTTTTCCCGCTCGGCTCCGGCGGTGGTGTTTGGGTATCTTTTATTCAAGCGCATTGAAATAAGGAACATTAAAATTGTAATAGAATCGCTGCGGTACGGCATTGATAAGGACATGGTGCTGCCGCGGCTGATAACAGAAAAGGGATGATAGATTTTTATGGCAGTTGCAAAGCTTAAGCTTGTAAATATAATAGGCAGGCAGAGCGAGTTTGACGAGGTGGTAAAGGACACGCTGATGCCCTTCCAGTTTGAGTTTATAAAGCCCTCGCCCAGCACTATTACGGCAAAGCATTTAGGGCCGTATGAGCTTGACAACCCCTACACCAAAACGCTGGGGCAGATTGAGGCGGTGCTGGAGAGTGCGCAGATAAAGCCGCAGTTTATAAGCCTGTCCCAGGACGATGATGACATTGACAAGACGGCGGATGGCATAATGCAGTTTTCCGAGCGGCTTAAGGAGCTGGGGGCAAGGATTGACAAGCTCCAAAGCCAGATATCGGACAATGACCAGGCGCTCTCACAGCTGGGGCCGATAAAGGACTCGGACATACCATTTGACAAGCTGTTTGCCATGAAGTATATTGACATGCGGTTTGGCCGCATGCCGGACAGTTCGTTTAAGATACTAAAAACAATCGGCTCGGACACGCCGGTGCTGTTTATACCGGCATATACTGAGCAGGAGTATATATGGGGCGTGTGTTTTGTACCTGCAAACGACAAGTCGGTGGCGGATGCGCTTTTAAGCTCGCTCTACTTTGAGCGGACCTGGCTTAGCGATAAGGTGACCGGCAGCCCCAAAGAGGCGTACAGCAACATACTGGCCGAAAACCAAAAGCTAAAGGAAGAGCTTGACACGCTTTTAAAGGCGCGGCTGAGCATGACAAACCACCGGCGCAAATTTCTGCTTGCGGCATACTCGCATTACAAGTACCTGTCCGACTGTTATGATGTGCGCAAGTGGGCGCTTAAAAGCGAGAACGACTTTTACATTTTCGGCTGGATTGCAGAAAGCGAGCTTAAAAAGTTTAAGGCGGCGGCAAAAAAGCACACCTCGGTTATCACTATTGTGGAGGACCCCAAGGAGGTCAAAAGCCTAAAGCCGCCCACCAAGCTTAAAAACCTGTTCGGCATACGGTTTTTTGAGCAGTTTACTAAGATGTACGGCCTGCCGGACTATAACGAGATTGACCCGACCTTTATAGTGGCTGTGACCTACACCCTGTTTTTCGGGATAATGTTTGGGGACGTGGGCCAGGGCCTGGTGCTGGCGCTTGCGGGCGTGTTTGCATACTTTAAGCTGCACATGCAGCTGGGCAAGATTATTTCGGTTATCGGGGTATCGTCCTTTGTGTTCGGGTTTGTGTACGGCAGTGTGTTCGGGCTGGAGGAGCTGATGCCCGGGCTTAAGGTGCTTGAGGGTAACAACACGCTGTTTATACTGCTGTTTGCGGCAGGGTTTGGGCTGGTGCTTATCGGGCTTGCAATGGTGCTTAATATCATAAATGGTATACGCCAGCGCCGGCCGGACAAGTATTTGTTCTCCCAAAACGGAATCTGCGGGTTTGTGCTGTTTTTTGGCAATATCACAGCGCTGCTGCTTATGGTTTTGACAGATATACGGCTTTACAGCCCCGTGTATATACTGCTTACCACCCTTTTGCCGATAGTGCTTATATTCTTAAAAGAACCGCTGACAAAGCTTTTGCTGCATGAAAAGGACCCGTGGCCCAAAAAATGGGGCGAGTACGCTACTGAGAACTTTTTTGAGCTGTTTGAGGTGCTGCTGAGCTTTCTTTCAAACATCATATCGTATGTGCGTATCGGCGCGTTTGCAATCAGCCACGCCGGCATGATGCTGGTGGTAACCTCAATGGCTAATATGTTGGGCGGCGCCGGCAGTGTGATTGTTATGATATTTGGCAATATATTTGTAATCTGCCTTGAGGGGCTGATTGTTGGCATACAGTGCTTAAGGCTGCAGTTTTACGAGTTTTTCAGCCGGTTTTATGACGGTACTGGCAAGCCCTTCACCCCGCTTGGCGCGGCGCGGCATGTGCCTGCAACCATTTCGGGCAAAAACGCGGCGGATGCATAAACAGTTTTAAAAATTTTAATGCTATGGCGGCTGGGCGGAGATTATAAAAATTTATGCGGCCAGCAGTAAATAAAAAAACCTATGCCGGCGGGCGAAAAAAACTATGCGGCCAGGCGCTTAAAAAACAAAGCGCAAAAATCGGCGGGTGCTTAAAAAAGAAACCTTCGCAGCCAGCAGGCGAAAAAAACTATGCGGCCGGGTGCTTAAAAAACAAAGCGCAAAAACCGGCGGGTGCTTAAAAAGAAACCTTCGCAGCCAGCAGGCGAAAAAACTATGCGGCCAGGTGCTTAAAAAACAAAGCGCAAAAACCGGCAGGCGCTTAAAAAAGAAAGCCTCTGCAGCCAGCAGGCGAAAAAAACTATGCGGCCGGGTGCTTAAAAAACAAAGAGCAAAAATCGGCGGGTGCTTAAAAAAGAAAGCCTCTGCAGCCAGCAGGCGAAAAAAACTATGCGGCCGGCGGGTGCTTAAAAAACAAAGCGCAAAAACCGGCAGGCGCTAAAAAAATCTGCGCGGCCAGCAGGCGAAAAAAACCTACACGGCCGGGTGCTTAAAAGAGAAAGCTTAGGCGCGTTAAAGCAAAAGCCCTATGCGGCCGGCGGGTGCTTAAAATCAAAAAACCTTCAATATTAAATATAACTTCAAAAGGAGAAAAGAAAAATGTTGTTTGCAATTTTACTTACCACACTTTTATTTGCGGCGGTGCTGCTTCCGATACTGCCCATCTTTAAGAAAAAGGATTTAAAGGCAAGAAAGCGCAGGCTTTATTTAAACCTTGGCGTATTTGGCGCAGTGATGGTATTAGGGCTTTTAATGCCTGTGGCCGCACTTGCTGACCCGGTGGATGCAGCGGGTGCTGCCGCCGGCGGGCTCACTGACAGTGCAATGAAAGCAATAGCGGCAGCGCTTGCGGTTGGCCTTTCAGGCATTGGCGGCGGCATTGCGGTCGGCCCTGCGGCCAGCAGCGCTATCGGCGCCATGGCGGAGGACCCGTCCACCTTCGGTAAATCGCTTATATTTGTTGCGCTGGGTGAAGGTATTGCCATTTACGGCCTGCTCATATCATTCCTGCTGCTGTTTGTGTACTAAAAAAAGCCATGACTATGTATGTGATTTCAGACAACAGCGATACCTACATGGGTTTTAGGCTGACCGGTGTGGGCGGTGAGGTGGTGCACACCAAAGCCGAGCTGGAGGCGGCGCTGGACCGTGTGATGGCGGACAATAATATTGCAATACTGCTTATTAACGGCGCGCTTATAAAGCTGCTGCCGGAGCGTATCAGCAAGCTAAAGCTTGAAAGGACGCGCCCGCTGGTGGTGGAGATACCTGACCGGCATGGAAAAGGCCGCAGTGAGGACGCCATTTCAGAGTACATCCGCGGCGCTGTTGGCATTGAGATATGAGGTGATTAGTTTGGAGTTTGATAATAACAAGATTATGGCGCTTGCCAAAGCGGTAATCGAAAAGGCGGAGCAGGACAGCAATAAGATAACTGAAAACGCCCGGGCGCTGGAGCAGAAAACCATCCACCAAATTAAAAACGAGGCAATGGCAAAAGCGCGGCTGGATATCCAAAAACAGGCGGAGAAAATTGAGCTTGAGGCCAAAACCGAGATAACCGAAAAAAGTGCCAAAGCCAAAAAACAGCTGCTGGAGCTGCGCTGTGAAATCCAGCAGAAGGTGGAAAAACGGCTTAAAGCCAAGCTGGCCGAATTTATGCGGACTGACGGGTATATTGACTATTTGAAAGATAAAGCAAAGGACATACCCAAAAAACCGGGGCTTAAGGTGCTGATAAGCGGCGCGGGTGCTGACAGCGCCGCGGCAAAAGCGCTGTTTGAAGGCGCAAGCATCAGTGTTGACCCGCATATAAAAATCGGCGGCATGCTGGTAGTGGACGACCAGAGCAGCCTGATTTATGACATCACGCTGGACAAAAGCCTTTCGCTTGCAATGCAGCAGTTTTTGTCGGTTGCAGGCACCGATATTTACATTTAGGAGTTTTATATAGATATGGACGTAATTTATAGCATAAACGGGCCGGTGGTTACTGTCGCCGGCTCAAAATCCTTTTGCATGCTGGAAATGGTGTATGTGGGCAACATGCGCCTTATCGGCGAGGTCATATCGGTAAACAGTGACATGACCACCATCCAGGTCTATGAAGACACCGGCGGGGTGTGCACTGGCGAGCCGGTGGTGGGCACCGGTGCCCCGCTCTGCGCTGTGCTGGGGCCGGGCATACTGTCCGGCATCTTTGACGGGATTGAACGGCCGCTCACTGCCATAAAGCAGCAGTCGGGCGACTTTATCCAAAAAGGCGCGCAGACAAGCAGCCTGGACACCAAAAAGCTGTGGCCAGTGCACTTTACCGTGGCTGTGGGTGACAGGGTTAAGGGAGGCCGCGTGTTTGCCCAAACGCCCGAGAGCGAGACTATAACCCACAAATGCCTTGTGCCGCCCGACATCAGCGGCGTTGTTACAGATATAAAGGCGGACGGAGAGTACACCGTTTTTGAAAAGGTGATGACCGTTACTGATGATGACGGGGCTGTGCATGAGCTTATGCTAAGCCATAAATGGCCTATTAAGTACGCGCGGCCGTTTTTAAACCGGCGTGCGGCGGCAATACCGCTTATCACCGGCCAGCGGGTTATTGACACCGCATTCCCGATTGCAAAGGGCGGCGCGGCGGCAATCCCCGGCGGGTTTGGCACCGGCAAGACCATGACCCAGCACCAGATTGCAAAGTGGAGCGATGCGGACATAATAATCTACATCGGCTGCGGCGAGCGCGGAAATGAGATGACCCAGGTGCTGGAGGAGTTTTCCGAGCTGGTTGACCCGCGCACCGGCCGGCCGCTGACTGAGCGCACGGTTATGATTGCAAACACCTCTAACATGCCGGTGGCAGCGCGTGAGGCGTCCATCTACACCGGCGTGACACTTGCGGAGTACTACCGCGATATGGGCTACCACGTTGCTATAATGGCCGACTCCACCTCGCGCTGGGCAGAGGCGCTGCGCGAAATCTCCGGCCGGCTGGAGGAGATGCCGGCGGAGGAGGGGTTCCCGGCTTATCTGCCCTCCCGCCTGTCCCAGTTCTATGAACGGGCGGGGTATGTAGACACACTGTCCGGCACGCAGGGCAGCGTTACAATTATCGGCGCGGTGTCCCCCCAGGGCGGTGACTTCAGCGAGCCGGTAACCCAGAACACCAAGCGGTATATCCGCTGCTTCTGGGCGCTGGACCGGGCGCTGGCCAACTCCCGCCACTACCCTGCTATTGACTGGGTCACAAGCTACACCGAGTACTTTGACGACCTGGAGGACTGGTACAGCAAAAACATCAGCCCCCGCTTTGCAGCTGCGCGCAGCCGCATCCTTAACATACTGCTGGAGGAAAACCGGCTGATGGAAATTGTAAAGCTTATCGGTGAGGACGTGCTGCCGGACGACCAGAAGCTTATCATGCAGACAGCCTCGGTAATCCGCCAGGGCTTTTTGCAGCAAAACGCCTACCACCAGGTGGACACCTATGTGCCGCTTGACAAGCAGTACAAAATGATGGATATTATACTATATGTGTATGACGAGGCTTTAAAGCTGGTTAAAAAGAGCATACCGGTGTCGCAGATTGCGGCGCTGGGGGTATTTGAGCAGCTGATAAAGCTTAAGTATGAAAAGCAGCCTGATTTTGAAAAGCTAAAAGCTGAGGCGGGTCAAAAGCTTGGCGGGCTTTTAGCCAGGTATGAGCAGTAAGGGGGCGGGCTATTTAAAATGGTAATACAGTATTTAGGCATAAAGGAGATACGCGGCCCGCTTATCATACTGGACAATGTCAAGGGTGCCGCCTTTGACGAGGTGGTGGACATTGAGCTGGAGGGCGGCGAAAAGCGGCACGGGCGCGTAATACGGCTGGAGGGTGACAAGGCTGTCATCCAGGTGTTTGAGGGGACAAACGGGGTCTCGCTTACCAACACCAAAACCACATTTACAGGAAAGCCGATGATGCTGCCGCTGTCGGGCGAGCTGTTAGGGCGGACCATGAACGGTGCCGGCCGGCCGATTGACGGGCTGGGCGATATTTACAGCGAGAAAAGTGCGGACATAAACGGCGTGGTTATAAACCCGGTTGCGCGCGAGTACCCGAGGGATTATATACTGACCGGCATTTCGTCCATTGACGCGATGATGACCCTTATCCGCGGGCAGAAGCTGCCGATATTCAGCGGTTCGGGCATACCGCATGACCGGCTGGCGGTGCAGATTGCGACCCAGGCGCGCCTGGGCGGTGACGACAGCGGCAACTTTGCGATAGTGTTTGCGGCGATGGGTGTTAAAAACGACGTTGCGGACTTTTTCAGGCGTGAGTTTGAGAAAAGCGGGAGCATGTCGCGTGTGGCGATGTTTTTAAACCTTGCCAACGACCCGATTATTGAAAGGATTGTAACGCCGCGCTGTGCGCTTACAGCGGCTGAGTACCTGGCGTATGAAAAGGGCATGCACGTGCTGGTTATAATGACTGACATGAGCGCGTATGCCGAGGCGCTAAGGGAGCTTAGCTCCAGCAAGGGCGAGATACCGGCGCGCAAAGGGTATCCTGGGTATCTGTACTCTGACCTTGCTTCTATTTATGAACGGGCGGGCATGATAAAGGGCCGGCAGGGCTCAGTCACCATGATACCGGTGCTGACCATGCCGGGGGATGACATCACCCACCCTATCCCCGACCTTACAGGGTATATCACCGAGGGCCAGATTGTGCTGGACCGGGTGCTGGCGCAAAACGGGGTGTACCCGCCCATTTCGGTGCTGCCATCGCTTTCGCGGCTGATGAAGGACGGCATTGGCAAGGGCTATACCCGTGAAGACCACGCGGGGCTTTCCAGCCAGCTGTTTGCTTCATATGCGAGCGTGCAGCAGGCGCGGGCGCTGGCGTCGGTAATCGGTGAGGAGGAGCTTAGCGACACTGACAAGAAGTATATGGAGTTTGGGCGGGAGTTTGAAAAGCGGTTTTTAAACCAGTCCCGCTTTGAAAGCCGGACTATTGACGAGACGCTGGACCTGGGCTGGCAGCTTATAAGCATACTGCCGCGCAGTGAGCTGGGGCGCATTGACAGCGAGATACTTGACAAGTACCTGCCCCGCGCCGGCTCCAGCCAGCAGAGCGAGGAGGGGGCTAAATGGTAAACCCCACCAAGGGAAACCTGATAATGCTCAAAAACTCGCTGGAGCTGGCAAAGGTCGGCTTTGAGCTTATGGACCGCAAGCGCAACATACTCATCCGTGAGATGATGCGGCTGATTGACAGCGCAAAGGAGACCCAGGCGCAGATAAATGAGGCGTTTGCGGCGGCATACGCGGCACTGCAAAACGCCAACATCACCACCGGCTCGCTGGAGAATATTGCGGGCGCTGTGCCGGTGGATGACTGCATTACGGTTTTGCAGAAAAGCGTTATGGGGGTGGAACTGCCGACCGTGCGCTACACCCAGCGCCAAAGCCGGCCGTACTACGGCCTTTACTACACCAACTCGGCCGTGGATGACGCGCACGCCTGCTTTTTAAAAGTAAAGGAGCTGTGCGCAAAGCTGGCGGAAATTGAAAGCGGCGCCAGCCGCCTTGCGGTAACTATCCGCCAGACCCAAAAACGCGCCAACGCACTTAAAAATATAATAATCCCCGGTTATATGCGGGATATACATTATATCACCGAGTTTTTAGAGGAAAAAGAGCGTGAGGAATTTATACGACTTAAAGTGATTAAAAAGCAAAAAAATAGTGCATGATTTACAAAAGGCACATAAGCTATCCAGCTTATGTGCTTTTTGCATAAAATAAAACGTTTTAATTTATCAATTTTCAATAAAATTAATTAAATTCATTTCATTTTAATAAAATATATGTTATTATAAAATTAATAAAAAATATGGTAATGAAAATTATATTTTTATTTATTTCCCTTACCCTATTTTAGAGATTTTGCTATCATATTAATTTATGATAAATTTAAAAGAAAGGAGGTATAAAAATGAAAAGGAGAATTGCCCGTAGCGCTTTAACGCTTGTTGTGCTGATTGTTATGCTTACTGCAATACTTGTTCCTAGTGTCTTGGCAGCATACGACTTAGGATGTACATGGAATATAGCTACTGGTTCAACGCACTGGAATGGTAAAACTGCACCTGGCGGGCTTTGGGATTTAGGAGTAGGAAATGAAAAACGATACAATGTGTCAATATTGTCTTCTAGGACAGTTTCTGTACATGGTTCGCTTTTTAAAGTCGTAGAGTATGGTACCGACCTATGGATAACGCAGGTTCGTTTTTCAAATGCAGACTCTACTTGGAAAGGCGCGTACTTTAATTCAGAATACGGCCATGCTTACTACTCTCGTATCACCGAGGAAACAGCAGCTGGCGCAAATGGTAGGACGAGCGTTACATTCTTTGAATAACTTTGTAGCCTGGCGCCACAAGGCGCCAGGCTAACACAACACGGAGAACAGTATGAAATGCTTACTTTTTAAACTTAATACAAAAATTATACTCCGCTCATTCATATTTTATATTTTTACCATTTTCATACTTTTGGGGTATGTTTTCTTTGCAGTGCAGATAAAAATTGATTCCTACATCTGTAACTATATATTTTTATTTGACGGGATGCAGATAATGGACGCCACCATGTATGTCGCACTGTTTTGCCTTGCCATGTACTTTGGGCAGAAAAAGTGCGGCATGGAGGATATCTGTTTTGTGCCGCGGGCAAAAGCTTACGGGATAAGATTTATATCGGTTATCGCTTTATCGTCACTGCTTTTAATTGTGCCGGTAATGTTTATGATAATATCGGGAATAGTTGAAAAAACAAGCTTTGTATACATCCTTTTATCTGCAGTGTATGGCATAATACATTGGCTTATTGTAATAATATCGGCTGAGGCCGCCGGATTTTTTATAGGCTTTATATTTAAATCCGCCTATGCATATCTGTTTTCTATCCCCTTTGCAGGGCTGTGCACATTTTTAAACGAGTATGTTTTTTCTTTTATTTTTAAAAGCAACCTTGAAAACATGTATAAATTTTCGCACTTGTTTTCAATACAAAGCATGTTTACAAACGGCACGGAAATTGAGTACCGCGGACCCAAGCTGGATGCCGAGCTTATTATAAAATTGCTATTAGTGCTGGCACTGTTTTTTACAGCTTTTTTTGCTATAAAATTAATACTTGCAAAAAAGCCTTTTTACGCCGCAGGCACTATCGCAAGCGCCGCTTTTGTATTTATATTTTCCTTTATCTTTTTAATGCTGCACCCGGTGCGATATGAAAGCGGTGAAAAGTTGTATGTTACAAATTATCAAAGCCAGCCGTATGAAATTACCTCTGTAAGCGGGGATATCAGCCTTAACGAGTGGTCGGGCTATAACATATCAGTCGGCATAACGGGCCAAAGCGCCGGCATGCTAAGCCTTAGGCTGGACAGCAGCATGGACATTAAAAAGCTTGAAATTTCCGGCAGCCCGATTGAGTTTGTTAGAGATGGCGATATTGTTACATTTAATGCTCCTAACGGTGAGTTTGTGCTGGATATAAGCTGCCGCGGGCGGGTTTCATATGTGAACGAGCTTAACTCCATGAACATATATACCACCGCCACCAGCTGCGCCCTGCCGCCTGACTTTGCGTTTCTGCCTAAAATCGATGGGGATAGGAGCAAAAAGCAGTATAATCTATTTGTAACAAGCCTTAACACCCTTGTTTCAAACCTGGATATAAACCGAAATGGAAACACCTACACCCTTACCGGCAACGCGTCTGAAGTGTGCTTATTCACAGGCTTTCTCACCCAAACCCAGATGGGAGATGTCACCATTTACCACGCAAAGTACAATGTAGATATACTTACAAACGATTATATATACACCTACAACAATGCAAAAAATAATAAAAAATTTTTGTTTGACACAAAAATGAACGAGATTATAGAGGATAAATGGGCAGACAAGCCTAAAGCTTTTATTATTTCTTGCCGGTATGGCACAATGGGATTTACTGTTCCATACGATGATTATGTATTAATCGATTTTGGTACCACTACATCAATTAAACGAAATAAAGAGCTAATTTATTAAAATTTTTCAACGCTTAAGATATGCTTTTGCATATATAGAAAAAAAGAAAGGAGGTGTTAATATGAAAAAATTACTATTAAAAAATGTAGTTACCTTAGTAGTTCTTGTAGTTATGGTGACAGTAATAATTGTACCATCAGTTTTTGCAGCATATGATATGGGCTGTGCATGGAAAATAAATCGTGGCAGTACACACTGGAATGGCAAAAACGTATCTGGTGGACTTTGGGATCTAGGTGAAGTTAGTGAAAAAAGATATAATGTTTCAATTTTATCATCTAATATTGTTACTGTACACGGCTCTCTTTTTCAAGTCATAGAATATGGTTCTGACACATGGATAACACAAGTTATCTTTTCTAATGCAGACTCAACTTGGAAAGGTTCTTTATTTGTTTCTGATTATGGTCATGCTTACTATTCACGTATAACAGAAGCATCAGGAGCCGGCGCAAACGGAAGGACTAGTATTACATTTTTCTAAAAAGGCAATACTGTGGCCCGGTGCTAAAGTGTGCCGGGCCACATCTAATAAGGAGATAATAAATGAACAGATTATTATTTAGACTTAATATAAAAACTATTTTTCACTCCTTAATATTTTATTTGTTTTTGTTTTTCACCGTATTCGGTTATGCATTTTTTGGTTTTAACATTTATTTAATAAGGCATTATACCAACTTCTTATATTTTTTTAACGGCCTTGAGTATATGGACGCGGTTATGTATGTCCTACTATTCTGCGTAGCGGCGTTTTTTGCGCAGCAAAAATACACGCTTGAAAAAGTATGCTTTATCCCAACAGGCAAGATAATATGCATGCGGTATTTGTCGGTTGCGGCAGCCTCGTCAGTAATCATTCTGCTGCCGGTACTGTTTATGGCTGTTTCGGCTGTTTTAGAGGGGGTATCGGTTGCCTACACCCTTTTATGTATACTATACGCAGTCATTAGATGGATAATAATAATTGCAACAGCTGAAGCTGCGGGGTTTCTTGTCGGCTTTGCCACAAAATCAGTATTCTCTTACCTGTTTTCCATCCCGTTTGCCTTTGTGTTTACCATCTTAAATGAAAACCTGTTCACTTTTATTTTTAAAAGCGATTTTGATAACCTTTATAAATTTGTAAACCTCTTTTCCATCCAGCGCATGTTTTTAAACGGGCTTGAGGTTGAGTACCGCGGCCCGCAGCTGGATATGGCGCTGTTTTCAAAGCTGTTTTTGGCGCTGGCGCTGTTTTTTACAGTGTTTTTTATAATCAGGATAATAGCGCAAAAAAAGATAAAGCTTAAGGCGGCGGCAGGCGCGCTGGTCAGCGCCGCGTTTGTGTTTATATTTTCCTATCTGTTTTTAACATTTCACCCGGTAAGGTACGAGGTGGACCAAAAGCTGTACATACAAAACTATAACCCCCAGCCGTTTGAGATTGTGTCGATAAGCGGGGATATCAACCTTAACGAGTGGTCGGACTACAGCCTCTCAGTACGCATAAACGGCAGCGGCAGCCAAACACCTGTCACCCTGCGGCTGGATGAGAGCATGCAAATAAATAAGTTTGAAATTTTAGGCCAGCCGGTAAGCTATGAGCGAGAGGGCGACCTTGTTACATTTGACTCTACCGGTGGTGACTTTACGCTGGATATAAGCTGCCGTGGGCGGGTGTCATACGTAAGCTCAGTTAACTCAACAAATATATACACCTCTGCCACCAGCTGCGCCCTGCCGCCTGACTTTGCGTTTCTGCCTAAAATCGATGGGGATAGGAGCAAAAAGCAGTATAATCTATTTGTAACAAGCCTTAACACCCTTGTTTCAAACCTGGATATAAGCCGAAATGGAAACACCTACACCCTTACCGGCAACGCGTCTGAAGTGTGCTTATTGCTTTCTCACCGAGTATCAAAAGGACGGCAGCATAGTCTACCGTGCAAAGTACAACCAGATTACCGATTATGATAAGGTTTTAGAAAGGCATGTTAACCAAAGCAGGTTTGTGTTTGACCGGCAGAAGGCTGAAGTGGTGGAGGGTGACATCACACTCATGCCGAAAATGTTTCTGATTTACTGCAACTATGGTACAGGCGGTTTTGCAATACCATATGACGACTATATTTTAATAAGCTACGGCAATGTTTCAGCCGTGCCGCAATAAGGAGGAGCTATGTTAAGCATTAAAAATTTAAATTTCTCATACAAAAAGAATACGCCGGTGCTAAAGGATATAAACCTTGAGATTGGAAGCGGGTTTACACTGTTGGTGGGTGAAAACGGCAGCGGCAAGTCCACCCTTATAAACTGCATAACCGGGCTGCTTAAAGGCAGCGGCAGCATTGAGATTGACGGTGCTGCCTGCGGCAGCCGGGAGTATGCCAGCTACCTTTCGTTTTTGCCTCAGGTGTTTGACGTATACCCCATGCTCAAAGTGCATGAGATACTGCGGTTTATCGCCGGGCTCAAAGGCGTGCCGAAGGCTGAGGTTTCTGCCAGCATTACTGATGCGGCACGGCGCACCAACATTGAATCGTTTCTTGATAAGAAGTTCAAAAAATGCTCTGAGGGGATGAAGCGGCGTGTAGGCATTGCCGCGGCGCTTTTAGGCAATGCCGAGGTGGTGATTTTGGACGAGCCTACCGCCGGCATTGACCCCAAGGAGCGCCGGCAGTTCTACCGCACCATTAAAGAGTGCTTTGACAAAAAGACGGTTATTATCTCCACCCATATACTGGACGATATTGAGTCACTCGCCAGCAGCATTATAATGCTCTCGCACGGCAAGATAACCTGCCACATGCCATACGACCAGTTTATGGGCTCGCTGGGGCAGAAGGCCACGCTGGAGCAGCTGTGGATGCATTACCAGGAGGACAGCTATGAATAAGCGCTGGAGTATACGCACCGATTTTATGGTGATACGCCTGCCGCTTGCGCTTTTGGCGCTTTACCTTGTGTTTGTGCAGCTGCTTAAAAAGCCGTTTATAGCGACGGGAGATATAATAGAGGGTGTGCCCAGTGCCAGCTGTGACATTTATCTGTGGATGCAGTTTATTGTATTTATATTTGTAGCCACCATTGCCTCTTTTTATTTTGAGGAGGCGTTCAGGCCACCAGCGGCGCAGTACATACAGGCGCTGCGGCCCGGGGTTATGCGTGCGGTGCTCTTTCGTTGGCTGCGCCTTGTGATTTTGCTGGAGGCTTTGTACCTTCCCTTTGTCGGCCTGTCAGTTACAAAGATAAACCATTCGCTTGCAAATGACAACCTGGGCGCTTCCCATTACCAGCCGATTAGCTTATCGGTAATGCTGTTTCAGTGCGCGGTTGCAATGCTGTTTTATGTCACCATCACCATGTTTTTAACTGCGCTGTTTAAAAGCCGGGTGTATGCGCTTGTGCTGCTTATGGCCTACTGCGCGATGGAGGCAACGGTGTTCCCTGTCATAATGGCAAAATACGCGCTGTTTCGCGGGGCGTTTACCAGCGCTGATTTTTACAGTTATTTCATGCCCAACACCGCTATAATGCTAACTCTTTCAATACTGCTTTTGCCGCTTACGATTATTATCTATAAATTTCAAAAATCAGGCGGCACCATTAAAAAACTGTTTAGCTTTATAACAGGCTAAAAAATACGGCAGGGTATTTACCCTGCCGTATTATTATTTTAGTTTAGGATGCTGCCGCCTTATTTTAAATAGGACAAACTGCCGTCACTTAAATTTATTATTGTAAAGGAGGTTTCATAGTAGCGCATAACCCACGCCGCACCGTCATAGATAAAATAGCTGCAAACAGGGTGGGTCTGATCTTCGGGTATCTGATAAACTGTGCCGTTTGCAAGGGTGATGGTGCCGCTGTAGTTTGCACTAAAGTCTACTATCGGCGCGCCGCCGCTTAAAATTTTTTCCGCCTCGGCATAGCTTATCAAAACGGGTTCACTTTCGCCGGATATAACAGCCACCGTTTCAGTATCATCGCTTTCTGCCACATTGCCTGTCACATACAGCATGCCGTTATAAACTTCAAGGTCTATTATTTTATAAAGCCCGGTCACGACCTCGCTAATGCTTCCGTCCGCTTTTACGCAAAACAGCTGGTCAGCCGTGTTTTCATATGTTAAATAATAGTAGGCGCTGGTGCTTATTGCCGAAAAGCCAAACCATGAGCGGTTAGCATCTGCCCCCTCTTTCTGGTCAATGGTACAGACAAGCTGGCCGCCGTTTTCAAAACTGCTGTATTCACACAGGTAAAGATTGCAGGCTGTATAGGGTGCCTCAGAAGTTTCGTACCACACCCCGCTTTCGGTCAATACAAAATCAGAGATATTTTGGTCACAGCTAACATAATCCACATCCAAGCTTTCAAGATTAAGCCTGCCCAGTTTTACAAACTGGCTGTTATCCATTGTTAAAAAGTAAATAAACTGGTCCTTTTTCTGCGCAGCCCTGTAATAGTTTTCAATTTTGGCAACCTGCTTTTGGCCATCATCAAGTTTAAAAACTACAAGGCTATCCCTTTCACTGCTAAAGTCATTTATTAGCAGATAGTTTTCAACAAGTAATTCGATAGACGCATTTTCTCTTAAAACCTCCGCCTCTGCCATACTCTCAGCGTCCACCCTTATTCGCTTAATCTGATAGTGATCATCAGTGTCGTCAAAATACACCCAGCCGCCATACTGAACACACTTACAGTCAGTCGGGGCGCGGGAGTTAAGCACAAGATCTCTTCCCTGCTGCTCGCCGCTTTCTCCAGGCTGTGCACAGCCAAAAGGCATTATTATAACAAGCAGAATTAAAACAATAAAAATAAAAAATTTAAATATGTTTTTCATAACAATAGCCTCCATTTCTAATTTTTGATTAATAATATTTTAGCATAATTTATAAAAAAATCAATAAAAATATTTGCTTTTTGAAAACATTGTGTTACAATAAAAATAAAAAAGGAGTTGTTCCCATGAAAAAGTTAATTAAATCAGCGAAAATTATATCATTTTTACTATGTATAGTTCTCTTTATTTCCATGACAAGTTTTACTACTCCTGATTTGAATTTTATTTCATATGAGCAGGCATATTCCACTGCCGGACAAATGTTTAGCTCATTAACCGGACTTACAGATTGGGACGAGCAGGTTCTTACTCCATTATATGATAAAGATCAAAACATGACATATTATTGTTTTGACTTTATTAAAAGTGGAAATGGTATTGGATATATTTTGATATCAAGTAATCTTAACAATATTTTAATTCCCGAATATGGCAACACAGGCTTCTCTAACTATTATTTAGATGCACAAAAAGACATTGAAACTATATACTATAATCCACTTGAAACATATGCAGTAGAGAAAAACAAAATTACAGATATGAATGGCAGCGTGATATCTAAAAATGAAATTAAATCAGAAACAGTCAAAGTAAATAATACTGAAAATAAAATTCTTATTGAAAATATTCAAGAAGTTGAGCCCACTGAAACACAAGATTCATCAATAACTCCATTATCTCATCCAGGACATTACGAAAATCTTGACGACCCGTGGGGATTTATTAGAGGAAAAGGCGGAACTAATCTGTTAGCCGTTGACTTTTCATCATTAGAGGATAAAATCAAACATAATACAGTATATAATTATATTGATGATTTTACACCTCAATATTTAAATGGTGAGTTAATAACAAACAGAGGGCATTGTGCTGTAACGGCAATAGCTAATTGTATGACTTATTGGAGGACTATATGTTGTGGCAAACTACCTGCAAACACCACTACAAACGATAATGGGTATTTAGAATTAATGATTGACTTATTTGACGTTGGTAATAGAGTAGGATATATAGACCCATTTTCAGTTAATGACGGTGTGTCAACTGCTCAGATACCTAATTATGTGAAAGACTGTTTTAGATTTTATGGCTATAATAACGCAAAATCACAATCTATTTTAAATGCCGATTGGGTGACCATGGCCGACCGAATTGAGGAGTGGGGTCAACCTTTTATATTATGTGCTAACTTTGCTTATTATGGCCCACACGCAATTACAGTATATGCATGGAATAAGATTGCATTTAATTTAAATGGAAAATCTATGCAATATAAATTTTTAAAAGTTGCAAATGGTTGGGACACTGAAGGAAGATATATTAACTTTGACAGTTTTGATAAAAACAACAATGAGTATTATATGATAATAGTTGAGCCATATTAATGTATCATTTAAAATATTGCTAAATAAAGATATCCATTGTTCCTTAGCAAAATAGACATTTTAACCGGCAGAAACTAGAACCTATGGAATCAAATAAAAAAGAGCAGGGCTTTGCCCTGCTCTTATTAATTTTTTAAGCACTGCTTGATTTTATTTCTGCTCTGTGTCATCACTGCCGCTCAGCCGTTTAAAGTAGCTGGTAGCGCGCAGCAGGCCGCCGGCTATTACAAACACCACAGCGCTTGCAAGCGCCTGCAGGCAGTTAAGCGGGATGGTGTCCGCCGCGGCGGTGGTAAATGCCGCAGCAGCGCCGCTGCCGCCGGTTATAAGTATTATTACCTCAGCGATGTAGTACCCCACAACCGTTACAACCCCGGAAAGAGACATCAGTATATCCTGGTGCAGCCCATTCTTGCTCAGCCGCCTCAGCCCTGCCGCGGCCAGCGCCAGCACCATCTTAATAATCAGCGACGGCAACATGTAAACCGCGTAGCCCAGCGTAAGGTCCGCCAGCATCGCGCCAACGCCCGCCGCACCCATTGCATACGGCAGCGGCAATAACAGCACCGCTAAATATATAATCGCGTCCCCCACATGGCCGTACCCGCCCATGCCGATGGGTATATGTATCATGGTCACAACATAAATCATTGCAGCAAGCACCGCGCTCCTGGTCAGCGTCTTAACCGCGCTCTCTTTGGTTTTCACTGTTAAATTCCCCTTTTGATAAATTTATAATCTGGCCTTCAAACTGTATGCCGTACAGCTGCGTCCCGCCGTTTTGCCAGGTGATTTTTGTGCACCGCTCGCAAAAGCGCACCGCCAGGTCCGCCGCGTCAAAAAAATCGTCGCCCCGGGTCATGCTGCCGCACAGCACGCTTGCAAACAGGTCGCCCGTGCCGCAATATGACACCGGCACGCGCTGGTTTATCACAGTCTTATGCCTGCCGGCTTTGGCGCTGTAAAGAAAGTTTGCAAGGCTTTCACTTTCGCCAAAATCCACTTCGTCACAAGTGACGCCGGTAAGCGCCACATACTGCGGGCCATCGCGGCACAGCCTTTCAATGCTTTTTAAAACAGTATCCGCTGTAAACGGGCGGCTGTTGTAGTCCAGGCCGCACAGCATACACAGCTCAGTAAAGTTAGGGGTTATGACATCGGCGTGCCGCACAAGGCCGCCCATGCTCGCCACAAGCTCCTTAGTATAGGTGGAGTAGGCCTTGCCGCCGTCCCCCATCACAGGGTCAACCAGCCTTAAAGCGCCCGGCGCCAGCTCAAACAGCTCCAGCGCGTAGTCTATCTGCCGCGCGCTGCCTAAAAAGCCGGTGTACACCGTGTCAATCTCCAGCTGGTGCGCACGCCACTGTTCTATAAACTCGCCCATGTGTTCAGTAAAATCCACAAACGAATATTTATCAAACCCGGTGTGGTTGCTTAGTATGGCAGTTGGCAGCATACAGCACTCCAGCCCAAAGGCGGACACTATCGGCAGCGCCACACCCAGCGCGCACCTGCCAAAGCCGGACAGGTCGTTTATCAGCGCCACACGTTTCATACCAATCTCCCTAACTTAAAAAATCGTTGATTTTTATTATATCACGCTGGTACCGCTTTTTCAAGGGGGCAGGTTAATTATGATAATCCTATAATTCTTAAAACAACACCATCTCTATTAAGCACATTTAGCATCCCCTCTTTATCCGCCTGTAATTCCTTTGGAATCATAAACAGCCTGGAAATATAAATAGTAAAGGGAAAATCCAGCTGTTACTTTCATATAAAATCAAGGGGGACTGTTAAATTATATCACAGTCCCCCAAAATTATAAAGTTATTTGCTTATCTGGGCAATATATCCCCTGATGATTGCCTCATCATACCCCAAAAGCTCAGGGAAGGACGGGTCATAATACCCCTTTTGCACCATTTTCCAGGCAAGGTCCCTTAGCGCCTCATCGTCAGGGCTGTTAAGATACGCGCGCACCTCACTGTCCGAAATGCCAAGGGCGCTTGCAAGGCTGGGCGAGTACACCCCCTGCTTTAAAAGCGAAAAGGCGTTGTCAAACCTGTCCTGCGCACGCTCGTACTCGGTTTTCTCCTTGCCCACTAAGTAGTCAGAGCGCTCGTTGTCATACTTAAGCTGGGTCTCCGCCTTTTCCAGCTCGGCGTTTTGCAGCACTTCGTCCGCCCGCTGGTTAAGCTCACGCTGAATCTCGCTGGCCTCTGCCTCGGCGTCGTTTCGCTGGCCCAGATAATCACTGCGTGCCGCCGCGCGTATGCTCTCGCTCGCACCGCCGCTGTAGCCCTCGGCCCGCATTTGCTGCTCCAGCCCAAGCTGGGTTTGCAGCTGGTTTATGTACGCGTTTTTAAGCTCGCTCTCAAGGTCGCGCTGGGCCTCCTGCTTTTGCCCCTCTATCGCCTCCACCTCGGTCTGGGCCGCTTTGTCAATCGCGTCATTATAGTCGCTCACTGCGCCGGACAGCGCCGCAAGCCCCGCATCGGTCACAATGTACTCGCTGCCGTCCGCACCGCCGCTGTAGCCATAATTGCTGCGTATCTGCTCCACCTGGTCGTGAAGCTTTTCCCGCTCCGCTTTGGTGGTTGCCTGCTGCCACTGCTTTTGAAGCTGGTCCACCCTGTCAAGGTCCCGCTTGGTCATCACCTGCGCGTCATAATAACTTGCCATTTAAAATCACTTCTCCTCTCTAATACTCCACCGCAAATTCCTGCAGGAAAAACGGCTGGTTTAAAATATCGTTTACAAACCTGAACTTGACCCGCTGCGCCTTTTTAATCCTAATCCGCCGCGACAGCACATAGCTCTTTATCCTATTGGCGTAGGTAAAGTGGCCATAGTCCACATTGTCATACCGAAACACTGAGAACTTGCCGTCATAGTCGCATAACACTTTAAAGGGCTGGTTGTCCTTTTTAAAGTACACCTTAACCCCGGTGTTAATCTCAAACCCGTCGTCCCCCAGCGTCTTTTTAAGCAGCAGCGCCACTGTGGAAAAGGACTTTTTGCTGTAAAACCGGCTGCCGTAGACATAGGGCGTCTCCCAGTACGCCTTAATCGGCACAAAGCTGCTCTCACCGGCGGCTGTGACCACCTCGTCACTAAAATCGCCCTGCTCGGCCGGGCCAAAATCAATGCTGTATATAACCCCGCCGGCCTTGGCAA
>ERZ826242.393-NODE-393-length-64954-cov-8.058553_pt1 | contig 64954 bp, 45 predicted proteins | sample MGYA00519871_ERZ826242 | MGnify/ENA primary metagenome ERZ826242 (study PRJEB31778, sample SAMEA3449226) | human gut metagenome | biome: human gut; feature: human-associated habitat; material: faeces | place: United Kingdom | collected 2010/2012 ... | reverse complement strand
TCGCCACATGTACAGATTACTTCGTAATCGCACAGACTACGGTAACTTAACCTTGTTGCTCTAGAAAAATCTAACGATTTCTTCTATGTAATAAAGTATAAGGATAATATAAATCATTTTTGTACCTTTCATGCTTGTCCTATTTCTTTTACTTTTTAATAGAATCTCTTTTCTTTTTATTTCTTTTGTGCTATATTTATTGTACCTTTTTTCTTATTTAGAATATAATATTATTAGCATTTATACCATATTTTACTTCTTTTCAAAGTAGTAGTAATATAGTATAATATTTGTATAGATACATTCAGGAGGGATTTTAAATGAAATTTGAAAAGCTAAATAATGATAAAATTAGAATCACCTTAAATATAAAAGATTTGCAGGAAAAGGATATTGATTTCCAATCTTTTATGTCTAATTCTTCTGATGCTCAAAAATTATTTTTAGATATGTTAGAAGAGGCAGAAAAAGAAATTGGCTTTACTACTAAAGATTATCGTATCATGATTGAAGCTTTGGCAACAATGGAAGGTGATTTTATTTTAACTGTAACTCGCTTTTTACCAGATGATTCTCTTGTAAAAAAGAGAAATATTAAATTTCGTAGAAAAAATACAAAATTAGATAGCGAGACTGCCGTTTATGCTTTTCAATCTTTTGAAGATTTTTGTAGTTTTTGCCACTATATTCAAAATAGTTCTATCCAAAATCTAGATAAACTGTCTAAAAATTTTGCCTTATATACATACCATGACCAATATTACTTAGTAATTACTAATATTAATTTGCAATTTAAAGATATTAAATCTTTTTATTATATTATTTCAGAGTTTGCAACTTTTGTAAGTCATCCTTCTTTATTTCAAAAAAAACTTTCTGAATATGGTAAATTAATTGTTAAGAAGAATGCTTTGAAAACAATTTTAAAATATTTCTAATTTAATTCTTTATACAACAAAAAATGGAAATAGTTAAAAACTATTTCCATTTTTATATTCATATAATACTCTTAATATAAATAATATTGTGGATTATATGGTGTTCCATTTATCCTAATTTCTAAATGCAGATGGTTTCCTGTTGAATTTCCAGTACTTCCTACTCTTGCTATTATTTGTCCCTGTGATACTGTTTGTCCCACTTTTGCTATCAAACTACTACAATGTCCATAATAAGTTTGTACTCCATTCTCATGTTGAATTACAATTAATTTTCCTAAAGATCCTTTATATCCGGAATGTATAACAGTCCCACTTGCTGCAGCTTTAATTCCAGTTCCATATGGTGCTGCAATATCTAGTCCCGTATGAGCTCCAGAACGAATACTGCTTCGCTCTGCATAACGTGAAGTAATTTTTCCAGAAATCGGTTGTATTAAAGAAATTCCTAATACTGGTTTCTTTCCTGTTACATTATTAGAAGTACTAATTCTTGCATTTCCTCTTGCTGTTACATTCGATGCAATTTTTTTCGTTTGAGTAACCTGTTTTGGTGGTTCCACATATAATTTAGCAACTGCATCCTCTACAGATGCAAATTCTTTTAATTCTGTTGAATATTTTTCTTCTAATCCAATTGTTTCTTTATTTGCACTATTTTTATCTTTTAATTGTTTTACTACTTCTTGCGCTTGATTAAAATCTGAAACATATAATTTTTCTTCTCCATCATTTACAATCGCATAATAAGTATAGTAATTTGTACCTGTTTGTTTCACTTTTTGGAAAATCTCATCATCATTGGTAACAATTCCTTTTTTTAACATGCACATTTTATATTCTGGCAATGTATCAATTTGCACAAATGCAATATTAGGCCCTTCCCCTTTTTCCATATAGTCATTAATTTTCTTTTGTAATTCTCTTTTATCCTTACTATATCCTATAAATTCTCCATTTAAAGTAACACTATAAATTGGTTTATAAATAAGGATAACAGCCCCTAAAATAAGAAATGCACTAATGGCGATTAAACAAATTAACTTAATTGATGTTCTGCAATGGACTAATAATTTTTTAATCTTATTAATTTTCATGCAACTCCTTTTTTATTATTCTTGTTTGCATTTTATCCCATTTCTTTTTTTTCTTCAAAGGCTGTTCTCTTTTGTTTATTTAAATTATTTCTCAATTACTTTTATTTTTCTTGTTTTTCTTTATTTTTCTACTTAATTTATTGTTTTCATTGCGGAACTCACAAAAAAGAGAAATGTAATAAGGAAGTAGTTAAATTCTTTCTCCCTTTTTTACCTTTCTCTTTTTATTTTGTTACGATCTTTTATCTTTTTTTATGATTTTCTCTTATCCTTAATAACTTTTTATCATTTTATGATTGTAAATCATTTTTTACCGTTTGTATCTCTGTTACGGTTGCTTGTGCTGCAGGTTTATAATACCCTTTGGTTTGTGCAATTTTAAATAGTTCATATTGAAAACTTTCATCATTATTACGTATTTGTTGAAAAGTTTGTCTAAGTTGCATATTTTCTGCTTCCGAAATTGCAGTTTGATATGCTGTAAGATCAGATTTTACTCCTGCTAAAATATCGTTTACCATTGTCTTTTCGTCCATAATTTCCTCCTAGTTATTTTCTAAAAAACTAATTAGTTTTTGCTTTGTATTTAACGCATCTTGTGCGGATTTTGTAAATACTTGTTTAATTTGTGGATCTACTGCTTGTGATGAATAAGTATTTAACTTTTGATAAGCTGTTTCATGAGCACCTATTAAGTGTCTTAAATGTTGTAATTCAATTTGATTTAAATTTGGCATTTTTTATCATCCTTTCTTTTCTTGTCTTTTTTTAGTATTCTCCTTTTTTTAATATTTATACTTTATTTCCTATACAATAAAAAAATGTACCATAAATTTTAAACAAAAGTCTAAAATTTATGGTACATTTCTTTATTTTTTTATTCGACTATTTCCTATAAAAATCTCTTATTTTCACTTTTAACCAATTACTTCAAGATTTGCAAATTTTGCCATTAATCTTTTATGACCAACTTTGTCAAATTGAATATCTACTTTTAAGTCTTCTCCTTCTTTTTCGATCGTATGAATCGTTCCTTCTCCAAATTTTTTATGATAAACTCTCTGCCCAACTTGATATTTTGATAAATCAACATTATTTTGATTATTGGTTACGATTTTATTTAAGAAACTTTCTGCTGTTCGAAAAGCAAATGCTGGTTCCTTTTTATTTGTAATAACAGAAGAATTGTCTATCTTGTAAGATTTTACTTGGCTCGATTCTTTGTTTCTATAACTCCATTCATAAGGAGAATCAGAAAAATTATTTTGTTTACTACTTTCTTCTTCGTATCCATTTAACATATCTGTTGGAATTTCTTTTACAAATCTTGAAATCGGATTACAACTTGTAGAACCAAATATCGTTCGTCTCTTACTACAAGTAATGTATAAATACATTCTTGCTCTAGTAATTCCCACATAGCATAATCGTCTTTCTTCTTCCAATTCTTTTGGTTCTGAGATTGACTTATATCCTGGAAAAATACCTTCTTCCATTCCCACTAAAAAGACAACTGGAAATTCTAGTCCTTTTGCACTATGTAAAGTCATAAGAGTAACAGAATCTTGCTCTTCGTCTACTCCATCTAAATCGCTTGATAATGTAATTCCTTCCAAAAAGCTATTAAGATCGTTTTCTGCTTCTTCTTCCTCAAACTCAATCGCAACTGTTAAAAATTCTTCTAGGTTCTCTATTCTATTTTCTGCCTCTACACTATCTTCTTGTTCTAATGCTTTTGTATATCCTGTTTGTTTTAAGGTTTGTTTTACTAATTCTGATATCGTATATTCTTCTCTTTTTTGCTTTAATTCCTCTATTGTTTGAATAAATTCTCTTGAATTTAGGTAAACACGGTTTAATCCATACTGATCTGCATTTTTTATAATATCATACATAGAATTTCCTGTTTGTTCTGAAATAGACTGAATTTGATCTAAACTTGTTTTTCCAATTCCTCTTTTTGGCTCATTAATAATTCTTTTTAAGGCTAAATTATCAGATGAATTATTAATTAATCTTAAATAAGAAATAATATCTTTAATTTCTTTTCTTTCATAGAATTTTAGTCCTCCAACAATTTTATATGGAATATCTTCTCTTCTTAAAATATCTTCTATTGCTCTTGATTGTGTATTCATACGATATAAAACTGCAAAATCAGAATACTTATAATATTCTTCTCTTTTTAAATGATTAATTTGTTCTACAATATATCTTCCTTCATCATATTCATCGTCTGCAGAATAAAAAGTTGGTAAACTTCCTTTTTCATTTTCTGTCCATAATTTCTTTTTATATTTTGCTTCATTATTTTTAATTACCGCATTTGCAGCCTCTAAAATACTTCCTGTACAGCGATAATTTTGTTCTAGTTTAATAATCTTTGTTCCTGGAAAGTCTCTTTCGAAATTTAAAATATTACTAACATCTGCTCCACGGAATGAATAAATACTTTGGTCATTATCTCCTACTACCGTAATATTTCCGTATTTAGAAGCAAGCATTGTAACAAATGTAAATTGTGATTTATTTGTATCTTGATATTCATCTACTAATATATATTTAAATTTTTCAGAATAATATTCTAAAACATCTGGATTTTCCATTAATATTTTAATCGTAAAATTAATAATATCGTCAAAATCAATTGCGTTATTTTCTTTTAATCTTTTTTGATATAAAGAATACACTTCTCCTATCTTTTCTTTTCGGAAATCTCCCATTGCTTTTGCTACATAATTTTCTGGCTCTAACATATCGTTTTTTGCATTACTTATTTCAAATTGTACTGCTCTATCATTAAACATTTTATCATCTATTTTTAGATCTTTTAAACACTCTTTGATTAGTGATCTTTGATCTGAAGTATCAAAAATAACAAAAGAATGATCAAACCCGATTCGATCAATATAACGACGAAGAATACGAACACAAATTGCATGAAATGTTCCAATCCACATATCCTTTGCAACTTCTCCTACTAATTCTTCTACTCTTTGTTTCATTTCATTTGCAGCTTTATTGGTGAAAGTAATTGCTAGTATATTCCATGGTGCTACGTTTTTTTCGCTCATTAAATAAGCAATTTTATGTGTTAATACTTTTGTTTTTCCACTTCCTGCTCCTGCAATTACTAAATTAGGTCCTTCTGTATTTACTACTGCCTCATATTGTTTATCATTTAATCCTTCCAAAAGATCTTGCATGTTTTTCTCCTCGCTATTATAAGTTATAGTTTTTATCGTCCCTTACCAAGGACTTTTCCTATCTATTAGGGCACTATGATTTAGGCTATCCCTTTCAATTTCATATTTCGTATTATATCGATATTTTTTATTTGAGTCAATAGTTTTTTATAAACATTTGTTTTGTTTTTTGCTATATAAAAAAGCCTAGAAAATTTCTAGGTTTTTTACACTTTTTATTCATTCCAAAAAGCTTCATAAGCAAGGTATGCTTGATAAACATCATATTTACTTGTTACTTCATATGGAGCATGCATCGAAAGTACTGGAACTCCTGCATCGATTACATTTACACCTTTATTAGCCAAAATATATGCAATGGTTCCTCCTCCTCCTACATCTACTTTTCCTAGTTCTGCCAATTGATATCCAATTTCTTTTTCTTCAAGTAAACTTCTTACTTCTGCTACAAATTCTGCATTTGCATCAGATCCTCCTGCTTTTCCTCTTGAACCAGAATATTTGTTAATTCCAATTCCATGATTTAAATAGCTTGCATTCCCTTTTTCATATACGGAATTATAAATTGGATCATATCCTGCATCTACGTCTGCAGATAACATTCTAGAATGACAAAATACTTCTTCTAACATATTTGGTTCCTTTAAATTTAATTTATTTAATAATATTGTTACAAAATAATCAAATACATGGGATTCCATTCCTGTATTTCCCATACTTCCAATTTCTTCTTTATCTGTTATCATACAAATTGCTGTTTTATTTGGATTTTCTATATTCATTAATGCAGTTAAAGAAGTATACACAGAAACTTTATCATCTTGCCCATATGCTGCTATTAAACTTTCATCAAATCCTAAACTCTTTGCTTTAAATGCTGGAACTAATTCTAATTCTGAACTCATAAAGTCCGCTTCTGTTATTCCATATTTACGATTTAATATATTTAGTAAATTTAATTTTACTTTTTCTTTTACTTTTTCATCATTATATGGGATACTTCCTACTAATAATTTTAAGTCTTCTCCTGCTACACCACTTTTTAATTTCTTTTCCATTTGCTCTTGTGCTAAATGTGGCAATAGATCTGTAATGGTAAAAATAGGATCATCCTCTTCTTCTCCTATACGAATTGTTATTTTTTCCCCATTCTTTTTTATCATTACGCCGTGAATTGCAAGAGGAATTGTTGTCCATTGATACTTTTTAATTCCTCCATAATAATGTGTTTTAAAAAATGCAAGTTCTGTATCTTCACATAAAGGATTTGGTTTTAAATCTAATCTTGGGGAATCACCATGAGCACCAATCATATTAATTCCTTGTCTTAAATTTTCTTTTCCAATTACAGCTAGATAAAGACTTTTTGCTCTATTATTATAATATACTTTATCTCCAGGTTGTAATGTTTCACATTCTTCCACATTTTTGAATCCATTTTCTTTTGCTATTTTTTCACTCTCTGTTACAATTTCTCTTTCTGTCTTTGCTTGATTTAAAAATTTCATATAGCCTTTTGCATATTCAAAAATCTTTTCTCCAATTTCTTGGCTTATTTTTTCCCATCCATTCTTTTTTTCATCAAATAGTTTTTCTTGCAATAATTGACCTTCTGTTTTTTCCATTATATCTCACTTTCCTTTCTTACTCTGTCTTTTCTTCTTTGTTTTTTATATTATTTCCAAATTTGTAATTAGTATATCATTAGTCTATTTTTTTTTCCAGTTTTTCTTCTGATTTGTATATTTAATCTTTTTCTTTTTTAAAATGATATTTTTAAAATTCCTAATAAAAATCCTAATATATTTCCCAGTACACTCATTCTTCCTTTATACAAACGATTTGATTCTGGTACTAACTCTCCTGAAACAATATATAACATAGCTCCTGCTGCAAAGCTTAAACAAATTGCAATTACTTTTTCTGATATTCCTCCTATGATTGCTCCTATAAAAGCTCCAATTCCGGTAGTAATTCCTGATAATAGCACATAAAAAATAACTTTTGAAGCTTTCATTCCTCCCTGCTTCATCGGAACAGCCATACTAATTCCTTCTGGCACATCATGAAGCGCAATTGCAATCGCGAGTGATAACCCTAACTGCATAGATGATTCAAATCCAGAACCGATTGCCAGTCCCTCTGGAAAATTGTGAATTGCAAGCCCAATACTTACAATAATTCCTGTCTTCAAGAGAGAGTTTTCTTTCTCTTTTTGTCCTATTTTCTTATTTATTTTTCGCTTTACTAAATCATCACATATTATCATTGATCCAATTCCCAATATAAGACCAAATAAAATAACCTGTATTTCCGTAATCTCAAATGCTTCTGGAATCAAGTCAAAACAAATAATTGCCATCATTAATCCAGAAGCAAAAGACAATATAAAACTTAAAAATTTATTTGAGTGTTTTTTTATAGTTACTCCTAATATTCCACCCATCATTGTTCCTAAAGTGCCAAAAAACATTCCAAGAATTGTTGTTTTTAATAATCCTTCCATTCTTCCTCCCACTTTACCAATTTATTTTTTATCACAATTTACTTTTTCCATATACAATACATTATTTCTAACTAATCGGAATAGATAGTTCATAACGTTCATTCTCGGAATCTCTTCTTCACTTAATATTGGTATTATCAATTTATTTTTAGAGTCTACAATCACTTTCAAATTTCCTATTCTTTGTTTTTTCTCTACGGGTGCTTCGATAAAAGGAAGTACATCAATTTGGACTTTTATTGTATTTTCTTTTTCTTTTGGAATCGCAATATGCGTTTGTTCTATCTCATCTAATTGTAATTTTAGTTTTTTAGAAAATCCCTTATTTAAAATAATATTATTCTCATTTTTCTCTTTCCAATCTTCGAATTCATTCTTTATCTTCTCATCAATTTTTACTTCCTTAAAATTTTGATAAGCATATTCAATCAATTTAATACTATCCGCAGTTCGATTCTTTTTCGTATCCGCTCCTAAAACGACCGTAATAATTGACATATCGTTACGGGTAACTGATGTTACCAAGCATCGATTCGCACCATTTGTAAAACCCGTTTTTACTCCATTTACACCTTCTAAGTTTCCTAATAGTTCATTTGTATTAGATAAGTTTTTTGTTCTTCCACCAAGATTTACGGTATAATATTTTGTATTTACTATTTCTGCAAACTTTTTATTCTCTAATGCATAATCCGTAAGCTTCGCCAGCTCATATGCTGTTGTATAATGTTCTTTCATATCTAAACCATGTGGAGAAACAAAATGGCTATTTTCCAATCCTAATTCTTGTGCTTTTTCATTCATTTTATTAGCAAATCCTTCTATACTACCAGCAATATATTCAGCTAACGCTACAGCACTATCATTCCCAGAAACTAAAAGAAGTCCATAAAGTAAATCTTGTACACTTACTTTATCATTTGCTTTTAATCCTAATCTGGATCCACCTGTACCTGCTGCTTTTTTCGAAACTTGTACGATATCTTTTAAATTTCCATTTTCTAATACTACAATTGCAGTCATAATTTTTGTAGTAGATGCCATTGGTCTTCTCTCATTTTCTTTTTTTCCCCATAATATTTCATTTGTTCTTCTATCATAAATAACAGCTGCTCTTGCATTTAATATCGGTTCTTCTTTTGGAAAATTAGAAGCTTCTATGATATCCTCTATTTTATATTCCTCTTCTTCTATCTGATCATCTGCATGAACTGTATTCGAAATAAATATACACAAAATCATGAATAGGATTAATGTCTTTTTTTTCATAAAAAATCACCTATACTATTACTATTTCGTATAAGTGATTTTATTCCATTTTATTCTTGTCCTTTTATATCGATTATTTTGAAAGCTCTTAAGAACCACCAACAATAGAATTTCGATTATATATAATAATTCTCTCCTATTTCTATATTTTACCACTGTTATATTTCCTATCAATAGAAATTTAAAACAAGGATTGTCTCTTTGATAAAAAATTTACCAGAAAGAATGAGCCTCTGGCAAATTATCTTTCTTGATCTTCATTTGTTTGTACTTGTTGTTGTGTTTTCTCTTCTTTTAATGTTTGCTCTAATGTATCATGTGCTGCTTTCATGTCCTCTGTTGTTATATCATAATTATCATAACTTTGAATTAGTTCATCCTCTTTTGCTTCGTCAATTAGTATATCAGGTTGATATTTAGTTGTATTTATTGTATTCCAATATTCAATTGAATTATTAGTTAAACTTGTTGCTGAATTTATATCTAAGACTGGTTTAGCTGGTCCATTTATTGATGAATATTTTTCACTAGAAAAAGTCATCAAATTGATTAAGGATCCATTTTCTAATCTTTGATATAAATCACGAAAAACGTTTAATCTTATTAAATTGTTATTTCTTAATACCTCAGGATTATTATACCATCTTAATTTATTAGAATCATTTTCTAAATCTGAAATCTGTGCTAATGTAATTAGATTTTTATTTATTAATCCGTCATTGTCTATGTATATCTCATATGCATCCTGTCTTGAAAATCCATTCTCATCTTTTCCAAATTCATTATAATTTCTTTGTAAAACTTCTTCAGGAGCATCAACTTTTCCTGCAATATAGTTATCTTTTATAATTAAATCTTTGTCTAATTGTTCTATCAGTTTTCCCATTCCTTCTTTAGTTGTAATATCTCCTATTTCTGGATTATCTGTAATTGTTTTTTCAACCATTTTATTTATCCACGATTTAACTTCTGGATATCTTAATAGTTCTTCTGATACACCTAATTGTTGCAATGCTCCTAGGGCTATTTCGTCTTGTGCTAATACATCTGAATTACTAAATATTTTTTCTACCATCTGATTAATCTGTTCTTTTGAAAGATTCGATGTTTTGTCTGAAGAATTTTCAAAAAGTTCAGAATATTGTGTCAATTTTAATTGGTCAAATGCAGAAGTTTTATTAATTATTCCCCAATATTCATCTGGCTTATTTTGAAGATTTTTTATTTCTGTTAATGTATTTGTTTGCATATCTTGTTGCAAGTTCTGAAATTCAGAATATTCTAATGTACTTACTTTTCTTTTTTCCGTCTTCTCTAATAAAATATCATTACTTTCTGAATTTGTCTTATAGATCTCTTGAATATTGTTTTCATCAACTCTATTTCCATTTTCTAATATATATGGCATGTCTGCATATTGTAAATTTTGAGCTTCTTGACTAAAATCACTTTCTAACATTATTATTGATTGATTTACTTCTATTTTATCCAATCCAATTAAATCCAATGAAGTAGTTCTATATGTTTGCTTATTTTGTGCATAAAATTGTGATGTTTTATCCTCTTCTGCTAATGGCACTTCTGCTAATACATGTCCATCTGATATTTCCCATTCATTTTTTATCATGTTCACAAGTTCATTTACATTATTTTGATTTAATTCTGAAAATTTCTCTCCATGCTTAATTTGAACTTGATTTATCATTTGACTTAAGTTAGCAAATCCAACACTGCTTTGTATAAATCTTTCATCTACTCCTGCATCTCTTAATATTGCTTTATATAATTCTTGTTGGTTTGTATTTCCACTTTGATAATATTTATCTAATTCACTTGCCATTTTATCCCCCTATTTTTTAAAAATTTTTTGTATTTTATTAAATATTTTTTGTATAAAGTTTTCTTTTTTTTCTATTAATTGTGTATCTTGTTTAGTTTCTTCAACAGGTGGTTCAAAAGTTTTTTCCCTTTTCTTAAATAAATTATCTGGATTATATTTTTCCCTTATTTCTTGCTCATTTTTAAACAATACACTTTTTATTTCCCTTTTTTCCTCTTGGTCACTCCAATAGTTTATATGTATTAATGCTATCATTGATAATGCGTTTTTTGATACATTTTGACTATCTAAAGTTTTATTATAATCATATTGAGGATTATAATTTTTATCTCTTTCTTTTTCTATCATCTGGTATAATTTGGTTGGAATTTTTTTTATATAATATTTCCCCATCATATTCAATATTCCATATACCTCTGAATATGTCCTTTGCACTTGTATATTCATAATCTTTTTCTCCTATCTTCCCTCATTTTCATTTGTTTGTACTTGTTGTTGTGTTTGATCTTCTTCTAATGTTTGCTCTAATGTATCATGTGCTACTTGCATGTCTTCTGTTGTTATATCATAATTGTCATAGCTTTGTATTAATTCATCTTCTTTTGCTTCATCTACTTTCTTCCTTTTCTTGTTCTGCAATGGTACGACCTTTTTGATCCGCTTCTTTTGCTTCCTCTATTTCCTCCTCACTTGGTTTTGTCGTAGCCGTTATAATTTCTTCGTTGGTATCTCTATTATATAAACTTATTTCTCCATAATTTAAATTAAGTGCAAGATTTGAAGTTGTTCCGTCGCTTCTTCTCATTACCATATCAGTATAACTTTTTCCACAACGTTCTCCATTTTCATTATATTCTGGCTGCTCATTTGCCGTAGCCGTAGTGGCTCCAACAAAATCTGGATTTAGCTCATATTTCCCATTATGATCTTCTCCAATTAAATAAAATGTTCCACTATCCGTTAAAGCTACATATTGTTCTGTATATCCTGTTTGTCTTCCAATAACATCTTCAGAAAAGTTCTCGTCTTCTATTCTTACTAAAGAAACAATATGCATTCCTAAATCGTCTTCCATTTTCTGTATTGCATCTTCATTTTCTTGCTTTTCTTTTGCTTCTTGCTCTTTTTCGTCACATTTCTTTGCAATCTCTGGCATATTTTCTAATTCATTTTTTGCATAAATTCCTTGGTCTTTGATTTCTTCTGGAACTAATGCTTGATCCTGCTTAATCAAATATTGATCATGAAATAATTCTTCATAACGTTCTAATCTTTGATTCATTTCCGCTATATATTGATCATCCAATATAATTAGTCCTTGCTCATTACTTGCACCTAAATATTTCGTTTGATCATATAATTCATAAGATAAGTTTCCTTGTTCATCTTGTAATTCTGCTAGATAAGCATCTTGGATTCCCACATTTTTATTTAAAGGAATATGTTCTACCTTTACCATATCCATTACTTTTTTCTCATCATTTTTTTCAATCTCTGCTTCAATCTCTCTCATCCTTTGTAATGTTAGTACTTGTTCTTGATGTTTTTGAAAGTTCTCTAATTCTTGTTTTATCTGTTTTTCATTTATTTCTTTTTCATGCTGTTTTGGAACTATTTTATTATCCATATTGCCTCTCCTTTATTTTTCTAATTTCTAGTTAAAATTATTTCTCACATCTTTTATTTTCTGATTTCATCCATATTTAGTATATTGTTCTTGTTTTTTATAAATTTTTAGTAACAGCTTTATTCTGGTAAATCAATATTTAAACTATATTTATCAATTGCATTGTCCACTGTATTTTGTTCATTCCCTGAATAACTTTGTAATACTCTTACAGCATTAAAAATTAATTTTTCTGGTATATTTCCATCATCTACAAACTTTGTAAAGTATAGTTTTACCGTTTTCGATTCCCTTGCATTTACCATAATTAAGTTATCTGAAGAATTTTGCATATTTCTTTTCTGTGTACCTAAACTCAATTCAATCTCATTTGAAATACTATCATCTAATAAAACAATAGGGTTTTGCGTACGATTTGTAATTTTAACCACATAAGTTTCTGTATCATATTCTACTATTTTATATGGAATTTCTATTTTTAAATATTCATCTTCTGTTGATATATTTAAATCTTTCTTTTCTATAAATCCTCCAATAGAAAGTTTTAATCCTTGATCTGTATCTTTCAATACAAATTTTTCCTCATAATATAAATATCCATTTCCATTCGTTCCCGTAGCCATAATATCATCTAGTATTCTAACATTATATATATAATTATTATCTACATTCGAAAAATTTTGTATATTATATATCTTTTTTGTTGTATATATGTTATCTACATAAGCTTTAAAACTATCAATTGTAGGATATGATATTTCTTTACAATCCGCATCAATCATAGAATAGGCAGTCTCATAATTTTTATCATTACAATAACCTACAAACTCTCCAATTAAATTGTTGATTGGCTCTTGTAATGCCTTTGGTACTTCACTATCATCCATAACAGCCTTATTCGGTTCATATGTAGTAGTAGGTTTTTGATTTTCATTTAATTGTTTCAGAAAATAGTTAATTGCTATAATAATAGCCCACACAATTATAATAATGATAAGTAGCTTTTTATATTTTTTAAAAAAGTTTCTTACTTTCAACCTTAAATCTAAAAAATTCATCTTCTCACCACCTTATAAACTAAATGAAATATAAAACTCATTATAATCCGTTTCATATATTACAATATTTTGAGAAATTTTATTTTCGTTTCCTGAAGTTGCCATTAAGTCTACTATATCTACAAACAATACATAATATTGTCCTTGTCTTTCAATATTCGTATACTCTACTGATATCATCTCTGGATAAGTTTCTTTAATATATTTTACATAATCATCTAATGTTTTAAAATAATTCTGTTTAAATTCCTCATATAACAGATTATATGCTTTTTCATATTCTTCTTCTTCGATGTAGCCAATATATTTCCCAAAATACCTTTCCATTCTATCTCTTTCGCCTAGAGTTTTTAAGGTAGCAATTTCTTCTGCTTCTTTTTCTTCTTCTGTCTTAATGGTCGCTTTTTGTACTGTTGTGTTTTCACTTGACTTCTGCTGAGGAATATATTTATTTTGATTTATATATATACTAATATTAATTACCATTAAAACACATGCAATTATTGCCAAAATAATTGTATATGTTCTCTCGTCTTTTTTCTTCATCCAATTTCCTCCTTTAATTATATGCTTTTATTATGAACATTGGCTTATCATTCGTCATCACGTTTGCCACATATACATATAATTTTAGCTTTTTAAAATGTGAATAACGTAATTCAACTGCTGTTTGTGTATACTCTTCCTCCATTTTACATGAATTTTTTATTATTTTCACTTTTTTTAATCTTATATTAGGATTTGAAAAAATACCCATTTGATTGTAAATACTATTAAAATCCTCATAACTTTGAATGCTATAATTGTTTTTTAATATTTCCTGCTTTTCTTGATAATACTCTTTTCGTTTACTCTCGTCCATTCCTTGTGTATCTACATACAATGATGGTAAATTATCTTCTGCTAATATTTTTAGGAACTCTTTGTAGCGATCGATCGCAACACCTTGTCCATAAACATCCGTAAATTCCTCTAAATTTTCAATTTCAAGTTCATAATTATTCATTTCTGGTTCCTGTCTAAACAAAAGAATTATCATTGCCAATATATTGATAATGATTACAATATATAAGAATAAATTTATTTTTTTCATACATCTTTCTCCTATGTTTTATCATTTATATTAAAACATCTGGTGTATCGATTTCACACACCAGATGCCTTTTTAATATCCTCCTCCAGGCCATACTGGAAGATCTCTACCATATCTTTGTGCACAATAATTTATACATGCATAAATACAATAATATCCATTAAATCTTGGATCATTCTTGTCATAATTTCCTGCTCTATATTGATCTCCTGTGAAAGCTGTCGCTTCTGGATCTTCTGGACGCTTGTATGTATTGTATGTTGATGCAATTGCCTGTAATACTCCTGCTGAACAGTCAAACGATGAATTAGAATCCCAATCATTAACACAATATGGATCTCCACTTGATTCGTTTTCTATCTGTTGTAAAACCCTTTGAACAGTATCTTCAGAAGTGTCTAATCCTAATTCCGTTAATGCTCCAATAACAATATCTCTCCATCTTTCTATATCTGTTCCTTCCGGATTTTCTACAAAACCAGCCGTTCCTTCATTCGTTTCGATTTCTGGTGGTGGCATATAATCTTCTATATTTTCTATTACTGCTTTATTTGCTGTTCTTAATATTAATAAAATATCCTCTTTTAGTGTTTTTCCTATTTTTTGCTCTTTATCTAACATATCTCCCTTTTTTAAACTTTCGTCTACTTGAAATCCACTAATTGTCATTTCCATGTCTTTTACTAAATTTGTTTCTGTAAATTTAATTGTAATGGACTTTTTCGATATTTTAGTAATTTCACCGATTCCTGGAGTAATTACATCTTGATCTTCAAATTTTATTGCTTCTGCTGCTCCCATATAAGATCCTAAAATTTTATTTTTTATGTTGTCAATCCACGCAGAATAGCTTCCTGCTGCAATATGTAAATTATCATCCGTTGCTCCACTTGCCAAATATCCTTCAGAGTCTATAAATCCTTTTGTTGTATCAATAAAGGTAACATCTTCTATTCCTTCACAATATTTTTCTATTTCATCATTAAATGCGCTAATACGACTATTCATAGAACTTGCATTTGAATATCCAGCGCCTACTGGAAATACTCTTTGTACAAAAATTGGTACAGACGAATATCTATTTTTTAATGCGTCAATTAGTTGCTTCATCTGACTAATTTCACTTGGATTATTCACTCCTAATAAAACACAAACACCTTTTACTTCATCTGTTGGTAAAGAGTTAATATTGCTTAACCAATAACTTGGGGATACTCCATTTACTGCTGATATCTTACATTCTTCTAAATATCCATAACCTTCAATTCCTTTTGTATAAGAGTCTCCAATAAATAAGAAATTTTCTAATGAATCAATCTTTTTCGATAAACCTGTATTTTGAATCACTTGTCCATTTCCCCACTTTTGGATTAATGTATCTCTACTCTCATCTGCAAAGAAACTAAAATGCATATTATCTTTACAACTTGTCCAATCTCCTCCCCAACTTAAGGTATATTTATGTGCTACCTCTACCATTGGAGAATTTATATAAATTTCTTGATATTTTTCCCTTGATTCTGGCATTGCTTCCCACTCTGCTTTTGTCATAGGCTGTTTTCCATAGTAGTTTTGACTCCAGTTTAAATCTACTGCGGCTCCATAGTTATGAGCTGATTTTTGTCCTACTTGTCCAACTCCTGTTCCATCAACACGATATCCTCCCCATTCTACAATACAAAAATCTGGAGCTGACTCATATAAATCTTCAAAAAATGCAATCCACATTTCTTCTAATTCTTCATTCACTTGTAGTTGTATTTCTTTATCTGTTCTCTCTAGTCCTGTGTCTCCTGCCCAAGTTCTTATTTTTACCGTAATTGTTTTTATCTTTTTATCTACTTCATTTTGTAAATCAGAGTTTGTTGCCTTATCTTGTGGTCTGGCACTAATCTTTCCATTTGTTAATCTTTCCCATGCATCTTGATCTGATATTTTTAAAATATCTAAATCTGCAGCTTGCGATCTTCCTCCTTTTACTATATTTTCTCTATATTTTATTAATGTACCATATTCATAGTTTTGTTTTTCAAATTCTCTCTCTGGCCATTCTTCTGGTTGGTATGCAGGTATAATCCAATCTAATAAACCTACATATTTATCCTCTAAATCAGATGCTTTAAAATATTTTAATTCTACTAATAAATCTTTTAAATCTCTTAATATAAAATCTGCATCTTCTGATTTCATATTCTCTAATATCGTAAATGCTGATAATGAGTTCTTATTGAAATCGATTGGACGATAAATATTATCTGGATCCATTTTATTAATTTCCTCACTAAGTTCCTTTTCCGTTAATCCATCTGGTAGCTGTTTTTCTTTTTCTTTTAATTCTTTTATTTTTTGTGCTGTTTTTCTACTTCCATCATAAATATAATATTCTGGTTTTGGATTCGTTCCTTCTGAATCTTGATTTCCTGCCCCTACTAGCAATTCTTTTATTCTTGGATTGGTTGCTCCTCTTAATGGTTGTCTTGTTTGGGTTCTCTGAGTCGTATTGGATCTTGTCTCTATTATTTCAAATTTTCCCTGATCTCCTGATACCATATCTTTTTGATCTGAATTAGATCCCGGATTGAATTCATAAGGAGATAATTCTTTGGTCACTCCACTCTCAGTCTGGTAAGCACTAAAATCCGATGCATTTTGTAACCAACTATCTGCACCTCCTACCGCATTTCGTATACTATCATTAATAACAAAATAAATGTTTTTATACCATGATTTTTCTACATATGTTATATATGGTTGTACAGATTTTATTTCTTGCCCTTTTCCATCATTTTTATCACTTAAATCAATTGCTTGCTCTATTGCTGCTATATTAGAAATTCCAATTTCATTTAATGAATCTACTAATTTATTTCTTTCTTGAGCTGTTTCATCACTATTTTCTTTCATTACTGGTAAATCTGCTTCTGCAGTTTCCAAAGCTTTTTCTAATGCTTCTCTCATTCTTTTTACATACGTTTCATTTGTATCTCCAGATTGCATCGCCTCTGTTGGTGTTATTAAATCGGAATAATAGCTCTCTGTATCAGCTTTATATGTAGCATCGCTTCCTTCTCTAGCTTCTTCCATAAAACTGTCCATGGTGGATCCCATTCCTGTAACTACTACTGGATTATTACTATCCCCACCATCAGGATTCTTATAATAAACTCCCATTCCTGTATTATATAACACGCTAGGCATTTGTTCTTCCCCTGCTTCTACCTTTTCCAAATATGGAATAAACACTTTCATATATTCAATACATGCTTCAAAATTATCATAAGCTCCATAAGTCTTATTATAAATTTCCTGAATTTTCTTAAAATCTTCTGTTTGTAATATTAATGTATTATCTGATTGAATTTTAGTATATAAATATTCTAAACCTTCTATCTCCCATATTACTTTCCCCGGTTCCGTTGTTTGTAATTGTTTTAAATGATCTACGGTATCAGAACTAATCGTATATTGAGCTCTTACATAAGAAGTTACATCGTCAAATCCAATATGAACTTTTGTATCAAATTCTTCATCACTTGCTACATGCAACGCTAAATCTGGTGCCATTGTTGCTATATGCAATGTTAATAGAAATTCCAATGGTTTTCCATATCTTCCTGTCCATCCTTCTAAGTCAAAAGTATAACTATCTGTATTAAACCAACTCAATAATTCTGGATTTAATACATTGACTGTTACTTTTTTATTTGCTCTATCTGCTTTTACCGTTTTTGTATCAATTAATCCATTATCATCAAAGCACAACATTCCGGTTACTTGTCCTGTAGATTTTCCTCTTATGCTATTGAAAAATCCACTTACTGCATTTTGTACATTACCATGAACCGTATAGGTATTATAATCTGCTAATAGATATGCTAGCAGGTATTTACTCTGAGCATTGCTATATTTATCTCCATTCCCATCCTGTGATTCTGTTACTTCATCTGGAGCTGCAAACCCAAATCCTACTACATCATATCCCATATTTTGCAAGTAGTTTGCTAGTTTTGTTTCATCTTCTTTATGAATATACGCTTCGTTTCCCACAAAGAAACTAGCAAATCCATCCCATAATCCACTCGTAATTTCTGTAATCTTATCCATTAATAATCCTGGTACAGAGGTAATAAAACCTGCCACTCCAATTAATAGAAAGAGAATTACTAAGACAATAATAGCAGGCCAAGCAAGTGCCAGAATCTTTACTACTAAAGCTGAACTTTTTACTGTCTTTGCTGCTTTTGCTGCCTTTTTCGCGGTCTTAGCTGCATTTTTTGCTTTTTGAGCTCCTGCACTTGCTTTATCAATTCCTGATCTTCCATCTTTTCCGGTTTCTTCTTTCCTACTTTTTGACATATCTTCTACATTATCTGACAATCTTTACAACCTCCTCTCCATTATATTTCTTCCTTTCACTATGGCGAAACTCTACGTTGTTGATCTATATTTCTGACAGTATCTAGTACTTTTTGATCTGGGTTTTCTTCTCCAGCGTATGCATAACTGTCTCTCATTGCATATACATAACTTGCATATGCTTTATCTTGATCTTGAATCGAACTTGGATCTGAATTTAAAATATCTTCTGTTTTATCTCTTAATTGCCCTGTTGTATCAATACTTGGATTACTATCTGCATAATCGTTATATGCTTGAGCAAAGTAATCTTCGTTTTTCTTAATTCTTCTTGCTACTACATTTTTGTCTACTTTATCTGCCGCTGCTGTTCCAATGTTACCTCCAACTGCATATCCTGCTACTGCATTTTTCATATCTCCAGTCGCTGCTCCTAGCATCATCATGCCAATTTTTCCTCCTGCCTTTATTTGATTTCGTATTCCGGTTCTAGTAAATCCAGCTTTATTCCATACACCTTTCCCTACTCCAGCTACTTTATGTCCTATGACTCCTGTCGCTTTTCTGATTCCTGATTTATTGGATGAATTATTATATGGAGAAGGTCCTCCTCCGTTACCTGCACCCATTGCTCCCTGATATCCTTGAGCAGCTTTTTGCACATTAGGTACAGAACCTCCATCTCCAACTGGACCAGTTGCTTTTGCACTTCCTCCACCAGATGATCCACCTTTTTTGTTTCCTCTTAATAAGCCTAGCCCCGCTCCTACTAGCGCAGCTCCTGCAATACTATCACTTAAACTTCGAGCTTGGAATCCAAAAATATTTTTTAGAATCTTTTCTGCCTGGAAAATAAATATTAATATTATAATAGCAAGAATACTCGAACCTAGAGTACCATTCATTAATTCTGTTGCTGTAACTCCAAAACTCAAATAAATAATACAATGGAACGGCTGAATTAATATATTATACACAAATTCTTTTAACCAGGTATTTAAAGCTTGTGATTTTCCATCCCCCATTTTATCGATTGAATATGTAATTGTTACAATTGGCGCAATCATAACTAAAAATGAAACGGTTATCATTCTTTTAATATACATAATTAAAAACATTAAAGTAATCGCAGTTAACATTACATATACAATAGAGGATCCTAAACCTACCGTAAGCCTTACGTCTAATGCTGTCATAAAAGTATCAGTGACAGCATCTCCAAATTTCGAATTGTTCGCAAGAGAATTTTTAAAAACATCTACTAGACCATCATTAATCTGTAATGTAAAAATAATAATATAATGTAGGATGAATATTAAAATAAAGCTTATTATCCAATCGGTTAACATTTTCTTATATTTTGCTTCTTCTTCTGCAACTGTTGTTAAAGTCATTCGAATTCCAACATACACTAAAATGGCAAGCAAAATTACGATTGCTAAATTTCTTAATGCATAATACCACTGTGCTATATTTTGACGAATTGTAAGGATTGGTCCTTCTACATCAAAATTAAAAATATTGACATCTGTTAATAATATATTATTAAATAGAATATCTTCTGGTGAGATAACGAGAGTATCTATCGCTCCCGACAAACCTCCTGTTGTCCCTCCTATTAAAGCAATTCCTCCAGCAATTGCTCTTACACAAGTTCCTATAATTAAAATAAATAATTTTAATGGTAATAGTAAAATTCCTGCAACTCCATCAATAATAGTTCCTGCTATACTAAAAGCAGTTTCTAGAAATTGATTTTCTTCTTCTACTGTTGGCCCTGCAGCTTGTGATACCGACATAATGCAACTTGATATCATCATGATTGCTGAAATAACTAGTACTAACTTTATAAATATCTTTTTCATATCACTATATCCTTTCTTTTACTTGTTCATGATTGAATTATACAAATCAAATTTAGTAGATCCCTTAACTTTTTTCATTGTTAAAATTAGTTCTTCACTTGTAAATATCTCTTCGCCAAACTTTTCTTCATAACGATGATTCAATTCTCTTAATTTTTCTAGATCTTCACTAACTTCTTGAAAATCAAAATCTGTCGGTAATTTTTCTCTCTTTATACTATCCTTTTTATCTAGTCCTTTTTTTACAACACTTATAATTTCTTCTGCAGTATATACTGCATTTCCAGAATCTTTTAGTTTTCTAGATAAATTGTCTACAATTTCATTTTTTGTTTTACTGTCAAATTTATTTGCATCTATATTATTATTTTCAAAAGATTTATCAAGTGCCTCCATAAAATCTCTTTTATCACTTGTTGTTGCCATTACCTTTTTTAGATCTTTTACAATGTTTATTTTCGCCTTTTCATCTATTTGCTCACTGACATTATTGTCTTTTAATGTCTCTTCTACTTCTTTTGCAAGTCTTCTATCATATTGTTCTACTAATGCTTCTTTTACATTGTAATTAGCTTCACTTACAGATATTTCTGGTTTTATTTCTGCCTCTATTTCCCCTCTACTTGCTCTTCTATCAATTGCATTTTGTACATTATCTAAAATCTCTTGTAAATCTCTTTCTTGTATCTTTTTCTTTCCTGTATCTTCTAAATAACTAGAAACTGCTTTTTCAATATCTTGCTTATCTACTTCTTTTAAAGTTTCATTTACTACTTTATCATATTGTTGTGATAATCTTGCTTCTAAACTATGGGATAATCCACCGCTTATTCCATTGTCACCTTCTCCTAATAGTCCTTGACTTCTTTTTGCTAGATTTGCATATCCAAGAATAATATTTTCTTCTAATTTTTTTGCATCTTCTAACATTTTTACATTTTGTATTCCTTTATTATTTTGTTTTTCAAAATCAGGAATTTGTTTTCCTCTTTCTGATAATCCCATTTTTAATGTATAGTGCATTGGCGCAGTAACTGCTTTGAATGGAAGAGCTGCCACCTTTCCAGTAAATAATAGGGTTCCTTTTGCTGCTCTTTTAATTGTTAATTTTTCTTTTCTTCTATTCTTTCCATCTTTTCTACTTGATTTATATCCTCTTATAATTTCTTTTTGTGCTTTTTTCCTTGTACTTCTAAGTGCTAATAATGCCGCAGCTCCTTCCATTGGATTCATCACCAATGCTGGAATTGCTACAATACTTTTAGCCGTATATTTCACTACTCCTGTGCCAAAAGAAATTGGTTTTCTTAAATTTCTTTTAAATAAAACTTTATTTAGTCTCTTTTGTTGCCTAATCTTTTGATCAATGTTACTTACTGTTTGTATATTGTTTGTTCTTCGTTTATTTAAAAAGTTTCCTTCTCCTAAAACTTTATCTGCTGTTTGATTATACCAATTATTAAAACGATATCGAGTTGTTTCTGGTAAAATGACTCCTCCAATTTGTCCTACTGTGGATCCTACTCCCTTAATAACTCTTCCAGACATTTTTGCTGCTACTCCATAAAAACCTAATGCACCTCTTACTGCTGCAATTCCAATAAATGCATTTTTCATAGAATCTGGTGCAAGCATACTACTTAAAGATTTCGACCCTTCCATATTGAAAATATGTGTAAAAATTCGCTCTGCTTTTAACATAAAGTTCATAACAATAAAAGCAAATACAATTCCTGCCAAACCTGTTTCTGATTCATCAATCGCCATTACCATAAAAATAGTATACAACATTGCATGTACTGTCTGAATCATAGTAGTAAAAATAAAATCCTTTAACCACATAGATAAACTTTGACTCTTGCTATCTCTTATTTTATCTATAGCATAACTAATACCAATAATTGGAGCTAGTATCGCTAATATATTAATCGTTAAATATCTTTTAATATATACATAAAAGAATCGTATTACCATATAAACCAAAACCATATACATAACTGTTCCTGCAAGTCCAGAAGTAAATTTTAATTCATATGCTTTGGTTCTTACCGTTTCATAAATAGATACCTCTTGATTTGGTGAAGAATTAGCAAATAATTTAACTGCATATTCATTTATATTCAAAACAAACATCATAATATAATGCATTGTGAATACAAGAATAAATCCTACAATCCAATCTTTCAAATATCTTTTGTAAACAGCTTTTTCTTCCGCTACTGTTGATATTGCCATTCGAATTCCTATATAAATTAATATAACAAGTAATACAATGATTGCTATTGTTCGAAATGCATAATACCATTTTGCTATATTTCTTTTAATAATACTTAAAGTTCCATCTTCTTTTAATTTCTGTCCACCAGCTTCTTCTAAGTTAAATATATTAACGTCTAATATAGGTACTTGATTATATATAATTTTTTCAACTGTTAATCTATCATTTTTATCTGTAAACATACCTGTAACTGTTTCTGTTGCTGCGGGTGTATATTGATTACCTGTTTCTTCTGTTGTTTGTGTATCTACTGTATTTTCATCTGGAGAATCCGTTGTTGTTCCTCCAGCTGCGTCAGGATCTATTCCAGATGTATCTGTAGATTCAATTTGTGTTCCGGTAATTTCATTTACCATATCTGTAATAACATTTTCAATAATGGTTGTCCATCCTATCAATTGAATTTTTATTCCCATTGTTAAAATTCCAACAAGATAATCTGCAATTTGAGACAATTTATTGAATATCCATTTCAATGCGTTTTTCACAGGATCTGAAGAACCAGTGTATCCTCCTCTAGATGGCATACCATTATATCCAAAATCTTTTTCTTTGTCTTTTGATAAAGAATCCAAGCCGGATATAATTGGAGCTAAATCACCTTCATTCAGTTCTTGCGCTGCTGTTTCTGATAAACGATACACTTTGTCATACACTCTATTCGCTCCGGGTCCATAAGTAGCCATCATATAGTTAGCATTTCCATATTCCTCTAGAGTCGTATAAGTTAGTCCTCCATTTGGTCCAGCTCCTCTTGAATCAATCAGTTTATCATTTCCTACATAAATCATAACATGGTGATGATTTGCTAAAATGTCCCCTGGCAATAATTCTTGTCCTGTTACATCATCGAATAATTCTGGAAAGTTTGGTGTATATCTTGTTGGCGTAACAAATCCACAAGCACCACTTCTAACACTTTCTCTATCCAAGCCCGTAGCATGGTGAATTGCATAACTTACCCATCCAACACAATCCATTCCGTATTCTTGCATACTACCTACTACTTCCTCTTGATAAGCAGCTCCTCTAACACTTGGCGTATAGTCATATCTTACTCTTGTACCATATTTATTATAAAAATCGATTGCAAAACTTGCAATTGCTGCTCTGGCCTTGCTTACATCCACTGCCGCTTCTACTTTTACGGGAACAACAAAAGGACATAGTAAACTTACTAATATTAATGCAATTATTAACTTATTTAAGATTCTGTGTCCTTTCTTCATATTTTTCACCTTTTCATCTAATTTCTATTTTTACTTTTTTATCATCATATTTTAATATATTTCCTTCTTCAATACCTTGTATATTAAACTCTTCATTTTGTTCTATCAAAACTTCGCTTGTTCTTTCAATTGGGTCATATATATAAATTCCTTGGTATGCAATACTATAAATGAATTTTCGATCATTTAGCCAAGCATATGTATTAATATTTGCTTTTAATTCATTATTTGCATATTCTCCATTTTGAGATAAAAATCTTATTTTCTCTATTGTATTATCATCATATCTCTCAACATAATAGGAAAATAATTGACTATTCCCTAAATTTTTTTCTTTTTCCTCATATTCATAGAAACTATCATAAAAATAGTTTCTATTTCTTTTCTCTGCAATCCTATTTATTTCATTTAGATATACTAAATTTTCGTTTGTATCAAAATATACTTTTCCAGTATCCATCATATTTTTTAATTTCTCATTGTTTGCATCTTGATAATTAGAATAAATATGAATTCCATCTTTGTTTGCACTGCTTACTTGTATTTTTATTCCTTTTAAGGTATAGCATAGCTCATATCCATTTTCATTGGATATATAATTATCATAATCTGGCCATATTGTAGTTAATTGGTTCGTAAAACTTTGAAAATCAGAGTCTTCTACATATTTTTCTAGTAGATTATTAAATTCTTCGTTATTCTGTTTATCAATACGATAAATTGAAATCTCATTTTCTGAAAAGAATATATACATTTCTTTCGTTTTATATCCTATCATCTTTGCATCATTTTCTCTCCACAAAGGCTCTCCTAATATCTCTTCCACTTCTTCTAACGAAGTTCCTACTCTAATTCCATTGATTACACTATTTAAATATTTTTCATTAAATACAATATTAAAAATCTTACTAGAAACGGTTCTTACTTCGATTCCTTCTTCAAAGTAAATCTCATAGTTTTCGAAATCACTTTCTTTACTTCCAAAATTCACATCCGTTGTTGTCCATTTATTTTGCATTGCAGTTAAAATTTCCTTTGAATTAATTTCTGCACTTATTGTCCTTTCTGACTGATAATTTTCCACATTTTCTTTTGAATTCTGCTTTGAAAAATAATCTTCTATTCCATTAATTGTATATTTTTCTAAAATTCCATTATTCGTATCACAGTATATTTCTATTGTGATTTCTCTTTTTTGATCGATTAGTCTCATACTTTTATAAGAGTTTACTCTTGTTACAAGTCCAATTAAATTATTAAAAAATCTTTCGTTACTAATATTATTTTCATATAAATCATGATTGAATTCTACATATATATCTTCCTCAAATTCTTCTTTTCCTTTTTCTGTTCTAATATAATTGCAACCTAAATATTCTAACACTTCTTTTACTGTAGAAAAATCTTCTACAGAGGTATATTCTTTTTTTCTATTATAACTTGCTAAGTATATAATGAGTCCAATGATAATAACGATAACAATAATAGCAATTATCATAATTCTTTTTTTCTTTTTCATATTTTCATATATACCTCCTCAATCTTAAAGTTGCAATTGAGTTAATCGAACTTAATCCTCTCATATTGAATATATTCTTGATAATCTTTTCTCCTCTTGACAATGCTCCAAAAAATAAAATTGCTAATAATGGCGCCGCTGCTGCAATTTCTGCTGCTGAAGCAATAAATACAATATAGATAATAGCATGCAATGGCTGAATAAATACGTTCACTAAAAATTCCTTTAACCAATTCTTATATGCTTGTGCCTTGTCATCTTTTACTTTATCAATACAATATGTTGCACTAATTAACGGTGAGATTAATAAAAGCAAAGCAGTTGATAATAATCTTTTCAAATATAATAATAAAAATTTAAGTTGATAATAAATAATAATCCAATACAAAATACATGCTGTAACATAATTCCAACCTTTTGTATTACTCATTTTATTTTTTAATGCTTTGCTATCTGCGTTTCCATTTCCTTCTAAAATTGTTGCTTCTAAGTTATTATTTTGTTCAGGAATAATCTCCAAAATCCCTTCTGAAACAGTGATTGCTACTGTTGCAATATATTGAAACAAAAATATTAAGCAAAATCCTATAAGCCAATTGATTAACATTTTTTTATATTTAGCCTTGTCATCCCCTAAAGTAGAAATAGTCATTCTAATCCCAATGTAAATTAATAATACCAAAGCAATTACAATTGCTAATTTTCGAATTGCTACATACCATTTAGCCACCATCTGCTTTATCTTAGTATTTGCATCATCTCCTGTTGTTGGTACATCAAAAAAATCGATATTAAATAGTTTAAATTTTCCAAATACTAAATCTTGTATTGAAAATTCTTCGATTGAAAAATTTGAATCTTCTTGGCTAATCACAAAATAGCTCATGATTGAACTAATCATTGTAGGAAAAATATTGATTACTTGAGCTAAAATTCCAGCCAGTGCACCACCAGTACTTGTTGTATTTCTAGCTGTTGTCGTCTCTTCCGTTATTTCATACGTATCCTCGTCTTGTTTTGTTCCAGGATATATGGAAGTTTCACCACTATCTGCCATATCTTCTGCTAGATTAGGATCTGTTGCTTGTTCAATTTCGTTTAAACTTTCACTCTGAATAGATCCGCTAATCTCATTTGGATAATCCGCTCTTACTTCTATACTAAATATTAAATTAAAAACTAATACGACTATTATACTCGCAACAGTAAGTTTTTTCATTTAATTTTTCCCTTCTATTTTACTTCGTCTTTTTTGATTCTCTAATCTTTCTCATCTCATTAACATTTGTTTCAACAAATTCAAATTCTTTCTTTGTAGGTCGAATTGCAAGAATTGCTGTATCTGCTCCTACTTTTAATAATCCTTCTCCTCTATTACAAGTTGTTAAGAAAGCTGCTTCTCCTTCGCTTAGTTTAAATACTTCTTTTATATATTGAATTTCTGATTTATCCTGTGCTAAAAATAGTTTTGTATCAGATGATGTTAAAACTGCTTGTACTTCTGGCTTCTCATAAAAGTCTTGGAATTTTTGAGACATAACTGCCAAAGAAACATTTCTTTTTCTTGCACGTCTTGCCATTGTATTTAAAAAGTCTACGGCTTCTGGATATGGAAGTAACATCCAAGCTTCATCAATTAATACTCTTTTTTGTTTTGCTTTTTCTTTATCTTCACTATTTTTCTTAACATATTTTTCCCAAATCCAAGAAAGTAATATTTGTTGTGCGAGTGGTCTTGCGAATCTTTCCTCTAATTGGGATATATCCAAATTAATAAATGGAACCCCATCTAATAATTCAAAAGTAGATTGCCCATCGAAATATGCCATCTGTCCATTGTATTCTCTAACATATTGCTTCATAACTTTTATCAAATAGCTGTAATGAAATCTATAATCTGGATTTTCGTTTTTCTTTGCATTTTCTTGAATACGTTTATACCAAGATCCAATTGTTGGCATTTCTTTTTTTGGTCTTCCTAAATAATCTTTTGAGAATGTTTTTCCTTTATCTTCTACATATAAACTGTTAATATCATTGGTGATTCCTCTTGCTGCATATTCTTGATAAATTGCTTCTGCTATAATTTGTTTTGTAAGCTCATTTACTTCTTCACTTCTTGTACTACCTCTTGCCATTGTAAGTAATGCTTGCGTAACATCTTCTACTTTATTTTCTAAATTTAATGCAACTTTTTCTCTTCCTGTAATTTCATCCTTAATAATTTCAGACTCTAAGTCAAACAAATTGATAATCGTATTTGAATTTGGACTGATTGTTACATTTATTCCACCTAAAGCATCTGCAACAACTCCATACTCTCCTTCTGCATCTAGTGCTAAACTTTCAATTCCCATTAGTACAGATGATCTTGCCGTCAACGTCTTTATTGTAACACCTTTACCAGCTCCAGATTTACCAAAGATTACCATATTGTAGTTTGTAAGTGAAGGATTGAAGTTATCAAACAAAATTGGTACTCCTGTTTGTTTATTAAATCCTAGTGGAATTCCATGGTCGTGTCCTACTTCTGATGAAAAGAAAGGAAATACGGTTGCCATAGAACTTCTATCAAACGCATGAGATTTGTTAATTTTATTATCATTAAATGGTAAATTACTTTTAAATGCATCTTCTTGTATTGCCCAGGCTGGTTTAATACCAATTAATGTCTTAGACATTTCAGAAGATAGTAATTCGGTATCTTTATCTAATTCCTCTAAACTATATGCAAATAAAGTACATATAATAGATGCCTCAAATAGCTTATTAAAACCACTAGCAATCTGATCTCTTAATTCTTCTGCCTCTAGTCTTTTTTGTGCTAGGATTCTTTCACGGTTAATATCCCCTCTGTCAATCGCTACAATTCTTTCAGACTCTAATTCATTAATTGTTCTATTTAAGTCTGTTTGTGATGTACTTTCACTCACTGGACTAATAAATACAGAAGTATTTAAATCTCCGAACGTATACATACTTCTTAAAAATTCTGGAAATGTACACATTCTAGGTATTGTAGATACTACCATGCTTCTGGCATATCTTGTTCTTCCAGAAACGATTTCTAAATGATTAATATTAGAAGCATCTACTCCTGCTGGTGCAATTAGATCTTTGATTCCTTTTCGATTCTTTTCAAGCATTCCAGTAGTTCTTTTCTCTATATTTTCTGTTTCTTTTTTTAACCCTAACTTCATTTTTCTTATCCTCCCATCTTTTGTTTACAATGTTGCCTTTAACCACTTACTTTCTTTGCCTTTGGTCCTCTTTTAGAAGTCTTTGTCGCTTTTTCTTCTACTATCTCTTTATTTTCTTTTGTATCTTTTCTCTGTTTTCCCTGGTTTTTTATTTCCTGTTTTGTTTTTTCATATAAGTCTGGCTCCATTTTATCTTTATATTCTTCAATAATTTCTAGGGCTTTGCTTTTCACTTTCTCTTTTAATTCTTTTTCTTCTTTCCTCTTTTTATCTGCGATTAAAATACTATCTGTTGCTAAATCCATTGCTTGAATCTCAATTTCTTCTTCTATCTTTTCTTGTTTTTTCTGTAAAACATCTTTTCCTGTACTATATAAAGCATCATATTGAGCATCTAGTGCCTTTGATAATTGATATAATTCAGAATCATCTCTGTTATAAGCAATATATAATAATTCTGCAATTTCTTCTGAATCTAAAACTCTACCAAATACTTGCGCTGTTCCCAAAGAACGAATTACGGATTGACATCTAGTATATAACTCTGAAAAACAAATATTTCTTACTTCCTCTTTTGAATAATTACTAATATTACCCGCTTCATTTGCAAAATAAGAAAGAACAACATATGTTTTTTGTTGTAATACATTTTTATTTAAACTCATTCTTCCAACATAAGATGCCATATCTTGGCCATACTCTAATACATTTTGTTTTCTACGAATTTCGAATGCTAACCTTTCTTCTCTTTCTACATTTCCAATCCTTACTGCTTCTTTTCTCTGTTCTTCTAATTTTCTAATCGAATCCGATATTGTATCTACTTTTGCTTGATATTCTTCCAAAATATTTTTTAAGTTAACACTTCTTGTTTGTACATACAATTGAATTGGAAAACGAAGTGTATTTAAAAATTGTACAAATCCTGCTTCTACAGACATTTTTTCTTCTTCTGATAATAAATCGTAATTTATACCTTTACACTGAATTATCATAACAAATTGCTCGTTATTCTTACGAATAATCATATCATCTTTAATTTCATCAAATTCTAATAATTTGTTTATTTCTTCTTTTGTAATTCCATTAAAAGTTCCTACATTTTTTTGTGAATCTTTGATTTCCTGTCTCTCTTCTTTTAATTGTTTATTTCGGTATACAATCAAAAAATATGCTGCAGCTAATCCTATAATGACAACAACCAATACTACTAATACAATATTTAGCCATAATATTACATCCATTCTATTTTTCCTCCTTCTCTTTTGTATTTAATTCCGGTTTTAAATTGACATAAGTATATACTTTTTTATTTGCCTTAAATTTTATATATCTTCTAATGATCTCATCTAACGATTCTCCTCCTACATTTTTGGTGAACGGAAGACTAGATACTGTTGGTATTTTTATTGCTCCAATTGCCCATCCAATTACAGCACATACTCCCATTACAATAAATCCAGCCACCTTTTGGCCAAGTAACATTCCAATTAACAAAAATAATGGTCCTCCAACCAAAATTCCACCGATTGCTGTGGTTATTAATGATTTTACTGTAAAAACATAAAGAATTCTTGTTTCTCCTCTTAGATTTCTTGGAATATAATATGTTCCCATTTTTCTCCTCCTTTGTTTAATGAGCAACTACAGTCATAAAATTATATAATAATGCCCATATTCCTTGTGCTCCATAAATAACAATTGTTGATATAACAAGCCCTACCAATTTCTGTTTTAATTTTGCTTTATCATCTGGATTTGCAATCATATATTTAATTCCCAAAATCATAGTTACAATTGTTACTATAATTGTTGCAGCTGCTACTAATGTTCTTGCAATTGGAAGCACTAAATTTTTTAAATCATTATCACTAAGGAGTGTTTCTCCTTCTTTTTTTCCTTCATCAATAAACTTATCTGCTTTACTTTTCATTGTATCAAAATTATCTATTGCATATGTAGGTGTTGGTTGCAATATAAGCACTATCAGTACAATGATCAATAAAGATTTTATTAACTTTTTTACTTTCATTTTTCCCTCCATTTATAAACTTAAAATTACCTATAATTATTATAATTATATCACGTTTTTTCTACTTATTTCAACATTTCTAGGTAATTACTTCTATAATTTTCAAATTGTTAACGTTATGTAATATGGATGTAATATTTCCACTCTTTTTTTCTAATTTTCTTTGTTCTATTTCCGCAAGCTTTTATTAGATTTTTGTTCTATTTTACTATTTCAATTTGTAATCATAATTTAATTTTAATCATAAAAAAAGTGCCTTCGTCACATATACAAATTGCTTTGTAATCGCACTTACTAATGTACCTTAATCTTGTTGTATAAAAAAATCTGTCGATCTTTCCTATACAACAAAAAAACTTTGCATATGTTAAAATGCAAAGTTTTATTTTATTACTGTATTTGCCCAATTTGCAATTAGTTTTATAAGGCCTGTTGCACCAAAAACCAAAACAGAACCAATTACAAATATAATCATTTTTTGTTTAATTGTAGCTCGATCTTCTACACTACTAAACATATATTTCATTCCCATTACTAATGCACTTATTATTCCAAATGCCACCGCAATTACTTGCACTACCCCTAAAACAGCTCCACCAGCTTTTACAAGCTTAGTTTCTCCTCCAGGAGTGTATATTCCGGGCATAGTCACTTGTAGAAAAACCGTAACTTATACATAGAAAGCTTAATAAAAGTAAATTTAGAATAATAAGAAAAATGATTCTCTTATATTTTTTCATAATTTCTCCTTAACTTTAGACCAAAACTTTTTTCATAATTCTTCATCAGTATAGAAAAAGATTTTAGCAGAGCTAAAATCTTTTTTACTAAGTTTTACTTATTGATTGTTCCTTCAACCCATGTTCTAATCAATCCTAATAATCCACTCGCTCCAAATAGAACAATTGCACCTACTATGTAAATTACTGCGTGTTTTTTAATTTCTGCTTTATCGTTTGGTGCAGCTGAAATATATTTGATAGCAAGTACAATTAACATAATAATTGCAACAGAAATACCAATTACTTGTGCAACTCCAAGAATACTTCCTGCAATTGATTGAGATTTTGTTGCTAAACTTCCATCATTATTAGGTGTAATTGTTTTTGGATCCAAATAAGAAGATCCTGCTGCTGCAAATGCAACATTAGAAACAATCATTAATAATACTAATACAATCATTACTATATTAATAATTTGTGCTGTTTTCTTCGTTACTTTCATGTTTTTTCCTCCCTATTTATTTATCTTATGATTAATTATAGTATATATTTTGACAAATTGCAATATTTTTCTTTTTATTTTCCAAATTTCACTTTCTTTTCTAAGTATAGCACGATAAGCATCTACCAGGTCTAAAAGCACAAAAAAGTAAACTGCCTCTTTCTTTTTCTAACATTTTGAATATTCTTCTTCTAAAAGTCTTCTATAATATCTTGCAATTAATTCATCTAATTCTACGCTAATTTGATAGATTCTTTCATAGTTATCCTCATTTAATATACTTTGGTTTAATTTTTCCCTTACTTTACAAATTTCTTCATTTAACATAAAAACACTCCTTTATTCTTTTTTTCTTTTGTATAAAAAAAGAATAACATATTTTTACAACGAATTCAATTATTTTTCTCTATTTTTGGCTATTTATAGCAACTTTCGTGTCCTTTTTTTTGCTATTTTAAATCTATTTTTTTGTTTTTTTTTCTTCTTTTTTCTTTTTCTTTTGTTTCTCTACAAGATACAACAAATCTTTTTCTTATCATTTTTCGAAGAAATTTTATTTTTTAAGTAAAAAAATAGGAAATATTTTTTATTTCCTTCTATTTCCTATTTTTATTTTTAATATTAAAATTTTTCTTTTAATTTTGTTTCTTTTTTTCTTCTTTTATCCTTTTTCCCATCTTCTATTGATTTTCCTTCTTTAAGCATTTGTCGTTCTTTCCGTTATGGTCTTATAATAGAGATTGCCATATTTTCTTTTTTAAAAATTTCATTCAAATATTCTTCTGCCATTTCTTTTGTAATAATCGAAAAGGCTTCCAAATATTCAAAACTATTAATTCCTTGAAAATAGTCTGTTAAAAATATTCTTGCGATATCTTCTGTACTATTGTAATCTGTAATATATCCACCATATATTTTTTTCTTAATTCTTTTAAAATATGTTTCATCTATTTTTGATTGTTTTATTTTTTCTATTTGATTTTGTAGTTTTTCCAATATTTTTATTGGATCTTTTGATTGTCCTGCCATCATAATATGGGAATATTCGTCCGAAAATTCATAATCAAAACTGATATCTGATAGAATTTCTCCCTTTTCATATAATTCTTGGTATAGCTCTGAGCTACTTCCTAATAATATCTGTAGTAAAATCTCAATTACAATCGTTTTTACTATTTTTTCTTTTGCTGGTACAGGCCTATCTTTTATCCCAATTACAAAAATTGGATTACTTACATTCATTTTTTCTTCTATCTTGTCCTGAAATACAGTTTCTTTTTCTTCTGGATAAATTCTTTTAATTTCTCTTTGTGTTGGTTTTGAAATGATCTTTTCTTTTATTTTCTCCAATAATTCAATAGGATTAAAATTTCCACAAACAACAAGAGCCATGTTAGATGGATGATAAAATGTATGATAACAATCATATAGTATATTTTCGTCAATTTTTTGAATACTTTCTACTGTTCCTGCAATATCAATATTAACAGGATTTACTTCGTAAAGGCATTTTAGTAAGTTTAAATATACTTTTGAACTTGCATCATCTTCGTACATCATAATCTCTTGACCTATGATTCCTTTTTCCTTTTCTACATTATCTTTTGTAAAATATGGATGTTGTACATAATCTAGTAATTCATCAAATGCTTCCTCAAAATGATTAGTTGCATTAATTAAATATGCTGTATGATCATTGGTTGTATATGCATTAGCATCTACCCCTAGAGAAGATAATACATCTAAGCTATTAGTTCCATTTTCCTGTTCAAACATTTTATGTTCCAAAAAGTGAGCAACTCCATCTGGTACTTCTTTTAGCTCTTTTGTATTTGGGTCAATAAATTTGTGATCAATGGATCCATATTTTACTCCATAGATTGCAGATTTCTTATTTGTATTTTCCTTTGGAACTAAGATAACCGTAAGTCCATTTACTAGTTTTTCAACATATGCTTTTTCTTTTATTTTTGAATTTTCTATAATTTGCATGTTTCCTCCTTTTGTTTTTATAAGAAAAGTGGCTTCGCCACATGTACAGATTGCTTCTCAATCGCACAAACTAATGTAACTTAACCTTGTTACTCCGGAAATTTCTAACGAAATTTCCTACGTAATAAAACATCATGCTAATGTATTTACTTTTATTTCGTTAAAAAATAAATCGTATTTATCTCTATTTTGTTTGCTAAATCTACAATTTGTTTTTTATCAATTTGTTGTATGTTATTTGCATATTGAGCAAGATTCAAATTCGTATTGGATAGTTCTTGTCCAAAATAATACGTAATTTCTGTATCCTGTTCATATGGAATGGTTTGAATTGTTTCAATAATACCTTGTTTTGCATTTTGAATTTCTTCCTCTGTAAAATTTCCCTGTTTCATATCTTCTAACTGTTTTTTCACAATTTTTATTGTTTTCTCTTTGTTTTCTATATCGATTCCACATAAAATAAAAATATTATTTTTCGTCTTTAAATAACTAGAACCTGCGGAATATGCTAAACTCTCTTTTTCTCTTACGTTCTGAAATAATTTTGAAGTTGCAGTTCCTCCTAAAATTGCATTATAAAGTAAGGAAACAAACCTAGTATTTTCTTCACATTTTAAAATATCCATTCCAATAATTAATTTTCCTTGTGATACTTCCATATGTTCTTCTTTTTCTTGTACTTCTTTTTTTGTTTTTTCTTCTATTTGATTTACCTTATATTCTGGATCTCTTGGATTTAAAGATCTTATATTTTCATTTTCCATTACTAACTGTTTTAAATCCTCTCTTTTACTAGTAGAAATGAAAATATCGATTTTGCATTTTCTTAAAAGTTCTTGATAGAACTCGTATAATTCTTTTGCTCCTATCTTATCTAGATCTTCTACATATCCATATTTATATAATCCGTAAGGATCTTCTGGATACATTTCTTCAATGCAACGGGACATTGCATAAGTTCCTTTATTATCAATTTTTGATAATATAATTTGTTTTAATTTTTCTTTTTCCGTTTCTACATACTCTTCTTTAAAACCATTCTTTTCCACATATGGATTAAATATAATATCAGAGATCATCTCAAAGCTTTTTTCTAAATTCTTTTCTTCCTTTGGCAAGAAACGATCTTCAATGCTTTCAATATAAAACTTTAAAACATGATTATTTCCTAACTTTTCTATCCCATAGTCAAATGTTGCACCATAAAGTTCTTCTAACTCAATATTTATTTCTTGTTGTGTCCTAAACTTCTTACTTCCTCTATGCAACACTAAACTAAGTAACGCTTCTTTTGTAACGTTTTGTCTTGTTAATGGAGTAGTCAAAAACACTGCAATTAAATTTGTTTTAAATTTATCCGTTTCGATAGAATGCATCGTAATTCCTTGTTTTATTTCTTGTTTGTTCATTCATTCATCCTCTTTCTTTTTTGTATAGTATTCGTTTCTTTTATGGTTAATATACATGAAATATTATTATATTCTATCCTCTACAAAAGTTTTTTATTTCTATTTATTACTTATGTATGATATTGATTTTTTTAATTTAATGAAAGAAAAGTAGATAGCATATTTGTTACTATCCACTCCTTTTCAATCTTTAATATTTTATGGGTTTCTATTTCAACAATTCTTTTACCACTTCACTTAATGTTTTTCCATCTGAGCTTGCTCCAATTTTATTTTTTGCCTCTTTCATTACATTCCCCATATCTTTCATAGAAGTTGCTCCTGTTTCTTCTATAATACCTTTTATGATAGGAACAATTTCTTCTCTCGTTAATTGCTTTGGTAAATATTCTTCAATAATTGCTATTTCTGATTTTATATTTTGAATTAAATCTTCTCTTCCACTTTTTTCATATTCTGCTAGCGAATCTTTTCTCTTTTTTGCTTCTTTTGCAATAATTTGTATAATTTCTTCATCTTTTAGCTCTATTTTTTTATCTTTTTCAATTTGTAGAATTGCTGCTCTTATCATTTGAATTACATTCTTTCTAAGAATGTTTTTTTCTTTCATACAATTTTTTAAGTCTTCCAATAACTTTTCTTTTAACATTTTGATTCCTCCTAACAAAAAAGGGTAGAAATTAGACTTTTTTCTAACTTCCAACCCCCAAATTCCAACTTAAAATTTTCTTTTTCTTGCAGCCTCTGATTTTTTCTTTCTTTTTACACTAGGTTTTTCATAATGTTCTCTTTTACGAACTTCTTGTAATACCCCATTTCTAGCGCATTGTCTTTTAAATCTCTTTAACGCATCTTCTATATTTCCATTATTAACTTTAACTTCTGACATTGAATTCCCCTCCTTCCGACTTCTAAATAAAGTGTCTGGGATTTTTAGAGTATTGAACAATTACTTGTTCCTTCTCTTTTCGTACGTTTCATATTATACTCTAAATTGGGTTATATTGTCAATAGTTTGTCTTTTTTTCTCTAGGATTTAACACATTTTTAGCAAATCTCCTAAAGATCTTGCCTCATTAATTCTTCGAATGGATTCTGCAAATAGTGGAGCAATTGATAATACAGTAATTTTGTCTATTTTCTTTTCTTCTGGTAATGGAATCGTATTCGTAATTACTAACTCTTTAATAGCAGAATTTTTAATTCTTTCAATTGCAGGTCCAGATAGCACTCCATGGGTACATGCTGCATAAATACTTTTTGCTTTATATCTTTCTAATACTTTTACTGTTTCTATCATAGATCCTGCAGTATCAATTTCATCATCAAAAATAATTGCATTTTTATTGGTTACATCTCCGATTACAGTACTTGCAATTGCTCTGTCGTCGTTTCCTTCCCTTCTTTTATCAATTAGAGCGATAGGACATTTAAAAAATTCAGAATATTTGTATGCTTTTTTTGAGCTTCCTGCGTCTGTTGCAACAATTACCATATCTTCTAATTCTTTTTTCTTGAAATAATCTTCTAATAAATATTCTGCTGTTAATCGATCACAATTCACATTAAAATATGCCTGAATTGCAGGATTATGTAAGTCACATGTAATAATCCTTGTTGCTCCTGCTGCTTCTAATAATTGTGCCATTAGTTTTGCAGTAACTGGTACTCTTGGTTGATCTTTTTTATCTGATCTAGAATATGGAAAATATGGTAATACTACATTAATATTTCTAGCGGACGCTCTTTTTACGGCATCAATTGTAATAAATAATTCCATTAATCTTTCATTTACAGGTGGCTGAGTCGTTTGAACAATATATACGTCTTGTTCCCTTACAGTTTCTAGTATTTGTACAAAGTTATTGTCATTTTTAAATTTCATAGATGTTATCTTTCCCATTGGTAATCCCAAATGATTACAAATTTCTTCTGTGAATTTTTCTGCGGTTTTACATGCAAATATTTTAATTCGTTCCATAATACCCTCTCTTTCTTTTTTTATTTTTTATGCCTTTTTATTCCGTTTTTACTCACCTGCATTATACCATAAAAAGAAAAAAAGAGAATGCTTTTCGATTTAAAATCGAATATTATTCTCTTTTCTTTTATTTTTTCATCTATCCATTTTTTTGTAAATTTAAAACTCAAATAGTTTTATATGATTTTCTTTCATACTTTCTTGTACATCAATAATTCTTTGATTTCTTGAACCACGAAATCTTAATGTTTTATCCATTTGCGTTTCATCAAATTTTCCATCTACAATAACATCTAAGTTAGAAACTAATTTTTGGGCCATTTGGGATTCTTTACACATCTTTCCCATAACGTCTTTTTCAAAATCAAATCCCGTATAACACCATATGTTTTTATTCGGATACTTTTCTTTTACCCTTTCCACTAATTTTGCTAATCCTTCTTGATTCTCCGGTTCTAATGGTTCTCCTCCAAGTAAGCTTAATCCTTCAATATAATCATGATCCATATCTTTTATAATTTCATCTATTGTTTGATCATTAAATTCCTTTCCATATTTAAAATCCCAAGCAATTTGATTAAAGCACCCTTTACAATGATGCCTACATCCACTTACAAAAACAGATACTCTAACTCCTTCGCCATTAGCAATATCTACTTTTTTTATATCTGCATAATGCATAATAACACTTCCTTTATAAATGCAAAACTCTTGATTTTATTTCCTTGGTTTTTCCTTCATTCCAAAAGTTTTCGCCTAAATAACCACATGTTCTTCTGGTTACATTCATTTTGCTATGGTCTTTATTTCCGCAATTTGGACATTCCCACTCATTCTTATCATTAATAATGATTTCACCATCAAAACCACATACTTGGCAATAATCTGATTTTGTATTAAATTCAGCATACTGAATATTTTCATAAATAAATTTTACGATATCTTCCATTGCCTTTAAATTATGCTTCATATTTGGTATTTCCACATAAGATATTGCACCTCCAGAAGAAATTGGCTGAAACTGACTTTCAAATTTCAATTTTGAAAATGCATCTATCTTTTCTCTTACATCTACATGATAAGAATTCGTATAATATCCTTTATCTGTTACATCTTCAATATCTCCAAATCTTTCTTTGTCGATCTTTGCAAATCGATAGCATAAACTTTCTGCTGGTGTTCCATATAGTCCAAAACCAATTCCAGTTTCTTTTTTCCATTCATCCACCTTATTTCTTAAATAATGCATTAATCTTAAGGCAAACTCTTCTCCTACTGGATCAGTATGACTAACTCCTTTCATTAATTTTGTTGTCTCATAAATTCCGATATATCCTAGGGAAATTGTAGAAAATCCACCTTCTAATAACTTATCAATTGTTTCTCCTTTTTTTAATCTTGCTGCTGCTCCATATTGCCAGTGTATTGGCGATATGTCAGATAGAGTTCCTTTTAGTGCCTTATGCCTACACATTAAAGCATCATAGCAAAGATTTAGTCTCTCCTCTAATAATTTCCAAAAACGTTTTTCATCTCCATTTGCTATAATTCCAATTTGTGGTAAGTTAATACTTACAACACCTTGATTAAATCTTGATTCAAATACATATTCCCCTTTTTCGTTTTTCCATGGAGATAAAAAGCTTCTACATCCCATAGGGCTAAATACATTTCCCTCATAATTTTTGCGCATTTGTTTTGCTGAAATATAGTCTGGATATAGTCTTTTGGATGAACATTTTACTGCTAGTTTTGTAATATAGTCGTATTTTCCGCCTTTTAAACAGTTATTCTCATCTAATACATAAATTAACTTAGGGAATGCCGGTGTTACATAAACACCAACTTCATTTTTTATTCCTTGGTATCTTTGTTTTAGAATTTCTTCTATAATCATGGCGACTTCTTCTTCATATGGATCTCCATCTTTTATATACATAAATATGGTTACAAAAGGAGTTTGTCCATTTGTTGTCATTAATGTATTTACTTGGTACTGTATAATTTGTACTCCACTTTCTAATTCTTCTTGTCTTCTTTCTAAAGCATCTTCTTTTGCTTTTTTATCCGCTTCTTGTTCACTACATCCTTTTTCAATGTATTTTGCATATCTCTTTTTATAACATTTATCATAAGTACGTCTTAAGTATTTGCCTAAATGTGCAATATTAACAGATTGTCCACCATACTGGTTACTGGCTACTGCTGCTATAATTTGTGTCATTACATTACATGCAACAACAAAACTTTTTGGGGTTTCGATCATCTTTCCATGCATAACGGTTCCATTATCTAACATATCTCCAATATTGACTAACATACAATTATGCATTGGTTGTAAAAAGTAATCTTTATCATGAAAATGTAAAATACCATCATAATGTGCTTTTACGATTCTTTCTGGTAATAAAAGACGATCCGTAATATCTTTTGATGTTTCTCCTGCTATTAAATCACGCTGTGTAGATACCAATAGTGCATTTTTATTGCTATTTTCTCTTGAAGTTTCGTCATTTTTATTTTTTACTAAAGATAATATACTTTCATCTGTTGTATTTGCTTGACGTACAATGGCACGTCTTTCACGATATAAAATATATTTCTTGGCTAATTCGAATTTTCCATATTCCATTAATTTTCTTTCAATTGCATCTTGTATTTCTTCTACTGTCATGGATAATTTTGCATTTTGCTCGATATGTTTTACAATCTCTGCAATATCGGATCTTGAAATTTTATCTTTTCCTGTTACATCCTTATTGGCTTTACTAATCGCAATTACAATTTTATCTGCATCAAATTCTGTTTTTCTTCCATCTCTTTTGATGACAGTAACCGTCTCCTTTTTTCTTTCTTCTTGTACTTTTTTAATTGTCTTCTCCTTTACCGTTGTAACTAGCATGATATTTCCCCCTTTTATTCTGTTTTCCTTAAAACGCCTTTTGGACGTGTCATCTTTTGTTGTCTTAATCATTCTAAGTCTTCAAAAAAGTAATGTCAAACATCAATACGTTATGTATCCCCTTCTTTTACTTCTTTTGCTTTCCCTCCTTTTGCGATTTTTTTCCATTTTTTTCATTTTTCTTCTCATTTAAAAAAAGACTTGAAAAGTGCTATTCTTCAAGTCTTTTTTTATTATATTACAAATTGATGACATTTTTTATTCAGCAAAAATTTCTTCAAATTCTTCTCCATCGATTTTCTCTTTTTCTAAAAGAACTCCTGCCACACGATGAAGTTTATCGATATTGGTATTTAAAATTCGTAATGCTTCTGCATATGCATGATCAATAATTTTTTTAATTTCTTTATCTACGATCGCTGCTGTTTCTTCTGAATATTCCTTTGCTTGAGCAATATCTCTACCTAAAAATACTTCATTTTGATCAGAACCTAATGTAATCGTTCCTATCTTATCACTCATTCCATATTTCGTTACCATTGCTCTTGCAATTGCTGTTGCTCTTTCGATATCATTACTTGCTCCTGTTGAAATATCATCTAAAATTAATTTTTCTGCTACTCTTCCACCTAGAAGTGAAATAATATTTTCTTCCATTTCTGTTTTTGACATAAATGATTTATCCTCTGTTGGACGATACATTGTATATCCTCCGGCCATTCCTCTAGGCACAATTGAAATTTGATGTACAGTATCTTGTGTTGGTAAGAATTTACTTACTACTGCATGACCTGCTTCATGATATGCAACTAATTTATTTTCTTTTTCGCTTCTTACTTTTGTTTTTTTCTCAGGTCCCATGGTTACTTTTACCATAGCATCTTCTATTTCTTGCATTCTAATTTCATCTAAGTTTCTTCTTGCTGCTAATAATGCTGCTTCATTTAATACATTCTCTAAATCTGCACCTGAAAATCCTGAAGTATTTTTTGCTACTGTTTTTAAATCTACATCTTCTGCAATTTTCTTTTTTCTAGAATGTACTTCTAAGATTTGTTCTCTTGCTTTTACATCTGGTGCTGACACTACAATCTGTCTATCAAATCTTCCTGGTCTTAATAATGCTTTGTCTAATACATCTGGTCTGTTTGTTGCTGCAAGCACAATAACACCTTCGTTTGAACCAAATCCATCCATTTCTACTAATAATTGGTTTAAAGTTTGTTCTCTTTCATCATGTCCTCCACCAAGTCCTGCACCTCTTTGACGTCCTACTGCATCAATTTCATCAATGAAGATAATACATGGTGCATTTTTCTTTGCTTGATCAAACAAATCTCTTACACGAGAAGCACCAACACCAACAAACATTTCAACAAATTCCGAACCACTTATAATAAAGAAAGGTACTCCAGCTTCTCCTGCTACTGCTTTTGCTAACAATGTTTTTCCTGTTCCTGGAGGGCCCACTAATAAAACACCTTTTGGGATTCTTGCTCCCATATCTGTAAATTTCTTTGGTGTCTTTAGGAACTCTACAATTTCTTCTAGTTCTTCTTTTTCTTCATCTACTCCTGCTACATCATCAAAAGTTATTTTTGTTTTTTCTGCTCCATTGGACATTCTTGCTTTGCTTTTTCCAAATGACATTGTTTTATTTCCACTTTGACTTCCCGTATTCATAATTAAGAACCAGAATAAAAGTAAAATAATAACAATTCCAAATGGAGTTAATAAAGAAATGATTGTAATAAAAATAGATTGTGATCTTTCTGATAGTTCAAAAGTTCCTGATTTTAAACTTTCTTGTGCATAATTCATAAATGTTCTTAAATCTGGAATATTAACTTCTTTTGCTAATGTTTCTCCTTTTAGCTCTACATAAGCTCTTGTTCCATCAGATTGAATCTCTATTTTCGTTACAGATCCATTTTCCATGCTTGTAATTAATTCTGAATAAGACATTTCTTTATCAGAATTATCCATAATGGTAGATAATAGCCCAATGACAATAACACCTATAATCATCCACACGGCTAGTGTCTTGATTCCGTTTTTCAACTTATTTTCCTCCTTCATGAAATACCTTGTTTGTATTTTCTTTTAAGATTTCAAGTAGCAATATAACATATCTATTTTGCATTTTCAATACTTTTTCTGTGTCTTTTTTGTGTCAAACTATTGATATTCTAGGTTTTCTTACGGATATTCGTTTATCCTCATCACACAAATTTTTCCTTTTCTAACAAATATTTTTGTTTTTTTATTTGGAGTTAAATATTTATTTCCAATATTTCTTTCGCATAGCTTTATTATATCCTCTATATGAATTTTTTCTATATTCTGTGTCGTTCCAAAAAGTTTATTAATAGTATATAAAATTAAACGTTTTTTTATTACGATATCTTGCTGATTAAATTTTTTTAAGTCTAAAATAATTTTCTCATCTTTTTCTTCCAACATTACTTGCTGGTATATAGTATAAACAATCTTGTTTAAATAATTCTGTTCCTCTACTGTTATTTTTGATAATTGATCTACTGCTTTTAATATACTCGGATTAAATTCTTTTTCTAAATAGGGAATTAGAATGTTCCTTATTTTATTTCTAGTAAATTCGTTATTTTGATTGCTTGCATCCATTTTTGGTTCTAAGCTATATTTCTTACAATATTCTTCTATTTCTGCTCTTGTTACTTCTAATAATGGTCTTATGTATTTATCTTCTCTTTTAGGCTCTATTCCTTTTAACCCTAATGGTCCACATCCTCTAATCATATTCATTAAAATTGTTTCTACCTTATCATTTAGTTGATGTGCTGTTGCGATTTTATTTGCATCTGTCTTCTTTAAAACTTCTTCAAAAAATTCATACCTTGTTTTTCTTCCAGCTTCTTCTAATCCTATTTTTTCTTTGCGGGCAATTTCTTTTACTTTTACTTTTTTTATATAGCATTCAATCTCGTGAGCTTCGCAATAGCTTTTTACATATTCTGTTTCTTCCTCTGCTTCTTCACGTATTCCATGGTTTACATGAGCAACACAAATAGAAAAAATAAGATTTTGCTCTTTTCTTATTTTTTCTAATATATGTAATAAACACATAGAATCTGGACCACCAGATACTGCTACTATAATCTTGTCTCCAGATTCTATTAATCTATATTCTTTTATGGTTTTTAAGATTTTTTCTTCCATATAACATCCTTCATTTTTATTATTGTTCACGATATTTATCAATATTAACAAATTTTGTATAATTTCCAAGCCATAATAATTCTACTGTACCAGTTGAACCTGCTCTATGTTTTGCTAAAATAACTTCTGCAATATTTTTCTTTTCACTATCTTCATTATAATAATCATCACGATATAAAAACATAACAATGTCGGCATCTTGCTCAATTGCTCCGGATTCACGAAGGTCAGAAAGCATTGGTCTATGATCTGGACGTTGTTCTGCTGCTCTTGATAACTGCGAAAGAGCAATTACTGGTACATTTATTTCTTTTGCAAGAATTTTTAAAGATCTACTGATTTCAGAAATTTCTTGCTCTCTGCTTGAACCTCTTTTTCCTGTTCCTTGAACTAGTTGCAAATAGTCTATTACAACTAACCCTATATTTTTTTCTAATTTCAATTTTCTACATTTTGCTCTTATTTCATTAATTGAAATTCCAGGAGTATCATCAATAAACATCTGTGCTTCTGACAATGGTCCTATCGCTCCTGCTATTTTTATCCAGTCTTCATCCTCTATTTTACCTGTTCTTACTTTATTGCTATCTACCATTGCTTCACTACATAAAATACGGTTTACTAACTGTTCTTTCGACATTTCCAAACTAAACATAGCAACCGGTACATTTCCTCTTACCGCTGCATTTGTTGCAATATTTACGGCAAATGCTGTTTTTCCCATTGCAGGTCTTGCAGCAATTAAAACCAAATCGGAATTATGAAGTCCTGCTGTTTTATAATCTAAATCTACAAAACCTGTTGCTACACCGGTGATATGTTGTTTTTGATTATATAGTTCTTCCAATTGTGCAAAAGTATCTACTAATACATCTTTTATTGGTGCATACCCTTTTTGATTTTTATTTTGCATAATATTAAATATTTTTTTTTCGGCATTATCCATGATCATATCTAGGTCTTCTGTTGGATCATATCCTAATTCAATAATTTCATTTGCTGTTTTTATCAATTCTCTTAATGCGGCTTTCTCTTCTACAATTTTTATATATTTTTCTACATTTGCAGTCGTAGGTACTTTTTCTGGAAGTTCTGCTAAATACTCAAGTCCTCCCACTTTTTCAAATTTGCCTTCTGCTGTCAACTCTGCTTTTAAGGTAATAATATCAATCGGTTCAGAGCGATTATATAAAGACAATATTGCTGCATATATTGCTTTATTATCTTCACGATAAAAAGCATCTTCTTTTAATACTTCAATTGCTGAAATTACTGCATCTTTATCTGTTAACATACTACCAAGTACAGCTTGCTCTGCCTCTATGTCGTGAGGTGGTACTTTCCCTAGCTCCATTTTCTTGCCTCCATTTATTTTATTCCGCTAATACATCTACTCTTAGTTCTCCAATAATACCTTCAAATAATTTGATAGACACTTTTTGCGTTCCAATTGTTTTTATCGTTTCTTTTAAATCAATTTTCTTTTTATCTACTTCGATTTGATATTGTGCTTTTAAGTTCTCAGAAATCTCTTTTGCTGTTACTCCACCAAAAACTTTTCCATTTTCTCCTGCTTTTACCTTAATTTTTAATAAGATTCCTTCTAATTTCTTTTGAATTTTTTGTGCTTCTTCTTTTTCTAATTCTTTCTTATGATTTTGAGAATCTTTCTTTCCTTTTAATTTTGTCATATTTTCTGCATTCGCTTCAACTGCCATTTTTCTTGGAAGTAGAAAATTTCTTGCATATCCATCACTTGCTTGGATTACCTCATCTTTTTTTCCAACCCCTTTTATATCTTGCAATAATATTACTTTCATTTTCTATCCCTCCATATTCTTTTTTACGTTTACTATTGTATACTAAAATGTGGGATTTTTCATTTTTTCTCATACATTTTAGCAGCCATCTTTAGTAAATTTCTTATGAAACAATTTCTGTGAAATATTCATTAATTCTGATAATTAGTTCTTGTTTTACTTCTTCGATTGTCATTCCTTCTACTTGTGCTCCAGCCAAAGTGATATGACCTCCGCCTCCGCAATTTTTCTAGAATAACTTGAACATTAATATCTCCAATGGATCTTCCGCTGATACAAACTTTTTTACCAACATTTCCCAAAACAAAAGAAGCCGTAATATCAGAGATTGTTAATAACTCGTCTGCTGCTTTTGCACACATAATTCCTGCATCTTTATCCTCTTTATCATAAATGGCTATCGCAATAGTATCATTTACGATTTCTGCGTTCTTTACAATTTCTGTGATTGTATTATAGGTATTTAAATCGCTTTGGAACCATTTCTTTACTTTTATAATATCAATTCCAAATTTTCTTAAATATGCTGCCGCTTCAAATGTTCTAACACCAGTTTTAAATGTAAAGTTCTTTGTATCCATCATGATTCCAGCATATAAACTTTCTACTTCAATTGTTTTTAAGTTTACTTCTACTTCTGCATATTGCAGAATCTCTGTTACTAATTCTGCTGCAGAGGAAGCATATACTTCTTGAAAAGTAAGAATAGCATCTTCAATATAGTCTGTACTTCTTCTATGATGATCTATAATTACAATTTGATTTGTTAAATCTAATAATTCTGGAACTTCTACATAATTCTTTTTATGCGTATCTAAGATAATAACAAGAGTATTTGGTGTTGTTTTTTCAATTGCTTCCGCTTTTGTAATAATTGCTTTTTTGTATTCTTCATCTTGATATAATGCTTCCATAAAACTATGTAACGTTAAACCAAAAGTATTATTTACAATATTTACTTCTTTATTAAGACTTTTTACTAAACGGTAAATTCCTAAACTTGATCCCATAGAATCAATGTCACCATTTGTGTGTCCCATAATTAATACATTTTCACTATGATTAATTAGGTTTTCTAGCGCATGAGCAACAATTCTTGCCTTTACTTTTGTTCTTTTTTCAACTTCTTGTGTTCTTCCGCCGAAGAATGTATATTTTCCATTTTCACGGATAACAGCTTGATCTCCACCTCTTCCTAGCACAATGTCCATACTTGCTAATGCAGATCTATATTTTTCATAATTCGTATTTCCCTCATTCGAAATTGCGATACTAAGAGTTAACTGAAATCTTCCTTCAATATTAATTTCTTTTATAGTATCTAAAATATCAAATTTGTTTTCTCTTAATTTTTCTAAATATTTTTGTTCAAAAACAAAAACAAATGTATCACGATCTGATTTTATTAAAATTCCACCTGTATTAGAAGCCCATTCGTACATACTACGATCAATTTGTGCTAATACTTGAGGTTTTTCCTCTGTTGCAATTCTTTGCATAATTTCTTCATAGTTATCAATCATTACAACTCCAACACAAGTTCTTGCATCTTCATATTTTTTGTGAATTTTAACACTCTCTGTTATATCAATAAAATAAAGAATAGACATATATTCCGATTGTTTTTTACGATCATCTTGTTTCGATTTTACATATTCTCCTAAAATCTTATATGTTTTATTTCCAATTTTAATTTGTTTTTGGATTGATTTACTTTTTTCGTTGTTATTTTGCCCTATACTTTGTTTTAACTCCTTTACAATGTCATCCAAATAATGATTAATATCAATATTAGCAAATTCAGAAACAAATTTTGAACTTTTCCATATAATATTTCCATCTGTCTCTATAATTACTAATGGAAAAGGAGAATTGATTAATGTCTTTTTTGCAGTAGAATCCATTGTTAATGTTAAATCTTGAATATGCTTTGAAATTTCTGCATTTCTTTTATTATTCGTCCAATAAGAATACATAACAATAAGTAAATATATCAAAACACCAGGCATAATGAATCTTGGTTCATATATACTAATGATAATCATCAAGATTGCTATAATTGCTAAATATATTTTTGTTTTTGAAATCATTTTTTTAAAAAAACCTTTATTATTAGGCATAAAAAAACCCCTTATTTTTTAAATAATTCCTATCTATTTTACCCTGATTATGTGAATTTGTCAAGAAAATAGTGGGGTTTGGAGTTATGTTCTAATCGCATTTGCTTCTTTTTTGATTGTTACACGATATTACCCAAACAATCTATATTATCTTTTTTTATTAACAAAAAAGAATGAACTTTAGACTAAAATTCATTCTTTTTTCTCATTTTATTTTCTTTATGCTGGATTTTCTGTATCCATATCTGTAGTTTCTTCTAGTTCTTTTTCTGTATTGATATGAATATCTTTATATCTAGACATTCCCGTTCCTGCTGGTATTAATTTACCAATCATAACATTTTCTTTTAATCCAACTAATTCGTCTGTTTTTCCTTTAATTGCTGCTTCTGTTAATACTCTTGTTGTTTCTTGGAAAGATGCTGCTGATAAGAAGCTCTCTGTTGCTAATGATGCTTTTGTAATTCCTAGTAATACTCTCTTTCCAGTTGCAGGTCTTTTTCCCTCTTGCTCTGCTTTTTCATTTATCTCTTCAAATTCGTACATATTAACAAGAGAACCAGGGAATAGATCTGTATCTCCATTATCTTCTACTTTTATCTTCTTAAGCATCTGTCTTCCAATTACTTCAATATGTTTGTCATTAATGTCAACACCTTGGTTACGATATACTTTTTGAACTTCTTGTACTAAGTAAGTATATACTCCTTCTGCACCTTTAATTGCTAAAATATCATTTGGATTTAAAGATCCTTCTGTGATTTGATCTCCAGCTTCTACCATGTCTCCATCATTTACTTTCAATTTTGCTCCAAATGGAATTACATATGTTTTAGAATCTTCTTTTGAAGTAATAACAACTTCTTTTTTCTTCTTTTCTTCTTTGATCGTTACTTTTCCATCGATTTCAGCCATAATTGCAAGTCCCTTTGGTTTTCTTGCTTCAAATAGCTCTTCAACTCTAGGAAGACCTTGTGTAATATCGGCAACACCTGCAACACCACCAGAGTGAATGGTTCTCATTGTAAGCTGAGTTCCAGGTTCACCAATTGATTGTGCTGCAATAACACCAACTGCTTCTCCGATATTTACTTTTTCTCTTCTTGCTAATCCCATTCCATAACATTTTTGGCATACACCATGCTTTGAACGACATCCAAGAACAGAACGTACTTTTAATTTTTCGATTCCAGCTGCTACGATCTTATCTGCTAATTCATTTGTAATCATTGTATCTGTATCTACAATTACCTCTCCTGAATTTGGATCTTTTACATCTTCGATTGCATATCTTCCAATTAGTCTTTCTCTAAAGCTTTCAATAATTTGATTTCCATCTTTGATATCACATAATACAATTCCATCATGGCTATGACAATCTTCTTCTCTTACGATGATATCTTGTGAAACATCAACTAATCTTCTTGTTAAGTATCCAGAGTCTGCTGTTCTTAAAGCTGTATCTGCAAGTCCTTTTCTTGCACCATGGGAGGAAATAAAATACTCTAGTGCATCTAATCCTTCCGCAAAACAAGATTTAATTGGAATTTCAACCGCTTTTCCTGTTGTACTTGCCATAAGTCCACGCATACCTGCAATTTGTCTTAATTGGTTCATGTTACCACGGGCTCCAGATTTAACCATCATATAGATAGGATTTAAATCTTCAAAGTTTTCTTCCATGGCATTACTAACTTTCTTTGTTGTTTTCTCCCATATGTCAATAACTGCTTTGTATCTTTCATCATCTGTAATTAAACCACGTTTATATTGTTTACGAACTTGTTCTACTTGCTTGTCTGCTTCTTCTAATAAGCCTTTTTTTGCTTCTGGTACTTTAACATCTGCCGTAGCAAATGTAATACCTGCTAATGTTGAATATTTAAAACCTGTTGCTTTAATATAATCTAAAACTTCTGCTGCATCCGATAATCCGTGTACACGAATCGTTCTTTCTACAATGTCTCCTAATGATTTCTTCATAACAGGGAAATTAATTTCGTATTGGAACATTTCTTCCGGATCATTTCTATCAATATATCCTAAATCTTGTGGAATTCCTTGGTTATAAATAATTCTTCCTACGCTTGTTTCAATTTTCTTTGTTTTTATTTCTCCATTGATTTCTTTTGACATTCTAACAAAAATTTTAGCATGTATTCCAACATCTTTATTTTCAAAAGCCATAATTGCTTCGTCAACATCTTTGAAGTATTTTCCTTCTCCTTTTTCACCATCAATTACCATAGTTAAGTAGTAACTTCCTAAAACCATATCTAGAGTTGGAATTGTTACAGGTTTTCCATCTTGTGGTTTTAATAGGTTGTTAACAGATAACATTAAAAATCTTGCTTCTGCTTGTGCTTCTGGAGATAAAGGTAAGTGAATTGCCATTTGATCTCCATCGAAGTCTGCGTTAAATGGTGTACAAACAAGAGGATGAAGTTTAATTGCTCTACCTTCTACTAATACTGGCTCGAATGCTTGAATACCTAGTCTATGTAATGTAGGCGCACGGTTTAGCATAACTGGATGATCTTTAATAACTTCTTCTAAAATTTCCCATACTTCTGGTCTTAATTTTTCTACCATTCTTTTTGCATTTTTTATGTTATGGGCAATTCCTCTTCCTACTAATTCTTTCATAACAAATGGTTTAAATAATTCTACTGCCATTTCTTTTGGAAGACCACATTGATAAATTTTTAATTCTGGTCCTACTACGATAACAGAACGTCCTGAATAGTCAACTCTCTTTCCTAATAGGTTTTGTCTGAATCGTCCTTGTTTTCCTTTTAATAAATCAGATAATGATTTTAATGGTCTATTTCCAGCTCCTGTTACTGGTCTTCCACGTCTTCCATTGTCAATTAAAGCATCTACTGATTCTTGTAACATTCTTTTTTCATTTCTTACAATAATCTCTGGAGCTCCCAATTCTAATAATCTCTTTAAACGATTATTACGGTTGATTACCCTTCTATATAAATCGTTTAAGTCAGATGTAGCAAATCTACCTCCATCTAATTGTACCATTGGTCTTAATTCTGGCGGAATTACTGGTACTACATTCATAATCATCCATTCAGGACGATTATGAGATAGACGGAAAGATTCAACTGTATCTAATCTTTTTACTAATTTTACTTTCTTTTGCTCGCTTGCTTTTTCAATTTCTTTCTTTAATTGTTTTGATAATTTTTCTAGATCGATTTTTTCTAGTAATGTTTGAAGAGCTTCTGCTCCCATTTCTGCTTTAAAAGATCCTTTTCCATATTTTTCTACTGCTTCTTGGTATTCTTTTTCTGTTAATACTTGTGCATTTACTAATCCAGAAGTACCTTTATCCGTTACGATATATGAAGCAAAATAAATGATCTTTTCTAGATTTCTTGGAGAAATATCTAGCATTAATGCAATTCTACTAGGAATTCCTTTAAAATACCAAATATGAGCTACTGGAGCTGCAAGCTCAATATGTCCCATTCTCTCTCTTCTAACTTTCGCCTTTGTTACTTCAACGCCACATCGGTCACAAACAATTCCTTTATAACGAACTCTTTTATATTTACCACAATGACATTCCCAGTCTTTTGTAGGTCCAAATATTCTTTCACAGAATAAACCGTCTTTTTCAGGTTTTAACGTACGATAATTGATTGTTTCTGGTTTCTTTACTTCTCCTTTTGACCATTCCCTAATCTTTTCATCGGATGCTAAACCTATTTTTAGCTTTTCAAAGACATCTAATTCGTCCACGTTTTTGCCCCCTTCAAAATTTGAAAAATTTACATTTTTTCTACTTTTTTCTCTTTTAGTACAATTTTCATATACACCGCTGTGCAATTCCCTAAAGCTTAATTCAATTGTCTAATCGAGATCTATTCAATTATTCTTCATCATCTAATAAGTCTTGATCATCTAGTAAATTTTCTTCTGCTAAGTCATTGTCGTAAACATCCATTTCACCAATATCTTCTACATCATCGATGATGTCTTCATTTTCAAAAAGTTCATCGTCTTCAAGTAATACTGGCTCTCCATCTTCGTCTTCTGCAATATAGCCATCTTCTAATTCTTTTTCTAATAAGACTGCTTCTTCCCTTTTTCTCTTTTCTAAATTAAAGTCAATTCCTTCATCAATGTTTTCTTTTAATTCAATCTCTTTATCATCTTTTGAATAAAGTCTAACATCTAATCCTAAGGATTGTAATTCTTTAATTAATACTTTGAATGTTTCTGGAACACCTGGTTCTGGAACATTCTCTCCTTTTACGATTGCTTCGTAAGTTTTTACTCTTCCTACAACGTCGTCTGATTTTACTGTTAACATTTCTTGTAATGTATGTGCTGCACCATAAGCTTCTAGTGCCCAAACTTCCATCTCTCCAAAACGTTGTCCACCAAATTGTGCTTTTCCTCCTAGAGGTTGTTGTGTTACTAATGAGTATGGTCCTGTTGAACGAGCATGAATTTTATCATCAACTAAATGGTGTAGTTTTAACATATACATAACGCCAACTGTAATTGGTTTATCAAATGGTTCTCCTGTTCTTCCATCATATAATGTTGTTTTACCATCTGGTGAATTTCCTGATTTTTCTAGTAATTCTGTAATTTCTTCTTGAGATGCTCCATCGAATACTGGTGTTGCAATTTTCCATCCTAATGCTTTTGCTGCCATTCCTAAATGTACTTCAAGTACCTGACCTAAGTTCATACGAGAAGGAACACCTAATGGGTTAAGTAAAATGTCTACTGGTGTACCATCTGGCATAAATGGCATATCTTCTTCTGGCAAGATTCTTGAGATAACACCTTTATTACCATGACGTCCTGCCATTTTATCTCCAACAGAGATTTTTCTTTTTGTTGCAATATAACAACGAATAATTTGGTTTACTCCAGGTCCTAATTCATCTGAATTATCTCTTGTAAATATTTTGATATCTACAATCGTTCCTGCTTCTCCATGAGGTACACGAAGTGAAGTATCTCTTACTTCTCTTGCTTTCTCTCCAAAGATTGCACGAAGTAATCTTTCTTCTGCAGTTAATTCTGTTTCTCCTTTTGGTGTAACTTTTCCAACTAGGATATCTCCTGGTCTTACTTCTGCCCCAATACGAATAATTCCATTTTCATCTAGATCTTTTAAGCTATCTTCTCCCACATTTGGAATATCTCTTGTGATCTCTTCTGGTCCTAATTTTGTATCACGGCATTCACAATCATATTCTTCAATATGAATTGATGTAAATACGTCTTCTTTTACTAATCTTTCATTAATTAAAATAGCATCCTCGTAGTTGTAACCTTCCCAAGTTGAGAAAGCAATTAATACATTCTTACCAAGTGCCATTTCTCCGTTTTTTGTTGCAGGTCCATCGGCTATTGCATCACCTTTCTTTACTTTTTCTCCTGTTACAACAATTGGTCTTTGGTTGATACAAGTACCACCATTTGTTCTTTTAAATTTACGAAGTTTATGTGTTTTTGTTGTTCCATTTTTATATTTTACAGTAATTGCTTCTCCTGTTACTTTTTGAATTACTCCATCATCTTCTGCTAATACTAAGATTCCTGAATCTTTTGCTGCTCTATATTCCATTCCTGTTCCAATAATTGGAGAATCTGCTATCATAAGTGGAACTGCTTGACGTTGCATATTGGCACCCATTAACGCACGTTTTGCATCATCATGCTCTAAGAATGGTATCATGGCTGCACCAATAGAAACTAATTGTTTTGGAGATACATCCATACAATTTACCATTTCTTTTTCTACTTCAATAATTTCATTGCGATAACGTACTTTGATACGATCATGAATAAAGTTTCCATTTTCGTCTAAAGGTTCTTCTGCTTCTGCGATATAATTTCCATCTTCTGCATCTGCACTCATATATTCAATTCTGTCTGTTGGTTTATGAGTTTCTGGATCTACGATTCGATATGGTGTTTCAATAAATCCATACTCATTAATAATTGCAAATGAAGAAAGTGCTGAGATAAGACCAATGTTAGGTCCTTCTGGTGATTCTATTGGACATAATCTACCATAGTGAGTATAGTGAATATCACGAACTTCAAACCCAGCTCTTTCTCTCGATAATCCTCCAGGTCCTAATGCAGAAATTCTTCTTTTATGTGTTAATTCTGAAAGTGGATTTGTTTGATCCATAAATTGTGATAATTGTGAGCTTCCAAAGAATTCACGAATTGCTGATGTAATTGGTTTTGTGTTAATCAATGTTTGTGGAGTAACAACATCTAGATCTTGAATTGTCATTCTTTCACGAACAACTCTTTCTAATCTTGTTAAACCAATTCTAAATTGATTTTGTAATAATTCTCCAACACAACGAATACGTCTATTTCCTAAATGGTCAATATCATCTACCTCTCCTAAACCATGGTCTAGATTTAACAGATAATTAACAGATGCTAAAATATCTTCTGTTGTTACATGTTTTGGAACCAATTCTTCCATTCTTTCTTCTAATACTTTATGTAAATCTTTTTTATCTGTATGCTCTAAAATATTTTTTAATACTTCATAATTTACCATTTCTTTTACATGTAAATCTGAAATATCTACATCTGTAACAAAATTGTGGATATTAACTGTTCCATTACCAATAATTCTTACTTTTTGATCTTCTACTTTTACATCAACACTGTTAATTCCCGCATTTTGAATTTCTTCTGCTACTTCTTTTCCAATAACAGTATCTTTTTCTACTAAAACTTCTCCTGTTTCTGGATCGATAATATCGCTATATGCTATTCTTCCAGCAATTCTACTAGCTAAACTTAATTTTTTATTAAATTTATATCTTCCTACTTTTGCTAAATCATATCTTCTTGCATCAAAGAATAAACCATTAAATAAGTTTTTAGCAGCATCTACTGTTGGAAGTTCTCCTGGTCTTAATTTTTTATAAATTTCAATTAGAGACTCATCCGAAGTTTTAATAGTATCTTTTTGAATTGTTGCTTTTAATTTTTCTTCTTCTCCGAAAAATTCTAAGATTTGTTCATCGGTTTCTAGTCCCAATGCTCTTAAAAGTGTTGTTACTGGGATTTTTCTTGTTCTGTCAACACGTGCATAGAAAATATCATTACTATCTGTTTCATATTCAATCCATGCTCCACGAATTGGCATAACAGTTGATGTATATAATTTCTTTCCTGATTTATCAAAACTATCTGCATAATAACATCCTGGTGAACGTACTAACTGGCTTACAACAACTCTCTCTGCCCCATTAATAATAAATGTTCCACTATCTGTCATAAGTGGGAAATCTCCTAAATAGATCTCCTGCTCTTTTATTTCTCCAGTTTCACGATTAATTAAACGAACTTTTACATGCAATCTTGTTGAATAGGTAGCATCTCTTTCTTTTGATTCTTCCAAAGAATACTTTGTTTTGTCTTCCATGTAATAATCGAAAAATTCTAGAACTAAATTCCCTGTGTAGTCAATAATTGGTGAAATATCTTTTAGAACTTCTCCTAATCCTTCTTCTACAAACCAGTCATAAGAATCTTTCTGAACTTTAATAAGGTTTGGCATTTCTATGTAGTCGCCAACTTTTGCAAAAGTTTTTCTTGAACTTTTTTCATAGTTAATGTCCTTAACCAATTTAAATCACCTCAAAATATAAAATTAAGCAGATTTGGATTTTATATAAAAATTTAAAAAGTTCTTCTTAATAAATAAAAGCCTATACAAAATTTCTATTCCTGCTTTCAAAATAGTTCTTCCGTATACTTTTTTATAAATTAATTCTTCTTTTTAAATTTACATAAGACTTATTTTTGACAACAAAAAGGTATGTTGGTACTTTTTTCTTTTTGTTACCAACCTACCTTTGTTTTTATTGAATTAACGATCATTTTTTCTCATATGATTCTTAATCTTAACCACCCTATCTAAAACGATTTAAGATTAAATTTCCCTCTTGTTTTTGCAAAAGGCATTATATCTATAATATAATATCATATTTTTCAAGGGCTTGTCAATGTTTTTTGTTAAAAATTGAATATGTTGACAGAAAATTTAGAGAAAAGTATAATAGGGGTATGGTTATTTAAAAGACTACGGATATTTGAAGTTAGAATTTATTATGCTAACAAAAAAATTTAAATATTTTTTACTATTAAAATACAAAATAAATTTAAGAAAAGAGGAAAATGAAATGTATTCAGAAACAAAAATTAACGTTCGCTATGCAGAAACAGATCAAATGGGAATTGTACACCATAGTGTTTATGCTATTTGGTATGAGTATGCCAGAACAGAATTTAGTAAAGAAATGGGATTTCCTTATCGTAAAATGGAAGAAGAAGGAGTTATGACTCCTCTTGTAGAGCTACATAGTAAATATATTATGCCTTGTGGTTATGACGAAGAAGTCGTTGTTAGAACTAAAATTGGAAAGCTAACACCTGCAAGAGTTGTATTTGAATATGAAGTTTATAAGGAAAATAAATTAATTAATACAGGATATACGATGCATGCTATTACTGACAAAGATCTAAAACCAATGAACTTAAAAAAAATTAAACCAGAAATCTATCAGATTATGGAAAAAAGTATGCAAGATGAAAATAAGAAATTATAATAACAAAAATCATTTATTTAAAAAAAGGAGTTTGCCATGAGTTTAAAAAAGAAAATTATTATTCTCGTTACTATTGTTACAATTTTTATCCTTTGCATCGTTGGCTATTTTCTATATGATTATTTCACCCCTTCCACGGTTACTTCTACGGATCAAAAGTTTTCATTAACGATTCCAGGAAAGGTAAAATATAAAACCAGACAGGATGAAAATAAAAATTATAATTTAGAATTATATTCTGTTAAAGATGAAATGTTTATCTATAGTACTGTTATTGAAAAAACAGAACCTGTTCAAGTAAAGAATGCTGTACAAATGGAAAAAGACGATCTTGCTAATGTACGAAAAGAATTAAAAGATATTACAGATATTTCTGAACGTTCTTTAGATAGTGGTAACGCATACGAATATAGTTATACTTATTATGATGAAAGTTACCAAGATCATCTTTTTGCTCAAATCGTTTGGATCGAAACAGAAAAAAATATTTACATTTTAGATTGTGAAGTAATTACAAAAAATCAAGAAAAGTACAAACCAATTTTTAATGAAATTATTTCTTCTTTTGATGAGCATAATTCTTAATCCTTGTTATTATTTAGCTGAATAACTATACTTGTAATAAAAATATTAAAGAACATGTCAAGGAGGAAATTATGTTTCAAAGTACTATATTTAAATACATAGCAACAATTGTAATTGGTATGATACCGATTCTTGAATTACGTGGTGCAATTCCCATTGGAGTTTTTACATTCCATTTAAATTATATCGAATCTTTTATTTTAAGTTTTATAGGAAATATTATCCCTGTATATTTTATCGTAAAATATATTAGACCTTTATTCAACTTTTTTGGAAGATGGAAACCTTTTAAAATGGTAATTGATTGGGCTACAAAACGTGCTACTAGGAAAATTGAAGAAAGTGAAAAGCTACAAAATTTCACAGCTTTAGGTTTATTCTTATTTGTAGCAGTTCCGCTTCCAGGTACTGGTGCATGGGTTGGCTCTTTAATTGCTAATTTCTTAGGGGTACCTCCAAAAAAGGCAATTCCACCAATTATTCTTGGCGTATTCGTTGCTGGAATTGTTATCTTAACAATGACCGCTGCTGCAAATGGAGGAATTCAATACTTATTACAAAAAGGAGTATAAAATAAATTTTATACCGTTTTTTATCATTATATTTAAGATCAATCATTTTACCTAAAAAGAAGTAGAACTTTAAAATTTAAAGTTCTACTTCTTTTTTACACAACTTTTGGAATTTTCTCCATTTTCTACACATTTTTTCTTCTCCAAAGCACAATTAAGATTATAACTACACCTATTATGCTCAGAGATACCCACACTATTCCAGGTAATTCTTTTTGTTTTTTCATTTCTCCTGTATAGTATTCATTTAAGTTTTCTCTTGCTATTTTTTCGTTTTCACTTATCACCTCCTCTTGTTTTGTATTTAGTATCTCCTCTTCATTATAAATTTCAAAAGTCCTTGTTTTTGTATTATAGCTTGTTATATATTCTTTCTCATTCGAAGATGAGATACTTGTTTGTGTATTTTCTATATTTTCTGGATTATCTGTATTTCTGTCATTTTTTTCTTGTATTGCTATTTCAATTGGTTTTTCTTGTAATTCTTGTACTAATTTTTGAGTTTCTTCATAACTTTCTTTTGTATCTTCTATTAATGTATTTCTTCTTTCTAAACTTTGTTTCAAATAATCTATGATTCCTAATTGTTTTTCTTCCAACTTTTCTTCTTTAAGAATTTCTCCTGTTTGATAATTAAATTGTATACTGCTTCCATCCTCATAAGTTACAGTTGTTATCTTATATTCTGTATGTAAATTATTGTCTAAACTTATAATATCTTTATTTTTAAAGTTTTCTGGATAATGGATTGCCTCCTTTAAATCATAGATCTTTCCATCTGTTCCTAATACAGTCTCGTACTCTTTCCCATTGTATCTATCTAAAATCACATTATTCGTTATAATTTCTAAATTCCCGTCAATAACATATAAGTTGCCTTCTTTTACATAAATACGATCTTCTCTCATAACTTCTTCATTTGTTTCTTTATTTATGATTTTAGATGAATCCTCATATAATAAAATTTCATATTGTTCATAATCAAATTTTTCGATTAACTCTTTTTCCTCTAACTTTTCTGCTATAGAAGAAATTTCCTTTGCTGTATTCGTTTCACTTATTATATGCTCACTATCTTTTGGAAGCTTAATTCCTTCTTGATTACTTAAACCATTAATCAGAGGATATTTCTCTTGTTGTAAACTTGTATAAGTATAATCTGTTCCCAAACCTATTTTATTTTTATAAGTTTCTTCCAATTTTAAATCTTCCTCTTTTAAATATTGAGATACTCCAATAAATGGTTCATTTTGCACATTAATATTTTCTCCATTAATGGTAGAATACTGATATACATAAATATTCTTTAAATTTCTTACTTCATCTTTTTGTTTTCCTAACCCTAGGGAAGTATTGGCTTCATTTCCAATCAAATCTGCTTGAATATAATTGTTGCGAATATATTGGTACCCACCTTGTAGATTGTCCGAAAATCCTCCTACAATTCCTCCTACATTATTTTTAGCTTCTATCACTGATCCTGCCACATAACAATTATAAAGTCCAAAATTACTTGTTTCCATTACTTGATTTCGAATGTAACCTGCAATTCCTCCAGCACATTGCGAAATTGCTGTTACTTTCGTATTAGTATATGATCTTATAATATATCCTTTAATTGAATATCCAACAATTCCTCCTACATTACTATTTCCCGTTACACTACCACCTTGAACATAGTTTTTTTCAATTCCGCCATTTCCAGAATGATTATAATATCCAAATATTCCTCCTACATTATTCCCCTTTGAAGAAACAGTGCAATTAATTGCTCGATTATTGCCGCCTCCCCAAGAAGGCGCTCCTATTACACCACCAACATTATTTGAATTACTAGATATTCCTTCTATAATAGAATCCTCAATAATATTATTGCTTAAATTTCCTTTCGCTACAATTCCTCCAATATTACTTCCGCTTCCTTTTACTGTAATATGGTAAGCTTCAAAAGAATTACTATCGAAAAACTCACCAGCGACTCCACCTACAGTACTTACTCCTGTAATACTACTATTCATGATTTTCAAATACTGTCCTTGTGTAGGGTTTGTTGCTCCTCCAGATAGATTGCCGAAAATTCCTCCTACATTATTTTTACCCGTAATATTAGAATTTTGTACTGTAACATATTTCATGTTATAACCATTTCTTTTTTCTGGAGAAGATAAAATTCCCCCAACATGATCTCCGTTTCCTACAATTGTAAGATTATTCGCTTCTACCGTTCTTAGCATTGGCAAGACAGAACTTCCTGCATACCCTGCAACATAAGACTTTCCTGTAATTTTTACTGTATCCATTGTAATATTTTCGATTGATTCACTAGTACTTCTTCCGATAAATCCTACTTGATCCAATTTTGGTGCATCTACTATAACATTGTTAAGTGTAATATTACTTACAGTTGCATTGGTATTTGCAATAATACCTGTTCTTATTCCTGAAGCAGTGTTAGTAATATTGATATTTTCAAAGGTCACATCTTTTAAAATTGTTTTTACTGTCTTTATAAATCCTGAATTACTACTATTTAAAACCAGATTAATATTGGATAATTTATGATTATTTCCTTCTAATTTTCCAATGGTTAAATCTGTTTTAATATTGCTTTTATCTTTAAAATCAATATCATTCATTAATCGATAATTCTGATAAGTATTTTCCTCAATCGTCTGCCAATCCTCATAACTATATATTTCTTTATAAAACTCAACATTCACTCGTTCTTCTACTTCTTTTTCTTTTATTTCCCCACTTTCTTCATAGGACACTTTTGAAATTCGATAACTATCATAATATCTTGTTGGAGTTGCTACTACATTTAGATATGTTTTTTCATTTTGATTTATATTATTCGTAATTTTTACTTCCATGTCTTCAATTTCTATTTTTGTAATTAATCTATTCATTGTATTTTTCAATACAATTCGCATTGTAACAGTGTCCACTGCTGTTTTTACGGCTTCTACTTCTTCAATTTCTAATTCTGTTTTCTCTTCTTCTGGTAATTTATTATCTATCTGGTTTGGTAATAATTCATTTCTATCCACATCATATAATTGTGGTAAAACGCCTTGTTCTATCTTCTCATAAGAATAACTTGTTCCTAATTTAATTCTATCTTGATATATTGTTTTATCTTTCAAATTATCTATGTTTAATAAGGTTGCTCCTTCTGTTTCTTTTGTTACTGATCCGTTTATTCTTTGTCTCTCATAAGCATAATTGTTTTCTTTCTCTTTCGAGTTTCCTACAATTCTACCAACTGTTTCTACCTTTTGCTTACTATATACATTTCCAATTGCTAAATTATTAGAAATATTCACAAGTAAAGTACTTCTATCATTTCCAACAATTCCTCCTACATATTCTCCATCGGTTATTATATGAACATTACTATAACAACTTTTTACTTCTCCTTTATTAAAGAATCCACCCATTCCTCCTACATTGGAGCTATCTGTTTCAATTTTTCCTATTACATAGCAATTGCTTATGCTATTTGCTCCTGAATCATATCCATAAATTCCTCCGATTCCTGATACCTCTGATGCATTTTTGATATATAAATTAACATTTTGAATATAAGAATTTTGAATATTGTTATTTGAACCGGTACCTATCATTCCTCCTACCGCTAATTTTGTAGCCTGGTTTTGACTATTAAATTCAAAGTTATTAACACTACTATTCGTAATCGATCCACCTGACGCATAGCCAACAATTGCCCCTCCAAATACTTCTCCTACGTAACTTTTACTTACCTCCACTTTAACATCTTTCATGTGTACTTGGTTAATTTTTCCTTTATTTAAATATTCAATTAGTCCTAATCGATTATTCTCTGCTTCCTCCCAAGTAAAGTTTTCGACATTTAAATGATTGATCACTCCTTGCACTTCAATAAAAAGTCCTCGACCACTACTATCAATTCTTATATTTTTGATCGTATGTCCATTTCCTTCTAATTTTCCAGTAAAAGCTTTGGTTATTATAATTTCTGAACCTTCATTCATAAAATCTAAGTCTTCTTCTAGGATATAATTTTCTGTTGGTGATATATTTATATTTTTCCAATCAGAAACAGTTCGAATTTCTCGGTATAAATCCACTTCAATAACTCTTTCATTTTCTAGAAATTCTCTTGTATATGGAATGTTAAAAGCCCCTTTTGTTGTAATACTTAACACACTATATTTTGATAAATATTTTATTGGACTATGTAATGTTGCAATTACATCACTTCTTCCTTCTCCATAGGTTTGAGATATAATGCTACAAGAAATATCTTTCATTTTAATACTTGTAATTGTCTCACCAGATGGATTATATACATTAAATTTTACCTTTACCGTATCCGTTCCTTGTTCTAACACCTCGATTGATAAGATATCTGCCAAGTCGTCGTCCTCTACTTCTGGTAATGGAATATATTCTTGATTTGGCATAACATCTGGCATAATAATTTGTGGATAATATCCTTGCGTTACATTTTCTTCTATATTAAACCTACTATCCCCGTTTAATAATTGATTTTGAAAATTCACATCATGTAATGCAAGCATTGTTGTTTTTTGATGATAACTATTTTTAAATACTTCATCATTAAAGTAATAGTTATTACTAATTTTTCCACCTGCTGAATAAATATTAGGTCCACTATTTATATTTGTTATATTTTTTCCTAATCCCACAGAATATACATTTTCTACAGAAGCATTACCATTATTACTTGCTACAATATTTCCTACATTGTTTGTTATATCTGTTTGGTTATTTACATCTACATTAATTAAGCTAAACACATTTTTTATTTGTCCATTTCCCTCGTTAGAGTTTGCCAATGTTCCAATTGATCTATCTTCACCACTAGACCTCGTAAATTCTGCGTTTATATTTTCTCCATATAGATATCCATTTTTTATTACTCCATAGTTTCTCCAACATAAAATTCCAGATTCTGCAGTAGCATACATTGGCTCTTGCATATTAACCACAAAATTTTCTATTGTTCCATAATTATCTATTATTAGTATTTTAAACCTCCAATTTGGAAGAGAAATGCTTTCAGTAACATTCAATTGCATATTTTGAATTGTTCCATAATTATTTCTAATTAAAAATCCATCATTTGAACTGAATTCTGTTATCCTGTTTAATTTTACGTCAAAAACTATATTTTGTATTACTCCTTCTGCTCCCATTTTATAAATAATAGGAGCTACAGAATTTTTTGCATCACGTATTAAAGAAAAACCATTAAAATTAATCTTTCCGTTAAACTCCATATTATCGGAACCAAAACGATAGGTATTTCCAGATACTCCTGTAAGGTCAATATCATTTAAAATGATATATTCTCCATAAGGTTGTATTTCTAAAAATTCTTCTTTACTACCGATTCCTTTTATCTCTTTTTCTTGTCTTGTCTCAAATTCTTGGAAGTCTAATATGTATTCCCTTTCTCCTATTTTAATCAAAAGTTCTGCACGATAGATATGATTTCCTTCTACTAAATATGTTTTTATATGATTAATTACTTGATTATTTTCATCAATTTCTTCATATCGATTTTCTTGTATTAAGTTACCATCTTGATATAACTTGATATAATAATCTTTTGTTTTTATCTCTTCTCTTTCGTCTGTTAAATTAATTACCAAATTACTTTCCAGCATAAAAGTATATTCTTCATAATTAGTCTTTTTAGGTCCTAATTCTATTTGAAGTTCTTTTATCTCTACTCCATTTCCTCCTTGTATATAAAAGCCTAAATAGCCTGTTTCATCTATCTTTAATGTTTTTGCATAAGATTTCCATTCATCTACTACTAATCCTGTTATCTCTTGTCTATTTTTATCTTGCTTACTATTTTGAATGTATACTTTACTTCCTCCGTCAGATGCTAATTTAGCCCTAAAGCTCATTGTTACTTCTTGCCCTGCATACTCTCTTAAGTCATACACTGCTCTTCTATTATTTCCATGACCTCCTAATGTTAAAATTTTTGTTTCCTCATTATATTCTTTTCCATAATAGTCAGCTGTATTGAAGTTTGGATATACATACCATTTCACTTTCGATCTCACATCAACTAAATTCTTTCCTGTTCCTTTTCTTGTTAATCCAGTTAATCCTAAACTTCCTTTAATCCCTGTTTCTGTTACGATTCTTAATTCCTTTAATAAATAATTTGCTTCATAGGTGCTATCCGTACTTCCTTCATTATATTGGTCTGCATAAAAACTTAGAGTATATGTTTTTCCTAATTCTAATTTTTCAATCGTCTTTCTTGCATAATCTCCATTCGTATCGATTTCTTCTAATATTAATAAGTTTGTTTTTTCATCTCTTAATTCCATTCGTACTTTATTTGTTAATACAGCATGGTCAATATCTTCAATTCTTACGTCAAAATCAATTAAATCCGCTGTTACGAATAAATTAATCATTTGCACTTCTGCCGGCATTTTTAAAGTTATAAATTCTTTTAAGGAATACGTCACCTGTACTTCTTCTACTGTTTCTCCTTGCTGTACTTTACTTGTAATGTTTAGACTATATTTTGTATTAGAAACTAAGTTTTCAAAAAGATGTATTTCTGTTTCTCCAACTTTTAGCTTTTGTAATTCTTCTCCTGTAATTATAATTGTTTCTAAAATATTTCCTTCTTCTGTGAAATTATTTTGAACTGTATTTTCTTCTTCATCTAAATCTCTTTGATATGTTTTTTCTTGTCCAAAATCTTGATTCTCTTTTCCGATTTCTACTAATTCAATTTTGATTTCTTGTAAAATTTGAATTAACCTTTTATCGGTTCTATTATCATTAATTTTGATTTCTATAGTTCCTGAATTTGTTTGTATATCTGCCAAGTTTGTATTTAATTCTAAATAACCTAATGTGGATAATGGTTGTGTTGCAAATATTGTTTGACCTATAATTTGGCTTTCTTGTTTTCCTTTGTTATCTTCTAAATCGTAACTTGCATATATCGTTATTGTGTAATATTGGTTTGGATCCAGATTATTTAGATATATACTTTCATCATTTTCACTTAGTCCACTTTCTTTTACAATTTCTCCTGTTGGTTTTGTAATTTGGTAATGATAATTTTCTAGCACAACATCATCTCGATTGTTTAATTTTAGCCCAATTTCCACTTCGATTACATTTTGTTTATTTAACCTTATACTTACTTTTGGTACTTGTTTTGATGTTCTCGTTTCCCCTTTGTTATTTTCTACTCTTAATTCATTTCCTTGGTTATCGTATAGTTTTATTGTATAATATACTTTTTGATTTGATTTCATTCCCTCTAGCGTTTCATATATAATTGCTTCTCCATTCATAAACTTTCTTAAGTTTTCTCCTGTTAGTTTGTATATTACATCTCCAATTTCTA